>Ga0209256_1000143_pt1 | contig 151331 bp, 147 predicted proteins | sample AraplaCol_mCL_r2_2_FD_184270 | JGI IMG/M metagenome (GOLD analysis project Ga0209256, IMG submission 184270) | Arabidopsis root microbial communities from North Carolina, USA - plate scrape MF_Col_mCL_r2 (SPAdes) (version 3) | ecosystem: Host-associated > Plants > Roots > Endosphere | place... | reverse complement strand
GTCTATACCCAGAAGCAACTCGACGCCATCGCCAATCGACTTAACACCCGACCGCGCAAGACGCTCGGGTACAAGACGCCAGCCTATAAACTCAACGCCACTGTTGCATTGATCGGTTGAAATCACCCCCGGCCTTCGCCGGGGTGACCCGTCCCTATTCGTAGATGACCGCCGACTTGCCGTGGCTGCCTTCCAGCCACCGCTCGAGCGCCGCATCCGACGGGTAGAACCGCCCCTCGTCCCCGAGGTCCAGTTCACCGGAGGCGCCCTCGCGGTGCAGCACGAGCCGCACCGGCAGGCCCTGCGTCACGGTGCCCTCTTCCGTCTCCACGCGCCGGCTCGGGTGGTCGCGCAGCACCTCGGCCACCGGCGGCACGCTGCCGTTGACCTCCACGCGCAGGTACTTGCCGAAGCGGCACCGCGCGGTGGGCAGGTCCCACACCTGCTGCACGTTCAGGCGCATGCCGCCCGAGAAGCGGTCGGGCTGCGCCTTGCCGAGGATGATGACGAGTTCGTCGTCCTTCAGCAGGTCCTTGTTCGCGTTGAGCAGCTCCTCGTTGGCCACCGCCTCGATCATCTCGCTCTTGTCGTCGAGCTTGAAGATCGCGACACGGCCGCGCTGGCCGTTGATGACTCGCAGGTCGCCCACGATGCCCGCGAGCACCTGCGGCTCGCGCGTGTCGATCAGGTCGGCGATCTCGCGGCGTGCGAACTTGCGCACCTCGGACCCGCTCTGGTCGAACAGGTGGCCCGACAGGTAGAAGCCGAGCGCGATCTTCTCGAGGCTCAGGCGCTCCTTGATGCTCCACGGCTTGGCCGCGACGAGGTCGGGTTCGGTGGTGGACGCACCGTGCGAATCGTCGAAGTCGAACAGGCCGCCCTGGTCCGCGTGCGCGGCCTGGGTGTCGGCGTATTCGAACGCGAGGCCGATGCTCGCGACGACTTCGGAACGCTCCGGGTGCAGCAGGTCGAACGCACCGGCCTTGATCAGCGCCTCGACGGTGCGCTTGTTGATGCGGCTGCGGTCCACGCGCGCGGCGAAGTCGAAGATGCTCTTGAACGGGCCGCCTTCGTTGCGGGCCTCGATGATGGCCTCGACCGCGCTCTGGCCCGTGCCCTTCACGGCGCCGAGGCCGTAGCGCACCACCTTGTCCGCCACCGGTTCGAAGCGGTAGTTGCAGGTGTTGATGTTTGGCGGCTCGAACGTGAGGCCGAGCTTGACGGCGTCGTCGTGGAAGATCTTGAGCTTGTCGGTGTCGTCGAGCGCGACGCTCATGTTGGCCGCGGTGAATTCGGCGAGGTAGTGCGCCTTCAGGTACGCGGTGTGGTACGCGAGCAGCGCGTAGGCCGCGGCGTGCGACTTGTTGAAGCCGTAGCCCGCGAACTTCTCCATCAGGTCGAAGATCTCGTTGGCCTTGGGCTCCTCGATGCCCTGCTTGCCCGCGCCCTCGGCGAAGGTCGCGCGGTGCGCCACCATCTCCTCGAGCTTCTTCTTGCCCATCGCGCGGCGCAGCAGGTCGGCGCCGCCGAGCGAGTAGCCCCCGACGATCTGGGCCACCTGCATCACCTGCTCCTGGTAGACCATGATGCCGTAGGTCTCCTCCAGCACCGACTTCATCAGCGGGTGCGGGTACTCGACCTCCTCGCGCCCGTGTTTCCGTGCGCAGAAGCTCGGGATCAGGTCCATCGGGCCCGGGCGGTACAGCGCCACCAGCGCGATGATGTCCTCGAACACGCTGGGCTTCGCGTCCTTCAGCATGCGCTGCATGCCGGACGATTCCAGCTGGAACACCGCGACCGTCTTGCCCTCGCTCATCAGCTGGTACGACGCGCGGTCGTTCAGCGGGATGTTCTCGAACGCGAAGTTCTCCTGCTTGGGCCGGCGCGCGCGGATGTAGTCCTTCGCGAGCTCGAGGATGGTCAGCGTGGCGAGGCCCAGGAAGTCGAACTTCACGAGGCCGATGGCCTCCACGTCGTCCTTGTCGTACTGGCTCACGGCGCTGTCGCTGCCGGGCTGCATGTAGAGCGGGCAGAAGTCGGTGATCTTGCCCGGGGCGATCAGCACGCCCCCGGCGTGCATGCCGATGTTGCGCACCATGCCTTCGACACGCTCGGCCAGCGCCAGCAGTTCGGCGACCTCTTCCTCGTTCTTCTCGCGCTGCTCGATCTCGGGCGCCTCGACGCGCGCGTAGATGATGCCCGGGTCGGGCTTGTCGCCGGGGCGCTTGAGCGTCACGGTCTTGCCCGGCGGCGCCGGCACGAGCTTCGCGACACCGTCGACGTGGCCATAGCCCATGCCGAGCACACGACCCACGTCCCGCAGCGCGGCCTTCGCCGCCATCGTGCCGAACGTGGCGATCTGGCTGACGGCCTCGCGGCCGTACTTGTCCTTCACGTAGTCGATGACGCGGTCGCGGTTGCCCTGGCAGAAGTCGATGTCGAAGTCGGGCATCGACACCCGCTCCGGGTTCAGGAAGCGCTCGAACAGCAGGTTGTAGCGCAGCGGGTCCAGGTCGGTGATCTTCAGCGCGTAGGCCACGAGCGAACCGGCACCCGAGCCCCGGCCCGGCCCCACGGGGCAGCCGTTGTTCTTCGCCCAGATGATGAAGTCCGCCACGATCAGGAAGTAGCCCGGGAAGCCCATCTTCAGGATCGTGTTGATCTCGAAGTCGAGCCGCTCCACGTAGCGCGGGTTCTCGGCCTCGCGCTTCGCGGGGTCCGGGAACAGGTGGATCATCCGTTCCTTCAGGCCCTCGTGCGAGGCGTACCGGAAGTACTCCTCCGGCTCCATGCGGCGGCCGTCCACCTCCGGCGTCGGGAAGTCGGGCAGGCGCGGCTTGCCGAGCACGAGCGTCAGGCTGCAGCGCTTCGCGATCTCGACGGTGTTGCGGATGGCCGTGGGCACGTCCGCGAACAGCGCCTCCATCTCGGCCTGCGTCTTGAAGTGCTGGTCGCGCGTGAACTTCTTGACGCGGCGCGGGTTCGTGAGCGTCTCGCCCTCGGCGATGCAGGTGCGGGCCTCGTGCGCCTCGAAGTCCTCCGGCGTCTGGAACTGCATCGGGTGCGTGGCCACCACCGGCAGGCCCAGCTCGGCGGCCAGTGGCACGGCGGCGCGCACGTGGGGTTCGTGGGTCGGCAGGCCGGCGCGCTGCAGCTCGATGTAGAAGCGCTGCGGGAACAGGTCGGACAGGCGCCGGGCGATGGCCTTCGCCCGTTCGGTGTCGTTCGCGAGCAGGGCCTGGCCCACGGCGCCGAGATCGGCGCCGGACAGCACGATCAGGTCGCTGCCCATCGCGGCGAGCGAATCCCAGCGCACCCAGGCGCGGCCCTGCTGCACGTCCTGGATCCACGCGCGGGACAGGATCTCGCAGAGGTTCAGGTAGCCGTTGCGGTTCTGCGCCAGCAGCAGCAGGCGGCTGGGCAGCTTCTCGCCGGCGGCGGTGTCGGGCTCGAGCCAGACGTCGGCGCCCAGCACGGGCTTCACGCCCGCCTTGCGCGCTTCCTTGTAGAACTTGACCCCGCCGAACAGGTTCGACAGGTCGGTGATCGCGAGGGCGGCCTGGCCGTCGCCGGCGGCGGCGTCGACGAGTTCGTCGATGCGCAGGGTGCCGTCGACGACGGAGAATTCGGTGTGGGAACGGAGATGAACAAACGCCATCCTCCCATTCTAGAGAGGGTGGCTTCCGTAAAATGCCCGGGTGGAACCGAAACTGCCCCCCATCCTCAACATCTCGTCGTACCTGTTCGTGCCGCTCACGGACACGCAGGCGCTCCGCGAGAGCATCCGCTCACAAGCCGAAGCCCGTTCGCTCAAGGGCACCGTGCTGATCGCCGAGGAGGGCATCAACCTCTTCCTCGCCGGCGCGCCGGACGACGTGCGCGCCTTCGTGGGCGAACTGCGCACCGACCCGCGCTTCGCCCCCCTCGAGCCGAAGGAAAGCTGGTCGGCCACGGTGCCGTTCGGCAAGCTGCTCGTGAAGGTCAAGCGCGAGATCATCCGCATGAACCACCCGCACGTGAAGCCGTCGGCGGGCCGTGCGCCGTCGGTCGACGCCCGCACGCTGTCGCGCTGGCTCGACGCCGGGGTGGACGACACGGGCCGCCCGGTCGTGATGGTCGACACCCGCAACGCCTTCGAGGTGGACCACGGCCGCTTCGCCAACGCCATCGACTGGCGCATCGCGAAGTTCACCGAGTTCCCCGACGCCGTGCGCGCGAACGCGGCGAGCCTGGAAGGCAAGACGGTGGTGAGCTACTGCACCGGCGGCATCCGCTGCGAGAAGGCGGCGCTGTTCATGGCCGAGGCGGGCGTGCAGAACGTGCTGCAGCTGGAAGGCGGCATCCTCAAGTACTTCGAGGAAGCGGGCGGCGCCCACTACGAGGGCGGCTGCTTCGTGTTCGACGAGCGCGAGGCCGTGGCCTCCGACCTGTCCGCGGTCAGGAGTTGAGCACGTCCAGCACCTCGGAGCGGAACTCCCGGGTGAAGAGGATGTAGATCACGCCGGCCGTGGACACCATGAACACCACCGGCGAGAAGAACCAGCCCACGGCGGCGAACGAGAAGTAGTAGGCGCGCAGCCCGTCGTTGAAGGTCTCCGCGGCCAGGCCCACCATGCGGCCGGCCTTGTTCGCGAACGCCTCGCGCGACAGGCCCTGCGCCTCGAACTGCTCGGCCTCGGGCGCGGCCGCCACGAGCAGCGCGCCGAAGGTGTACTGGCGCATCGACCACGTGAAGCGGAAGAACGCGTACACGAACACCACCAGCAGCAGGATCACCTTCAGGTCGAACAGCAGCACCGAGCTGTTGTTCGCCGCGGCGAACGGCAGGTCGCGCACGAGTTCGTTCGCCTTCTCGCTGGTGCCCAGCACGGCCAGCAGGCCGCCGATGATCAGCACGGTGGTGGACGCGAAGAACGACGGGCTCGTGGAGAGGTTCTGGATCACGGTGCCGTCGAGCACCCGCACCGCGCGGTAGGTGGTCTGCAGCATCCACTGGCTGCGCACGCGGTTGGTGGCGCCGAGGATGGACGGCCGCGTCAGCGACCGGTCGCGTGCGAACCACGCGTAGCCGGACCAGCCACCGAAGAAGACGACGATGGCGGCCCAGTCGATCCAGGGCAGCAGTTCCAGCACTTTCAGCGCGACGTTCATGGACGTGACTGTAGCAAGACGAAAAGTTCCGCGGTCGGTCAAGCCGAGCGTGCAATTTGACACATTGAACCCCCACCCGGGGGTGCCCTCCGGCCTCCCCCTGCGGCACGCGGCGCCCTAAACTGCCCCGGGTTCGCGAAGAAGGCGCGCGGACCTGCGGCACACAAGAATCGCCTGAAGACATCCTCAGAGGGAGCTAGACCATGCAAGAGATCTACGCGGGCGGCCCGAACGGTGCCGGCGCCGGCACCAGCCGCATCGACTTCATCCGCAAGACCTACACGAACCTCGCGGGCGCCATGCTCGCGTTCGTCGCGCTGTCGATGGTGCTGCACATGGCCGGTTTCGGCTTCGGCATGCTCAAGGTCATCGCCGGTGCCAAGTTCATGTGGCTCGCGTTCATGGGTGGCTTCATGCTGGTGGGCTGGCTCGCCACGAGCCTTGCCGACAACGCCGAGAGCAACCAGAAGCAGCTGATGGGCCTCGGCATCTACGTCGTCGCAGAAGCCGTGATGTTCTCGCCGCTGTTCGCGCTGGCCTCGAAGGTCGCCCCGGGTGCCATCGGCGCCGCCGCGTTCATCACGCTGCTGCTCGTGGCCGCCCTCACCTGGACGGCGTTCACGGTCAAGACCAACTTCTCGTTCCTCGGCGGCTTCCTGCGCGTGGGCGGCCTCGTGGCGCTGGGCGCCATCATCGTCAGCGTGATCTTCGGCTTCTCGCTGGGCATCTGGTTCTCGGCCCTGATGGTCCTGTTCGCCGGCGCCTGCGTGCTGTACGACACCTCGAAGATCATCCACGAGTACCCGACGGACCGCCCGGCCGGTGCCGCGCTGCACCTGTTCGCGTCCATCGCGCTGATGCTCTGGTATGTGCTGCGGATCCTGATCTCGCTGGCATCCGACGACTGATCGTTCACCGCCCGCCCGTCCTCGCCCCCAGTGGGTCCCGGCGTTCGCCGGGATGACGGGTTCGCTTTGCCCATTTTTCAGGTTTTTCCATGTTCGCCAAACTCAAGAGCGCCCTGCTCCCCCCCGCCCTCGTCCTCATCGGCCTCGGCCTCGCCTACGGCGGCTTCACCGAAGGCCGTGACTTCAAGGCCATCGCCGACCACGGCAAGACCGTCGAGGCCACGCTCGACCAGGTCACCTGGAAGGAAAAGGCCGTGTCGGGCCGCGAGAAGGGCTTCAAGCTCGAGGTGCACTTCGAGACCGAGGCGAAGCAGCCGGTGAAGGCCGCGATCAGCGTGTCGAAGGACGTCGGCCAGCGCTTCCGCGACGGCAACGACAACAAGGTGATGGTGAAGTACCTGCCCGAGTCGCCGAACACCGTGATCCTCGCCGACGCGAAGGACGAGTCCGGCATCATGATGGCCGCCGGCGGCGCCCTCGCGCTCATCGGCGTGGGCATCTTCGTGTACCGCCGCCGCAAGGCGTCGGCGGAAGCCGGGGAACCCGCAGCGGCGTGAGCCACCGCGGGCCCGACGGTCAGGCCGCCAGGTCGAACACGATCACCTCGGCGTCCTGGCCGTTGGCCAGGACCAGGCGCTCCTCGCCGCGCAGCGTCACCGCGTCGCCGCCGTCGAGCGCCTGCCCATTCACCTCGAGCTTGCCGCGCACGAGGTGCACGTAGGTGACGCGGCCGGTGTCGAGCGGCAGCTCCGCCGCCTCGCCACCGTCGAACAGCCCCGCGTACATCGACGCGTTCGCGTGGATCGTCACCGAACCGTCCCGGCCGTCACGGCTCGCGACGAGCCGCAGCCGGCCGCGCTTGTCGGCCGCCTCGAAGTGCTTCTGCTCGTAGCCCGGCTCGATGTCGCGTTCGTCGGGCAGCAGCCAGATCTGCAGGAAGTGCGTCTCCTGCTGCGGCGCCTGGTTGAACTCGCTGTGGCGGATGCCGCGGCCCGCGCTCATGCGCTGCACGTCGCCGGGGACGATCTGCGCGCCGTTGCCCAGGCTGTCCTTGTGGCCCAGCACACCCGACAGCACGTACGACACGATCTCCATGTCGCGGTGGCCGTGGGTGCCGAAGCCGGTGCCCGGGGCGATGCGGTCCTCGTTGATCACGCGCAGGTTGCCCACGCCCATGTGGCGGGGGTCGTGGTACTCGGCGAACGAGAAGCTGTGGAAGGACTTGAGCCAGCCGTGGTCGGCATGGCCGCGGTCGGAGGACTTGCGAAGGGTGATCATGGTGGGCTCCTTGTCTGTGTGTGTGTCGATGGGTTCACTGTAGGAGCGCGGGCCTCTCCCATCGTGGGCAGGCGTTGAAGCATCCGTTCAAATAAGATGAACGCCTCTTCCCCGCCGTCCCCGCGCCACCATGCCCACCGCCCGCAACGTCCTGACCCCCGAAGCGCTGTCGATGATGGAGGTCATCGCCCGCACCGGGAGCTTCGCCGCCGCCGCGCGCGAGCTGGGCAAGGTGCCCTCCGCCCTCACCTACAGCGTGCGCCAGCTCGAAGACGCCCTCGACGTGCTGCTGTTCGACCGCGGCTCGCGCCAGGCGAAGTTCACCGCCGCCGGCGAAGAGCTGCTCAACGAAGGCCTGCGCCTGCTGGAGCAGATGGAGGCGGTGGCCAGCCGCGTCAAGCGGGTCGCCACCGGCTGGGAGACGCAGCTCACCATCTCGGTCGACGGCGTGATGTCGCGCCTGACGATGTTCGAGCTGTGCGAGGCCTTCTACGCGCTGCAGCCGGAGGGCACGACGGGTGGCCCCGGCACCCGCCTGCGCCTGCGCACCGAGGTGCTGGCCGGCACGTGGGAGGCGCTGGTGCGAGGCCACGCCGACCTGGCCATCGGCGTCACCACCGACCGCACGCTGCCCGCCGGCATCCAGATGCTGCCCCTCGGCCACCTGCCCTTCGTGTTCGCCGTCGCGCCGCACCATCCGCTCGCGGCCGTCGAGGGCGTCATCACCGACAACGACCTGCTGCGCCACCGCGCCGTGGCCGTGGCCGACTCCGCCCAGCACCTCGCGCCCATCACGGTGAACCTGCTGCCGGGCCAGGACGTGCTGACGGTCGCCAGCATGCAGGCCAAGATCGAGGCGCAGATCCGCTGCATGGGCTGCGGCTTCATTCCCGAGCCGCTGGCGCGCGAACACATCGCAGCCGGCCGCCTCGTCGCGAAAGCCGTGCAGCGCCCCGCGCCCGAGGCCCGCATGGGCTACGCATGGCGCGCGACGCCGGCCAACGGCCCGCGCCGCACCGGCCTCGGCGAAGCGCTCAAGTGGTGGCTCAAGCAGCTCGAGAGCCCGGCGACCCGCACGGCCCTGATCGAACGCCACTGCGGCCTGCTGCAGCAGGGCCTCGATTGAGCGACTACCGCGGCCGTTTCGCCCCGTCGCCCACGGGCCCGCTGCACGCGGGCTCGATGGTGGCCGCGCTGGCGAGCTGGCTCGACGCCCGTGCGCACGGCGGCACGTGGCTCGTGCGCATCGAGGACGTGGACACGCCCCGCTGCGTCCCCGGTGCCGACCGCATCATCCTCGACCAACTGGCGGCCTGCGGCCTCGTGCCCGACGAACCGCCGGTGTGGCAGTCCGCGCGCGGCGCGTTGTACCGGCAGGCCCTCGACGGCCTCGTGGCCGCCGGCCTCGCGTACCCCTGCGGCTGCACCCGCAGCGACATCGCCCGCGCGCTCGCGGTGTCCGGCGCGTCGAAGTCGCGCCACGGCGAACTCGTCTACCCCGGCACCTGCCGCACCGGCCTGCACGGCAAGCCGCCGCGGGCCGTGCGCGTGCGCGCCGACGGGCCCGCCGTCCACTGGACCGACCGCCGTCTGGGCGCGCAGGCCCAGCACGTGACCGAGGCCGTGGGCGACTTCGTGCTGCACCGGGCCGACGGCCTGTGGGCCTACCAGCTGGCCGTGGTGGTGGACGACCACCTGCAAGGCATCACCGACGTCGTGCGCGGCGAGGACCTGGCCGACAACACGCCGCGGCAGATCCTGCTGCAGCAGTTGCTCGGCTGCACGACACCCCGCTACCTGCACACGCCGCTCGTTCGCGACGCGGCGGGCGAGAAGCTGTCGAAGCAGACCGGTGCCACGGCGGTCGACGTGACGGATCCGCTCGCTGTGCTGAAGGCGGCCGGCACACCGCTCGGCATCGCCGTGGACGGAGCCACGGTGGGCGACTGGCTGGCCGCCGCGGCGGCGGCCTGGCCTCGGCCCTAGTCGCCGCCGCCCCCACCGCCACAACCTCCCCCACCACAGCCGCTGCTGTCGCCGCTGCTGCCTCCGCTGTCGTCGCTCGAGGACCCGCTGCTGTCTCCACCCGCATCGCTGCTGCCGGAGCGCGTGTCCCCGAACCCGTCGGTGCCGCCGTCGTGGCTGGCGCTCGAAAACTCGCCCCCGCAATGGATCACCGTGGCGCCGTCGCGGCTCACGCCGCGGCAGTCGGCCACGTAGACGTGTCCGCCCGGCACCTTCAGTTTCGCGTCGATCGCGAACAGCAGCGGCAGCCGCGTGGGCTGGCGCGGGTTGATGTTCTCGTCGCGGCACGCGAACCAGAAGCAGCGCCGCAGCCCGGCGTTGCTCTGCCGCGCCCCGCCGGCGAGGGTCACCGCCGGCGTGTGGTGCATGAAGCGGCCGAAGGCCTTGCGGCAGAACACCTCGTAGTTGCGCGTGTGCAGGATGAACTCGTGCCACAGCTCGTCGGCGATCTGCGACGGCATCGAGACGTACTTGCGCCCGCTGTGCAGGTGGGCCAGGAAGAACTGCCGCAGCGCGTGGGCCACGAGCTGGCAGTCCTTGAGCGACAGGTCGGCGTGGCGCTCGCGCAGCGGCGCGAAGAGGCCGTGGGGGAACTCGAACGACCGGATCCAGGCCTCGCGCCGCAGCGCCTGCTGGCGCCGCCACATCACCAGCAGCGCGAGGCTCGTCGCGATCAGCAACACGGTCAGCAGGATCTTCATCGGGGGACGGCCTCGGGCCGGCAGTGGCGACAGGCAGGATCATGCAACACGGCGGTATGCTCCGGTCCGATGCTCCCCGTCGTTCCCCACCTCGTCGCCCACATCCGCCTCGCCGCCGCTTTCGCGGTGGGCCTGGCGGCGGCCTTCCTGATGCCGGGGGTCGACGACCCGGTGAGCCGCGCGCTCGTCGGCTGGAACGTGGCGGCGTGGCTCTACCTCGCCCAGGTGGGCTGGGCCATGTTCCATGCCGACCATGCCCACGTGAAGCGGGTGGCGGAAGCGCAGGCGGAAAGCATCGTGGTGGTGCTGATGCTCGTGCTCGTCGGCGCGCTGGCGAGCCTGGCCGGCACGGTGCTGCAGCTGTCGGCGGCCAAGGGCCACGAGGCCGGCGCGCTCGGCCGCGTGGCGCTCGCCGTGCTCACGGTGATCGGCTCCTGGCTGCTGGTGCCCACGCTGTTCACGCTCGCCTACGCCAGCCGGTTCTACGAAAGCAGCGAAGGTGGCGGCCTCGGGTTCCCCGAAGGCAAGGGCCACCGGCCGCACTACGCCGATTTCCTCTACGTCGCGTTCACCATCGCGGTGGCCTCGCAGACGTCCGACGTGGTCATCTCGAACGCCGGGATGCGGCGGCTCGTGCTGCTGCAGTCGGTGGTGTCGTTCGGATTCAACACGGCGGTGCTCGCGTTCACCATCAACCTCGCGGCCGGGATGGTCTGATCAGTAGAGCGTCTCGACGTCGCAGGCGAGGCGGTAGCCCGCGCCGCGTTCGGTGAGGATCAGCAGCGGATGGGCCGGGTCGGCTTCCATCTTCATGCGCAGGCGCCGCACCTGCACGTCCACCGTGCGGTCGTACACCTCGGCCTCGTGCAGCCGCGACATCGACAGCAGCTGGTCGCGCGTCAGCACCCGCTGCGGTGCGCGGCACAGCGCGTTGAGCAGGCTGAACTCGCCGTTCGACAGTTCCACCGCCTCGCCGTCCGGCGCCACGAGGCGCCGCGTGCGCAGGTTCAGCTCCCACCCGGCGAAGCGGAAGGCGCGGCGGCTCGCATCGCGTTCGGGCAGCGTGGCCTGCACGCGGTAGCGGCGCAGCACCGCGCGCACGCGGGCCAGCAGCTCGCGCGGGCTGAAGGGTTTGGTGACGTAGTCGTCGGCGCCGAGTTCGAGGCCCATCACGCGGTCGGCCTCCTCGTCGCGGCCGGTCAGCAGCACGATGGGCACGGTGGCCCGTTCGCGCAGCTGGCGGGCGAGCGCCATGCCGTCCTCGCCGGGCAGTTTCAGGTCGAGCAGCACGAGGTCGATGGCCTCGCGGTCGACCAGCGCGAACAGGTCGCGGCCCGACGCCGCCGTGGTGACGCGCAGTTCGTTCTTGCCCAGGTACTCCGAGACCAGATCGCGGATACTGGGATCGTCGTCGATCACGAGGATGTGCGGTGCGGTGGAGTCGGTCATGAAAAGCAGGGCCTGTCGCAGGGATCGTAGCGCATGACCCCTGCGCCGCCGGTTCGTTCCTTCGCGCCACGCTGGTGGCTCGCCGCGCTCGCGGGCGTGTGTGTCTTCGCGCTGGTGGCGGCCGGGGCGCTGTGGCGGCTGCACGGCGACACGCTGGACGCGCAGGCGCGGGAGCTGAACCTGCTGTCGCTCGCGCTCGCCGACGAACTCGCGCGCGGGATCGAAGGCGCGGAGGAAGGCCTGCGGGCGGTGCGCGCCGGCTGGAACGCCGGGCGCCTCGCACCGTCGGGGCCCGAGACCGAACGCTCGCTGCGCGTGCGCGCCGAACTGATGCCGCTGGTGCAGTCGCTGTGGATGCTCGACACCGAGGGCCGGCTGCTCGCCGCCTCCGACGCGTCGCCGCTCCCCGCCCTGGACACGTTCGCGCCCGCCCTCGCCGACCTGCCCGCCGACGGCACCGCGGTGAGTTCGCGGTTCGGCACCCCGCCCCTCGTCGCACTGGCCGTGCGCGTGCCGTCGCACGGCTGGGTCGTCGCGTCGATGCCGTCGACCGCGCTGCTCGGCGCGTTCACGGCCACGTCGGCCGCCGCCGATGCCCGCATGGCGGTGCTGCGGCACGACGGCGCCGTTCTCGCCGGCGAGGTGCCCGCGGCCGGGCCGGGCCGCCTCGAACAGCGCCGCCACGTCGAACGTTTCGGGGTCGACCTGGTGCTCTCGCGCGACACCACCGCGGCCCTGGCGGGCTGGCGCGAGTCCGCGCAGCTGGCCGCCGCCGCCGCCGTGCTGCTGGGGGTCGTGCTCGCGCTGTCGTGGCGGGTCGTGCAACGCGCCGACCGCCGCCGCGCCGAGGCCCAGCAGGCCCTGCAGCTGCAGCGCACCCGCGCGAGCAAGCTCGAGTCGCTCGGCACCATGGCCGGCGGCGTGGCCCACGACTTCAACAACGTGCTGGCCGCCATCGTCGGTTTCGGCGAGATGGCGCAGGACGCCGCGCCCGCCGGCAGCGACCAGGCCCGCCACCTCGACAAGGTGCTGCAGGCCGCCGCGCGCGGGCAGGCGCTGGTCGCGCGCATCCTCGCGTTCAGCCGCGGCGGTGCGCGGGCGTCGACCGTGTTCCCGCTGCAGCCGGTGGTCGAGGAAGTGCTCGCGCTGCTCGCCGGGTCGCTGCGGCCCGGCATGGTGCTCGAGACCGACCTCGCGGCCGCCGACGCCCACGTGCGCGGCGACGCCACGCGTGTGTTCGAGGCGGTGATGAACCTGTGCACGAACGCGATGCAGGCCATGCCCGGAGGCGGCACGCTCACCGTGCGGCTGGAACGGCACCGCACCACGGCACCCACGGTGCTGTCGCACGCGCCGCTGCCGGCCGGCCACCACCTCGCGCTGTCGGTGAGCGACAGCGGCCCGGGCATCCCGCCCGAGGTGATGGAGCGGTTGTTCGAACCCTTCTTCACCACCCGCGGGGACGGGGGTGGCACGGGCCTCGGGCTCGCGGTGGTGCACGGCGTGGTCTCCGAGTTCGGGGGCGCGGTGGACGTGTGGAGCGCGCCGGGCCGCGGCGCGCGGTTCACGCTGTACCTGCCCGAGTGCACGGACGAGCCCGACCGGGCGCCCGAAGCCCGGCGCCCCGCGCGGCGCGGGGTCGGCGAAGCGGTGATGGTGGTCGACGACGAACCCGCGCTGGTCGAGATGATGAGCGGGCTGCTGACCGGCCTGGGCTACGCCCCGGCCGGGTTCACCGACCCGCTCGCCGCGCTCGAGGCGGTGCGGGCCGCGCCCGGCACCTTCGCCGCGCTGGTGTCCGACGAGGTGATGCCCGGACTCAGCGGCACCGAACTCGCGGCCGCGGCCAACGAGGCCGATCCGGGCCTGCCGGTGCTGCTGGTCAGCGGACACGGCGGCGCGCTGCTCGCGCAGCGGGCTGCCGAAGCGGGCGTGGCCCGCGTGCTCGGCAAGCCGTTGCGGCGGGCCGAGCTGGCGGAGGCCCTGTCCGACCTGATCGGGTGAAGCCCGGAGGAATCGCCGGGCCGCCCCGAGATTCCTCGCTCCCCTCGGGGGGCAGGCCGGACCTTGGGGCCTTGCTCGGGGGGCAGGCCGGACCTTGGGGCCTTGCTCCCTTCAGTCGATCTCGTCGGTCTGCTCGCTGACGGTTGCAACACGGCCGTCGGCGCCGAAGTCGACGTAGAAGCTCGCGGCCCCATCGGCCATCTCCGGGGCGGTGTAGCGCCACGTGGCGCCGTCCTCGCTCGCGAAGTGGAAGACCCGTTCGGGTTGCCCGATCGTGGCACGCACCTCGGCCATGGTCATGCCCGGGCGCACGGCGGTTTCCTGCGAGGCCGACACGGAGATGCCGGAGGCGGCCTGGGCGCCCACGGCGGCGGCAGCCAGTGCGGCGGCGGCGAGAAGGTTGCGGGAGGTGGTGTTCATGGAAGTCCTTTCGAGGTCGTCGCGGAGGTCACCGGCCACATGCCGTCCTCCGCGCCCCGATGCTCGACGCCCCGCGTTGACCGCAGATTGCGGCCCTGCCCCGCCTTCATTGCAAACGTCATCGACGCTCCATTGCAGATGCAACATGGCCACGCCGTTTCCGACACACGGCCTGCCGGCCCGGCGCTCACGATGTCCCCATGCACCGAACCCGGTGCACCGACGCCAAGGAAACGCACCATGTACACGACCCAACCCGTGACCCCGGCCCGCTTGCTGATCCATGCCCATGACGAGCCCGCCCGGGGCCGCCTGGCCGACTCGCCGCTGCAGCGCCTGATCGCCCTGTACCCCTCCGCCAGCCGCTCGGCCCACCGCGAGCCGCTTCACCTGCTGATCGACAAGCTCGACGGTGAAAACGTGCTGGAGGTGAACGACGCCGGCCCGCTGGTCGACGTGTCACTGCCGCCCGGCACGTACCACGTGACGGCCCACCTCGGTGACTCCCACCGCGGGTACACGATGCGGCTGGACCAGGGTGCGTCATTCGACCTGCACCTGCGGCTCGCCCGGCCGAACCACTGAGCGGTCAATCGAGCGCCGCCTGCTGCATCACCCGCGCCCACGGGCGCAGCTGCCGGGCCTCGCGCGCCGCGGGGCCCCGGTCGAGGCCGGCCCACAGGCCGTCCTGGTTGAAGCTCAGGCGCACCTGCAGGTCGGGCCGCCGCGACAGCGGCCGCACCTCGTCGATCACGCTGTCGAGCACGACGGCCGTGCCGATGGGTTCGCCCGCCTCCGGCAGCACCACCAGCGCCACGTGCGGCCGCCAGACGTCGCCCCCGCCGAACTGCAGCCGCCCGTAGACGATGCGCAGGCGCGCCGGCGGCACGCCCGCGCCGACCAGCGCGAAGTACTTGGCGATGGCGAAGTCCTCGCAGTCGCCCGCGCCGCGCGCCGCGAGTTCGGCCGGCGTGGCCCACTGGTCGCGGCGGCCGGTGTCGGTGTCCGGGAGGTGTGCGGCCTGGCGGTTGACGCCGGCGTTGAGGTCGTCGAGCGGCGGAAAGCCCGTGTCGGCCGGATCGGCCAGAACCGGTTCCACCGCGAGCCCGGCACAGAGGGCGGCGATGCATGGCGCCTGGTGGCGCAGCGAAGCGAGCGGCATGGGAACCTCGCGCGGCGGGCCAGGAGACGGTTTCGGTGGAACGAACCGACGGCCCCGGGACTTCTGCCGCTGTGTTGCCACGGTGCACGCGACCCTGCCCGCCGGCCGGATCCACGGCACCGTTCCGCCCGGGCTCGGGCCCGGACCTCCACTGAGGAACGAGCCTCCGGTGTACGGCAACGCGCCGGCCGGGTCAAGCCGGCGCTGGAAGAACGGTCAGTCGACGCGCCGCCGGGCCGTCACCTCGATCTCGATGCGCATGCGCGGGTCGACGAGGCCGGCGGAGATCATCGTGGCGGCCGGGCGCACCTCGCCGAGGTACTTGCGCATCACCGGCCAGCACGACGGGAACTCCGACGCGACCGGCAGCACGTAGTTGACGCGCACGATGTCCTGCAGGCTCGCGCCGGCCTGTTCCAGCGCGGCCTGGATGTTCTTGAAGCACTGTTCCGCCTGGTCGACCACGCCGTCGGCGATGGTCATCGTGGAATAGTCGAAGCCGGTGGTTCCGGACACGAAGACCCATTCGCCGTCGACGACGGCCCGGGAATAGGCCATGTCCTGTTCGAAGGTCGAGCCGGAGCTGATCAGTTGGCGTGACATGAAACTGGTGAATCTGCTGGAAAACCGGGATGATGGCACACCCTCCCGCGGCCCGGTATCGATACCGCTTCAGGACACCGTGATGCGGGGTTTTGCCATGCCTGTCGCCTGACAACGACAAACCGGGGCGCCAACCAGGGTAATCTTCGCCCCGTTGAACGTACGTCCATTTCTGTACCCAAGACGCCCATGTCCGCGAAACCGACCGCCAACGCCGCCTTTGCCCCCCGCAAACCCCGACTCACGCTCAAGGACGTCGCGGCGGCGCTGGACGTCAGCCGTACCACCGTGTCGAACGCGTTCAACCGGCCCGAGCAGCTGTCCGAGGCCCTGCGGGCGGACATCCTCGCGAAGGCCCGCGAACTCGGCTACTTCGGCCCGGACCCCGCCGCCCGCGCGCTGCGCAGCCGCGAGATCCGCCAGGTCGCCGTCGTGTTCCACCACGACCTGAGCTTCGCGCTGGCCGACCCCTTGAGCATCGAGTTCCTCCGCGGCGTGGCCCAGGAGCTGGACGCACGGGGCATGACGATGCAGCTGATCCCGAAGATGGGCCGCACCGTGTCCCTCGCCTACGCCTTCCAGACCACGGCCGACGCGCTCGTGGTCTACGCCGAGGTCGATGCCGACCTGGCCCCCGAGGTCAAGGCCTTCAGCAAGCCCATCGTGCTGGTCGACACCGGCGTCACCGGCGTGCCGTCGGTGCGCATGGACGACCGGGCCGGCGCCGCGGCGGCCATGGACCACGCGCTCAAGGGCAACCCCGACCGCGTGCTGGTGCTCTCGTTCACGCTCGACGAGCGCCAGCGCAAGCACCGCCTCGACCTCAAGTCGCCCCGCAGCGGGTCGGTCACCATGGAACGCAGCCACGGCTACGTGGGCGCGGCCCACAAGGCCGGCTTCGACCTCGACCGCATCGACTGGCTGGAGATGGACGACAACAAGCCGGCCGACGAGATCGGCCGCATCACCGACTACCTGAAGCAGCTGCCCGCGCGCACGAAGCTCGCGGTGCTGGGCATGGCCGACACCATGGCCCTCGTGGGCGTCGAGGCCCTGCGCGGCAACCGCCGCCTCGACGTCACGTCCATCGTCGGCTTCGACGACATCCCTGCGGCGGGGGCGGCCGGCCTCACCACGATGCGCCAGGACGGCGCCCTGAAGGGCCGTCTCGCGGTGCGCCAGGTGCTCGACGGCGAACGGAGCGATCCGCTGCCGTTCGAGCTGGTGGTGCGCAACACCTGACGCGGGTCACACCCGCGGCGGGTCGGTCTCGCGCGCGAAATTGCGCGGGCCACCCACCTGGTCCAGGAAGGCCGCCACGGCATCGTCCTTGCCGCCCCGGCGCAGCAGGGCCGGGTCCGGCGAGCCGTCGGGCATCGTGTCGGGCAACTTCGCCGCATCGGCGAGCGCACTCGTGGCGGGCAGCAGCAGCGGCTTGCTGTGGCGGTACTGGTCCTTCACGAACTCCATCGCCTGGCCCAGCGTGGCCAGCGCCTCGTCGCCAGACGGCACCACCACCGCATCCCACACGGCCGACGGCGCGGTCTCGAGCGTCACCTCCACGTGCACGTCGGCCACCGTGCCGAGCCGGACGCCCACGAACCGCGGCAGCGCGCCGGCCTGGGCCAGCCGCCGGTGGATGTCGCGCAGTTCGCCCGTGTCGGCGCCTTCCGCCACGAGCAGCGCGATCTTGCGGCCCTTCGGCCCCACGTCGCCCGGACGAGCCATCAGCGACAGCGCTGGCGACACTGTGACCTCGGGCGCCGCAGGGTTCTCGAGCGCCTTCGGCTGCGGCGGCGGCACCGGCACACCCAGCCCCTCGGCCACGCGGGCCGCGAGGCCGGCGTCGACGTTGGCGAGCATCGAGACCACCCGGTCCCGCACGGCCTGCACGCTCACCTTCGTGAGCTCGAACCGGTAGGCGCCGACGATGTGGTTCTTCTCCGCCTCCGACTGGCTGTTCCAGAACAGCGCGGCCTGCGTGAAGTGGTCGGCGAACTTCTCGGGCTTGCCCCGCACCTTGTCCTCGAAGACCGGCGCCGGGAACGGCACGAAGCCGCGCAGCCCCGCCTGGAACGGGCAGCCGCCGCCGAGCGAATTCGGCTCGTAGGCCACGCGACCGCGCGGGATCGCCTGCCGGTGCATGCCGTCGCGCTGGTTGTTGTGCACCTGCGCGAGCGACGTGTTGATCGGCAGCTCGTGGAAGTTCGGGCCGCCGAGGCGCGAGAGCTGCGTGTCGAAGTAGGAATGGTGGCGGCCCTGCAGCAGCGGGTCGTTGCTGGTGTCGATGCCCGGGATCATGTTCATCGTGCCGAAGGCCACCTGTTCGGTCTCGGCGAAGAAGTTGTCGGGGTTGCGGTCGAGCACCATCCGGCCGACGGGTCTCACGGGAACCAGTTCTTCCGGCACGATCTTCGTCGCGTCGAGCACGTCGAACGAGAAGGCGTCGGCCTCGGCTTCGGTGAACACCTGCAGGCCGAGCTCCCACTCGGGGAAGTCGCCGCCCTCGATGGCCTCCCACAGGTCGCGGCGGTGGAAGTCCGGGTCGGCGCCGTTGATCTTGACGGCCTCGTCCCACACCACCGAATGCGTGCCGGCCTTGGGCGTCCAGTGGAACTTGCAGAAGCGCGACTCGCCCTCGGCGTTCACGAGCCGGAACGTGTGGACGCCGAAGCCCTGCATCGTGCGGTAGCTGCGCGGGATGGCGCGGTCGGACATCACCCACATCAGCATGTGCGTGGACTCCGGCATCAGCGACACGAAGTCCCAGAACGTGTCGTGTGCGCTGGCGGCCTGTGGCATCGCGTTGTGCGGCTCGGGCTTGACGGCGTGCACGAGGTCGGGGAACTTCATGGCGTCCTGGATGAAGAACACGGGCATGTTGTTGCCGACGATGTCCCAGTTGCCTTCATCCGTGTAGAACTTGACCGCGAAGCCGCGCACGTCCCGCGCGAGGTCGAACGAGCCGCGCTCGCCGGCCACGGTGGAGAAGCGCACGAACACCGGCGTACGCTTGCCCGCCTCGGCGAACGGTGCCGCGCGCGTGAGGTCCGTGAGCGCCTCGTACGCCTCGAAGTAGCCATGCGCGCCGGATCCCCGCGCGTGCACGATGCGTTCGGGAATGCGCTCGTGGTCGAAGTGGGTGATCTTCTCGCGGAGGATGAAGTCCTCCATCAGCGTGGGCCCGCGCAGGCCGGCCTTCAGCGAGTTCTGGTTGTCGGCGACGGGCACGCCCATGTTCGTGGTGAGCGTCTGGCCCGTGGAATCCACGCGCACGCGGTCCAGCGAGTCGTTCGCCGGATTGGTGCCGGGCAGCGCCGGGCCCGAACCCACCTTGGGCGAGGTGGTGCCCTCGCTGACGGTGCTCGAGCCATCGACGGGATCGTGCGGCGGCACCGGCTGGCCCTCGGGCGGCGCATGGCCGTTGTCGAGGCCGTGTTCGGCCGCCTTGTTGGGGTTGGCGGGCACCGCGCCGGCCGCGGCCTCCGCGCCCACGCGGCGCGTGTCCAGCGAACGGGCGGGTTCGGCGAGCGCATCGGCCACGGCCTGGTCCGGCGCCAGGGTCGATGGACCCGAGGAGGACGCGTGGATGGACGCCCAGTCGGCGGGAACGTCGCCCGGCGGGGTGGCGGGCGTGGCGCTCGTCGTGGAGGGCTTCTGCTTGGGCGGGCGGTTGGTGGGCATGGGGTACTCCGGGGAGATGAGGGACGAAACCGCGCGGCGCGGCGAACGAATGCGAACGCGCGCGGCGATGAACCATCATCCCGATCGCATCGGCTTTCCCCATCGGCGGGACCGGCGTCACGGTGTCGGACAACCGCCCGATCCCCGCCCCGAGAAAAAACGGCCGACGCCCCCCCGAGGGCGCCGGCCGAAAAGGTCGCCGTCTGCCGGTCAGGGCTTCAGGAACGGACCGTCTGCACCAACCTTGCCCGGCGCCGGATTCCCCGGCAGGTCCAGCACGTAGATGCGCGCGTTCCCTTGCCCCGACACACTGGCGGTCAGCACACCCGAGGAGACCACTTTCGTGTCACCCGTGACGGCATCCTTGTAGGTGCCGTTCGGAATCCCGCTGAACGTCGCGCCGCTCGTCACCGCGACCAGCACGAAGCTGTCGATGCCCTTGGCCGCGTCGGTGAAGCGGCGCTTGTAGGCGATGCCACCCGACACACCCTCGGTCGAGTACTGCCCCTTCTGCAGCGCCGGCACCTTGCGGCGGATCTGGTTCAGGCGCTGCACGTGCTTGACGAGCGGCTTGGCGAGCGTGGTGGCTACCGCGCCGGTGGCGCTCGACACCACGCCGAAGTCGGACGCCACGACCGTGCCTTCGAGGTTGTCGCCGAAGTACGCGCGGCCGGTGGTCGCGAGCGGGCACGTCGGGCCGCAGTCGATCTGCTTGCCGGCCTGGAACTCGATCTCGGAGCCGTAGTACAGCGTCGGGATGCCCCGGAAAGTCCACATCAGGCTCATGTTCTCGGCCCAGGCCGCCGTGCCGCCCGTGTAGCGGGTGTTCGACTTGTTCGGGCCGTAGTCGTGGCTGTCGACGTACACGACGTTGTAGGTCGCGTCGTTGTAGCTGTCGTCCGAGTCCTTGCCGTTCCAGTACGCGTTGCCGGCGTCGCCGAAGTTCATGTGCATGCGCATGTCGATCACGCTCATGCCGGAGAACTTGCTGTAGTCGGGCGCGTGGTAGTTGTTGCCCGACAGGAACGCGTTGGTCGACACGGGCTGGTTGCCGGTGCCCTGGTTGTTCTCGTAGTTGAACTGCTCGAGCGCGGCGGCCGCGTCGTCGGCGCTGTACGTCGCGCGTTCCTTCCAGGTGAAGAACTGGGCCGAGTGGTTCGGCGAGCCGCGGTTCCACTTGTCGTTCACGAACGAGCCCACCTCGCCGAACATGAAGAAGTTCTTGCCCTTCTCCCCGAACGTGGCCTCGGCGTACGAGTGCGCGTCGGGCAGGAAGTGGCGGTTCCACGTGACACGCGGGATGTGCACCGCGGTGTCGATGCGGAAGCCGTCGACCCCCATCGCGATGTACTTGCGGTACACCTGCTTCAGGTAGTCCTGCACGGGCTTCGACTCGGTGTTGAAGTCGGCCAGGTCCTCGTGGATCCAGCAGCTGCGGGCGTCCTCGCCTTCCCAGTTGCCGATCCAGCACTGGTGGTACAGCTCGGGCTTGAACATGCCGGTGGTCGGGTTCGGCCACTGGCAGTTGTAGATGCGGTAGCCCTCCTTGCTGGTGAACGACGTCGGCACGCCCCAGTTGCGGCAGGTGTTGCCGGCCGGCTCGGTGGTGCTCCAGAGGTCACCCGTGTACGACTTGCCCATCGGGTCGGCGACCGTGATGCCGTCGTACACGCGGCCGGCGATCGGCTCGTCGTAGTACCAGCTCCACTGCGCGTCGCGCACGCCGTACACCTTCGGCGTCTGCAGGTTCTTCTCGCCCCAGCGGCTCGAGTGGTTGTAGACCACGTCCTGGATGATCTTGATGCCCTTCGCGTGGGCCGCGTTGATCAGGTCCTGGTAGGTGGCGCCGGCGCTCTCCAGGCGCGGGTCGACGCGCATGAAGTCCCAGCCGTGGTAGCCGTGGAAGTCGTAGTCCGAGCGGTTGAGCACCACCGGCGTGATCCACACCGCCGAGAAGCCCAGGGCCTTGATGTAGTCGAGCTTCTGCATCAGGCCCTTGAAGTCGCCGCGGAACATCGGGTCGTTGTTGGCCGCGTTGCCCGAGCTCACGTGGAACTGGCCGCCGCGGTTGTTCGTCGAGTCGCCGTCGTAGAAGCGGGCCGTCATCACGAAGTAGATCGAGTCCTCGCGCATGTCGGTGCCGATCGGCGTGCCCGCGGCGCTCGGCTGGCCCGTGGTCGCACCCACCGAGGCGCTGGCCGCCGAGCGGTTGCCGGCGGCGTCGTACGCGGTGATGGTGTAGCTGTACGTCGTCTGCGCGGCGCCCGTGTCGTTGAAGGTGGTGCCGGTCACGTTGGTGGTCACCGGACCCGCGCCGCCGGTGCGCGAGATGGTGTACCCGGCCACGCCGTTGGCGTCGGTGGACGCGGTCCAGCGCACCGTGATCGCCGTGCCGCTCGTGGTGGCGGTGAGGCCGGTCGGCACGGTCGGGGCGATGGTATCGACCTCGGGGGCCGCGGTGGACGCCGACAGCGCGGTGCTCTGCGCGGACCAGTTGCCCGCCGCATCGCGTGCGCGCACCGTGAAGCTGTACGCGGTGTTCGCGCTCAGGCCCGAGGCCGTGAAGTTCGTGGTGGTGGACGTGCCCGCGGAAACGCCGTTACGGAACACCTCGTAGCCGGTCACGCCCACGAGATCGGTGGCCGCGGTCCAGGCCAGCCCGATGGTGCCGGTGGTGGCGCCCGTCTTCGACAGGCCCGTGGGCACCGTCGGCGGGGTGATGTCGATGCCGTCGCACGGGTCACCCGACGAGACGGCCCCGTTCTCGACCTTCTGGTTGCCGGTGCCGAGCGCATAGTTGCGCCCGCTGTTGTTGTCCCACGTGGAGCCGTTGTTGAACGTGACCGCGAGGCCCGTCGCCGAGCCGAGCGAGACCACCTTCTTGCGCCAACCGGTGCAGGCCGTGTCCATCGACACGCCAGGGGCCGTGGTCCAGGCGCCGCCGTTCGGGGCGTAGTGGATGTTGACCGTGGTCCACGCCGTGTTCGGCTTGTAGAAGACGGTGGCGCTGTTGGTGCCGCTCGTCGCGCAGGGGTTGCCCGCGTTCGCGACGATCGCGCCGTTCTTCACCTGGTGGATGCCGTCCGGGATCGTGTAGTTGCCGCCGCCCGCGGGGTTGTCCCACACGTTCGCGCCGTTGTTGAACACGGCCTGGAAGGTGCTGGCCGACGAGGTGACGGTGGCCACGGTCCAGCCCGTGCAGGCCGCCGTCATCGGCGTGCCGGGGACCGTGGTCCACGTGCCGCTCGCGTTGTGGTGGAGGTTCGCTCCGGTCCAGCCCTTGTAGGCGGTGGAGTAGTAGACGGTCGCGGTGGCTGCCAGGGCCGCGGGCGTGATGCCGGCGGCGAGCAGACCCGCGAGCGCCGAGAGGCGCCAACGGTTCATTGCTTCGCTCCAAACGTGCAAGGTCGCCCGCTCCTGCGCGCCAGGGGCCAACGACGATTCGGGATGCGGAAGCGCCGACCGGTCGGAGCACACCGCAGAAAGAATCGATGCCTGAATCGGTTCAGGTCTCGAATGGAGGCGATTCTGTATCGGTCAAGAAGACCGCGGGTCCGGGGCTTTCCCTAGGGGCGGGAGAATCCGGAGGAACCGTTTCCGCATCCCGCGGAAACGGTTCCGGGGTCACGTCACTTGCGGAGGGCGGCGAGCGCCGCCATGGTGTCCTCCGCCGTGATCCGGTCGTCGTTCCAGAACGCCGCCACGGTCTCGCGCAGGGCCTTCTCGGTCGCGTCGTCCTGCACCATGCGGTGGGCGATGGAAGGCACGAGGTTGTTGAGCATCGCGCTCGCGACGAAGTGCGCGCTGGACTCCTGGCCGCAGCGGTCGAAGCGGTCGCGGTTGATGCCGGTCACCACGGGGATCGAACCTTTGTTGAGGTTGAAGTTCTACTGGAACTTCGGGCTCATGATGGTCTTGACCAGCGCGCGCTGGCCTTCGGTCGCCTTCGGGTCCTTCAGCTGGAACATCGCGAAGCTGTCGATGTTGAAGATGTACGACCGCTCGGTGCCGGGCGCGGCCACGCACAGGAACTGCTCGCCGGGCACCTGCTTGGCGGCGAGGAATTCGCCCTTGGCCCAGTCGCCCATGAACTGCATGCCCGCCTGGCCGCTGATGACCATGGCGGTCGCCTTGTTCCAGTCGCGGCCCGGCGCGCCCTTGTCGGTGTAGGTCTTGATGCGGCGGTAGGTGGTCAGCACGCGTTCCATCGTGGGGCTGCGCAGCGTGTTGGGGTCGAGCTGCACGAAGGCGCGGCGGTAGAACTCCGCGCCGCCGATGCCGAGCGCCACGATCTCGAACGTGGTGAAGTCCTGCCACGACTGGCCGCCGTGGGCCACGGGGATGATGCCCACCTTCTGCATGCGCTCGGCCACGGCGAAGAACTCGTCCCACGTGCGCGGCGGGCGGGCGCCGGCCTTGCGAAGCGCGTCGCGGTTGATCCACAGCCAGTTCACGCGGTGCACGTTGACGGGCACCGCGACGAAGTGGCCGTTGTACTTCATCACGTCGGCCACCACCTTCGGCACCTGCGCGTCCCACGCCTGTTCGCGCGCGATGTCGTCGAGGTTCGCGAGCACGCCGAGGCGGCCCCACTGCTGGATCGCCGGGCCCTTGATCTGCGCGGCCGCGGGCGCGTTGCCCTGCTGCACGCGGTCCTTCAGCGCGGCCATCGCGCTGTCGCCCCCGCCGCCCTCGACGGCGAAGTCACGCCAGCGGTGCCCCTGGCTCGCCAGCAGGCCCTTGAGTTCGTCGACCGAGCGGGCCTCGCCGCCGGCCGTCCACCAGTGCAGCACCTCGACTTCCGCCGCTGCCGCCAGCCCCATGCCGAGCGCCAGCGCGCCCCCCACGAACCACGTCCTTGCCGTCCGAGCGTTCACGCACGTTCCTTTTCCGAGTGACCGAAACGGGGCCGACGCACACCACGACGAACCCGGCCCACGAAGGATGGAACCGGTTTCGGGACGACCCGCTGAAGGGAACGATTATTAAAGTGGCCTTACAGAATATTTCTACTCGTTAACACCGAGCCCTCGCGGCCCGCTGTCAACGTTCGCACGAACCGTCAGCCCGCGGCGTGCTCGCGGTGGTCCGCCGTGCGCAGGCCCAGCATCTTCGCGAACGCGCCGGCATCGAGCGTGCCGGTGGCCATCGACGGCATCGTCGATCCGCAGACCATGCGGCGGCACCACTCGCGCTGGGCGGGGGTGTCGACGTCGGACGCGACCACGCGGAACATGCGCGCCGCGCCCAGGGCCACGAGGCTGCGGGCCAGGCCGTCGGCCGAGGCCGACGCCGCGGCCACGTACCGGGGCGTCTGCAACTTCAGCAGGTCGATGGGGGTCTCGACGAGGCGCAGCAGGCTCAGGTCCTGCACGCCCAGCCCCGTCACCGCGACCCCGACGCCGAGCGCATGCAGCGCATCGATGAGCGCGACGTGGCCGTGGTGGTCGTCGAGCAGGCCGGGGCGCAACTGCACCACGAGCCCGTGTGCCGCGGCGCGGTCACCCGACAGCAGGCGGTGCGCCTTCTCGAGCGCCGAGGCCGTCTCGCCGAGCAGGTTGACGGCGATGCGCACCGGCGGCAGCCCCTGGTTGCGCCAGGTCTGCGCCTGGCGGCTGGCCTCGGACAGCATCCAGGCGTTGAGCCGTTCGGCGAGCACCTCGTCCTGGGCCGTGTCGAACATGTCGTGCAGCGGCGCCGGCATGCCGTCGCCGTCCCAGCGCGGCACCGCATCGGCGCCCAGCACGCGGCCGCTCGCGAGGTCGAGGTCCGGCAGGTAGTCGAGGCGCAGCTCGCCGCGGTCGAGGGCCTCGCGCAGGCGGTCCTCCCGCTGCAGGTGGGCGTCCATCTGGGCCTGCAGGTCGGCCTGCAGGAAGCGGCAGGCGTCCTTGCCGCCCTTCTTCGCGCCGTACATCGCGGTGTCGGCGCCCTTCATCAGCGTGGCGGCGTCCTGCCCGTCCAGCGGGTAGACGGCGACGCCGATGCTCGCGCCCACCTGGTGGACACGGCCCTCGTCCTCGATGGGCAGCCTTGCTGCGGCCAGCAGCTTGCGGCCCACGTTGAATGCGTGCAGCGGCGACTGCAGGCTTTCGATGACCGCGACGAACTCGTCGCCGCCCACACGCGCCACCATGTCGGACTCCCGCAGGCAGGCCTTGAACCGCTGCGCGAGCACCTTCAGCACGAGGTCGCCGGCGTCGTGGCCCGCGCCGTCGTTCACGGCCTTGAAGCCGTCGAGGTCGATGAACAGCACCGCGGTGCGCCCCCCGCCGCGCTTGGCCCGGCCGATGGCCTGCTCCAGCGCGTGCTGCAGGCCGCTGCGCGTGGGCAGGCCCGTGAGTTCGTCGTCGAGCGCGGAGGCCGCGCCATTGCGCAGGCGCATCTCGTTCTGCGCCTCCATCAGTTTCGCGAGCTGGTCCGACAGGTCGGACCGGGCCCCGGCCGCGCGCCGCTGCACCAGCCAGACGATGCCGATCATCGCCAGCACGACGGCACCCGCCCCGCCCCACAGCATCGCGACGTTGCGCTGCCGCTTCTCCTCGGTCTCGAGGCCCAGCTGGAAATCGCTGCCGACGGGCGGCGGCGCGGTGAACACCGTCTCGGTGTTCTCGAGCAGCCACACCTCACGGCCGTGGCGGGCGAGGTCGAGCAGCTGGTCCTTCGGATGGTTCTTCGTCTCGCCGCGGTGCAGGATGAAATTGAAGCCGGTGGCCGACGGATCGATCGGCACGTCGAAGTACACCCCGTAGGCGTCGACGCCCGCGGGCTCGAGCGGGCGCTCCCACGTCACGTCGCGCGTGAGCACGAGGTTCGAGCCCCACAGGTGCAGTCCCCACCCGGTGTAGTCGTGGCTCACGCGGTGGAAGTGCAGCCGCACGACGTTGGCGGGCGGCGCCTCGGCGAACGCGGGCCCCGCCGCGCCGAGCAGCAGCAGCCAGCACAGCGCGATGGCCAGCAGCGGGCGGAACGCCCGCCTCGCCAGGGAACGTGTTGGAGCGGGCGCGGCGAAGAACGGGATGGAACAGAGCATGAAGGACGGTGACGACAAAAAACCGGTCGTTCATCGTCTTCGGCCAGGCCCCCCGTGTGTGAAGGGGTTTTCGCGCAAGCCCCGTGTCAAAACTCACGCAGGCCGCCGCTGCGGCGGCATCGATTCAGCTCCGGATGCGGCCGAGGAGCACGGGCAGGCCCGACTGGAGCAGTTCCTTGACGGCGGGATCGCTCATCGCCGCCTCGTCGATCACGACCGTGAACGTGACGTAGGCATCGTCGAGCCCGAGGCTGCCCGCGGTCTCCTGCACCCGCCCGCCGTCCTGTTCGGTCACCACCGGCGGCTCGACGTACGCGACGCCGCCGTTGCCGTCGACCGGGAAGGTCTTCAGGCCCTTCTTCGCGGCCAGGTGCTCGATGAACTCGCGGCCCACCTTCGGGCGCTCCTTCACGTACGCCTTCAGCGAGTGGTAGGTGAAGCGGATCAGGAACTGGTCGGGGTTGGCGGGCGTGAGCACCAGCGTGCGGCCCTCGTCCTCGTACGACTGGCGGTACCCGTTGGGCACGTTCATCTTCCAGTCGGCATCGGCATCGCGCTCGGCGGCGGAGGCGTGCGACACCCACGTCATGGCGGCGAAGAACACGGACGCCAGGCGGCGGATCCAACGGCAACGGAAAGCAGGCACAACGATCTCCTCGGGAACGCGGATTCTCGCCGATCGGCGCTCCGCCCGGGCCGCTCAGGCCTTCGAGCCCGAGAACGCGAGCCGCGCGCCCAGCCCGATCAGCATCGCGCCCAGCGAGCGCGATACCCACGCCGACAGGCGCCGGTTCGCCGCGAGCGCCCCGGCGGCCCGTGCCGCCAGCAGCGCGATGGACACCTCGACGACGACGCTCACGGCCACGAGCGCGAGGCCCAGGCCGAAGATCTGCCACGCCGGGTCGCCATGGCCGGGCCGCACGAACTGCGGCAGGAAGGCGATGAAGAACAGCGCCACCTTCGGGTTGAGCACGTCGATCAGCACCCCCTCGCGCCAGCACTGCCACGCGGTGGCGGGCGGCCGGGCCGCGGGCGCGGCCGTGGCCTCGCCGGCCGACAGGATGGCGCGCACGCCCAGGTACACGAGGTAGGCGGCGCCGACCCACTTGAGCACGGTGAACGCGAGCGCGGACGCGGCGAACAGCGCCGACAGCCCGAGCGCCGCGGCGACCGCGTGCACGAGCGCGCCCGAGCACACGCCGATGGCCGAGGCCACGCCGGCACGTGTGCCCTGGTTCAGCGAACGCGACACGATGTACATCATGTCCGGCCCGGGCGACACGTTCAGCGCGACGACGGCGCTCACGAACACCAGCCAGAACGACAGCGATTCCACCCGATGTCCTTCGCTCTCAGAGACCCACGCCCTTGGCCATCAGCGACGCCGCGGCCAGGATGCCGACGAGCAGCACCAGCTCGACCTTCAGGATGCGGGAGATCCACGTGTACTGCGCCTCGCTGACCACCGGCGCGAGGCCGCCGCGCAGGTCGCGGCTCCAGCGGAGGAACACCACCGTGGGGTAGATCGACAGCAGCCCCACCACCACGAACAGCGTGAGCTTGAGGTGGAAGAACGGGTTGTGCAGGTAGTAGTCGAGGCCTTTCTCGAACCGCCACACGCGCAGCGCGCCGGCCACGAGCAGCACCAGCGCGCTCAGGCCATAGAGGCGGTCGAGCTGCTGCAGGCGCGAGGCCTCGGCGACGGTGGGCGCGCGGTTGAACAGCAGCCACTCGCCGAGCAGCGTGCCGAACACGCCGAACACGGCGGCGAAATGCAGGAAGGCGATCGTGGCGCTGGCCAGCATGGAGGCGACTCCTCAGGAAGGACGAACCGTGTCGGGACCGTGCGGCGCCGCGGTGAACGCGGGCAGCGCCTCGCATTCGGCCGTGAAGGCCACGAGCCGCGGGTGGCTGGCCGCAGGAACCCGGTCGGGCACCATGGCCTGCAGGAAGGTCCAGGCCACCGCGGTGGTCACGCCGGCCTGGTCGAGCGTGGCGGTGGTGGCCCCCAGCGGGCGCCGGCCGAGGTCGGCCTCCATCGCGGCACACGCCGCCAGCAGCTGGCCGGTGACCCGCTCGACCCACGGGCCGTGGCGCTTGTCCTCGGGCCGCAGCTCGTGCTCGTAGACGATCTGGATGCTCTTGTCGAGCGCGGCCATCGCGAGGCCGATGGCACGCAGCGTGTGCTGGCGCGCGGGCAGTGCCGCGGGCATCAGCGAACGGCGGCCGGCAGCGAGTGCCTCGGCGTAGTCGAGGATCAGCGTGGAGTCCATCAGCACCTCGCCGTCGTCGCAGACGAGCGTGGGGGCCTTCACCACCGGGTTGATGGCCTGGAACTGCGGGAACGTGCGGAAGACCGACACCGAACGGTGCTCGAACGGCAGGCCCAGCAGCTGCAGCGACACCGCCACGCGCCGCACATAGGGCGAATCGAGCATGCCTACCAGTTGCATCGGCCACCTCCCTGTTGTCGAAGGCGGAAGTCTATAAGAAAGGCCCGCCGCCCCGCGGTGTCAGGGCATCTCGATCAGGTGGCGCTTGTCCACCACCGCGCCCCAGTGCGCGTGGTCGGCGAGGGCCGGCTTCGAGCGCGTGAGCGGACGCCACGCCTTGTCGCGCGCGAACTGTGCGTTGAGGGCGATGAACGGGCGCTGCGCCTCGGAGATCTCGGTGGCGTTGACGATGGCGTCCACCGGGCACTCGGGCACGCAGATGGCGCAGTCGATGCAGGTCTCGGGGTCGATGGCGACGAAGTTCGGGCCTTCGATGAAACAGTCCATGGGGCACACGTCGACGCAGTCGGTGTGCTTGCAGGCGATGCAGGGTTCGGTGACGACGAAGGGCATCGGGAAAAGAAGGGCTCAGCAGGCGAACGATTCGGACAAGGCCGCATCATGCGGGAAGGTCAGCGACACGCTGGTGACGGCGACCGACAACTCGCCCCGTTGGGCGAAGCGCAGTTCGAGGCGCGAGGCCTCGCCGAGTTCCCCGGGCAGCGGCAGCCGGGCCAGCCACTCACCGTGTGCGAGCACCCGCCCTTCCACCAGGCGACCCGGGAAGCCGTCCAGCCCGTCCGGCCACGGCCCGCCCCGGCACACGAGTTCGACGCCCGCGACGAACCCCTGCCGCTCGCCGCTGAATGCGGCCGCATCGGGCTCCGACACGTGGGCCGCGGCGAAGCGCACGCGCAGCGTGTCCCCCACGGCCACCACGGCGGCCACCTCGGAATCGGCGAACGAAAAGCGCCGGGTCATGGGGCCGGCGCCACGGCGGCGCCCTTCTCGGCGAGCAGCACGCGCAGCACGGAGCGGTGGCACCGCGCCTCGTCCTCGCAGTAGCAGCCCACCGAGAAGTCGGCGTGGTGCGACAGCGCGGCCAGCAGGTCGAGCGTGCGGTCGTTCTCGGGCACCTTCATCTCGCTGCGGTACTTGCGCACGAACGCGTTCCACGCGGCGTCGCCCTCGGCGCCGAGGCCCAGCTTCACGGTGTCGGCCGAGGGCGCGAGGTTCGGGTACCAGACGTCGTACCAGTCGTCCAGCGCGAACCGCGCCTTGGCCACCCCGCGCGGCGGACGGCGCACCGTGCCGATCCGCGTCCCCTCGCCGGCCGCCCGCGGGCTGCCCAGTTGAACCACTCGCACCACCACGTTCCCTCTCCCCCGCCTCCGCGGCACCTGTCCCGCCATGCTAGCCCGGTTGTCTTCGCCCCGCAGGTCACCGATACTGTACGCCCGTACAGCCCGACCACCGGCCTTCGCCGTGACCGATCCCGCCCCGCGCCGCCTCATCGCCCACCTCGACATGGACGCCTTCTACGCGTCGGTCGAACTGTTGCGCTACCCCGACCTGCGCGGCCAGGCGGTGGTGATCGGCGGCGGGCGCGACAGCCAGCCCGTGCTGCAGCCCGACGGCACGCGCCGCTACTTCCACCTGCGCGACTACACGGGCCGCGGCGTCATCACCACGTCCACCTACGAGGCGCGTGCGCTGGGCGTGCATTCGGCCATGGGCACCATGAAGGCGGCGCAGCTCGCACCCGACGCCATCCTGCTGCCGGTCGACTTCGACGAGTACCGCCGCTACTCGCGCCTGTTCAAGGCCGCGGTGCGCGCCATCGCCCCGAACGTGGAAGACCGCGGCATCGACGAGATCTACATCGACCTCACCGACATCCCCGGCGCGCTCGAAGACGGCGGCCGAGCCGTGGGCGAGCAACTGCGGCAGGCCGTGTTCGACGCCACCGGCCTCACGTGTTCGGTGGGCATCACGCCCAACAAGTTGCTGTCGAAGATCGCGTCCGAACTCGACAAGCCCGACGGCCTCACGCTGCTGACGGCCGACGACGTCCCCACGCGCATCTGGCCCATGGCCGCGAAGAAGGTCAACGGCATCGGCCCGAAGGCGAACGAGAAACTCGCGGCCCTCGGCATCGTGACCATCGGCGACGTGGCGGCGGCCGACCCCGCCTTCCTCGTCGAGCAGTTCGGCCGCAGCTACGGCGCGTGGCTGCACGCCGCATCGCACAGCCGCGACGACCGGCCGGTGGTGCTGTTCTCCGAACCGAAATCCATCAGCCGCGAGACCACCTTCGAGCGCGACCTGCACGCCGTGCGCGACCGGGCCGCACTCACGGACATCTTCACCACGCTGTGCGTGAAGCTCGCCGGCGACCTCGAACGCAAGGGCTACGCGGCCAAGACCATCGGCCTGAAGCTGCGCTTCGACGACTTCCGCATCGTCACGCGCGACATCACGCTGCCCGCCCACACCTTCGACGCCCGCACCATCCGCCGCGCCGCGGGCGAATGCCTCAAGCGCGTGGACCTCGGCCGGCGCATGCGGCTGCTGGGCGTGCGTGCGGGCAACCTCGCGCGCGTGAGCGACCTCGCCAACCCGGCCCCGCTGCAGGTGCAGGAGCCGCTGGCGAGTTTCCTCTCGCCCATGCCCCTGTTCGATCCGCCCGCGGACCCGGAAGTCTGACCCCGGCGTTCAGCCGCTCAGCATCACACCGTCCATCAGCCGCAGGTGGGCCTCGAGCGCGGCCACCGCATGGCGGACCTTCGCGGGCTGGTTCTCGCGCTGCGGCGTCACGGCCCACACCGGGATGCCCGGCAACCGCCACTCGGGCAGCAGGCGCACGAGGCGGCCGGTGCGCAGGTCCTCGTCCACATCCGGCACGGTCATCACCGCCACGCCCAGCCCCGCCACGCACATCTGCTGGAGCGTCAGCTGGTTGTTGCTGGCGATGCGGGCGTCGAGGCGCAGGGTCTGCTCCTCGCCGTCCGGCCCCACCAGCGTGAACTGCAGCACCGCACCGTCGCGCGAACCCACCATCCACTGGTGGGCGTGCAGGTCGGCCGGGCTGCGCGGCATGCCGTGGCGCCGCAGGTAGTCGGGCGACGCGCACAGCCCCCACTCGAACTCGCACAGGCGGCGGGCCGCCCAGGTGGAGTCGGCGAGGCGGCCGGCGCGCAGGGCCAGGTCGATGCGGGCGTCGATCAGGTCGATCATCGCGTCGTCCACCAGCAGCCGCAGCGTGAGCGCGGGGTTCGCGGCCAGCAGCGGCGCCAGCGCCGGGGCCACGTGCCGCGCGAACCCGACCGGGGCCGACAGGCGCAGCTCGCCGGACGGTGCGTCGTGGGCGAGCGTCAGCTGCTGGCGCGCCGACGCCGCGGCCTCGACCATCGCGACGCAGTGTTCGGCGAACCGGGCGCCCGCGTCGGTGGTGCGGAGCTTGCGGGTCGAGCGGGTCAGCAGCGTCACGCCGCTCTGCTGCTCGAGCGCCCGCACCTGCTGGCTCACCGCCGAGGTGCTGAGGCCCATGGCGCGCCCGGCCGCGCTCATCGATCCGTGGGTGACCACCGCCGCGAACACGGCCATGCGCTTGAGATCGTCCATTGTGAAGTTCAACTAAAGAAACTTGTTCGATTTGACCGACTTCCGGGTCGATTGTGAAGCCCGTATCGTTCACCCATCGTCACTTCACCTCACAAGGACACCCCATGAAGATCGCCCTCATCGGTGGCACCGGCTTCGTCGGCTCGGCCGTGCTCGAAGAACTGCTGCAGCGCGGCCACCAGGTCACGGCACTGGCCCGCGACCCGGCCAAGTACACGGCCCGAGACGGCCTGGCCGTGGTGAAGGCCGACGTGCTCGACGCCGCCCAGGTGGCCGACGCCGTGCGCGGCGCCGACGCGGTGGTCAGCGCCTACAACCCCGGCTGGCGGGAACCGAAGATCCACGACATCTTCCTGCAGGGCACGCGCGCCGTGTTCGACGGCGTCAAGCGCGGCGGCGTGAAGCGCCTGCTGGTCGTCGGCGGCGCCGGCAGCCTGTTCGTGGCGCCGGGCGTTCAAGGCGTGGACACGCCTGAGTTCCCCGAACAGTGGAAGCAGGGTGCGCTGGCCGCCCGCGAAGCGCTGAACCTGATCCGCCTGGAGACCTCGCTCGACTGGACCTTCCTGTCGCCCGCCGCGATCCTGGAACCGGGCCCGCGCACCGGCAAGTTCCGCCTCGGCGGCGACCAGATGCTGATGAACGGCGACCACCCGGCGAAGATCTCGGTGACGGACCTGGCGGTGGCCATCGTCGACGAGATCGAGAAGCCGCAGCACGTTCAGAAGCGGTTCACGGCGGCGTACTGAACCTCACACCGGTCGTCCCGGCGGAAGCCGGGACCCGCCGGTGCCGGAGCGCGCAGGCCACGGTGGGCCCCGGCGTTCGCCGGGGTGACGGCGCTTCAGCGCACCGTCCACCCCACCAGCCTCACCACCACCGGCCTCACGGCCAGCACGCAGACGAAGGCGGTGGGCATCGCCAGCAGGTACGCCTCCACCACCTTCACCGCGAGCCCCGGCGCCCAGCCGGTGCCGACGCCCACGATGACGGTGCACATCAGCCCGGCCATGATGGCCGACATGTAGAAGGCGAACACCACCGGCGCGCAGGCCTTCGGGAGTTTCGTGAAGCGCTTCGGGCGGGAGGAAGTGATCGTCGTCATGGAGCGAATTCTCGGAAACGCACGCCCCTCGCGGTAGCACCCGCCCGCTTGGTTCACTCGAAATCAGAATTGATCAATCGGGGGTGCCATACTTCCATTCCATGAAGCACCTGCGGGGCATCGAGACGTTCGTGAAGGCCGTCGAGTCGGGCAGCATCGCCGAGGCGGCGCGCCAGCTCGGCTTCACCGCGGCCGCGGCCAGCCAGAGCATCGCGAAGCTCGAACGCGAGCTGGATACGCGCTTGCTGGTGCGCACCACCCGGTCGCTCGCGCTGACCGACGCCGGTCGCATCTACTTCGAGCGGGTGCGTGAACTCACGCAGCAGCTCGAATCGGCCCACGCCGCGCTCGACGAGGTGCGGGGCGAACCGCAGGGCCCGCTGCGGGTGTCGAGCACGGTCGCCTTCGGCCGCGACGTGGTGGCGCCGCTGCTGCCCGGGTTCGTGGCGGCCCACCCGCGCATCTCGATCGACCTGGTGCTCACCGACGACACGGTGGACCACGTGCGGCAGGCGGTGGACCTCAGCATCCGCTTCCGCTCCCAGCTGGCGCCCGGCCTCGTGGCCCGGCGGCTGGCCGAGGTGCCGATGGTGTTCTGCGCGTCCCCCGCGTACCTCGACCGCGCCGGCCGCCCCCGCCGCCCCGAGGAACTGGCGGACCACGACTGCCTCGTGTTCCGCGTGCCGCACGACGGCCTCGTGATGCGCTGGGCCTTCGTGCGCGACGGGCTGCGCTTCGAGCCGCCCGTGCGCCAGACGCTCGCCTGCAACGACATCGGTGCGCTGGCCGAGATGGCCGCGGCGGGCGGCGGCATCACGCGGCTCGCGAGTTTCGTCGCCAACGACCTGATCGCCGCGGGCCGCCTGGAGCCGCTGTTCATGGACCGCGCGGGCCGCAAGGCCGCGATCGCCGAGCCGCTGGAGTTCTACGCGTGTTACCTGGAACGCCGCGACGTGCCGGTGAAGGTGCGGCGGTTCATCGACCACCTCGCCGCGCACATGGACGGCCACCCGGGGCTGCAGGCCCCGAAGTGGCCGCGGTCAGCTTAGAGCTGCCGTGCCTCGAACGTGTTGCACTGCTGCACGCTGCCCGTGGTGAGCCCCTTCTTGAACCACGTCACGCGCTGCGCGCTGGTGCCGTGGGTGAAGGTCTCGGGCTGCACCGTGCCCTGCGACTTGCGCTGCAGCGTGTCGTCGCCGATCTGCGAGGCGGCGTTGAGCGCCTCCTCCACGTCGCCTTCTTCCAGGATCTGGCGCGCCGCCTGCGCGTGGTGGGCCCACACGCCCGCGAAACAGTCGGCCTGCAGCTCGAGGCGCACGCTCATGGCGTTCTGCTGCGCCTCGCTGACCCGGCCGCGCATGCTGTCGATCTTGTTCGTGATGCCCATCAGGTTCTGCACGTGGTGGCCCACCTCGTGGGCGATCACGTAGGCCTGGGCGAAGTCGCCGGGCGCGCCCAGGCGGGTGCGCATGGTCTCGTAGAAGCTGAGGTCGATGTAGACCTTCTGGTCGCCCGGGCAGTAGAACGGCCCCATCGCCGCCTGGCCGGTGCCGCACGCGGTGGGTTCGCTGCCGCGGAACAGGCGCAGCTTGGGCTCCCGGTACGTGCCGCCCAGCGCCTTGAACTGCTCGCGCCACACGTCCTCCGTGTCGGCGAGCACGGTGGACACGAACCGGGCCATCTGGTCGTCCGCCGGCGGCTTGCCGGCCGGGGCCTGCTGCTGCACCGGGGCCGGGCCGCCCCCGCCGCTCAGCAGCCCGAGCACGGTGAGCGGGTTGATGCCGAACACCCACCCGGCCACGAGCGCGATGGCGATGGTGCCGAGGCCGATGCCCCGGCCGCCGCCGATGGGGAAACCACGCCCCCCGCCGCCGCCCGATCGCGCGTCCTCGACGTTGTCGCTCTGTCGGTTGCCTTCCCACTTCATCGCAGACTCCGGTTGCCCAAGGGTTGTAGCGCGTTTCCGCCCGTTTGTCGCTAGGAGCCTGGGTCGGGTGCCTCGGTGCTTTCGGCGATGAAGCGCGACAGCCCCATCGACCACCCGGCCGACCCGGCATCGACATCCGACAGCGCCTCCACCACCACCCCCGCGTCGGCCAGCATCTTGCTGGCCGCCTCGTTGACCCGCACCTGGTGCGACTTCTTCTCGAGGTACACCACCCGGCGGATGCCCACCTGGATGATCGACTGCACGCACTTCGGGCAGGGGAACTGGGTGGCGTAGATCGTGGCCCCCGTGAGCGGCAGCACCACGCAGTTCAGGATGGCGTTGACCTCGGCGTGCACGATGTAGCTGTGGCGGGACAGGAACGGGTCGCTGTCGTCGTCCATCCAGTACGTCTCGTCGTGGTCCGAGCAGCCGCGCGGCAGGCCGTTGTAGCCCACGCCGACGATCTTGTTGTCGGGGCTCACCACGCAGGCGCCGTTGCGCTTGCGGGAGTCCTTCGACCGCGCCGACGCCAGCAAGGCCACGCCCATGAACATCGAGTGCCAGTGAATCAGGGGGCTGTTGTCCATGACGGAATCGCGTGGTGGGAAGCAGGCGGGCGGACCCGGAGGCCTGGGAGTTTATCCGCCACAAGGCGAACGGCGCCTGAAACGGCGCGCGGCTTCGGTACCATCACGGTCACCTGGAATCCCATGACCCTCGTCCAAAGCCTCCTCGTCATCGCCTTGCTGATCGCGGTGAGCGCCTTCTTCGCGCTCGCCGAGATCTCGCTCGCCGCGTCCCGCCGCCTCCGCCTGCGCCAGATGGCCGACGAGGGCGACCCCCGCGCCGAGCGGGTGCTGCGCCTGCAGGAGCAGCCCGGGCCGTACATCACGGTGGTGCAGATCGGGCTGAACGGGGTGGCCATCCTGGGCGGTGTGGTGGGCGAAGGCTCGCTCACCCCGTACTTCGCCCGGTTCTTCGAGCTGTGGTTCTCGCCCGAGACCAGCCAGGGCCTCGGGTTCGGCGCGTCGTTCGTCACCATCATCGCGGTGTTCCTGATCTTCGCCGACCTGTTCCCGAAACGCCTGGGCATGAGCCAGCCCGAGCGCCTCGCGATGGTGCTGGCCGCCCCGATGCAGGTGCTGATCACCGCGCTGATGCCCGTCGTGTGGCTGTTCACCCGCAGCACCGACCTGCTCTTCAAGCTGCTGGGCCTGCACGCCCAGCGCGACGACCGCATCACCTCGGCCGACATCCTCGCCATGGCCGAGGCCGGCGCCCAGGCGGGGGTGCTCGCCCTGCGCGAGCAGCAGGTCATCACCAACGTGTTCGAGCTCGACACCCGGCTCGTGAGCAGCGTGATGACCTCGCGCGACCGCATCGCCTGGTTCCTGCGCGACGACCCCGAATCGGTGCTGCGCGCCCGCATCGTCGCCGAACCTTTCTCGGCCTATCCCGTGTGCAAGGAGGACATCGACCACGTGCTCGGCTACGTCGACGCGAAGGAGATGTTCCAGCGCGTGCTGAGCGGCCAGCCGCTGTCCTTCGACGCCGGCCTCACGCTGAACAAGGCGCTGGTGATCCCCGACCGGCTCTCGCTCACCGAAGTGCTCGAGATGTTCCGCCAGGCCCACGAAGACTTCGCCATCGTCGTCAACGAGTACAGCCTCGTCGTGGGCGTCATCACCCTCAACGACGTGATGAGCACGGTGATGGGCGACCTCGTCGGCCCCTCCGACGAGGAGCAGCAGATCGTGCGCCGCGACGACAGTTCGTGGCTGATCGACGGCCTCACGCCCATCCAGGACGTGCAGCGGGCCCTCGACATCGACACCCTGCCCCACGCCGAGGAGTACGAGACGCTCGCCGGCTTCCTGATGGTGATGCTGCGCCGCGTGCCCAAGCGCACGGACACGTTCAGCTGGGGCGGGTACTGCTTCGAGGTGCTGGACGTGGACAGCCATCGGATCGACCAGGTGATGGTGACCCGGACGCCTTCCTAGGCGCGTCATCCCGGCGAACGCCGGGACCCACTGCCCCACCCAGCGCGCCTCGACCACGGTGGGCCCCGGCGTCCGCCGGGGTGACGCTACTTTTCCTCCAGCCGCTTCACCAGCGCCTCGAGCCTCGGCCGGATCTCCACCCCCATCCGCATCTGCGGATTCGACGGTCCGTCGCTCTTCCCCGCCTCCTTCTCGCGCCGGTCGATGACCGGCCGTGCCGCGGCGAAAGCGGCCTCGAACGAGCGGGTCTTGCGCAGCTGCTCGTCGTACATCGCCCGCCCGAAGAAGGTCAGCTCGGACTTGCGGCCGCAGCCGTACGACGTGTGCGTGGCGTCGGCGGCCGTCAGCACCAGCGTGCCGGGTGCCTCGAGCGCCGGGATCCAGGAGCCCGAGAAGCAGGCCGAGATCGAGATCACGGCGTAGCGGACGCCGGCGTCGTCGAGCCAGCGGCGCAGGTCGGCCGGGGTGACCTCGGCCACGGACAGCGGCTCGAACCCGGCGGCCAGCCGGCCATCGCGGGCACCGTGGGACGTGAGGTGCAGGAAGAGGATGTCCTCGTCGCGGTCCATGCGCGCGGCCATGCGGTCGATGGCCCGCTGCAGGTTGAGCGGCGTCGCCCAGGGCACGGTGCCGAGCGTGCTGGCGTGGTTCTGCAGGTTCATGCGCCGTCCGGCGGTGTCGAAGCGGTCGTCGAGCATCCCGCCCACCATCTTCACCTCGCGGCTGAAGACGTCCTCGGAGGCGTACGGCGCGAACGTGATCGCGAACAGCTCGGTGACACCCGGCCGTTGCGGGGCCACGCCGTCGAGCGCGGCGATCAGGCTGCGGGACTGGGCTTCGAGGGAGGCCTGGTCGGGCGCCATCGGCGCGGGCCAGAGGTCGGGGTCGGTGTCGGCCCGCTCGTCCGGCACCGGGCTCCAGACGTTCGCCGTGGGGAAGAGCGTGTAGCACGCGGCCGCGGCCAGCACCAGGACCACCGGGGCGGCCCGGCCCGCCCGCCCGGACGCCGTCCGGACCAGCAGCACACCGGCCGACGCCACGATCCACACCAGGGCGGCACATCCCGTGCCCCAGAGAAGCCATTCCTTGCGGACACCCGGAGGCGGGCTGCCATGCATCGCCGCCATGTAGCCGGCCAGGGTGAAGAAGCCGATGACGATCCATTGCACCAGCAGCCACGCGAACACGGTGGCGCCGTCCGTGTCCGGCCGTCCACGGGCGGCGACCAGGCAGGCGAGTGCCATGCACAGCGTGCCGAGCCAGCCCGTCCCGAACGCCCACAGGTGGAACTCCACCCGGCCCGGGAGCATCAGCCAGCCGCCCCCGACGCCCATCAGCATCAGCACCACGAACAGCCCCAGCAGGCCCCACGCCGGCACCGGCGGCGCGTCGAGCCCCGGCCGGCGAAACACCAGCGTCCTCAACCCCTCGTTCAACACCCCTCGCATTCCGTCCGTCATCGCGGTCCGTCCTCCCGAAACCATCCTACCGCCTCAGGAAACCCCGAGCCCCCGTCGCCAGGCGGGAAGCGCAGAATGAAGCCATGACCGCGGCCCTCGACCGCGCCTGGAGAACTTGCATGAGCCAAGCCCGCACCTCCATCGAGCTGCTGTCCCAGTACGCGGTGTACCACCGGGATCAGCGCAACATCGCCACCCACTTCGTCGGCGTCCCCCTGATCGTCTTCGGCATCGGCGTGATGCTCGCCCGAGCCCGCTTCGGCCTCGGCGGGGTCACGCTGAGCGCGGCCTGGGTCGCGTTCGCGCTGTCCGCGCTCTGGTACCTCACGCGACGAGGGCAGTTCCTGCTGAGCATCGCGGTGACCGTCGCGGTCGGCGTGCTGATCGCCCTGGCCCACGGGGTCTCCGAAGGCAGCACCGCCGCGTGGCTCGCCTGGGGCATCGGCACCTTCTTCATCGGCTGGGTGGTCCAGTTCGTGGGCCACTACTACGAAGGCCGCAAGCCCGCGTTCGTCGACGACCTGGTCGGGCTGCTGGTGGGCCCGATGTTCGTCACGGCCGAGGCGCTGTTCTCGATGGGCTGGAACAAACCCCTGCTCGCCGAGATCGAGCGGCGAGCCGGCCCGACGCACCTGCGCGACCTCGCTCACATCTGATCGGGACAAGGCACGCCGATTGCCACTGTGGCTGCGTTCGGCCGCCACGTTCGATGTTCCCCTGAACCCGCGGCCGGGCGAGCACGCCGTCCGGTCCCGTGTCTCTGCCCATTCCACTGGCGCCCCTCGACGCCGGACGGCAGCGGAGCCGGTCGGTCCCACAGCGGATGACTCTCAGGGAGATCGACTACATGAAGAAACTGCACGCCCTCCGTGCCGCGGGCCTCGTGGCCACGGCCGCCATCGTCGTGGCCGGTTGCGGAGGCGATGACGACGACATCACCCCGCCGGCGGCCACCTGCGCCACCCAGGTCAACGACACCGAGGAGAAGCTGCTCGCCTGCGTCACGCTGCAGGGCGTGCAGGCGCACCTCACCGAACTCGACAAGATCGCGAAGGCCAACGGCGGCAACCGCGCGTCCGGCGAACCCGGGTTCCTCGCATCGGTCGAATATGCCGAGAAGGTGTTCGGTGCCGCCGGCTATACCGTGAGCCGCAAGACCTTCGACTTCGTCGCGTTCACCGACCTCGGCGGCAGCGCGCTGCAGCAGACCGCGCCCGCCCCCGCGGCCGACCTGCCCCACTTCGTGATGTCGTATTCGGGCTCGGGCGACCTGCCTGGCACCCCGGTCACCGTGGCGGCGAACCGCGGCTGCGACGCGGCCGACTTCGCCGGCTTCACGGCCGGGAACGTCGCGCTGATCAGCCGTGGCGACTGCACGTTCGCCATCAAGGCCACCAACGCCATCACGGCGGGCGCCACGGGGGTCGTGATCTACAACAACACCGACGGCGACCTGAACGGCACGCTCGGGCCGGAGTTCACGGCCGACGTGCCCGTGATCTCGGTGACCCAGGCGCTCGGCCAGCAGCTCGCGGCCACCGTCGGCCTGTCGCTGCGCCTCAAGGCCGCCACCACGCGCATCACGAAGACCACCTACAACGTGATCGCCGAAAGCAAGGGCGGGGACGCCGACCACGTCGTGATGGTCGGGGCCCACCTCGACTCGGTGCACGAAGGCCCCGGCATCAACGACAACGGCACCGGCTCGGCGGCCATCCTCGAGACCGCGACCCAGCTCGCGAAGGTCACGCCGAAGAACAAGCTGCGCTTCGCGCTGTGGGGCGGCGAGGAGTCCGGACTGCTCGGGTCCACCGACTACGTGGCCTCGCTGACCGACGCCGAACTCGCGAAGGTTTCGCTGTACCTCAACTTCGACATGATCGGCTCGCCGAACGCCGGCTACTTCATCTACGACGGCGACGACTCCGACGCCGCCGGCGAAGGCCCCGGCCCGGCCGGCTCCGACCTCATCGAGAAGCAGTTCGAGGCGTTCTACACGGCCCGCAACAAGAAGTTCAAGGGCACCGACTTCGACGGACGGTCCGACTACGGCCCGTTCATCGAGAACGGCATCCCCGCGGGCGGCCTGTTCACCGGCGCCGAGGACCTGAAGACCGCCGACGAGGTGGCGCTGTGGGGCGGCACGGCCGACGTCGCGTACGACAAGTGCTACCACGCGGCCTGCGACGACCTGACCAACCTCGACACCGCCGCGCTCGACCTGAACTCGGACGCGGTGGCCGCGGCCACGCTGCACTACGCGTTCAACCTCGACGGCATCGGGCCGACCCTGAGCCGGGTGCAGACGAACTCGGTGCGGGCGAAGGCGTACACGCCGCCGGCGGACATGCGTCCGAAGCACCTGCCGAAGCTGAAGTAAGAAAGCCCGTAATCCCGGCGAACGCCGGGATCCACCGCCGTCAACGGCGCGCCAGCCGGTGGTGGGCCCCGACGTTCATCGGGGTGACACCACGGGTGGATGGAACGGATGCGGTCACCCCGGCGAACGCCGGGGCCCACCGTGCCCACCTGATCAGGTGTCCTTCGACACCGTGATCGTCGGAAACTTCGACGAGAAGTCCTTCGTCCGCTGCGCGATCTTCACCGCCACCTCGCGGGCGATGTGCTTGTAGATCCCGGCGATCTCGCCGTCCGGATCCGCCACCACCGTGGGCTTGCCCGAGTCGGCCTGCTCGCGGATGCCCAGGTCGAGCGGCAGCGAACCCAGGTGGTCCATGCCGTACTCGGCCGCCATGCGGCGCCCGCCGTCCTGGCCGAAGATGTGTTCCACGTGCCCGCAGTTCGAGCACACGTGCATCGCCATGTTCTCGACCACGCCCAGCAGCGGCACCCCCACCTTCTCGAACATCTTCACGCCGCGCTTGGCGTCGATCAACGCGATGTCCTGCGGCGTCGTGACGATCACCGCGCCGGTGAGCGGCACGCGCTGCGACAGCGTCAGCTGGATGTCGCCCGTGCCCGGGGGCATGTCGATCAGCAGGTAGTCGAGGTCTTCCCAGTTGGTCTGGCGCAGCAGCTGGTCGAGCGCCTGGGTGGCCATGGGGCCGCGCCAGATCATCGCGTTGTCGGGTTCGACGAGGAAACCGATCGAGATCACCTGCACGCCGTGGTTGCGCAGCGGCTCCATCGTCTTGCCATCGGTGGTTTCCGGGCGGCCGGACAGGCCCATCATCGTGGGCAGGCTCGGGCCGTAGATGTCGGCGTCCAGCAGGCCCACCGAGGCCCCCTCGGCGGCCAGCGCCAGCGCGAGGTTGACGGCCGTGGTGCTCTTGCCCACGCCGCCCTTGCCGGAGGCCACCGCGACGATGTTCTTCACGTTGGGCAGCAGCTGCACACCGCGCTGCACCGCGTGCGGCACGATGCGCGAGACCACCTCGACGGACACCTTGCCCACCCCCGGCACGGTGCGCGCCGCCGCTTCCAGCGACGCGGTCAGCGACGGCACGAGGCTTTTCGCCGGGTAGCCCAGCTCGACCTGGAACGACACGTCCGCCCCGCTGATGCGCAGGTTCTTCACCTGTTTCGAGGTGACGAAGTCGCGGCCGGTGTGGGGGTCGACGACGGCCTGGAGGGCCGCGGTGAGGGTCTGCTCGCTCAGGGACATGGGTGAAACGGTGCCGCGATGGGGAAAAGGGGCAGTCTAGCGCCTTGGTCGGGTACATGACGCCCACACTAGAATCGCCCTTCGTGCCCTGAGAACACCCATGACCCGCAAGCTCTTCGTCACCACCGCCCTGCCCTACGCCAACGCCCCGTTCCACGTGGGCCACATGATGGAGTACATCCAGGCCGACATCTGGGTGCGGTTCCTGCGGATGCAGGGGCACGAAGTGCATTTCGTGGGTGCCGACGACGCCCACGGCGCACCGATCATGATCGCCGCCGAAAAGGCGGGCAAGACGCCCCAGGCCTTCGTGGCCGAGATCGCCGCGGGCCGCAAGCAGTACCTCGATGGCTTCCGCATCTCGTTCGACAACTGGCACTCGACCGACGGCCCCGAGAACCACGAGCTCGCGCAGGACATCTACCGCGCGCTGCGCGACGCCGGCCTGATCACCGAACGCACCATCGAGCAGTTCTTCGACCCGGTCAAGGGCATGTTCCTGCCCGACCGCTACATCAAGGGCGAATGCCCCAAGTGCGGCGCGAAGGACCAGTACGGCGACAACTGCGAGGTCTGCGGCTCGGTCTACCAGCCCACCGACCTGAAGAACCCGTTCTCGGCGCTGAGCGGCGCCGTGCCGGAGCTTCGCAAGAGCAAGCACTACTTCTTCGCGCTCTCGAACGACCGCTGCATCGACTTCCTGAAGGAGTGGACCCACGCACCGGGCCGCCTGCAGCCCGAGGTGCTCAACAAGATCCGCGAGTGGTTCGAGATCGACGAGGAAACCGGCAAGGCGGGCCTGTCCGACTGGGACATCAGCCGCGACGCCCCGTACTTCGGCATCCGCATCCCCGACACCGAGGACAAGTACTTCTACGTGTGGCTGGACGCCCCGGTGGGCTACCTCGCCTCGCTGAAGAACCACTTCGGCAAGATCGGCCGCGACTTCGACGCGTTCATGAAGGACCCCGCCGTCGAGCAGGTGCACTTCATCGGCAAGGACATCACGTACTTCCACACGCTGTTCTGGCCGGCCATGCTGCACTTCAGCGGCCGCAAGACGCCCGACCGTGTCAACGTGCACGGCTTCATCACCGTGAGCGGCGAGAAGATGAGCAAGAGCCGCGGCACCGGCATCTCGCCGCTGAAGTACCTCGAGCTCGGCATGAACCCCGAGTGGCTGCGCTATTACATCGCCGCCAAGCTCAACGCCCGCAACGAGGACATCGACTTCAACCCGGACGACTTCGTCGCCCGCGTCAACAGCGACCTGGTCGGCAAGTTCATCAACATCGCCAGCCGCGCCGCCGGCTTCCTGACGAAGCGCTTCGGCGGCACGCTGTCGGCCGAGGTGGGCGTCGAGGGCCGCATGCTGCTCGACGCGCTGCGCGCGCACCGCCCCGAGATCGAGCGCCTGTACGACGAACGCGAGTTCGGCAAGGCGCTGCGCGAGGTGATGCTGTTGGCCGACAAGGTCAACGAATACGTCGACCAGAACAAGCCGTGGGAACTCGCGAAGCAGCAAGGCCAGGACGCCGTGCTGCACGACGTCTGCACCGTCTGCATCGAGGCCTTCCGCCTGCTCACGCTGTACCTGAAGCCGGTGCTGCCGGGCCTGGCCGAGCAGGTCGAGGCGTTCCTGAAGATCGCCCCGCTGACCTTCGAGGACGCCGGCCGCATGCTGGGCGCCCACACCATCGGCGAGTACAAGCACGTGATGCAGCGGGTCGACCCGAAGCTGCTCGACGCGCTGTTCGAGCCGCCGGTGGTCGAACTGCCCCCGCCGGGCGGCGAGCCACTGGCCGCCGAGATCAAGATCGACGACTTCGCGAAGGTCGACCTGCGCATCGCGAAGATCGTCAACTGCGAGCACGTCGAGGGCTCCGACAAGCTGCTGCGCCTGACGCTCGACGTGGGCGAGGGCCGCACGCGCAACGTGTTCAGCGGCATCAAGTCGGCCTACCAGCCGGAAGACCTGATCGGCAAGCTGACCGTGCTGGTCGCGAACCTCGCGCCGCGCAAGATGAAGTTCGGCCTCAGCGAAGGCATGGTGCTCGCCGCGTCGCACGCCGACGAGAAGGCGAACCCGGGCATCTTCGTGCTCGAGCCAGGCGCCGGCGCCACGCCGGGCATGCGGGTCCGGTAACTCGGCGGCATGTCGGCCCCCCGGTTCCTCGGCGTCACGCTCGCCCGGTTCCGGCCGAGGCTGCTGGACTCGTTGAAGGACTACGACCGCCAGCGCTTCGCGAGCGACAGCATCGCGGGCCTGACGGTCGGGGTGGTGGCCCTCCCCCTCGCAATGGCCTTCGCCATCGCCTCGGGGGTAAAGCCCGAGCAGGGGCTGATCACGGCCGTGGTGGCCGGGTTCCTGATCTCCGCGCTCGGCGGTTCGTCGGTGCAGATCGGGGGGCCGGCCGGGGCGTTCATCGTGATCGTCTACGGCATCGTGCAGCGCTACGGGCTCACGAACCTGCTGATCTCCACCGCGCTCGCGGGTTTCCTGCTGTTCGCGATGGGAGCGTTGCGGCTCGGGGCGCTCGTGCGCTACATGCCGGTGGGCATCATCATCGGCTTCACCAACGGCATCGCGGTGCTGATCGCGCTGTCGCAGGTCAAGGACCTGCTGGGCCTGACGATCGAGAAGATGCCGGCCGACTTCTTCTCGCAGCTGGGCGCCATCGCGAGCCACCTCGACGGCTTCAACCCGTACGCGCTGGGCCTCGGCGCCACCTGCGTGGCCATCCTGTTCATCTGGCCCCGGCTGTTCGGCGCCGCCTCCCGGCTGCCACCGGCCTTGCTCGAGGGCCGCACGCTGCGCACCGCGGCGCGGGTGCCCGGCCCCGTGGTGGCGCTGGTCCTGCTCACCGTGGGGGCGATGTGGCTGCACCTGCCGGTGGAGACCATCGGCTCGCGCTTCGGCGGCATCCCCCAGGGCCTGCCCAGCCTCTCGCTGCCGCCGTTCAGCTGGGAGAGCGCCCAGCAGCTGTTCGTGCCCACGCTCACCATCGCGCTGCTCGGCGCCGTCGAGTCGCTGCTGTGCGCCCGCATCGCCGACAACCTCGGCACCCAGCCTCGCCACGATCCCAACCAGGAACTGATGGCCCAGGGCGTCGCGAACATGGTGGCACCGCTCTTCGGCGGCATCCCCGCCACCGGCACCATCGCCCGCACCGTGACGAACCTGCGCGCCGGCGCCACCAGCCCGGTCGCCGGCATCGTGCACGCGCTGACGCTGCTGGCCGTGATGCTCGTGGCCGCGCCGCTCGCCGAACACATCCCGCTCGCGGTGCTGGCCGGCATCCTGCTGTTCGTGGCCTGGAACATGGGCGAGTGGCACGAGTTCGCCCGCCTGCGCCAGTTCAACCTCCAGTACCGCACGATCATGGTCGGCACCTTCCTGCTGACGGTGATCTTCGACCTGACCGTGGCCGTGCAGGTGGGCCTCGTGCTCGCCTGCGTGTTCTTCATCTGGCGCATGAGCCAGCTGTTCCGGGTGGAGCGCATGTTCGAATCCACGCCGGGCGTCGTGGTGTTCCGGCTGTACGGCGCGCTCTTCTTCGGCGCGGTGGCCAAGGTGGAGGGCGTGGGCGAGACCGTGCCGGCCGGCACCCGCGCCGTGGTGCTGGAGATGCACCGGCTGGTCTCGATGGACACCTCGGGGCTCGACGCGCTCCAGCAGCTGCACCGGGCGCTGGCCCGGCAGGGCATCCCGCTCGTGCTGTGCGACCTGAACGAGCAGCCGCTGGACCTGGTGCGGCGCAGCGGCTTCGCGGCCCTGCTCGGCGAGCACCAGGTCCACCCCGACCTGGCGTCGGCGCTGGCGTCCGTCAGCCCCCCCTAGTTCGAGTTAGGGAGCACCCCCGCGCTGGGGTGGTGGCGGTCACCGCGGGCCGGAAGAATCCGCGCGGCCTGCGGTTCGACCGCGCTTCCCTTCCCTGCCATGTCCCACGCCTCGATCCGGGCCGCCGCGCTCGCCACCCTCGCCCTGGTCCTCACCGCCGGTTGTGGCGGAGGGGGTGGCGGGGACGAGGTCGACACCGGAACGACACCCGCGCCCGCGACCACGACGTCGCCCGCGCCAGCCGCGACCGCCTTCGCCACCTACCGCGACGGCACACTCCCCGGGCGGCTGTTCGTCGGCATGCCCACCGACGGCCTCGAGATGTTCGACCTCGCCACGGGCGTGCGCAGCCGCCCACCCGCCCTCGCGGACGGCAAGGTGGGCTGGAACGCCACACCGGACCCCACGATCCTGCTGCGGTCGACGGAGATCGCCAAAGGGAAACGGCAGGTCGAACGCGTCCGCATCAGCGACTGGACCGTGGTGGGCGAACCCCTCGTGCTGGACGGCGAGACCAACGAACTCAAGCTGTCCTTCGACGGCCGCTTCCTTCTCACGTTCCAGGGGCCGGTGGACGGCCTGCTCGAGGAACGCCGGCTGGCCATCTTCGACATGACCACCCGCCAGAAGGTCAAGCAGGAGTCGCGGCTGGACGGCCGCATGATGCTCGGCAGCCCGGCCGCGTGGCTCCCCGACGGCAGCTACATCTACCTCGTGGGCCGCGACCTCTACGAGTCCTCCCCCACGTCGGCGACGAGCACGCTGCGCACCTCCGTCGCCGGCCTGCCCGACAACAGCACGTACCAGAACAACGTCGACATCGTCTCGGAGTTCACCCACTTCCGGATCGATCCGGCCGGCACCCGGGTGGTGTTCGACTGGCGCGTCGTGAGGGGCTACGGACACGACTACCAGCTCATGACGATGAACGTCGACGGCACGGGCCTGAAGCAGCTCACCGCGCCGCCCGATGCCCAGAGCGCCGCCACGTACAGCTACGGCAACGCGAGTTGGTCGCCGGACGGGAAGTTCGTGATCGGCGGCCTCTACATGTCCGGCGTCGTCACCGCGCCGCTGCCCGAGGGTGTGCCCGGCGTGCCGGCCGGGGTCATCGGGGCGACCGGCTGCGGCGTGAACCGCCTGTTCGTGCTGCCGGCCGAGGCCGAGAAGGTGGCCCTGAAATGGCCGGAGCACCACCCCGACCACGAGATCAAGGTCCAGGCGGACGCCACCGGCAAGGGCGCCTGGCTCACCCCCTGCGGGGGCATGTTGTGGGTGCCGTGATCGACTTCGTCGCGGCCGCCCCCTCGATCGGGGGTCGGACCATCTGGACCAAATCAAGGGTTAACCCGTAGAATCCTGGTTTTCCCGCGGGCCACGAGCCTTCGGGCCCTCGTTCGTCCCTGGTCCACCCATCCCATGCTGTTCCGACTCACCTCCCGGGTGCTGCCGCTCGTCGCGTGCGCCGCACTGTCCTTCCCCGCCTTCGCCCAAGCGCCCGCCGACACCCTCGCCCGCATCAAGGAAACGAAGAGCATCACGCTCGGCGTGCGCGAAGCCTCGCGCCCGTTCTCGTACCTGAACGAGCAGAAGCAGCCGGTCGGCTACTCGGTGGACCTGTGCCTCGCGGCCGTGGACGACCTGAAGAAGTCGCTGAAGCTGCCCGACCTGAAGGTGAACTACAAGGTGGTGTCGGGCGCCGAGCGCATCCCGAAGCTGGAATCGGGCGAGATCGACCTCGAGTGCGGCTCGACCACGAACACGAAGGCGCGCCAGGAGAAGGTGGCGTTCAGCTACACGATCTTCGTGGCCGGCATCCGTGTGCTGGTGCCGAAGGGCGTGAAGGTCGATTCGGTCAAGGACCTCGCCGGCCTGCCGGTCGCGCTGAGCAAGGGCACGACGTCGGAGAAGCTGTTCAACCAGCTCAACGCCAACGACGTGAAGATGCAGCTGACGACCTATGCCAGCAACACCGAGGCCTACAAGGCGCTGAAGGACGGCAAGGCCCGCGCCTTCCCGCAGGACGATTCGCTGCTGCTGGGCCTCGCCTCGTTCGACAACGCGCTCGACTCGCTGGGCCTGAGCAGCGTCTCGCTGTCCGTCGAACCCTACGCGATCATGATGCGCAAGGGCGACACGGCGCTCGCCGCGTCGGTCGACCGCACGCTCGCGCGCGTCTACGCCAACAACGAGATCGAGCCGCTGTACCGCAAGTGGTTCGCGACCGACCGGCTCACCATCCAGATGAGCCGCCTGACCCGCGACAGCTTCACCCGCCCGAACAAGGAAGCGGGCGTGGCGATGCTGCTGGGCTACTCGATCTGAGTCACGCCTTCTCGGAAGCGATGCCGCGGTAGGCGGCCGCCCCGAGCAGCGCGCCCACGATGGGCGCCACCCAGAAGAGCCACAGCTGCGCGAGCGCCGTCCCGCCGACGAGCAGCGCCGGCCCGGTGCTGCGCGCCGGGTTCACCGACGTGCCCGTCACCGGGATGCTGATCAGGTGGATCAGCGCGAGCGCGAAGCCGATCGCGATGGGCGCGAAGCCGGCCGGGGCCCGCCCGTCGGTGGCCCCGAGGATGATGATCAGGAAAAACGCCGTCATCACGACCTCGCAGACGAGCGCCGCCGCCAGCGAATACTTCCCGGGCGAGCCCGCCTCGTAGCCGTTCGCGCCGAGGTTGCCCTGCCAGCCGGGCGCCCCGCTCGCGATCACCTGCAGCACGCCGGCCGCCACGATGGCGCCGAGCACTTGCGCCACGATGTAGGGCAGCAGCTTCGACGCCGGGAACCGCCCGCCGGCCCACAGGCCGATGGACACTGCCGGGTTCATGTGCCCGCCCGAGATGTGTCCGATGGCGTAGGCCATCGTCAGCACCGTGAGCCCGAAGGCCAGCGAGATGCCGGTGAGGCCGATGCCCCACTCGGGAAACCGGCCCGCCAGCACGGCACTGCCGCACCCGCCGAGCACGAGCCAGAACGTCCCCAGGAATTCCGCGCCGTACGCTTTCATCCGTCACCCCCTCGTGTTGATCCGTTGATCCCGACCGGGAGCATGCCGTCCGGCGCCGGGCGCCACAAGATGAACCAAAGGGCAATGCCCCGTGCGCCCCTCCCCCGCCGGGGACCGTCGTGCGCATGCGGTATGCTTTTCCCACAACAAGCCGCAGATGCTTCTTCCAGGGACGGACCACCGTGGGATTCCTCGACGACCTCAAACGACAGGCCGACGCGCTCAAGACACAGCAGACCGTCGACGCCGCCTCGCTCGCACGCAACGCCGCACTCACCGACGCGGCCTGCAAGACCGCACTCGCCTACTTCATGGAACTGGCCCCGCAGCTCAACGTGCTGCAGCTGCGGCCCCGGGTGCGCTTCTCGCTCGACAACCGCACCCCGCTCGACGGCCTCACCCGGGGCGACTTCAAGGTCGACTCCCGGCGCAAGCGCCACCGCGACCAGGAAGTCTTCGACCACGTCGTGCTCCACGGCGTGCAGAAGTCGGGCCAGACGGTCACGATGACCAAGGACTTCCCGCCCGAGGTCGAGCGCCTGGAGGCCCGGCTGCGCCAAGCCGGCATCACGGCCGACGTCGACACCCGCCGCGACCCCGACAACGGCCGCCTGATCCACGTGCAGTTCCGCTTCGTGGCCGACGTCGTGCTCTCGGTGAAGCTGCACCCCGACCACGACCAGGCCCGCGTCACGTTCCGCATCGCGAACCTCGACGCCCTGGAAACCGTGACCGCCGAGTTCCCGGCCCACGCCGTCACCACGGGGCTGCTCGACGAGCTGGCCCGCTGGATCACGGGCGAACCCAGCCAGTTCCTGAAACTCGCCGAGAACGCGCGGCGCATCGAAGCCTGAGATCGCCTCCGGGGGGTAAAATCGCCGCCGTTGCCTCTGTGCCCTCCGGGCGCCCTCACCATGCCGTTGTTCTGGAAGCCCTACAAGTCCGACGTCACGTCGTTCATCGAAACCCTTCGGGAGAAGAAGCCCACGCTCGAGGCCGAGCAGCGCCAGGGCCGCGCCCTCCTGTGGGACCGCCCGATCGACGCCGACGCCCAGGCCGAGTACCGCGACGCGCGCGTCCCGCAGCAGCCGTACGTCTACCAGACCAAGCGCTGAGCGTCCTGCACCGCTCTCCCGTCCCGTGACGATGGACACCGACCTCTCCCGGTCGCCCGACGACACGATCTCGCCCAGCGTGGTCGACCACGTCGCCGTGGCCCGCCTGTACGGCGAGCCGCTGTTCGCGATGCCGACCGACCTCTACATCCCGCCGGATGCGCTGGAGGTGTTCCTGGAGGCGTTCGAGGGCCCGCTCGACCTGCTGCTGTACCTGATCCGCAAGCAGAACTTCAACATCCTCGACATCCCGCTCGCCAACGTCACGGCGCAGTACCTCGCGTACGTCGACCAGATCCGCAAGACCAACCTGGAACTGGCGAGCGAGTACCTGCTGATGGCGGCGATGCTGATCGAGATCAAGTCGCGCATGCTGCTGCCGCCGAAGAAGGCGGCCGAAGGCGAGGAAGCCGAAGACCCCCGGGCCGAACTCGTGCGCCGCCTGCTCGAGTACGAGCAGATGAAGCTCGCGGCCGCGCGCATCGATGCGCTGCCCGTGGTCGGGCGCGACTTCCTGCGGGCGCAGATCCACGTCGAGCAGTCGCTCGTCACCCGTTACCCCGACGTCGACGCCGACGAGCTGCGCGCCGCCTGGCTCGACATCCTCAAGCGCGCGAAGCTCAACCAGCACCACACCATCAGCCGCGAGGAGCTGAGCGTGCGCGAGCACATGACCATCGTGCTCAAGCGCCTGCAGGGCCGCCGCTTCGCCACCTTCGAGGACCTGTTCGACGTCACCCGCGGCCCGCAGGTGCTCGTCGTCACCTTCATCGCGATGCTCGAACTTTCACGCGAGCACCTGCTCGAAGTGACACAGGCCGAGGCATTCGCCCCCATCTACGTGCGGCTGGCCTACCAGCCCGCCTAAGACGCTTTTCCCACACCGCCAGGGCTTCGTTAGACTGCGCGGTCACACCGTCCAGAGGTTCGAGACATGCAAGAAACCGCCGTTCGCATCCACCCCCGCGCCGCTGCGCAGCCCGCCGCAGCGCAAGCCGCCGAACGCTGGTCGGTCGAAGCCATCGAGGCCCTGTTCGACCTGCCGTTCCCCGAACTGATGTTCCGCGCCCAGACGGTGCACCGCGAGAACTTCGACCCCACCAACGTGCAGCTGTCCACGCTGCTGTCGATCAAGACCGGCGGCTGCCCGGAAGACTGCTCGTACTGCCCGCAGGCCGCGCGCTACGACACCGGCGTCGAGGCCAGCAAGCTGATGGGCGCCGAGGCCGTGCTCGACGCGGCCCGCGCCGCGCAGGCCGCCGGCGCCACGCGCTTCTGCATGGGCGCCGCCTGGCGCAGCCCGAAGGACCGCGACGTCGAGAAGGTCGCCGAACTGATCTCCGCCGTGAAGAACCTCGGCCTCGAGACCTGCGCCACGCTGGGCATGCTCGACGAGGGCCATGCCGAGCAGCTGCGCGACGCCGGCCTCGACTACTACAACCACAACATCGACACCGCGCCGGACAAGTACACCGACATCATCGGCACGCGCCAGTTCGAGGACCGCCTCGACACGCTCAACAAGGTGCGCACCGCCGGCGTGAAGGTCTGCAGCGGCGGCATCGTGGGCCTCGGCGAGACGCGCACCCAGCGCGCCGGCCTGATCGCCGCGCTGGCCAACCTCGACCCGTACCCCGAGTCGGTGCCCATCAACAACCTCGTCCAGGTCGAAGGCACGCCGCTGCACGGCACGGTCAAGCTCGACCCGCTCGAGTTCGTGCGCACCATCGCCGTGGCCCGCATCACGATGCCGAAGTCGCGCGTGCGCCTGTCGGCCGGCCGCCAGGAACTGGGCGAAGCCATCCAGGCCATGTGTTTCATGGCCGGCGCCAACTCCATCTTCTACGGCGACAAGCTGCTGACCACCGGCAACCCCGCCTTCACCGCCGACCGCAACCTGCTCGACAAACTCGGGATGACCACGTCATGAGCGGCCCCGCCACTGCCCCGTCGCGCAAGCCCGTCACGCTGCACCGCCTGCGCGAGATGCAGGCCGCCGGCGAACCCATCGCGATGCTCACCTGCTACGACGCGAGTTTCGCGCGCGTGCTCGACCACGCGGGTGTCGACTGCATCCTGATCGGTGATTCGCTGGGCATGGTGGTGCAAGGCCAGACCACCACGCTGCCCGTCACGCTGGACGAGATGGCGTACCACACGCGCACCGTCGCCGGCGCCAACCGCACGGCGTGGGTCATCGGCGACCTGCCGTTCGGCTCGTACCAGGAGTCGCCCAGCCAGGCCATGCGCAGCGCCACCGCGCTGATGCAGGCCGGTGCGCACATGGTCAAGCTCGAAGGCGGCGGCTGGACGGCCGACACCGTCCGGTTCCTCGTCGACCGCGGCGTCCCCGTGTGCGCCCACCTGGGCCTCACGCCGCAGACCGTGCACGCGCTGGGCGGCTACCGCATCCAGGGCAAGGGCGACGACGCCGTGGCCACGCTGGTGCGCCACGCGAAGGAGCTGTCGGACGCGGGCGCGGCCATGTGCGTGCTCGAACTCGTCACCGCGGCCGCCGCGCGCGAGGTCACGAAGAACGTCTCCATGGCCACCATCGGCATCGGTGGCGGCGTCGAGTGCTCGGGCCAGGTGCTCGTGCTGCACGACATGCTCGGCGTGACCCAGGGCAAGCTGCCGCGCTTCGTGCGCAACTTCATGGAAGGCTCGCCGTCCATCGCCGACGCCGTGTCCACCTACGTGGCCGACGTGAAGGCCCGCCGCTTCCCCGACAACGCGCTCCACGCCTACTGACTTCCCCCCGCGCATGCAGATCCTCCACACCATCGACGCGCTGCGCGCGGCCCTGCCGGGCCCCGGCGCCTGCGCATTCGTGCCGACGATGGGCAACCTCCACGAAGGCCACCTCGCCCTCGTGCGCCAGGCCCGCACGCACGGCCTGCCGGTCGTCGTCAGCATCTTCGTGAACCGCCTGCAGTTCGCCCCCCACGAGGACTTCGACACCTACCCGCGCACGCTCGAGCGCGACGCCGAGCTGCTGCGCGGCGCCGGCGCGAGCTTCGTGTTCGCGCCGCAGGAGTCCGAGCTGTACCCGCAGCCGCAGACCTTCAAGGTCCACCCCGACCCCGCCATCGCCGACATCCTCGAGGGCCACTTCCGCCCCGGGTTCTTCACCGGCGTGTGCACGGTGGTGATGAAGCTGTTCCAGTGCGTGCAGCCGCGCGTGGCCGTGTTCGGCAAGAAGGACTACCAGCAGCTCGCCGTGATCCGGCAGATGGCGCGGCAGTTCGCGCTGCCCATCACCGTCGAGGGCATCGACACCTCGCGCGCCGACGACGGCCTCGCGCTGTCGTCCCGCAACGGCTACCTGACCCCCGAGCAGCGCCAGCAGGCCGTGACCCTGTCCCAGGCCCTGCGCCAGATCGCCCACCGCGTGCGCCTCGACCCCGCGTCGCTGCACGCCGCGGAAGCCGAAGGTGCCGCCACGCTGATGGCCCAGGGCTGGGCGCCGGACTACCTCACCGTGCGCCGCCGCGACGACCTGCTGCCCCCGAACGCCGACGACCTCGCCGGCCCGCTGGTGGTGCTGGGCGCGGCGCGCCTGGGCACCACGCGGCTGATCGACAACCTCGAGTTCTGACGGCTCACGCCGGGCCCAGCAGGGTCCGGCACGCCTCCAGCGCGCGGCCCAGGTGCGCGACGCCCTTCGCCTGCTGCGCCGCCACCCAGGTGTCCTGCACGCGGGGGTACTGCGTGTCGGCGGCCCACTGCACCACCTCCGCCCGGTCCAGGGCCCGCACCGTGGCGCCCTTCGCCTTCAGCTGGTCGATCTGCTCGTCCAGGTGGCGGTCCATCACCGACCCGAGCATCGCGTAGGACGACGTGGCGGCGCGCCACGAGCGGTTGAACGCCGCGGTGCGCGGCGCCTTCGAACGGGTCGCGGTCGCCACCGTGCCGGACCCCGACCGCGTGGCCCGCGCCCTGCTCGCGGCCCTGGCCGGCCTGGCGCGCGCGGCCTTCGCGCACGCTTCGATGCACAGGGAGAGGCCGGGCGGCCGACACCCGGCGTGTTCCGCCCGGGGAAGGCCGTCCTCACGGTGCCTCGGCTTCCCTTCGTCTCGCGCGTCTCCGGCAACACGACGATCCGGTTCACCATCGACGAGACGGGCCGTCTCAGCGAAGCCACCCTGGAGGCGGACACGCTCAGCGCCCCCACCGTGACGGGCATCGACGGCAAGGACGTGAAAACCGGCCCGCTGTACCTCGCCGCCGTCGAGCGCTACTTCCGCGACGGTCAGTTCCCCGTGCGCCAGACGGAAGGAAAGCCCGCGCCGTACGTCGTGACGCTGCCGATGACCTGGTGAAGCAGGCGCCCGGGACTCTCACGCCGGACCGAGCGCGACGCGACGCGCGATCCGCCCCGCGTCGCGCGCCTCGGGATCCGCATACAGCAGCAGTTCGCCGTCCACCTCGCGGCCCAGCGGGTGCGACCACAGTTCGTCCGGCCCGGGCCGTTCGGTCCACTGGCGGCCCGTGACGGCATCCACGAGCAGCGCGGCCCGCTGGACCCCGCGTGAAAAGGCGACGGACCAGTCCTGCAGCGGATGCTCGTCCGGGACGAACCCGGCAAGGTAGATGCGTTCACCGCACCACGCGCCCGCGCCGTCCAGGGGGAGCAGTCCCGCGGCATCCCGCGGTCCGTCGACCGGCTGGCCGTCCACCCACAGGTCGCTGCCGTCGCCATTGCCGGGTGCCCAGGCCAGGGTCCGGTGCCGCCCCTCGGCGCTGACGACGAAGCACAGGGTGCCGCCGTCGGAACCGTCGGTGCCGGCGCCGTAGCTCCCCACGCGGAACCGGTCCTCGGGTCGCTTCAGCAGCCCGATGGCCACGCAATCGTCCAGGGTCACCTGCGTCAGCAACTCGGCCAGCCGGGCGAACCGTGCCCGGCGGTCGGCCGGGCCCGCGTGCAGGCCGTGCAGCCGCCACGCCTCACGCGCCTCCGGACCCGACAGGCCGTCGGGCTCGACGGGACCGGGGGGCTTGCGGCGGAAGGAAAAGAGGCTCATGCCGTGATCATCGCGCAGGCCGGCCCCCGCGCTGTCAGAACCAGCCCTTGACCCCGTCGACCCAGCCGGAGACGGTGTTGGCCACCGCATCCCGCGCGCCGGAGATCTGCGCACCGTAGGCCACGCCCACGCCGACGGCCAGGCCCACCACGGCCCCCACGGCCGTGCCGGCCACCGGCACCACGCTGCCGATGGCCGCGCCCGCCGCCGTGGCGGCGGCGATCGAGCCCACGGCGACCGTGGCGTCCGCCGTCACGTTGCCGATGGCCTTGGAATCGCCCTTGGCCAGGCCGTCGCGGTTCTCGTACGCGGAGATGCCGGTGGCGATCACCGCGCCCACGACGGTGGCACCACCCGCGCGAGACACCAGGGTCCGCGCGCCGGCGCCGAAGGCCGCCGTCGCCTCGGCCGACGACTGGCTCGCGACGCGGCCCGCCACCGACGTGGCGGTGCGCTGCACCGTGGTGCCGATGGCGCGGTCCACCACCGGGGTCACGACCTTCTCGCCCGCAGCCGCCACCACCCCGGTGGCACCGCCGAGCGCCGTGTGTTTCGCGACCTCGCCGGCGTCCGAGAGCGTCAGCTTGCCGTCGGACGCGACCCGCACGAGCGTGAGGCCGCCGGCCGCGACGGCACCGAACGCCCCGCCCTGCTTCAGGCTGGGCAGCGAGGCCGGGTCCAGGGGCTTCAGCGGCGGACGGGCTTCCCCGTACGTGGTGCCGTAGCTGCGGGCCACCTGCTCCGTGCTGGAGGCGGTGCTGCGGTAGAACTCGGCGTACGCCGGCCCCGGCTTGAACGCCTTCGGGTCGCCGCCCGCGTCGAGGTGCTGCTGGCGCAGTCCCGCCACGTGCGCGTCGGCCTTCACCTTGGCATCGCCGATGATCTGCTTGAAATCGTTGACCGAGTAGGCGCGGTCGCCGACGACGAAGCGGCGTGCGTCGAGGTCGTTGCCGGCCAGTTCGGCGAGCTTCGCGACGTTCTTGCCGTCCATCAGGTTGCTGAAGCCGGGACCGCCGTCGAGCACGAACATGCCGAGGCGGCGCGGGTCCTGCACCGTGCCGGCCCGCTCCCACTCGGACTGGCGGCCCAGCTGGCTGTCGGCACCGCCGGCGATGGCCTTGCGCACCTCGTTCGACAGCGCCTCGGGCGTGGCCTTCGCACCGTCGAGGTGGAGCACGCCGTCCGCGGTCTTGTAGTACAGGTCCGCGTCGATCTTCGGCACGGTCAGCTCGGGCAGGCCGGCACGGGTCACCTCGGGCTGGTTCGCCCGCGGGTCGTAGACCAGCTTGCTGCCCGGCGCCAGCTCGACACGGCCCAGCGCATCGGCCGCGCCGGACATCTGCGCGAGCGCGCCCCGGAACTGCGGCGAGTCGTGCGGTTCGGTGGCGAGCTTGTAGAGGTCCTGGCGGAACGCGTCGTTGACGTGCGGGTCGACCTTGCCGTCGACGAGTCCGTTGCCGAGCCGCAGCACGGCGTCCTGCAGCTGCTGGCGTTGCGCGGCCGGCAGGTCGGTGCGTTCGAGCGCGGTGCGTGCGTTGACGCCGGCATCGGCCTCGGCGCGGGTGGCCGGGCTCGCGTTCGCCGGCACGGCCTTCCCGGCGAGGCCCCAGCCGGCCGCGGCACGGTGGGCGGGATCATGAATGCGCTGGGCCGATTCGCGGGCCGCCTGGGCGGCCGCCGCCGCGGTGGCGGACTGGGCGGCATCGTGGTCGGTGTCGGTGCGGCGGGTGGCGCGGTCGAGGGTGGGCAGCATGGCGGTCGGACGTGATGACGATCGCCCCCAGCGTAGTGACCGCGCGCCTTCGCAGGAAGCTGGGGCGCGTCCCAGCTAGGGTGCACCCGAGGGGCCGCGGCCGCCCCCGCATTCGGGCCGAGACACGCCAACGCAGGCCACCGCACCTGCATGAACTGGCAGGTGCAGGACGGCACCGCCTGCAGTACCCTCGCTCCACTGGAGGAATGCCCCATGGAGGATGGACTGAGGGAAACCGTGCTCGATCGCATTCCGGACGCCATCGCGCTGCTCGATGAAGCCGCGGTGGTGCAGTACTGGAATCCCGCCGCGACCACGTTGTTCGGCTACACCGCCGGGGAGGCCTGCGGGCAGCACCTCCACCGGCTGGTGGTGGCCGAGCCGCAGTGGCCCGACACCCTGTCCCTGCTGGACCGCGCGCGCGCGAATGGCACCAGCATCGAGGAAGCGGTCCGGCACCACAAGACCGGCGCCCGGCTGCATGTGAACACCGCGGTGCGGCACCTGAGCGACACGCCGCGGGGATTCCTCGTGACCATGCGCGACGTGACCCCGCTGAAGGTCCAGCGCGCCGTGAAGGCCATCGAGACCCGGTACCAGGGCCTGCTCGACCACACGCCCGACGCGATGCTGATCGTCGACGCCACCGGCCACATCGTGCTCGCCAACGTGCAGGCCCACGAGATGTTCGAGTTCACGGCCGGCGGCCTGCGCGGGCAACCCGTCGAAGCGCTGCTGCCCGTCCGCTATCGCGCCGCGCACCTGGGCCACCGCGCCGGCTTCCTCGCACACCCGCGCACCCGCCCGATGGGCGCGGGCCTCGAGCTGTTCGGCCAGCGCCTCGGCGGCGAGGAGTTCCCGCTCGAGATCAGCCTCAGCCCGCTGGAGAGCGACGAGGGCCCGATGGTCATGTGCGCCGTCCGCGACATGACGGGCCGGCGGGAAGCCCGCCGGCGCGCGGAACGCAAGTTCCGCGACCTGCTGGAGTCGGCACCGGACGCGATGGTCATCGTCGACGACTCGGGCCGGATCGTCCTCGTCAACTCCCAGACCGAGCTGCTGTTCGGCTGGCCGCGCGAGACCCTGCTCGGGCGCCCCGTCGAGGACCTGGTGCCCGAGCGCTACCGCGGCGCGCATGGTGGCCACCGGAGCATGTTCTTCGCCCATCCGAAGGTGCGCCAGATGGGCGCGGGCCTGTCCCTGGCGGGACTGCGCCGGGACGGCAGCGAGTTCCCCGTCGAGATCAGCCTCAGCCCCATCCAGACCGAGGACGGATTGCTGGTGGCGGCGGCCGTGCGGGATGCCTCGGAACGCCGCCTGAGCGAACGGGCACTGCAGGAGGCCAACCGCATGAAAAGCGAGTTCCTCGCCAACATGTCGCACGAACTCCGGACGCCGCTCAACGGCATCCTGGGGTTTTCCGAACTGCTCATCGACGGTCGCCCCGGCCCCCTCAACGCAAAGCAGCGCGAGTACCTGATAGATGTGCACCAGTGCGGCGAACACCTGCTCCAGCTCATCAACGACGTGCTCGACCTCTCCAAGGTCGAGGCGGGCAAGATGGAGCTCCATCCCGAGGTCTTCTCTCCCGACGACGCGGCCCGCACCGTCTGCACGCTCCTCGCGCCGCTCGCGCGAAAGAAGCAGCTGCGCCTCGAACCGCCCGAACCGAGCGGCATCGCCCCCGTGCGGCTGGACCTCCACAAGTTCAAGCAGATCCTGTTCAACCTCCTGTCGAACGCGGTGAAGTTCACCGACCCGGGCGGGGAGGTCCGCACGACGCTGGTGGAGTCGCCCGCGGGCTGGCTGCAGTTGGCGATCCGCGACAACGGCATCGGCATCGCGGCGACGGACCTCGACCGGCTGTTCGATGCCTTCCGCCAGGTCGACGGCGGCCCGGGCCGGCGGTACGAAGGGACCGGGCTCGGGCTGTCGCTCACCCGCAAGCTCGTGGAGCTCCAGGGCGGGCGCATCGCCGTGGCGAGCGAACCGGGCGCCGGCAGCACGTTCACCATCCACCTGCCGATCGCTGCCACGGAGCCCGCACCGTGACGTTCCGCATCCTGGTCGTCGACGACAACCCGTTGAACCGCAAGCTCGCCTGCGACGTCCTCGAGATGGAGGGCCACACCACGCTCGCCGCCGAAGACGCGCCGACGGCCATGGCGGTCCTGGCCTCGGCCCCGGCGCCGGACCTGGTCCTGATGGACATCGGCCTGCCCGGCATGGACGGTCTCGAGCTCACCCGCAGGCTGCGGGCGTCCGAGCGGCACCGCGCGCTCAAGATCGTGGCGCTGACCGCCTTCGCGATGAAAGGCGATGAGGAAAAGGCCCTGGCGGCCGGATGCGACGGCTACATCGCCAAGCCGATCGACACCCGGAAGTTCCCGTCGCAGGTGATGGCCTTCCTCGAATCCGACGGGGCCCGGCTGGGTGGCCTCAAGGTGATGATCATCGAGGACCATCGCATCGACCTGAAGCTGGCGGGGGAACACGCCAGGTTGAGCGGCCACGTCGTGCTGAGCAACACGTCGGGGGAGGACGCGCTGGCGTCCCTGGAACAGACCCACCCCGACGTCGTGCTCCTCGACCTCAACCTGCCCGGCATCGACGGCCTCGCGTTCCTCCGGGAACTCAAGGCGGATCCGATGACCCGCCACCTGCCGGTGGTGGCCCTGACCGCGTACCCGGACGAGTACCGGCGCCAGGAGCTGCTGGCCGCGGGTTGCGCGGCCTACCTCGTCAAGCCGGTCGACATGGCCCTGCTGATGACCGTCCTCGAGGAGGCGGCGAAGGCCCCCGCCCGCGCTTGAAGGGCGGGGTCAGCGCACGCCCAGCTTGAAACCGATCATCGCGCGCAGCTTGTTCGGCACGACCGGCTTCACGAGCAGATGGAAGTTGTGCGCCTGCGCATCCGCCTCCAGCCCGCTCATCGTGCTGCCGGTGACCATGATGGCCGCCACCGGACCGAAGCGGGCGCGCAGCGCCTGGATCGCATCGAGGCCGGTGTTGCCGTGTTCGAGGCGGTAGTCCACCACCAGCAGGTCCGGCGCCTTCGCGTCGGCCGGCGCGGTGGCGGCCCAGGCGCGGCTGGCTTCCACGGTCTCGAAGGTGGCGACCGTGGCCCCCCAGCCCTTGAGCAGCACCTCGAGGCCGCCGCGCACCGCGGGTTCGTCCTCCACCACCACGATGAACTTGTGGTCGAGCGTGAGACCCAGCGGCGCCTTGCCGGCCACGCCGGACAGCGCCTGCGACCGCGGCGCCTTGCCGACGGGCAGCGTCAGCGAGAAGACCGTGCCGTGGCCCGGCCGCGAACGCAGCGCGAGCGGCGCGCCGATCAGGTCGGCCAGGCGCTTGACGATGGCGAGGCCGAGGCCCAGGCCCTTGCGCTGCTGCGGCGACAGCACTTCGCTGTGCGGCACCTGGTAGAACTCCTCGAAGATGCGCGTCTGCTCGCGTTCGCGGATGCCCACGCCGGTGTCCCACACCTGCAGCACCATGCGGCCGTCGCGGCGGCGGCAGCTGACGAGCACGCTGCCGTCGTTGGTGTAGCGGATGGCGTTCGACACCAGGTTGCGCAGCACGCGCTCGACGAGCACCGGGTCGGCGTAGACGTTGTGGCTCTCCCCGCGGAAGCGCAGCGCGAGGCCCTTCTCGAAGGCCGTGGGTTCGAAGTGCAGGCGCAGCTTGCGGAAGATGTCGCCGATGTTGAAGTGCTCGGGGGTCACGTCGACGCCGCCGGTGTCGATCTTCGTGATGTCGAGCAGCTCGGAGAACAGGCCCTCGAGCGCGTCGACCGAGCCGTTGATGCTCGTCACGAGGCTCGTGACCTCCTCGTCGTGGCTGCGCTGGCGCAGCGCCTCGGCGAAGAGGCCCATGGCATGCAGCGGCTGGCGCAGGTCGTGGCTGGCAGCGGCGAAGAACTGCGTCTTCGCGCGGTTGGCGACCTCGGCCTCCTGGCGGGCCTGGTCGGCCGCGGCCTTCTCGGCGCGCAGCTGCACGAGCAGCTGGTCGGCCCGCTCCTTGATCTGCAGCAGCCCTTCGAAGTTCTTGCGGTACAGGCGGCTCAGCGACACCGTGATGCCGAAGATGAACACGAGCACGCCGGAGAGGAACAGGTCCTCGAACGTGCCGGGCCAGGCCACCTTGACGACGAGCGGCACGAGCGCGAGCACGCAGAACTCGTAGAACGTGTGGTGCTGCGGCGAGAGGATCTGCATGGCGGCCATGCAGAAGCTGTAGATCGTGAGGATCAGGCCGATCTTCTCGGTGACCCCGCCGTGGCTGTAGAAGAACCACGCGGCCGCGCCCCACAGCACGCCGGCGGCGAGCGTGCTGTAGCGCCAGCCCTGGTAGTACTTCAGCAGCCGCTCGTGGGCCGTGGGCTGTTCGCGCTTGAAGTGCCGGTACATCACCGTGCGGGCGAGGCCCAGCAGCACCAGCAGGCCGAGCCACACGAGCATGCCGGCGTGCGGCACGTGTTCCCAGTACAGCACGGCCACCACACCGGCCCCGGCCACGTTGGCGGCCTGGGTGGTGGGCAGGTACGAGAAGATGTTGGCGACCCGCTCGGCGGACGCCTGGTCCTCGATCATGGCCTTCAGGGCCGTGGCGTTTTCCGCCGCGGCGGAGGCTGCGTCGGCGGGGGTGGGCGGCGGCAGCGGGGAGAGTTCGGAAGGGGACGGCGCGGACATCACATCATCGGGGGCTGTTGGAACTGCCACGCCACGTCGAGAACCCGCCGTGCTTCTGGCTCATCTGGCTGACCGCGAGCACGGCCTGCGTGCGCGAGCTGACGCCCAGCGCGCGCAGCACGGCGGCCACGTGGTCCTTGACCGTCTCGACGGACAGGCCCAGTTCACGGGCGATCAGCTTGTTGGGGTTGCCCTGCAGCAGCAGCGCGAGCACGTCGGTCTGCCGCGGGGTCAGGCCGAGCGAGGCGAGGCTCGGCTGCTTCTGGAATTCGCTGTCGACGGCTTCGCGCTGGACGGTGTTCAGGTCCTCGCGGCCGGTGTTCATGGGCGACAGGCCCGTGTTGTCGGCGCCGATGTTCATGGGCGGCACGTAGATGCCGCCGGACATCACCATGTGCAGCGCCTCGAAGAGCGTGTCGTTCGTGGCACGCTTCGGCACGAAGCCCATGGCGCCCTGGTCGATGGAACGGATCACGTCGCTCGCGCGGTCGGAGGCGGACACCACGACCACCGGCAGCGCCGGGTAGGCGGCGCGGAATTCCACGAGGAGGTCGAACCCGTCGGCGTCGCCGAGCTGCAGGTCGAGCAGCACGAGGTCGAAGTCGCTGTCGGCCTGGAGGGTTTCGCGGGCAGCGCGGGCGCTGCCGACACCCACCACGTTGACGTGGTCGCCCAGGCCCTGGATCACGGTCTGCAGCGCGGACAGGATCAGGGGGTGGTCATCAACCAGCAGTACTTTCATGTTCTCTCCGAGCAGATGCCACGACCCGGGATCGTACGCCGGAATGGCATGGCCGGCCGCACCCTCCAAAGGGGGAAGGCCGGACCGCCCGCGGGGCGGAGAGACGCGTCGAGTGACGTTACCAGTAGCGCCGCGACAGCGACTCGGCCACGCAGACGGGCTTGGTGCCGCCCTCGCGTTCCATCGTGGCCTCGACCGTGATCTGCGCCCCGCCCTCCAGCGGCTCGTACGAGACCAGCTTGAAGCGGCCCCGCACCTTGCTGTCCACGGGCACGGGCGAGGGGAAACGCACCTTGTTCAGGCCGTAGTTCACGCCCATCTTCGTGTCGAGCACCTTGAACGCGTTGGCGGTCATCTCGGGCAGCAGGCTCAGGGTCAGGAAGCCGTGGGCGATGGTGGTGCCGAACGGGCCCTTGGCCGCGCGCTCGGCGTCGAGGTGGATCCACTGGTGGTCGCCCGTGGCGTCGGCGAACAGGTCGATGCGCTTCTGGTCGATGGTGATCCAGTCGCTCACGCCCAGCTCCTGGCCCACGAGGGCCTGCAGGTCGGTGATCTTGTCGAAGGATTTCATGCGTCGGGTCCGGTGGGTGGAGACGGGGGGCGGACACCCATTGTTCGGCATCCGGCCCCGGCGCGCTGTCGCCTAGGCGCGGCCGAGCCAGTGCGTGAGCGGCTGCCACTGCTCCAGGTCGCGCTGCACCCGGCTCGGGGCCACGTCCCACAGCGTGAGGCCGCGGGCGGCGAGGTGCACGTAGTTCTGGGTGTCGCGCAGGAAGGCCACGAGCGGCACGTCGAGCGTCTCGAGGAACTTGTGCAGCTGGTCGGCCGAGATCGTGCCCTCGCGGGTGCGCATGCCCACGAGGCCCACCTGGACCTTGTCGTTGCGCTTGTGCTCCTTGAGCTCGCGCACGAAGGCGTGGGTGGCGTGGATGTCGAAGATGCTGGGCTGCAGCGGCACGATCACCTGGTCGGCGATCTTCATGACCGCGTCCAGCCGCTTGCCATGCAGGCCGGCGGGGGTGTCGAGCACGACGTGCGTGGTGCCCTTCGGGGGGCGCACGACCTCGTCCTGGTTCACGTCCCAGCCCGTGATGGGCGCGAGGTGCGGCGGGCGCATGGACAGCCAGGTGCGGGTGGACTGCTGCCGGTCCACGTCGCCGAGCATCACCGCGTGCCCCGCCGAGGCGAAGTAACCCGCGATGTTGGTCGACAGGGTGCTCTTCCCCACCCCACCCTTCGGATTGGCCACCACGATCACGGGCATGCGATGCTCCTGCAGTGTCAGTCAGTTTGCGGTTATGTTAACGGGCTGCGCCGTCCGCCCATCCCGAGTTCTCCCCATGCCCGCCGACATCCTCGTCCTGACCGCCCACCCCCACCTCGAACATTCGCGGGTCAACCGGGCCCTGATGAACGCGGCGTCCACCGTGGCCCGGGCCGAGGTGCGCGACCTGTACGCCCTCTACCCCGACTACCTGATCGACGTCGCGGCCGAGCAACGCGCCATGGCCGACGCCCGGCTGGTGGTGTGGCAGCACCCGCTGCACTGGTACCACATGCCGCCGCTGATGAAGCTGTGGCTCGACGAGGTGCTGACCTACGGCTGGGCCTACGGCCACGGCCGCCAGGCCCTCTACGGCAAGGACCTCTGGCTCGCGGTGTCCACGGGCGGCCCCGAGACCTCGTACCGCCCCACCGACTACAACCGCTACCACTTCGATGCCTTCCTGCCCCCGTACGAGCAGACCGCCGCACTGTGCGGCATGCGCTTCCTCCCGCCCATGGTGATGCACGGCGCGCACCGCCTGACGGACGACGAGGTGGAGCGGCAGGCCGTGCTGTTCGCCGAGCGCCTGCACAGCTACCCCGACTGGCCGGAGCTGGCCGACTTGCCCGAATGCAGGGCGTGCGAGGTGCCCGAGACGGCCCGCCCAGCCCTGGTCGAGGAAGGCACCTGACGATGGAACACGGCAACTGGCTGTCCGGCGCCCTGGTCTACCTCAGCGCCGCGGTGCTCGCGGTGCCCCTCGCGAAAAAACTCGGTCTCGGCTCCATCATCGGCTACCTGGTGGCCGGCATCGGCATCGGCCCGTGGGGCCTGCGCCTCGTCACCGACCCGCAGGACATGCTGCACTTCGCCGAGTTCGGCGTCGTGCTGATGCTGTTCATCGTGGGCCTGGAACTCGAACCCCGCCGCCTCTGGGCACTGCGCAAGCCGATCTTCGGCTGGGGCACGCTGCAACTCGCCGGCTCGGCCCTGCTGCTGGCGGGGGTCGCGGTGGGGTGCGGCGTGCCGTGGCAGCTGGCCCTGGTGGCCTCGCTCGGCCTCGCGCTGTCGTCCACCGCCATCGGCCTCGGCGTGCTCGCCGAACGCAACCTGATGAGCACCACCGGCGGCCAGAGCCTGCTGAGCGTCGCGCTGCTGCAGGACATCGCGGCCATCCCCATCCTCGCGCTGGTGCCGGCGCTCGCGCTGTCGGGCGCGCACGACGCGGAGCAGGGCCACGGCTGGCTCGCCGCCGGCAAGGGGCTCGGCATGATCATCGCCATCGTGCTCGGCGGCCGGCTGCTGCTGCGCCCCGCGCTGCGCTGGATCGCCCGCAGCGCCTCGCCCGAGATCTTCACCGCCGCCGCGCTGCTGCTGGTGGTGGCCACGGCGTCGCTGATGCAGGCCGTGGGCCTGTCGATGGCCCTCGGCGCCTTCCTCGCCGGCGTGCTGCTCGCGGAAAGCGAGTACCGCCGCGAACTCGAGACCGACATCGAACCCTTCAAGGGCCTGCTGCTGGGCCTCTTCTTCATCGCGGTGGGCATGAGCGTCGACTTCGCCGTGGTGCTGGCGCAGCCGGTGCTGATCGCGGCCATCGTGATCGGCTTCCTCGCGCTGAAGGCGCTCGTGCTGTGGGCCATGGCGCGGGCCATGCCGCTGCCCGCGCCGGAGCGGCCGGTGTTCATCATCCTGCTCGCGCAGGGCGGCGAGTTCGGCTTCGTGGTGTTCCAGGCGGCACAGCAGGCCGGCGTGATCAACGCCCCCACGTCGTCGCTGCTCGTGGCGGCGGTGGCCGTGTCGATGCTGCTGACGCCGCTGATGCTGGTGGCCGCCGACCGCTGGTGGATCCCGGGCCTGGCCCGCGGCCGTCGCACCGACCTCCCGGAGATCTCCGAACTGCAGCAGGCCCCGGTCATCATCGCGGGCTTCGGCCGCTACGGCCAGGTGGTGGGCCGCCTGCTCAACGCCAACGGCATCGACGTGACCGTGCTGGAGCACGATGCCGACCAGGTGGAGACGGTCCGCCGCGTCGGCATGCCCGCGTTCTACGGCGACGCGACCCGGCTCGACCTGCTGCGCACCGCAGGCGCGGACAAGGCCCGCATCATCGTGGTGGCCATCGACGACGTGGCGCAGAGCCTGAAGACCGTGGACGTGGTGCGCGAGCACTTCCCGCACCTCACCATCGTGGCGCGCGCCCGCAACGTGACGCACTACTACGGCCTTCGCCAGCGGGGGGTCACGCTGATCGAACGCGAAACGCTCGACGCGGCCCTGATGAGCGGCCGCTCGGTGCTCGAGATGCTGGGCATGGAGCGCCACCAGGCCCGCAACCTTGCGTTGCGCTTCCGCCGCCACACCATCGACCTGCTGGAAGAGATGAGCCCCCATCTCGGCGACCAGAACAAGCTGATCGCGATGGCGAAGCAGGGGCGCCAGCAGCTCGAGCAGCAGTGGGCGAAGGAGCGCGAGGAGGCGAAGAAGCGCCACCAGCGCACCGGGTGGCACGGGGACCTGGGGCAGCAGCCGGAGAAGGACGGCTGACCCGAAACGCAGTCATCCCGGCGAACGCCGGGGTGACGGCCTTGCGTGGTCAGTACGCCGCTTCGAAGATCGCGATGAGATCGTCGGCGCTGAGCTTCTTCGGATTGGTATAACCCGCCCCATCCTTCATCGCATTCGCCGCCAGCAGCGCGAAGTCCTCCCGCTTGACCCCCATCTCCGACAGCTTCGCCGGGATGCCCACGGTGCGGGCCAGGTCGCGCAGGGCCTGCACGCCGGCCTGCGCCGCCTCGGCCACGCTCTGGCCCGTGGTGTCCACGCCCAGCGCGCGGGCGACGTCGCCCAGGCGCGGCGCGCAGGCGTCGGCGTTCACGGCCTCCACGTGGGGCAGCAGCATCGCATTGCACACGCCGTGCGGCAGGTTGTACTGGCCACCCAGCTGGTGGGCCATCGCGTGCACGTAGCCGAGCAGCGCGTTGTTGAAGGCCATGCCGGCGAGGAACTGGGCGTAGGCCATCTGCTCGCGGGCCTCGATGTCCTCCTTCCCATTGCTCACCGCGCGCGGGAGGAACTGGCCGATCAGCCGCATGGCGTGCAGCGCACAGGCGTCGGTCACCGGCGTGGCCATGGTCGACACGTAGGCCTCGACGGCGTGGGTCAGCGCGTCCATGCCGGTGGCGGCGGTGAGCGATGCGGGCATGCCGCGCATCAGTTCCGGGTCGTTGACGGACAGCAGCGGCGCCACCTGGCGGTCGACGATGGACATCTTGATGTGCTTCGTCTCCTCGGTGATGACCGCGAACTTCGTCAGTTCGCTGGCCGTGCCGGCCGTGGTGTTGATGGCCACGAGGGGCAGCGGGGCCACCTTGACCTTGTTCAGGCCGCGGTAGTCCATCACGGTGCCGCCGTTGGTGGCGAGGATGGCCATGACCTTTGCACAATCGTGCGGCGAACCGCCGCCCAGCGACACGAGGCAGTCGGCCCCGAACGACTTCAGCACGGCCAGGCCGGCGTCCACGTTCGACACCGTGGGGTTCGGCTGCACGCCGTCGAACACGGCCACCTCGAGGCCGCGCTCGCGCAGCAGGGCGGCGACCTTCTCGCTCACGCCCAGCAGGGTCAGCGGGGCGTCGGTGACGATCAGGGCGCGTTTGAAGCCGCGGGTCTGCAGCACGGTCATGGCGTCGGGCAGGCAGCCTGCGCCCATGATGTTCTCGGCGGTCATGACAAAACTACGGGTGGGCATATCGACTTTCCTGGAATCTGAAGCAACAGCCCGGATTCTGGCTCAAATTGCACGCCCGTCCACTCAGGATTTTCGCGTGCTGTCTCCGGTGAGACAGGCCCCGGGTCCGGCACGCCGCCTCCAGGCAGGCGACAATCGGGGCATCATGTTCGCCCCCTCCCAGCACGACGTGCGCCGCTTCTTCTGCGACGCCTACCGCAAGCACCGCGACGGCAGCCCCGTCACCCCGCTCGAAGCCCTGGCCGCCGACTGGATCGCCGAGCACCCCGAGTACCACGCCGACTTCGCCGACGTCGAGGCCGCGCTGGCCGCCGTCTACGACCCGGACGCCGGCCGCGAGAACCCGTTCCTGCACCTGTCCATGCACCTGTCCATCAGCGAGCAGGTCAGCATCGACCAGCCCCGCGGCATCAAGCAGGCCTACGAGCTGCTGGCCGCGCGCCGCGGCTCGCGCCACGACGCCCAGCACGAGGTGATGGAATGCCTCGGCCAGATGATGTGGGAATCCCAGCGCAGCGGCCTGCCGCCCGACGGCGACAAGTACATCGACTGCGTGCGCCGCCGCGCCACGCGAGACTGAATGACCGCAGACACCCCCGTGACCTTCGACGCCCTGGGCCTCGCCCCGCGGCTGCTCGACCGTGCCCTCGACGAGGGCTTCGCCACGCCCACGCCGGTCCAGGCCGCCGCCATCCCGTTCGTGCTGCAGGGCCGCGACCTGCGGGCCTCCGCGCGCACCGGCTCCGGCAAGACGGCCGCCTACGTGCTGCCGCTGCTGCAGCGCTTCGCCACGGCGGAGATCACCACGCCGCGCCGCGTCACCACGCTGATCCTCGTGCCCACGCGCGAACTCGCCGCCCAGGTGGCCGCCACGGTGCGCGGCCTCGCGCCGGCGCTCGCACGCCCGCCGAAGATCGAGTGCCTGTTCGGCGGGGTTTCCATCAACCCGCAGATGATGGCGCTGCGCGGCGGCGCCGACGTGGTGATCGCCACGCCGGGCCGGCTGCTCGACCTCGTGCACCACAACGCCGTGTCGCTGTCGCGCGTGGCCACGCTCGTGCTCGACGAGGCCGACCGCATGCTCGACAAGGGCTTCGCCGACGAACTGGGCCTGATCCTGCAGCTGCTGCCGGCCAAGCGCCAGAACCTGCTGTTCTCCGCCACCTTCCCGCCGGCCGTGCGTGCGCTCGCCGAAAGCCACCTGCGCGACCCGGCCGTCGTCGACGTGGCCGACGAGCCCCTCGTGGTGCCGGCCATCCGGCAACGCGCCATCGAGGTCGACGAACCCAAGCGCACCGCGCTGCTCGCCCACCTGATCCGCGAGGAAGGCTGGTCCCGCGCGCTCGTGTTCGTCGCGTCGCAGCACGCCGCCGAACACGTCGCCGAGAAACTGCGCCGCCGCGACATCAAGGCCGCCGCCTTCCACGGCGACCTGAGCCAGGGCGCCCGCACCCAGCTGCTCGAGGACTTCAAGGACGGCTACGGCCAGGTCGTGGTGGCCACCGACCTCGCGTCACGCGGCATCCACATCGCCGACCTGCCGGTGGTGGTGAACTACGACCTGCCCCGCTCCGCCACCGACCACGTGCACCGCATCGGCCGCACGGGCCGCGCCGGCGCCGACGGCCTGGCCGTGAGTTTCGTGATGGCCGACACCGAGGCGCACTTCCGCCTCATCGAGAAGCGCCAGGGCGCGCGGGTGCCGCGCGAGCGCATTGCCGGGTTCGAGCCCACCGCGGTCGCCACGGAGGCCCAGGCCACCGGCGGCATCAAGGGCAAGCGCAAGAGCAAGAAGGACAAGCTGCGGGAGCTGGCGGCGGAGGCGGAAGCCGCCGTGGCCGCGCGCAGCAAATCCTAGTCGTCACCCCGGCGAACGCCGGGGCCCACCCGTGGCCGTGGATCCCGGCGTTCGCCGGGTTGACCGGGCTTTTCAGGGCCGCCGCGCGATCCAGCCGGCCAGCTCGTCCTCGGGCAGTTGCAACGCCTCCAGCACCTTCAACGCCGCGAACGCATCGTTCGCCGCATACAGCAGCTGCCGGTCGTTCAGCTCCGCCACCGACCAGTTCGACGTGGTCACCCGCTTGGACTTCGAGAACGACTTCCCCGCCGCCACCGCCAGCGCGCCCCGCACGCCGATCGTGCGCGGGTAGCCACGGCGGCTGAAGACGATGTCGAGGTCGAGCACCGGCCGCACGTGCACGCCCAGGCGGGCCTTCAGCTGCGTGTGGTCGGACTGCAGGCCGAAACCCACCTTGACCACGTCGGGCGACTCGAGCACCTGGCGCACGACGTCGAGGCACGCGCCCACGCGCAGCTGGAACACCCAGGCCTCGGTGGCCGTGGCGAACTGCACCACGTCGGGGCCGCCCGAGACCTCGCCGGCGGTGAAGGTGGGCTTCGATTCGGTGTCGAACCCCACGTAGCGGTGCCGGCCCAGCTCGGCCCACGCCGCGTCGATCTGCTGCGGCGTGTGCGGCACGTGGATGCGCGTGAGCGGCACGCCCTCGAACGGCGGCAGCGCGGCCACTTCGTCCTTCGACGGCGGGAGCTTGCGTGCCGCCATGGTGCGCTGCCCGTGCCTCACGCGACCTTGCCCTGCAGCATGTGCATCAGCAGGTCGAAGTTGACGATCTTGCTGACGGCGAACGAGCCCCAGCCGAACATCTTGCCCTTCTGCTTGATCTTGAGCTGGCCGTTCTTCAGCGTGGCCGAGCCGATGTCCTGCCACGTCAGCACGTCGGCGCGCTCGGTGGCCTTGCCCTTGCCGATGCCGTCGTGGCCGACGAACAGCGGGCCGAAGGACACGCGCTCGCCGCCGGCGATGCGGGCCTGCAGCGCGGGCGCCAGCTTCTGCGTCACGCGTTCGCGCAGCAACGCGCCCAGGCCCCGTGCGTCGTCGACCCCGCCGCGGAACCAGCTGCTGCCCACCTTGAACGGCTTGCCGGCCGTCAGCAGCGTGTACTTCGCGACCAGCACGCCCTTCACCTTGCGTTCGTCGACCAGCAGCCCCTGCACATCGGCGAACATCAGCTTCTCGCGGCTGCCGTTGCGCACGAGGTAGAGCCGGTCGGCCCCCACCACCACCGCGGCACGGTTGCGCCACAGGCCGAAGCCGACCATCGCGAGGCCCGCGAGCGCCACGCCCACCCCGACCGGGCTCACCGACCGGGACTCGACCCACTGGTTGACCCCCTCGCCCACGGCCAGGACCAGCACGACCGCGCCGACCAGCGCCGTGATCAGTTGCGCGGACGTGCCGACGAACACCGCCGCCCCGGACACCTCGAGCCGTTTCGCCCAGGCCTCGCCGGCGATGTCACCCCACGCCCACAGGGCCACCACCAGCAGCAGCGTGCCGCCGGCGAACGCCATCTCGGCGCCACGCCCGAGGCTCAGCGGCGTCGAACCTTCGTGCAGCGCCACGGGGTCGGTGATCTGGAGGCCGGCGACCTTCTGCATCTCCTCGCGCACGCTGCCTTCCAGCTCGCGGGCCACGCCGCTCACCGGGTAGGGGCGCTGGTACCGGGTGGGGGACTGCATCGCCTTGTCGGCGGCTTCCTTCGTGCCGAAGTCCTGCGACAGGCGCACCCACACCACGGGGTGGATCTTCTCGTCGCGGAAGGCCTTCTCCTGCATCGCCAACGACCCGACGGGCACGAACACGTGGGCCGAGTCGCCCCGCTTGCGGCTGTGGGTGTAGTTGATCATGTAGTACGGCATCAGGTACCCGTCGGTCACCTGGATGTACTGGTCCTCGCGGGGTTTCGGCCCGCCGCCCTCCAGCGCCGCGATGCCGATGCGCTGCAGGTCGCGCAGCGTGGGGTCGGACTGCATCTGCATGAGCCCGTAGCTCAGCAGGGCGAGCGCGATCACCGCGACGATGGCCTTGGCCAGAAGATTGCGTTTCAAGAAGGTCCTCCCCCGCAGCGGGCGTGTGTTGGTTTGCCGCCGAGTCTACCGACCCTCAGATGGCGAGGGCCGTGGTGTTTTTCACTTCCTCCATGACTGCGTACGTGTGCGTCTCGCGCACGCCGGGCAGCGTCCACACCACCGTGCCGATCCACTCGCGGTACGCCCGCATGTCGGACACCCGCGTCTTGATCAGGTAGTCGAAGCCGCCGGCCACGAGGTGGCACTCGAGGATCTCGGGGCGCGTCTGCACCGCGGCGCTGAAGGCGTTCATCACGTCGGGCGTGGTGCGGTCGAGCACGACCTCGATGAACACGAGCATGCCGGCCCCCAGCTTGTCGGGGTTCAGGCGCGCGGTGTAGCCGAGGATGAAGCCGTCGCGCGTGAGGCGCTTGACCCGCTCCAGCACGGCCGTGGGCGACAGGTGCACCTCCTCGGCGAGCTTGATGTTGGAGATGCGGCCGTCGGCCTGCAGGGCCCGCAGGATGCGGGCGTCGATCTTGTCGAAACCGTGAGGGACGAACGGCGGGGCTTCGAGGTCGGCGTCGCTGGTTCGGGCTCGCATTCTTTATAAATCTCCAAGATCACCTTGATGTTTGGAGATTAATCCAACAGACCAAAAACTACCATAGAGAAAACCACCACGTTTGTCGCACATCCCCATGAATCAAGTTCCCTTCAGCCTGTCGCCCCGCCGTGCGGCCGACCGGCTCCCGAGCCCGTACCGCGACGAGGCCACCGTGCTGCAGGACCTGCTGTCCCGCCTGCCCGCCAGCCTGTCGTGGCCGGCGGCGATGGTCACGGCCCGGCCCTGGGTCGCCGCGGTGCGCGAGTCGCCCGCGCCGTTCTGGGCGATGGAGTCGCTGCTGCGCGACTACCCGATCTCGAGCGCCGAGGGCCTCGCGCTGATGCGCCTGGCCGAGGCCCTGCTGCGCGTGCCCGATGCGGCCACCGCGATCGCCCTCACCGCCGACCAGCTGGGCAAGGCCGACTTCGACACGCCGGCCGCGAGCCACCACAAGGTGATCTCCGGCCTGTCGTCGAGTGTCATCGCGCTGTCCAAACGGTTCCTGCCCGACCAGGACCACGAGGCCGGCCTCTTCAAGCGCCTGGGCGCGCAGACCGTCGTGGCCGCCACCGTGCGCGCGATCCAGCTGATGGGCCGGCAGTTCGTGCTGGGCCGCCAGATCCGCGAGGCGCTCTCCGAGGCGGACAGTGCCCGCAAGGCGCAGCCGCAGCTGCGCTACAGCTACGACATGCTCGGCGAGGGCGCCCGCACCGAGGCCGACGCGCGCCGCTACCTCGCGTCGTACCACGACGCCATCGAACACATCGCGAAGGCCGGCGTGCGCGGCACGGGCCCCGAAGGCTCCGATGGCATCTCGATCAAGCTGAGCGCCCTCTTCTCGCGCTACGAGGACGCGCAGCGCGAGCGGGTCGGCGACACGCTGCTGCCCCGCGTGTGGTCGCTGATGGAACGTGCGGCCGCGGCCGACATCAACCTGACCATCGACGCCGAGGAGTGCGACCGCCTCGAGCTGTCGCTCGACGTGTTCGAGGCCCTGGCCACGCGCGCCGCGCCGCGCTTCCCGCAGTGGCGCGGCTTCGGCCTCGCCGTGCAGGCCTACCAGACCCGCGCCCGCCACGTGATCGACGAGGTGGCCCGCATCGCCCGCGCGAACGGGCAGCGCTTCATGGTGCGCCTCGTCAAGGGCGCCTACTGGGACGGCGAGATCAAGCGCGCCCAGGAGCTGGGCCTGCCCGCGTACCCGGTCTACACGCACAAGCACCACACCGACATCTCGTACCTCGCGTGCGCCGGCGCCCTGATCGACCACGCCGACGTGATCTACCCGCAGTTCGCCACGCACAACGCCGGCACCATCGCGGCCATCCAGGCGATGGCGAAGGCACGGGGCGCGACGTACGAGATGCAGCGCCTGCACGGCATGGGCGAAGGCGTGTACCGCGAGGTGCTGAAGGACGCGGGCGTGCCGGTGCGGGTGTACGCGCCGGTCGGCGAACACCGCGACCTGCTCGCCTACCTCGTGCGCCGCCTGCTCGAGAACGGCGCGAACTCGTCGTTCGTGCACCAGCTCACCGACGAGTCCGTGCCGGTCGACGTGCTGCTCGCCTCGCCGCTGCACCCGTCCGCCGTGTCGGGCCTGCCGCTGCCGGTCGCGCTGTACGGCTTCGACGGCACCCGGGGCCGCCGCAACCCGCAGGGCGCCGACCTCGCGGTGATCGCCGAACGCGCCGTCTACGAACAGGCCGTGGACGCGGCCGTGGTCGAGTCCGTGCCCGAGGCCCCGGTCGGCGGCATCGCCGCGACGATGACCCGCCTGCACGGCGGCTTCACCGCCTGGAACGCCACGCCGCTCGCCGACCGCGCCGCCGTGCTGCGCCGCGCCGCCGACGCACTGGAACAGCGCCAGCCCGAGTTCTGCGGCCTGCTCGTGCGCGAAGCCCACAAGACGCTGGGCGACTGCATCTCCGAGGTGCGCGAGGCCATCGACTTCTGCCGCTACTACGCCGACCAGGCGGAAGCCACGCTCGCGTCGCGCGCCCTCCCCGGCCCGACGGGCGAGAGCAACACGCTGCACCTGCACGGCCGCGGCGTGTTCGTCTGCATCAGCCCGTGGAACTTCCCGCTCGCGATCTTCGCGGGCCAGGTCGTCGCGGCGCTCGTGGCCGGCAACACCGTGGCGGCCAAGCCCGCCGAGCAGACCCCTGCCGTCGCCGCACGCTTCGTCGCGCTGCTGCACGAGGCCGGCGTGCCCGCCGACGCGCTCGTGCTGCAGCACGGCGAGGGCCACACCGTGGGCGCCGCGCTCGTCGCGCACCCGCTCGTCGCGGGCGTGTGTTTCACCGGTTCCACGGCGGTCGCGAAGGCCATCAACCGCGCACTCGCCGCGAAGGACGGCCCCATCGTGCCGCTGATCGCCGAGACCGGCGGCATCAACGCGATGGTGGTCGACAGCACCGCGCTGCCCGAGCAGGTGGTGGACGCCGTGGTGCAGAGCGCCTTCCGCAGCGCGGGCCAGCGCTGCTCCGCCCTGCGCCTGCTGTGCGTGCACGAAGGCATTGCCGACGGCGTGATCGAGATGATCGCCGGCGCACTGCAGGAGCTGTGCGTCGGCGACCCGTCGCGGCTGTCGACCGACGTCGGCCCGGTGATCGACGCCGAGGCCCACGCGAACATCGCCCGCGAGGTGGCCCGCCTCGAAGGCTCGGCCCGCCTGATCGGCCGCGCGCCGGTGAGCCCGGACGCCACCGGGCACCTGATCGCCCCCGTGGCCTTCGAGGTGTCGAAGGTGTCCGACCTGTCGGCCGAGATCTTCGGCCCGGTGCTGCACGTGGTGCGCTGGTCGGGCGACGCCGATGCCGTGGTCCGCGAGGTCAACACGCTCGGCTACGGCCTCACGCTGGGCCTGCAGACCCGCATCGACTCGCGCGCGCTGCGCCTCGCGGCCGAGGCCCGCATCGGCAACGTCTACGTCAACCGCAACATGATCGGCGCGGTGGTGGGCGTGCAGCCGTTCGGCGGCGAAGGCCTGTCCGGCACCGGCCCGAAGGCCGGCGGCCCGCACTACCTGTTCCGCTTCTGCGCCGAGCAGACCGTGACCATCAACACCGCGGCCGCAGGCGGCAACGCGGCGCTGCTCGCGGGGACGTCGCACTGATGGATTCCTCGATCGCCTTCATCGGTGGCGGCAACATGGCCACCGCGCTCATCGGCGGACTCGTCGCGAGCGGCACCGACCCGCGCTCCATCCAGGTCGTCGAACCCTTCGAACCGCAGCGCGAGCGCCTGTGGGCCGACCACGGCGTGTTCGCCACGCCGGTGGCCGACAGCGCCATCGCGCGCGCGGGGCTCGTGGTCTGGGCCGTCAAGCCGCAGGTGTTCGCCGAGGCCGCCGCCGCGTGCGGGCCGGGCCTCACGGACGCGCTGCACCTGAGCGTGATGGCCGGCGTGCGCAGCGACACCCTCGCCCGCGCCACCGGCAGCGAGCGCGTGGTGCGTGCGATGCCCAACACCCCGGCCCTGATCGGCCAGGGCATCGCAGGGCTGTTCGCCCGCGACGCGGTCTCGTCCACGGACCGCGCCCTCGTGGACGCGGTGCTGCGCCCCACCGGCACCACGCTGTGGGTCGCGGCCGAGGCGGACCTCGACGCAGTCACCGCGCTGTCCGGCTCGGGCCCCGCGTACGTGCTCTACCTGCTGGAAGCGATGATGGCCGCCGGCGCCTCGATGGGCCTCCCGGGCGACCAGGTCCGCGCGCTGGCCCTCGCCACGGTGGCGGGCACCGCCGAGATGGCGCGGCGTTCGGCCGAACCGCCGGAGGTGCTGCGCGCGCAGGTGACGTCGAAGGGTGGCACCACGGCCGCGGCCATCGAGACGCTCGACCGGGAGGGGGTCAGGGACTCGTTCGTGGAAGCCATGCGCAATGCGCAGCGGCGGGCGGTGGAACTCGGGGCCGGTTGATCGGGCCTTCGTTCCACGGTCACCCCGGCGAACGCCGGGGCCCACTGCACCCCGGGCAGCCCTCGTGCGAGGTGCAAGAAGGCAGGCTCTGCAAGATCACACGATCGCGCGCTGCGAGCGCCGTGGATCCCGGCGTTCGCCGGGATGACGGGCTCTTGTGAGAATGCCCTCGAAGCACATGTCATCCCGGCCTGCGCCGGCATGACATTCGTTCGTCAGGCCGCACGCCCACCCAGGTACAACTCCCGCACCTGCGGATCGTCCATCAGCGTCTTCGCCTCACCCGTCAGCGCCACCGCGCCCATCGACAGCACGTAGGCCCGGTCGGAGATGCGCAGCGCCTCCAGCGCGTTCTGCTCCACCATCAGCACGGTGACGTGTTCCTTGGCACGGATGTCCATCACCGCCTGGAAGACCTCCAGCAGCATCTTCGGCGACAGGCCGGCCGACGGTTCGTCGAGCAGCAGCAGCTTCGGGCGGGCCATCAGCGCGCGGGCCAGCGCGAGGATCTGGCGTTCGCCGCCCGAGAGGGACGCGGCCGGCGCACTGAGCTTGCGCATCAGCACGGGGTACAGCGTGCAGAGCTCGTCGAGGCGCTGCGCCATGTCGGCGTCCGTCTGGAAATGCCCGCCCACCTGCAGGTTCTCGCGCACGCTCAGCGCGGCGAACACGTTCTCGGTCTGCGGCACGAAGCCGAGGCCGAGCTTCTGGATCTTCGTGTGCACGGGCACCTGGCCCACGTCCTCGCCGTCGAGCACGATGCGGCCGACACGCGGCTTCAGGAAACCCGCGATGGTCTTGAGCAGCGTGGACTTGCCGCAGCCGTTCGGGCCCAGCAGCGTCACGATCTCGGCGGCGTTCGCGTGCAGCGTCATGCCGCGGAGGATGTCGACGTCCGGCGTGTAGCCGGCCGTCACGTTGTCGATCTGGATCATGCGTTGGCTTTCTCGGGTTCGGTGGCCGCCCGGCCGCCGCCGAGGTAGGCCTGCAGCACGCGTTCGTTGGACGACAGTTCGTCCGGCCGGCAGCTGGCGACGATGTGGCCGCGGTCGAGCACGATGCAGCGCGTGCACACCTCGCGGATGAAATGCATGTCGTGCTCGACGATCACGATCGTCATGCCCTGCCCGTTCAGGCGCTGGAGCGCCTGCACGATGTCGTTGCGCAGGTTCGGGTGCACGCCGGCGGTGGGTTCGTCGAGCATCAGCAGCCGCGGCTTGCCCATCAGCGCACACACGATGCCGAGCAGCTTCTTCTGGCCGCCCGACAGCGCCGACGACGGCAGGTCGCGCACGGGCGTCAGCAGGAATTCCTTCAGCAGCGCGTCGGCCTCGACGCGCGCACGTTCCTCGGCCTCGCGCGCGGCACGGGTGCCGAGCAGCGTGTCGAAGAAGCCGTGGCGCGCGGTGGCCGCAGCCATCGCGACCTCGATCACCGACATCTTCGTCGGCATCGACGGCAGCTGGAAGGTGCGGCCGAGCGCGCGGTCGACGATGCGGTGCGCGGGCAGGCGGTCGATGCGCCCGCCCTCGAAGTGCACCTCGCCCTGGTCGATGCGCTCGAAGCCGGTGACGAGGTTGAGCAGCGTGCTCTTGCCCGAGCCGTTGGGGCCGAGCAGGCCCACGATCTCGCCGGGTTCGACCTGGAAGGAGACGTCCTCGAGGACCCGGTTGCCACCGAAGGCCTTGGCCACCGAACGGACCTGGAGGAGCGGAGCGGTGACGGCGGTCATGCGGGAATCTTGCGGAGTTTTTCGGGAACGAGGCCCTCGCTGCGCCACAGCAGGCACGCGAGGAGGATCAGGCCGATGAGGCCCAGGCGCAGCGCGCCGGCGAGGTCGGAGCCGAAGCCGAAGAAGTCCTTCGCGAACGGCACGGCGCTGTAGGCAGCCTGCACGAGCAGCACGCCCACCAGCACCCCGGCGGTGTTGCCCATGCCGCCGATCATCACCATGGTCCAGATCAGGAAAGTCTCGGAGGCCACCATGTAGTCCGGGCCCGCGAAGCTCATGTAGTGCGCATAGAGCGACCCGGCGAGCGCGGTCACCGCGGCGCCGGCCATGATGGCGCGGGTCTTGAGCGACTTCAGGTCGTAGCCCATGCACGCGGCGAGCTGCGGCTCCTCGCGCATCAGGCGCAGCGCGCGGCCGAAGCGGCCGTTGGCCACGCGGCGCAGCGACAGCGCGGCCACGGCGACGACGGCCAGCACCAGCCCGAGGAAGGCCACGGCGTTCCAGGGACGCGGCAGCCCGTCGAACAGCGACGGGATCGCGCTGATGCCCTGGGCGCCGCCCGTGAGCCAGCCCTCGTTGGTGGCGATGGTGCGCAGGATCTCGGCGATCGCGAGCGTCGCGATGCCCCAGTAGTCGGAGCCCAGCTGGCGGCCGAGGCGGGCCACGGCCCAGCCGAGCGCCATCGCGAGGCCCACGCCCACGAGCGCACCGGTCCAGCCGGAGCCCCCGGCCTGGATCACGATGCCGGTGGCATAGGCGCCGAGGCCGGCGAACGCGATGTGCCCGAAGTTGAGCAGCCCGGACCAGCCGGCCTGCAGGTTCAGGCCGAGCGCCATCAGCGCGTAGATGCCCGCGATGGTGAAGGAGGAGATGAGGAAATCAGACACGGCGCACCTGGCGGTCGAAGAGGCCGTACGGCTTGAACAGCAGGGCCAGCAGGAGGATCAGGAAGGAGGCGGCGCCGATGTAGGCCACCGGCAGGAAGGCCACTGGCTTGCCGAACAGGAAGCCGAAGTTCAGGTTCGTGACCGCGGTTTCGGTGAAGGCGATCAGCACGCCGCCGGCCACCGCGCCGAGCGGGTTGCCGAGGCCGCCGAGGATCGCGGCGGCGAACACCGGCAGCAGCAGGTCGTGGCCGAGGTTCAGGTGGGCGCCGGTGGACAGCGCGAGCATGCTGCCGCCGAGGCCGGCGATGGCGCCGCTGCCGAAGTTGACGACCCGCGTGATGCGTTCGGCGTTGAGGCCCGAGGCGTCGGCGAGCGCGCGGTTCGAGGCGAGTGCGCGCATGGCGCGTCCGGCGCGGGTGAAGAAGAGCAGCAGCGAGAACAACACGAGCAGCAGCAGCGTGGTGCCCACGGTGAGCAGCTGGGTGTTGGTCATGCGGGCGTCGCCGAATTCGTGCGGCGCCGACAGCGGCAGGTCGAACATGCGCGGGAACGAGCCCGCGACGCCCTGCAGCACCGCGACGATGAGCATCGCGACCGCGAGCGACCCGATCATCGCGATGGCCGGCCCGGACCGCAGCAGGCGGCGGAACACGAGCAGGTGCATCGCCAGCGTGAACAGCCCGGTCGCGGCGCAGGAGAGCACGATGGCCCCGACCAGCGGCACGCCGGCGGCACGGAGGAAGAAGGTGAGGTAAGCGCCCAGCATCGCGTACTGCACGTGCGCGATGTTCGGGAACTTGACCAGGCCGTAGACCATGCTCAGGCCCAGCGCGATGAGCGCGAGGTCGGACGCACGCAGGGCCGTGTCGACGAGAAACTGCAGCATTGGGGGGACGATCGGAAGGGACAGGGGCCGCCGGACCGGGGTCCGGCGGCGGCGCGTGTCGATCAGGTGAGGGTCAGCGGGGGACGACCCTGCCGTCGTACTTCAGCTTCGCGTACGGCGGGTCGATGCGCTGGCGGTCCGCGTCGAACGTGATCGGACCGGTCACGCCCACGTAGCCCTTGCCGATGTCCTTCAGCGCGGCCTGCACGGCGGCGGGCTGGGTCGACTTGGCCTTGTTGATGGCGGCGGCCGTCATCATCACGGCGTCGTACGCGTAGCCCGTGTACGAGGTCTTCATGCCTTCCTTGTACTTGGCGGTGAACGCGGCGGCGTAGGCCTTGCCCGCGTCCCCGTAGACCGAGCCCACTTCCATGCCCAGCTGGCCCTTGGCGATCTCGGCCGGCGTGTCCGACAGGCTCATGCTCAGCAGGATCGCGTACCACGGCGCCTTGCGCAGGCCCAGCTCGAAGGCCTCGCGGTTCAGCACGGCCGACTCCTGGCCGTAGGCGGTGTAGATGTACGCATCCGGGTTGCTGCGCGACATCTGCTGCAGCTCGCGGCGGTACGTCGACTGGCCGGCGGTGTAGAGCACCTCGGTGACCACCTGGCCGCCGAGCTTCTCGAACTCCTCCTTGAAGCCGTGCGCCACGCCCTGGCCGTACGCGTTGTTCGGGGCGATCATCGCGACCTTGCGGTAGCCGAGCGCCCACGTGTCGGCGGCGGAGAACTTGTTGCCGAGGTTCTCGAGGCCGATCAGGTTGAACGCGGTGGCGCCCAGGTCCTTGATCTTCACGCTCGTGCTGGCGATGTTGATGTGCGTGACACCCTCCTTCACGAGGTACTGCGCCATCGGCAGCGTGATGCCCGACGAGTACTCGCCGATCACGACCGGCACCTTGTCCACGCTCACGAGCTTGCGTGCCGCGTTCAGCGCGGTGGTGGGGTTGCCGCCCGAGTCCTCGATGACCACGGCGAACTTCCTGCCCAGCACCCCGCCCTGTTCGTTGACCTTGTCGACGGCGAGACCGACGGCGCGGCGCACGTCCTCACCCACCGTGGCGTTCGCCCCGGTCAGCGACAGCACGGCCCCCATCTGCACCGTCTCCTGCGCCTGGGCGGCGAACCCGGCACCCGCCAGGGCCATGGCCAGGCTGGTGCCCGGCAGAACGGAACGAATCGAGAAACGCATCAAACACTCCTGAAGTGAAAGCCGGGGCCGGCGGGGCGCTTCCCGAATCCGGCACGGGCGTGCCGTGACGGGTTCGTGAAGCGGGGCCATTGTCCCGGTGCACCCGCAGAACTTTTCACTAAAGTTCGCGCGGATTTCAGAGTGTTGAACGGCCGTGAGCGAACCTCATCCCGATGTCGCTTCGGCCATCCCGGCTTCCATGGTGAGTAACGCTGCGCCACCGGAGGGCGGTGCGCACCACCGTGGCGCGTTCGTGCGGTACGCGTGTGCTATTTCCCCGCGACAGTGATCCAGCTCCACTCCAGCCAGTTGTCCGCGCGGTGGACCACGGTCACGTTCGAACGTGCGGCCCACGGGATCACCTGGCGGTGCAGCGGGATGTTCAGCACCTGTTCGTTGTGGCGCTTGAGCGCCGCCTTGATGAGGGCTTCACGCTTCTTCGGGTCGGGCTCGCGGCTGGACGCGGCGGCGAGTTCGTCGAACTTCTCGTCCTTCACGCCGCCGAAGTTCCAGGTGCCGGTGCCCTGGTCGGTGCGGCTGCGCAGCACGGGCGTGAACATCGTCTCGGCATCGGTGATGGAGCCGCCCCAGCCGAGCAGGTACATCGACGTGTCCTGCTTCTGCAGCTTCGGGAAGTACAGGCTGCGCGGCATCGCGTTCACGCGCACCTTCACGCCGAGCTTCGCCCACATCGCCGCGAGCGTCTGGCACAGCTCCTCGTCGTTGATGTAGCGGTTGTTCGGGCAGTCGAGCGTGACCTCGAAACCACTCGCGTAGCCGGCCTCGGCCAGCAGCTTCTTCGCAGCCTCCAGGTCGTACGGCAGGCGGCGCTCCAGCTCGGGGTCGTTGTAGGCGCCGAGCGGCGACGGCGTGATGCCGCCGGTGGGCAGCGACTGGCCGCGCATCAGGCGCGACTTGATGGCCTCGATGTCGATCGCCTGGTACAGCGCACGGCGCACGCGCACGTCCTTGAAGGGGTTCTTGCCCTTGACGCTGCCGTACAGCAGCTGGTCGCGCTGCTGGTCCATGCCGATGAAGAGGATGCGGTTCTCGGGGCCCTCGATGACCTTCACGTCCTTCGACGACTTGAGACGCTGCACGTCCTGCGGCACGGGGTCGAGCACGAAGTCGACCTCGCCCGAGATGAGCGCGGCGGTGCGCGTGGCGTCGCTGCCGATGGGCGTGTAGACGACCTCCTGCACGTTGCCCTCGAACTTGCCCCACCACGCCGGGTTGCGCTTGTAGGTCGTCTTCACGTCGGGCTGGCGCGAGACGAGGATGAACGGGCCCGTGCCGTTCGCGTGGAACGACGCGTAGTTCTCGCTCTTGCCCTTGAAGTTCGCGGGCTCGGTGGCCTTGTTCTTCTCGGACCAGGCCTTGCTCATGATCTGCACCGCGGTCAGGTGCTGCTCGAAGATCGGGTTGACCTGCGCCTGCTCGAACTCGAGCGTGAGGGCGTCGATCTTCTTCGGCGTGCCGAGCGCGGCGGCGTAGGCGCCGATGTCGGAGGTGCCGGCCTTCGCGCGCTGCACCGAGAAGATCACGTCGTCGGCCGTGAACGGCGAGCCGTCGTGGAACTTCACGTTCGGGCGCAGCTTCACGCGCCACTTGGTGGGCGCGACCTGCTTCCATTCCGTGGCGAGCACGCCCACGAGCTCGAGCGACTTGCCCCGGTTCACGAGCGTCTCGTAGACCTGCCCGTTCATCTGGTTGGTCAGCGACTCGTTCTGCGAGTGCGGGTCCATCGTCTGCGGATCCCCCTGCGACGACCAGCGCAGCGTCTGCGCCGACGCGGCGGCGGCCAACGAGACCAGCAGGCTTCCCACGACAAACCCACGGCGCATCATTCGTCTCCTTCAAAAGGGGACGAGTTTAGGCGGGGGCGAGCGAGGAAGCTTCTGAGGGATGCGCATGTCCCTTCCGCCCGCTGTCACCCCGGCGAACGCCGGGGCCCACCGGGCGAGTGGTCCCCGGCCTTCGCCGGGATGACCTCATTTGCCGAGGCGCTTGAGCGTGTCCGGCCCCGCCCACAGCTCGTCGAGGTGCGAGAACTTCCACTCCGCGTTCGACTCGCGCCCCACGATGCGGTCGTTGCACGAGGGGTTGGACAGGTCCACCAGCTCGGGCGTGATGTGCAGCTGCGAACGGGTCGAGAAGAACGCCTTCACGACCGGGGTCACGAGGGATTTCTCGTTCTGCGAGACCACCACCGCGAGCCGCCCCGAGTTCAGGCGCAGCAGCGAACCCGTCGGGTAGATGCCCAGGCTCTTCACGAAGCCCTGGAACACGGCGTCGTCGAAGTGCCCGCCGCGCCATTCCGCCATGTTGCGGATGGCCTCGGCCGGGTCCCAGCCCGACTTGTACGGGCGGTTGGAGGTGATGGCGTCGTACACGTCGCAGACGGCGCCCATGCGCGCCATCTTGGAGATCTGGTCGCCGCGCAGGCCGCGAGGGTAGCCGCTGCCGTCCATCTTCTCGTGGTGGTGCAGGCAGATGTCGAGGGCCGCGAGTGGCGCGTTGCCCCCGGCGCGCAGCATCTCGAAGCCGCGCTCGGGGTGCGACTTGATGACGCGGAACTCGTCGTCGGTCAGGCGGCCCGGCTTGTTGAGCACGTCGAGCGGCATCACCGCCTTGCCCATGTCGTGCAGCAGGCCGCCGAGGCCGGCGAGGCGGGTCTCGTTCTCGTCCGCCCCGAGCTGGCGCGCGAGCGACACCATCAGCGCGCAGACGGCCACCGAGTGCATGTAGGTGTAGTCGTCGTGGGTCTTGAGCCGGGCGAGGCTGACCATCGCGCCGGGGTTGCGCCACACCGAACTGGCGATCTCGTCGACGAGCGGCAGGCACTCCTCGGCGTCGATGGCCTTGCCGAGGCGCGCCTCGGAAAAGAGCGCGACCACCGCCTGCTTCGACTTGCCGATGAGCACGGTGGCGCGGCGCACCTCCTCCTCGAAGTCGGTGGACTGCGGGGCCGGGGTCACGGGCGGGGCGGCCGGCACGGGCGCCGCGGCGGCGGCGGACGGTGCGGGCTGGGGTTCCGGCGCCACGTCGAGGCCCTTGCCGGGGTCGATCCAGACCTCCTCCACGCCGCTGCCCAGCAGCTTCTGCAGGTCGGAGGGATCCTCGATGACGAACTTGGTCTTCCAGAACGGATGGTCGAGCCACGCCCCGGTGAGGGAGTGGATGTGCATGCCGAGGCGAACCTGCCGAACGGGAATCTTCTTCAACATCGTGGTACTGGGCGCCAGCGGGACGCGTCAACCCCCCGAGTTTGCCCTCGGCACGGTCCGCTGTGGGCGCCTGAGCATGAAAAAGGCCGCACATCGTGCGGCCTTGCTCGTTCGGGCGGGGGGGCCGCTCAGCGGAAGCGCGACTGGGGGTGCACCGTCAGGTCGCTCTTGAGCGAGCCGAGGTAGTTGGCGATCAGCTTGAGCTCGGCGTGCGTGAAGCCCTGGATCTGGGCCTGCATCGTGGGGTTCGCGCGGCCCACGTGGGGGTTGCCGGCGATCTGGTACGACTTCAGCGCGACGTAGAGGTAGTCGGCGTGCTGGCCGGCGAGCTTCGGGTACTCACCGCTGATGGCGGTGTTGAAGTCGGTGCCGTGACAGGTGACGCACTTGCCCTTGTCGAGCAGCGCGGCCACGTTGGCCGGGGCGGCGGGCAGCGTCTTCTCGGCGCCGGTGACGTTCTGCTTCTCGTAGAAGGCGGCGAGGTCGGCCATGTCCTGCTCGGTCAGCGAGGCGGCGATGCCCTTCATGGTCGGGTGCTTGCGGTCACCCTTCTGGTACTCGTTCAACGCGGCGACGATGTACTTCGCCCCCTGGCCGCCGATCATCGGGACCTTGTGGATCTCGGGGAAGCTGGCCTGGTAGCCGGGGATGCCGTGGCAGCCGATGCACATGGCCGCCTTCTTCTCGCCCGCGGCCGCGCTTGGGGTGATGGGGTCGGCTGCCTGCGCGACCGTTGCCGCGCCGATCAGGGCGGTGACCATCACCGGAAGGAATTTGGAGAACGTCAGTTTCATTGGGTTCTTCGGGCGAGTCTTCAGGTAACCCGTGATTATATGGGCCCTTATACTGGGGCACACCTTCACAGAAACCCACCCCGATGAAGTTCCAAGGCTCCGACAACTACGTCGCAACGGACGACCTGATGCTGGCCGTGAACGCGGCCGCCACGCTGAAGCGCCCCCTGCTCGTCAAGGGCGAGCCCGGCACCGGCAAGACGATGCTGGCCGAGGAAGTGGCCCAGTCGCTCGGCCTGCCGCTGCTCCAGTGGCACATCAAGTCGACCACGAAGGCCCAGCAGGGGTTGTATGAATACGACGCCGTGAGTCGCCTGCGCGACAGCCAGCTCGGCGACGAACGCGTGAAGGACATCCACAACTACATCGTCAAGGGTGTGCTGTGGCAGGCCTTCGCGTCCGAGCAGCCGGTGGCGCTGCTGATCGACGAGATCGACAAGGCCGACATCGAGTTCCCGAACGACCTGCTGCGGGAAATCGACCGCATGGAGTTCTACTGCTACGAGACGCGCGAGCTCATCCGCGCCAAACACCGCCCGCTCGTGTTCATCACGTCGAACAACGAGAAGGAACTGCCCGACGCCTTCCTGCGCCGCTGCTTCTTCCACTACATCAAGTTCCCCGACGCGGACACCATGAAGTCCATCGTCGACGTGCACTTCCCCGGCCTGAAGCAGGAACTGCTGTCGGCCGCGCTCAAGCGCTTCTACGAGGTGCGCAACCTGCCGGGCCTGAAGAAGAAGCCCAGCACGTCGGAGCTGATCGACTGGCTCAAGCTGCTCGTCGCGGAAGACATCCCGCTCGAGGTGCTGCAATCGAAGGACGACAAGGTCGCGGTGCCGCCCCTGGTCGGCGCGCTGCTGAAGAACGAGCAGGACGTCTCGCTGTTCGAGAAGCTCGTCTTCATGCAGAAGCACAACCGCTGACCCCGGGAAACGCCATGGCCTGGCTCGCCCCCGTCACGCTCACCGGCAACCACGCCTCGCTCGTGCCCCTGTCGCCCGAGCTGGCCGAGCCGCTCGTCGCGGCCGCGTCCGACGGCGAACTCTGGAAGCTCTGGTACACCGCCGTGCCCTCCCCCGGCGCCATGGCACCCACCATCGCCCAGCTGCTGCAGCACCGCGACGCCGGCACCGTGCTGCCGTTCGCCGTGCTCGACGCGCAGGGCGTGCCGGTGGGCATGACCCGCATGATGAACCTCGACCCCGTGCACAAGCGGCTCGAGATCGGCGGCACCTGGTACGCGGGCCGGGTGCAGCGCAGCGCGCTCAACACCGAATGCAAGCGCATGCTGCTCGGGCACGCGTTCGACCGGCTCGACTGCATCGCGGTGGAGTTCCGGACGCACCGCCTGAACCAGCAGAGCCGCCGCGCCATCGAGCGCCTGGGCGCCCAGCTCGACGGCATCCTGCGCGCCCACCAGCGCACGGCCGACGGCAACCTGCGGGACACCGCGGTCTACAGCATCACCGCGGCCGAGTGGCCCACGGTGCGCGCGCACCTCGACTGGCAGCTGGCCAAGCCGCGCTGATCACGCGGCCAGCATCACGCGGTTGCGCCCCGCTTCCTTCGCGCGGTACAGCGCGGCGTCCGCCTCGTCCACGAACTCGTTCACCGGCTGGTCCAGCGACACGACCTTCGCGACCACGCCGAGGCTCACGCTGATCGGCACGCGCCGGCCGCGGTAGATGAAGTCGATGTTCTCCACGGCCTGGCGCACGCGGTCGGCCATCTCGACGGCGTGGGCCGCGTCCGTCCCGGGCAGCACCAGCGCGAACTCCTCGCCGCCGTAGCGGGCCACCAGGTCGGTGGACCGGGCCGCCGTCTGGCGCAGCGCCGTCGCCACGAGGCGCAGGCATTCGTCCCCCGCCAGGTGGCCGCAGGTGTCGTTGACCCGCTTGAAGTGGTCGATGTCGACCAGCACCACCGCCAGCGGCACCCGGCTGCGCTCCGAGCGGTGGTACTCCTTCTCGAGCACCTCGTCGAAGTACCGGCGGTTGTGCACCTTCGTCAGCGCGTCCGTGACGCTGAGCTTGGCCAGCTCCACGTTGGCGATCTCGAGGTTCTTCATCGCCCGCTCGAGTTCGGCGGTGCGGTCGAGCACCCGCACTTCCAGGTCCTCGTTGGCCTTGCGCTGCACCTCGATCGCATGGGCCTGCGCGATGATCTTCTGATCGCGCTCGACCTCGACCCGCTTCGTCAGTTCGAGCGCCTCGCGCTGCGCGGCCTCGCGCACCTCGCGCTCGTGCTTGATGCGGTCGGCGAGCGCCACCGACAGCAGCAGCACCTCCGCGACGAAGCCGATGTGCTGGGCGTTGTTCGTGAGCCAGTTGCCCTCCAGCACCCCGAACAGCGACAGCAGCGAGGCCACCGTCGCGGCCACCAGCACCGACCAGGCGGCGCCGAAGTAGCGGGCGTACCGGTTGCCCTGGGCGATCAGCACCACCGACGAGTACACGCACACGAAGCTCGACAGCAGCCCCACGAGCGCGATGCTCGCCGACAGCGCCCGGTTGGGCCACACCGCCGAGACGGCGAGCGCGAACGCCCAGTAGGCGACGATGGCGGTGTTGACGTGGCGCAGGTGACGCGGCCGCACCGTGCGCAGGTCGAGGAAGTAGCGGAAGAACAGCGACGCGCTCAGGAAACTCGCGCAGGCGAACAGCTCGTAGCTGTGCAGCATCAGCCACGGCACGCCCGCCCACAGGTACATCGCCCCGTACCCGGTGATGGTCAGCTCGTACAGCAGCACCGTGAGCAGGTAGATGCCGTACACCGCGTAGCTGCGCTCCCGCACGAAGAGCGCCAGCGCCGCGTTGTAGAGGAACATCACCCCGAGCACGCCGAACAGCACCCCCATCAGCACGGCGGTGTCGAAGCGGCGCTGCTGGAACTCGGTGGCGTCGGACACCAGCAGCGGCACGAAAAAGGCCGCATGGCTCTGCACCCGCATCACGTACTGCATCGAGCGCCCCACGGGAATCCGCAGCGGGAACACGAAGGCGGGATCCTTCATCGGCTTCGAGTTCGCGGCGACGGCGGCGCCCGAGCGCTGCACCGGCCCCCATTCGCCGGTGGCGGGGTCCCGGGGGTGCAGTTCCACCCGGTCGATCAGCGGCCACTCGATGCCGAGCACCCACGCCTTGTCCGCGGGGGCCTCGTTGCGCACGGTGAACCGGATCCACACCGGCTGCCGCTGCCGGGAGAGGTTGATCTTCTTGCCGGCGTAGACCTCCCAGCGGCCGGCCAGCGCCGGCGACATCACCTGCTGCGGCGACAGCGCCTCCGATTCCGCCTGGTACAGCAGTTCGACCGTGCCCTCGACCCGCACCGACCGGTCCCCGGCGGTGAGCACCGCCGCCGGCGGCAGGGGGGCCGCCATCCCCGGGGCACTGAACCCCCCCAGCAGCCAGACGAGCGCGAACGCGCGCAGAACGAAGGACAAGTCAGCCACGGCACCTCATCGCACTGGATGATCCGACCCAGTTCGGGACGGCGCGACCCTCCGGCCACGCTGTCTGTGCGTTCATTTTCAGGCACGGATGCCGGCCCGGAAGCCCCCCTTCCGGGCATCATGGGAACCGGCCCCCGGTTTTGTCCGAAAAGTCGCAATCGGCGCCTGGGGGTTTTCACCCGGGATAGCATTGCCGCTGCCAGACCATGCCGCGGAGACACCCTCGCGACTGCCAGCACCGCCCGATGCGGGAGAATCACCCCTATGCTGATCAACTTCTTCTTCACCCTGCGGGCCGCCAAGCTCAAGGTCTCCGTCAAGGAGTACCTGATGCTGCTGGAGGCGGTCCAGGCCGGCGTGATCGACGGCGAGGCCGGCCCCACGGTGGACGACTTCTACTACCTCGCCCGCACCTCCCTCGTGAAGGACGAGAGCCAGTTCGACAAGTTCGACAAGGCGTTCGCGGCGTACTTCAAGGGGGTCGAGCTGCTCGCCGACTTCACGAAGGACATCCCGCTCGAGTGGCTGAAGAAGAAGCTGGAACTCGAACTCACCCCCGAGGAGCGTGCGCTCGTCGAGAAGATGGGCTGGGACGAGTTGATGGAAACCCTCAAGAAGCGCTTCGAGGAGCAGAAGGAGCGCCACGAGGGCGGCAACAAGATGATCGGCACCGGCGGCACCTCGCCGTTCGGCGCCTACGGCTACAACCCGCAGGGCATCCGCATCGGGCAGGACAAGAGCCGGAACAAGAGCGCGGTCAAGGTGTGGGACCAGCGCCAGTTCAAGGACTACGACGACAACCTCGAGCTCGGCACGCGCAACATCAAGGTGGCGCTGCGCCGCCTGCGCCGCTTCGCCCGCGAGGGCGCGGCCGACGAGCTGGACCTCGACGACACCATCCGCTCCACCGCCGCGAACGCCGGCTGGCTCGACCTGAAGATGGTGCCCGAGCGGCACAACAAGGTGAAGGTGCTGCTGCTGATGGACGTGGGCGGCACGATGGACGAGCACATCCACCGCGTGGAGGAAGTGTTCAGCGCCGCGAAGGCCGAGTTCAAGCACCTCGAGTTCTACTACTTCCACAACTGCGTGTACGACTACATGTGGAAGAACAACCGCCGCCGCTACAGCGAGAAGTTCTCCACGTGGGACATCCTGCGCAAGTACAACAAGGACTACAAGCTGATCTTCGTGGGTGACGCCACGATGAGCCCGTACGAGATCCTGCAGCCGGGCGGCAGTGTCGAATACAACAACGAGGAAGCCGGGGCCGAGTGGCTCCAGCGCCTCACCAACGCCTTTCCGAAGTACGCCTGGATCAACCCCGAGCCGCAGGGCGTATGGGGCTACCGCCAGAGCATCGCCATCGTCCAGCAGCTGATGAACCACCGCATGTTTCCGCTCACGCTCCAGGGCCTCGAAGGGGCCATGCGCCTGTTGAGCAAATGAGCATGGTCCGTGGCGTGGCCCGCATCGTCGCGGGCGCGTCGATCTGTTTCGGCCTCGGTGCCTGCAGCATGCTGCCGTGGCGCGACGAGCCTGCGGCCGCCGACAGCGCGCCGGCCGCCCCGGAGGCGGCCGCGTCGTCCCCCGCCGCGGCCACCTACCACCTCGAGGTCGACGCCCCGAGGGACCTGCGCACGCTGCTCGTCACCTACCTGGACCTGGCCCGCTTCGAGGGCGCCGCGCAGGCCGAAAGCATCACCGAGAGCGAACTCACCCGCCTCGCGAACTCGTCGCCCGCTCAGGCGAAGACGCTGCTCGAGACCGAGGGCTACTTCGCCGCCGACGTGGTGGTCTCGCGCGAAACCGCCGACGACGGCCTGCCCCTCGTCCGCCTGAAGGTGTCGCCCGGCCCGCGCACCACGGTCAGCGAACTCGACCTGAAGGCCGACGGCGAACTGCAGCGGCTGGCCGAGGCGGGCGACAAGGACGCCTTGTCCCTCCTCGAACGCGTCAAGGAGCGCTGGAGCCTGCCGCCCGGCGAGCCCTTCCGCCAGGCGACGTGGAACAGCGCGAAGAACGGGGCGCTCGCCAACCTGCGGTCCGAGGGCTACCCGTCGGCCAAGTGGAAGGCCACCAGCGCCCACGTGGACGCCCGCGCCCACACCGCCGCGCTGTCCGGCGAGATCGACAGCGGCCCGCGGTACCTGATCGGCCCCATCGTGATCGAGGGCATGTCGCGCTACGACGAGGCGCTGGTGCGCAACGTCGCCGAACTGCCGCCGGGCACGCCCTACAGCGAGAAGCGCCTGACGGAGTTCCAGGAACGCCTGCTGAAGCTGAACTTCTTCGAGACCGTGGCCGTGGACATCGACCCCGACCCGGCCACCGCCGCGGCCGCGCCGGTGCGCGTGCGCGTGCGCGAACAGAACCTGCAGCAGGCCACCACCGGCTTCGGCTTCAGCGACGCCACGCGCTTCAGCGTCACGCTGGAACACCGCCACCGCCGGCCCTTCGGCTGGAACGGGCAGGTCTACAACAAGATCGAGTACGGCTCGAAGAAGCGCGCGTGGGAAGGCGAGCTCATCTCGAACCCCGACGAACACGGCTACCGCAAGCTCCTCGCCACGCAGTTCTCGTGGGAGGACGCGGCCAGCGAGATCTCGCGCAACTACCGCGTGCGGGCGGGCCGCTCGTACGACACCCAGCACATCGAACGCCTGATGTACGGCGAGTGGCTGTCGAGCGAACTCACCCGCGCCAACGGCGTGGAGGAATCCGCGCGGGCCGTCTCGGGCAACTACAACTGGGTCTGGCGCCAGGTCGACAACATCATCCTGCCCACGCGCGGGCTCACGGTGTCCATCGAGGCCGGCGCCGGCCTCGCCCGATCCAACTATGCCGACTCGGGCGGCTTCATGCGCCTCTACACGCGCGACGTGCTGTACTGGCCGCTCGGCGGCTCGTGGTACACGCAGCTGCGCGTCGAGGCCGGCCAGGTGTTCACCGGCGACTCCGTGGGCATCCCGGACCCGCTGCTGTTCCGCGCGGGCGGCGACGAATCGGTGCGGGGCTACGCGTACCGCACGCTGGGCCCGCAGCGCGACGGCGCCGTCTCGAGCGGACGCGTGCTGCTGACCACCAGCGCCGAGCTGGCCCACCCCATCTCGCAGAACCTGCAGAACCTGTGGTGGGCCATGTTCATCGACGCGGGCAACGCGGCCGACACCTGGCATTCGTACGAACCGGTGCTGGGCTACGGCCTCGGCATCCGCTACCGCAGCCCGGTGGGTCCGCTGCGCGTGGACCTCGCCTATGGCGAGGAAGTGCAGAAGTTCCGCATCCACCTGAGCGTGGGCATCGCGTTCTGACGAAGAAGACGATCCTGGCGGCCCGATGAGCGACGACACCCCCGACACCCCCACCCCGGCCGAGGCGCCCGTGCCCCCGGCGGTGCGCCGTCGCCGCCGCCGCATCGGGCTGTGGATCGGCCTCGTCGCGATGACGCTGACGCTGCTGCTCGTGGGCGGCGCGCTGTTCGGCGTGTTCTGGGCCGCGGCCAGCCCGCGGGGCACCGCGTGGCTGCTCGCGAACCTCGCGCGCACCGGCGTGGGCGTGCAGGTGATCGAACCCACCGGCGCGCTCATCGGCGACTTCGGCGCGAAGCAGGTCGTCGTCACGGCGGGCCGCACGAAGGTGGTGGTCGACGATCCCGTGTGGAAAGGCCTGTCCGTCGCGTACACGCCCTACCCCGCCACGTGGGCCCGGCTGAAGGCCACGTCGCTCCACGCGAGCCGCGTCACCATCACGGTGGCCCCGAGCGAAACGCACGAGCCCTCCCACCTGCCCACGAACCTGCAACTGCCCGTCGAGATCGACATCGCGGACCTGCAGGCCGCCGAGCTGCTCGTGCCGGGGCTCGAGGACTACCCGCTGCGCGACGTGCGCGGCATCGTCCACATGGGCATGGACGAAGGCCGCAAGCACCGGTTCGACCAGGTGAGCGTGCGCGCCGAACCGCTGGTCGTCACCGGCCACGGCCACATCGACGCCGTGGGCGACCTCGCGCTCGACGTCGCGCTCGACGCGGTGCAGGCCGACCCCGCCGGCGCCACGCCGGGCCAGGCGCTGCCGGCCTGGGCCGCGGCGCTGCGCAAGGACTGGCAAGGCCGCCTGCGTGCGCAAGGTCCGCTCGCCGGCTTCGACACCACGCTGTCGGTCAAGGGCAAGGGCCAGACGCTCGACGCCGCCGCGAAGATCGAGGCCGACAAGCCCTGGGTGCTGTCCGAGCTGGACCTGAAGACCCTCGCCTTCGACGCCTCCGCGATGAGCTCCCGCGCGCCGATGACCTCGCTGACCGGCAACGTGCGCATCGAGCCGCTCGACCCGGCCCGCGGCGCCGAGGGCGGCCTGAAGTTCGACGGCAGCCTCGTGAACGCCAAGCCGGGGTCGTGGGTCGACCGGCACGTGCCGGTGCGCAGCCTGAAGGTCGACCTGCGCGGCCGCCCGCGTGCCGCCGGCCCGCTCGACCTCGCCACCTTCGAGGCCCTGCTGTCCGACGGCCGGCGCGACGCCGGCGTGCTGCGGGCCTCGGGCCACTGGGACGCCGACCGCTTCGACGTGAAGGCCGACCTCGACCAGGTGCGCCCGTCCGCCGTCGACCCGTCGCTGCCGGCGATGACCCTCACCGGGCCCATCGTGGCGTCGGGCACGTGGCCCACGTCGGCCGACGGCACGCGCGCGGCGATCCCCGCGTTCCAGGCCACGGCCCAGCTCAACGGCCGCCTCGTCGACCTGAACCGCGCCGTGCAGGTGAAGCTGGAGGCGCTCGGCGACGGGCAGCGCATCGACGTCAAGTCCTTCGAGGCGAACGCGGGCGGCGCGAAGGCGTCCCTGTCCGGCAACGCGGTGCGCTCCGCCTCGGCATGGCAGGTGGATGCGAAGGCCGCGCTGGCCGACTTCGACCCGCGCCTGTGGTTCCCCGCGCTGAACAGCGCCGCCTGGCAGGCCGGCAACCAGAGCCTGAACCTGAAGGCCGACGTGTCGCTCGCGATGCCCCACGTCGTGCCCGTCGACAAGCGCCTGGGCGCGCTCGCCCGCGTGGCTGCGCTGCGCGGCACGGCGGCCGTCGAGGTGCTCCCGAGCGTGCTCGCCGGCGTGCCCGTGACGGGGTCCCTGTCGCTGAAACACCCCGGCGCCGCCGACGTGGTGCAGGCCGACGCGGCCTTCGACGTCGACGGCAACACGCTGAAGGCCTCGGGCCAGATCGCCCCCGACACCGACGGCGCGCGCGACCGCTGGAGCGCCACCGCCGAGATCCCCACCGTCGCCCGCCTGGGCCCGGTGCTGCGCCTCGTGCCGGGCTCCGTCGAGTCGGGCCTGCTGGAAGCGCTGGCGGGCAACGCCGGGGCGTCGCTCGACGTGCGCGGCCGCTGGCCCGCCGTCGACGTGGGCGGCCAGGCCCGCGTGGGCACGCTGCGCGCCGGCCCGCTGGTCCTCGACAAGGTCGACGCCCGCTGGGCCTTCGCCACGCGCACCGACGCGCCGCTCGACGTCCAGGTCACCGTCGACCAGGCCGGCTGGGGCACGCAGCGCACCGGCGCCACCAGCCTCGTCCTGAAGGGCACCCCGGGCAACCACGACCTGACCGTGCGCACCGAGCTGAAGGCGGCGCCGCCAGCGTGGGCCGAGGGCCTGCAGCAGCGCGCGCCCTCGCCCACCGCCCCGCCGCGCACCCTCGTGGCCGGCACCGCCCACGGCAGCCTGAGCGGCGGCCCGCTCGCCGGCGACACCGACGCGCCCCTCGCCTGGAAAGGCACGCTGCAGCAGTTCGACCTGCGCAGCGGCCAGCCCGGCGCGGCGCCATGGGTCTCGACCCGCAACGTGGGCATCGAGGTGCAGGCCGGGCCGGTGCCGCGCTTCGTGCTGTCGCCGGGCCGCGCCGACATCGTCTCGGCGGGCCTGAAGTGGGACCGCATCGAATGGCAGGCCGACCAGGGCGTGCGCACGCAGCAGCTCGACATGCAGGCCGAGCTGGAGCCGCTGTCGGTGGCACCGCTGCTCGCGCGCGCGCAGCCCGACTTCGGCTGGGGCGGCGACCTGCGCATCGGCGGCAAGGTGAACGTGCGCCAGACCACCGCGTTCAGCGCCGACATCGTGCTCGAGCGGCTCAGCGGCGACCTCACTGTGACCGACGACGGCGGCACGCAGGCCCTGGGCCTCACCGACCTCGTGCTGTCCCTCAACGTGCAGGACGGCACGTGGACCTTCACGCAGGGCCTCGCCGGCAAGCAGCTGGGCGTGGCGGCCGGGGCGTTCGTCGCACGCACGTCGCCGCAGCGGGCGTGGCCCGATGCGGACGCGCCGCTCACGGGCGTGTTCGAGGCGCAGGTCGAGAACCTCGGCACCTGGGGCGCCTGGGTGCCCAACGGCTGGCGGCTCGGCGGCCGGCTGCGCACCACGGCCAGCCTCGGCGGGCGGTTCGGCGCTCCCGAGTACACGGGGCGCATGGTGGGCAACGGCATCTCCGTGCGCAACGTGCTGGAAGGGGTCAGCGTCACCGACGGCGAGGTCGACATCTCGCTCAAGGGCGACACCGCCCGCATCGAGAAGTTCTCGGCCCGCGCGGGCGCCGGCACGGTGAACCTCGCGGGCGATGCCGAGTTCGGCGAGCAGCCTCGCGCCGCGCTGCAGCTGACGGCCGAGAAGTTCCAGCTGCTCGGCCGCATCGACCGCCGCATCGTGGTCTCGGGCAAGGGTGACCTGCTGCTGGACCGCGACAACGTCAAGGTCGAGGGCCGCTTCGGCGTCGACGAGGGCCTGATCGACTTCACGCGCTCGGACGCGCCCGCCCTCGCCGGTGACGTCGTGGTGACCAACCGCACCGACAACGAACCGATCGCCGTGCCCGCGCCGCAGCGGCACCGCAACGTCTCGATCGACCTCGCCATCGACCTCGGCCGCAACCTGAAGCTCAAGGGCCGCGGCATCGACACCGGCCTCGCCGGCGAACTCAAGATCAGCACCCCGAACGGCCTGCCGGCCTTCAACGGCAGCATCCGCGCCGAAAACGGCACCTACGCGGCGTACAACCAGAAGCTCGTCATCGACCGCGGCGTCATCACCTTCAACGGCCCGGTGAACGACCCGCGCCTGGACATCGAAGCCACCCGGCCCAACCTCGACGTGCGCGTCGGCGTGGCCGTCAGCGGCAGCGCGCTCAACCCGCGCGTGCGGCTGTTCTCCGACCCCGAGATGTCCGACACCGACAAGCTGTCGTGGCTGATGCTGGGCCGCGCGAGCGACGGCCTCGGCACGCAGGACACCGCGCTGCTGCAGCGCGCCGCGCTCGCACTGATCGCCGGCGACAACCCGGGTGTCACCGACCAGGTGCTGCACTCCATCGGCCTCGACGACCTGTCGGTGCGACAGACCGACGGCGACTCGAAGGACACCGTGGTCTCGGTCGGCAAGCAGATCTCGCGGCGCTGGTACCTCGGCTACGAACGCGGGCTGAACGCCACGCAGGGCACGTGGCAGCTGATCTACCGCGTGGCGCGGCGGTTCACGCTGCGGGCGGAGTCGGGGGTGGACAACTCGCTCGAGGTGATCTGGACCTGGCGCTGGGACTGAGGCCGGGGCCGCTTCTCTCGCAAGAACAACCTGTCCCCCCGGCGGACGCCGGGGCCACGACGCGCCTGGCGCCCCTGGTGCGAGGCGCAAGAATGCAGGCGCTGCCAGATCAACCGACCACCCGCTGCGGCCGCAGTGGATCCCGGCGTTCGCCGGGAAGACCTGCATTTTTCAGGGGCCGGACTTTCCGCGGACAGCACTGGGCGTTCGCCGGGATGACGTGCTTCCTCTGACAGCCCTTCAGGCGTTCTCTTTGGGCGCGGGACACGCCGACGACGTCCCCGGAACCAGCACCACGGTCGGCTCGGCCTCGAACTTCTTCGCCGACCGGTATGCGGTGAGGTGGGTCGTGTAGCCCGGCTTCGCGACACACAGGTTCCAGAAGAACTCCTGCCAGCCGTGGATCGCGAGCCATTCGACACGCCACTCGTGCCGCCCGTCGAACGACGCGGTGCCGGACACATCGGTCGCGCGGGTCTCGCGGTGCTGCTCGCCGGCGTACGGGTACGCGTTCGACAGCAGCACCACGCTCGCCCCCGCCACCGCCCGGCCCGCCGGGTCGACCACGCGCACGCGCGTGGCCGGCTGCAGTTCCTTGTAGACGGGGTACGGCACGCAACCCGACAGGGCCGCGCAGAACGCGAGGACGGTGACGCGACGTCCCCGCATCACCGGCCGGGGCCCTGCAGCAGGCCGTCCAGCGCCTCGCCGATGGCGTCGGCCTTGCGCTCGCTGCCGTTGAGCGCCTCGCAGCTGCCGAGGGTCACGGGCGGGGCGGCCACGGCGAGCCGTTCGAAATGCAGCACCTCGCAGTCGCACCGCAGGCGCGCCTTGACCGCCGACGTGCGACGGTCCCGGACCTCGGCGACCCAGCAGGCGTCGGCGCAGCCGCAGGAGCGGTACACGAGTGTCTCGCCGGGGTGTTTCCAGGAGAGCGCGGTCGATCCCGTGCCGCCGGCGCCCCAGGCCGCGGACGCACACACGAGTCCCATCGCGAAAAGAAGCCCGCGCCTCATCGTGCAGCGGGCAGGATCGACTGGTGGATGATGCGGCACGGCCGGTCGGGCTTGCAGATGCCGTCGAGGTGCCGGTAGCGCAGCAGCGCGGGTTGCCCCGGCTTCGGCCACTGCTTGCGCGGCAGGTTGCTCTGGTAGTCCGCCGTCTCGGGCACGAAGGAGCGTTCGCCCGACCCGGCCGGGCATTCCGCGCCGTTGCGCGCATGACCGCGGAGCACACGCACCGTCAGCTCCGGCGGGTTGCGGCCGATGCGCACACTTTCGACGTCGTAGTCGCAGACGACCCAGGAGTCCGCCAGGGCGGGCAAGGCCGCACACAGCGCGATGAACGCGGCGATGCGCGGGACGCTCACGTGCGGGGCGCCTTCGGCACCGTGTAGGTCAGCTCCGCGAACCCCGTCCCCACCTGCCTCACGCCGGTGAGTGTCAGCGGAGGCGACACGATGCGGCGCGGCAGCAGCGGCTGGCCGGCGCCGAGCGTCACCGAACCGACCTGCACGAGGAGCTCGTCGAGCAGACCGGCGTCGGCGAACTGCCCGGCGAGGTCACCCCCGCCCACGATCCACACGTTCTTCCCGTCCGCCGCGCGCACCATGGCCTCGTGCACGGGCCGCACGTCGCCGCGGACGAAGCGGATGTCCGCCCCGGGGATGGGCGGCAGCACGCGGCTGCTGAACACCCACACGGGCTGCTCGTAGGGCCACGCGCCGGGCACCTCGGAGCCGGGCTTGACCACGTGGCGCAGCATCCACTCGTAGGTGGACGAGCCCATCGCGAGCGCACCCACCCCGCGGATGAACGCCGGGTAGCTGGTGTCGGCGATGTCGCCGAGCGGGAACAGCCACTCGAGCGAATGGTCCTCGGTGGCGATGAAGCCGTCGAGGCTGGTGGCGGTGTAGTACTGCGTCTTCATGGACTGAGCCGGGATCTCGTTCATCGGGCCAGCGACAGCGTAGCCGAGGCGTTCGTGGAACGCCACTGTCGAAACCTGTCAGGACACGCCCGCGCCGGTCGCATCTCCCAAGGTGACGGCGAGCGCCGCCGCTTCCTTCACGAGCGCGATGACCGTGTCGCGCAACAGCGGCGTGTCGGGCCCGAGGTGCAGGGTCGCCATCTCGTACTTTCCGCCCCCCTTCAACCGCGGCTCGATGCCCCGCAACCGCTGGCCCCGCCAGAAACCCAGCAGCACGCGCGTCTCCTCGGCGCGGATCAGCAGCACCGGGCCGTTCGAGAAGTAGACGAGGTGGCCCCACTTCACCGTTTCCCGGAACGGCGCGGCCTCGTGCACGGCCGCACGCAAGGCCTCCACCTGCCACCGCTGCCAACCGGACAGCGCCGCGACGTAGGCGTCCGGACTGTCGGCCGGGATCGATTTCTTCATCATGGGCACGACCAGAGCACCGGACTCATCGGTGCCGCGATGTCCGGCCGGCCCTCCGCCCCGAACTGCCGCACCGTGTGCTCGCAACCGCCGGGCACGAGTTCGATGCGCAGCTCGTAGTCGGCCCCGGCTTCCGGCACGAAGGCCGTGCCGACGTAGCAGCTTCGGAACCGGCCCGGCGTGCCGTTCGGGTCGAAGTCGCTCGCGAAGACGAACAGCTGGCCGGCCGTCACGAACCCTTCGGAGAAGCCGGACTTCCCGGTCGGCGGGTGCGGCAGGCCGAGTTCGCCCCGGGCGCGCGGCACGAGGTGGAACCGGCCGGCCGCCACGTCCTGCCGAGGCGGAAGGCACGCCTGCGGCAGCTCGGCGATCCGCATGCGCAGGGTCTCGGCGTAGGGATGGAACACGATGCGCACGCGCGCCTGGGGCGGCGCCTCGCTCGGGGTGGCGCAGGCGGACAGGACGGCGGCAGCGGACGCGAGGGCGGCCGTCACGACCGGTCGGAGGGCGGTCATCGGCGAACCTCGGCCGCGGCCCGCATGTCGCGCACCAGTTCCGGCAGCCCGTCCGGGAACGTGTGCCCACCACCCTCGAGCGGACACGGCACCGCCTGCGGCATGGCCGCCGCGTAGCGGGACAGGTGGTCGAACGACACCACCTCGTCGTCGCGGCTCAGGTACAGGCGGACCGGCAAGGTGTCCGGCAGGAACCGTGCGAAGCCGTCGCGCAGTTCGAACTCGCGGGTGTCCCAGTCCTGGACACCCCACCACGGGGTCGCGACGAGGAACAGTGCCGCCGGCCACACGGTGCGCTCGCACTCGGTCAGGTACTTGAGCAGCACCGACCCGCCCAGGGAGTGGCCCACGAGGATCCGGGGCGAGCGGTCCGCCGGGATGCGCCGCGCCAGTTCCGCGCGCCAGCGTTCGTACGACGGGTCATGCGGCCGCGGCATCGTGGGGCAGTGGACGCGAAAGCCGCTGCCCAGTCCCTGGCGCAGGTGTTTCACGAGCGGCGAACTGCCCTGCCCGCCGGATTGCGGGCCCGCGCTGTGGATGAAGAGGACGTCGGTGGGCATCACGCGGCATTCTGCGACCCCGTCCCGCGCCGGCGCAACAGGGCGCGCACCGCGACCCCGACGATGGCCAGGTTGATCGCCAGGACCGCGGCGCTGATCCCGTCCGGCCGGTGGAGCAGCTCGGCCACCTCGAACGGCACGTAGATGGCCCCGCCCACCGCGGCCAGCACCTCGGCCCAGGCCGCGCCGCGGTACAGGCCGTACGCCTCCACGAAACGCACCGTGGCGTACAGCGCCGCCCCCGCCGCGAGCAGCGCGAGCCGGGCGTTCTGCAGGTGCGTGGCCGCCTCGATGAAGATGCCCGGGTAGTGCGCTGCCGGGTTCAGGTGCGTGTGTTCGACGAGCCGCAACGCGAGTTCGTGCAGGTCGCGGTGGACGAGCAGCAGCAGGCCCGAGGCAGCGGCGAAGGCGACGAGGCCCTTCGAGGCCTCGAAGACGGCGACGGCCTTCAGTGCGGGGTTGGGTGGCATGCCGGTCAGGACCGCTTCTTGAAAAACGCCTCGTGCGGATGCGGCTCGCGCGCGGCCATCTCCGCCATGTGCTCGCGCTGGGCCCGCTTCGTTTCGCGGATCTTCGCGCGGCAGGGCGCGCACCGCACCGCCTCCGCGTAGATCGGGAACTTCAGTTCCTCGTAGCAATGCCGCTGCGCCTCCTTCGTGAACACGAACGGGGCCGAGCAGGTCTTGCACACGCCGGGCCGGTCCTCGTACCAGAAGAGCGGGCTGTACGAGTTGTGAGGATGGTGCTTCGACCAGTCGGCCACGATGGCCCCCTTCGGCAAACGCGCCATCGTCCACGCGTAGTACTCGGGCGTGGTGTACGCGGGCCAGTGCGCGGGCAGCGTCAGCGGCGGACGCGGCGGGAGGGGCGTGGTCTTCCGGCGTGTCATCGGTTCACGGCCTCGGCGCGCTCAGAGAGGGTCGGCCAGCCCGAGCCGGGCATCGCGGGGCGAACGCTTCGGGAGACCGGTGCCCACCTCGTTCATCGCAACTCCAGCACGGCCACGGGCGCCGCGCCCGTGGACGCCACATGCCGGACCGCGAACCGGCAGGCCTCCCGGGGCAAGCCGCCTTCGGGCACGTTCACGTCCAGCACGCCGTTGGCCATCGCATGCAGTTCGAGGTGCGTGAGGCGGTCGCCGAGCGTGAACAGCATGGCCACATGGTCGGCGGGAACCACCTCGTAGCGGACGACCCGGCCGCAAGTGTTCCGGCCGGCGTTGAGAAACCGGCAGATCTCTTCTTTCGTCGTTCCCGCCTTGAACAGGTGCAGGCGATCCCATCCGAACGACATGAGCTTCGACAGGTCCAGCTCCTTCGTCGACGGGTCGTTGGCGGCCTGCCCGATGCGCTCGCTGATCTGTCCCGCCGAGTTGGGTGCGGCGTTGCAGGCCGAGAGGGTCAAAGCCATCGCGAGGATCAGGATTCGCATGTTCGTTCGATGCGCCAAAGAGCAGTCGGGCCGCATCCTAGCGGCGGGGAGCAGGCAGGTAGATGGGCACCGTGATCACCTTCGGATCGCAGACCGTCGTCTTCACCTTCAGGGGAGTCAGCGTGGACACGTGCAACGCAGCGAAGCGGGGGTAGTGCGAAGCGATGAACTCCCGCGCGGCCTTCTCGTCCGACGACACGGAGAACGTCAACCGCTTGCCCGTGAGCTGGTAGTCGATGCCCCCGACGTAGTTGACCGTGCCCCCGTGCAGCGTGAAGGTCGGCACCATGGAGTCGTTGCACGGCACGTAGAAGCCTCCACCGATTCCCTCCGGCATGACCGACGGAACCGCCCACCGCTCACCGGCGGGCTGCACCTTCAGCTTCACCACGATGTAGCCGTCCTCGGGGAACAGGTTCGCCTCCGGAACATCGTTGAAGGGTCTGCTCCAGACGTCGTCCGTCACCGACCCGTGCACCAGGTGGACGCGGTAGCGCGGATTCACGCCGAGGACGAGGATGGCTTCCGACTCGCTCAGCCGCACGTCGCTGTTGCGATCGACGTTCTTCAGGGTGCCGCAACCTCCCAGCGCGAGCAAGCCCACCCACAGCAGGGCCGTCTTCACCATTCCCAACCTGCACTCCTTCGTTGTCTCGATGTCGCGGCATTCTTCCACGGGTGTCCGGTCGATCCGCGGGAGTCCGTCACCAGAGACCCAGGATCTTCCGGGTCACGTCCTTCCGGCGGATGGACACCACGTCGGACACCCGCTTCTTGTCGAACAGGGCGGTCAGCGCGTCGGTGCCCGAGCGCAGCTTGAGGTTCATCTCGGGCTCGTGCAGCGGGACCACGGCATAGAAGGTGATGGACTTGTGGCCGGGGATGTCCAACTCATGGAACGCGTCCGGCGCGGTGACGGACGGCAGCACGATGGCTCCGCACAGGCTCGTGTTGTCCGCATAGGGCTCCGGCGGGTCGCCGTTCGGCACCGTGTGCCCCCAACCCAGCCAGGTCTGGTGCTTGTGCGGCAACCGGGCGAGCGACTTCAACAGGCGGATGGGCCAGTACCAGGCCTCGTCTTCGAACGACTTCTGGTCGAGGCGCCAGTCGGGCGGCAGCGTCATGAACAGCTCCACGTGCCGGGGGATGTCCGGGTGGTCCGGCGTCGTCATGGGCAGGTCGCTCATGCCCGAGGTGACCAGCCGGATGAACGGGAACTCCTCCGTCGCCAGCACCACATGGACGTCGATGTGGACGGTGTCCGAGACGATTTCGTGGAACACCGTCTCGACCGGCCCCAGGTGGGCCTCGATGTGCGCGGAGATCTCCTCGATGAATTCCTCGCCTTGCGGCGCCTCCCACGCGGTGGGCTCACCGTGCTGGTAGATGGGGCTGCCGCTCAACGACGTGAGCTGCGCGGATTTCGGTTCGCTTTCGTTTTCGTTTTCGTTCACCAGTGGTCTCCTGAAGACATCGGCCGCGGGTCAGTCCGCCGGTTGATCGCTTTGCACCGTGAGGTTCGCCTTCAACTCCGCCCCCATCGGATAGTTCAGGTTCAAGCCCTTCGGCGGGATCGGCTGCTCGAACCACTTGCGGTAGAGCTGCTGGAACTCGCCGGTGCGCATCAGCCGCGCGATCGTGCCGTCCACCAGCTTCTTGAACGCGGGGTCGTCCTTGCGCAGCATCGCCGCGTACGGCTCGACCTGCACGGTCTCGCCCACCACCTCCCAGTCGGCGGGGCGCAGCGAGCTCGCGCGCAGGAAGTACAGGATCACGTCGTCCATCGCGTACGCGTCGGCGCGGCCCGTGGCCACCATCAGCGCGGACTCGGCGGGGTCCTTCGCGCTCAGCAGGTCGATGCCGAGGGACTGCTCCTTGTCGAGCCGACGCATCAGCCGGTAATTGCTGGTGCCCGTGGTGGAGACCACCGGTCGGCCGCGCAGGTCGGCGAACGAACGCACCGGCGACCCCGTGCGCACCAGCAGGCGCGTGCCCGCGTAGAAGTAGTTGATCGAGAACGCCACCTGCTGCTGGCGCTCGCGGTTGTTGGTGGTGGAGGCGCACTCGACATCGACGGTGCCGTTCTGCACGAGCGGGATGCGGTTGACCGACGTGGTGGGTTGCATGCGAACGGTGACGTCGCGCCCCACGGCACGGCGCACGTCGTCGACGACGTGCAGGCAGAGGTCGACGCCGAAGCCCGCCGGGGCGCCCTGCCCGTCGAGGTACGAGAACGGCATCGACGTCTCGCGGAAACCCACGGCGATCTCGCCGGTCTGCCGCACCTTGTCGAGTGTGCCGACCGGCTCGGCACGTGCCAGGCCGGCCACCAGGCACAGCCCCCAGAACATCCAGCTCCTGCGCATCCGTCACCTCCCCCGAGGGCCTTCGCGGCACGGTCGTGTCGCCGGGCCGTCGCCGCCCATCCTACCGCGCCCTGTCCGAATGGGAGAGGACGCAGGCGTCCGGAGGGACGTCGACAGGTTCGCCGGTACGGGGGAGAGTCGAGCCATTCCCGTTCGACATCGCGCCCCCATGACCACACCCTCGTCCCCCTCCGACCGCCGCGACTTCCTCCAGGCCGCCGCCGCGTTCGGCATCACCACGCTCGCCGGCCCCGCCGTGTCCGCCACCCGGTCCGACCGGCCCGCCGCCGACCTGATCCTGCGCAACGGCCGTGTCACGACCTTCGACCCGAAACACCCCGAGGCCACGGCGGTCGCGCTGAAGGACGGCCTCGTGATGGCCGTCGGCACCGACGCGCAGATGGCCAGGCTCGCCGACGACCGCACCCGCATCGTCGACGTGGGCCGCCGCCGCGTGATCCCGGGCCTCACCGACTCGCACAACCACATCATCCGCGGCGGCCTGAACCACAACCTCGAGCTGCGCTGGGACGGCGTGCGCCGCCTGGGCGCCGCGCTCGAGATGCTGCGCGAGCAGGCGCGCCGCACGCCCGCGCCGCAATGGGTGCGCGTGGTGGGCGGCTGGAGCGAGTTCCAGTTCGAGGAGAAGCGCCTGCCCACGCTGCAGGAGATCAACGAGGCCGCACCCGACACGCCCGTGTTCGTGCTCAACCTCTACAACATGGCGATGCTCAACCGCGCCGCGCTGCGCGCCGTGGGCTACACGAAGGACTCGGGCCAGCCGCCGGGCGCGATCATCGAACGCGACGCGCGGGGCGAACCCACGGGCCTGCTGATCGCCGAGCCGAACGCCTTCGTGCTCTACAACACGCTGAACATGGGGCCGAAGCTGAGCCCGGAGGACCAGGTCAACTCCACGCTGCAGTTCATGCGCGAGGAGAACCGCCTCGGCGTCACGTCCATCGGCGACGCGGGCGGCGGCTTCCAGAACTATCCCGACGACTACAACGTCATCGACACGCTCGCGCGCGAGAACCGCCTGACGGTGCGCATCGCCTACAACCTGTTCCCGCAGAAGGCGAAGTCCGAGCTCGCGGACTTCCAGCGCTGGGTGCGCAGCAGCAAGCCGGGCCAGGGCACCGACCTCTACAAGCTCAACGGCGCCGGCGAGATGCTCGCGTTCTCGGCCGCCGACTTCGAGGACTTCCTGCAGCCCCGCCCCGAGATGCCCGCGGCGATGGAGGGCGACCTCGAGGCCGTGGTGCGCTTCCTCGCCGGCAACGGCTGGCCGTGGCGCATGCACGCGACCTACAACGAGACCATCTCGCGTGCGCTCGACGTGTTCGAGAAGGTGCACCGCGACATCCCCATCGACCAGCTCGGCTGGTTCTTCGACCACGGCGAAACCGTCACGCCCGCGAACATCGAGCGCATCCGCAAGCTCGGCGGCGGCATCGCGGTGCAGAACCGCATGTCGATGCAGGGCGAGTACTTCATCCGCCGCTACGGCCTGAAGGCCGCGGCCGAGACGCCGCCGGTCAAGCGCATGATCGAGATGGGCGTGCCCGTCACGCTCGGCACCGACGCCACCCGCGTGAACAGCTACAACCCGTGGCAGGCGATCTACTGGCTGGTGTCGGGCCGCTCGATCGGCGGCACGGTGCTGTACCCCGAGGAGCGCCGCCTCGACCGCCACACGGCGCTGTCGCTGATGACCGCGAACGGCGCCTGGTTCTCGCGCGACACGGGCAAGAAGGGCGTGCTCAAGCCAGGTGCGTTCGGCGACGTGGCCGTGCTCGACCGCGACGTGATGACGGTGCCGGAGGACGAGATCCAGGACACCACGTCCGTGCTGACCATCGTGGCCGGCAACGTGGTGCACGGCAGCGACGGCTTCGCGCCGCTCGCCCCGCCGCTGCCGCCCGCCTCGCCCGACTGGTCGCCGGTGCGCACGTACGGGGGCTACCAGGCGCGGGGCCGCGTGAAGCTGGGAGCGAGCACCGGCGACGCCCGTTACCACTACGCGGCGATGTGCGCCTGCGCCAGCGCATGCCTCGTGCACGGCCACGCGCACACCACCGCGGCGCTGTCGCAGGTGCCGACGTCGGATCCGCAGTCGTTCTGGGGCGCGCTGGGCTGCGCCTGCGCGGTGTAGGCCCACGTGCCTAAAATGCAGCGATCCCATCTCGAAGGAATCGCTGCATGAGGCCGTCGTTGAAATCCCTGCCACGCCGCGGCGTGATCGTGGCCGCGGCCGTCTCGCTGCTGGGTTGCGGGACCCTGGTGCCCGCCCAGGACCCCAACGCCCCCGTCATCACCGGCACGGCCTCGTACAAGGCCCGCGTGACGATGCCGGCGGCGGCGATCTTCGAGGCCACGCTGGAGGACGTGTCGCGGGCCGATGCCCCGGCCGTGGTGATCGCCTCGGTGCGGATGGAACGCCTCGACCCGCCGCCCTTCCGTTTCCGCATCCCGTACGACCCGGCGAAGATCGTGCCGGGCCACCGCTACGTGGTGCGCGCGCGCATCACGCTCAACGAGGTGCTGCGCTTCACCACCGACACCGCCTACCCGGTGCTGGGGCCCGACGGCAACAAGCACGTGAAGCTCGAGATGACCGGCGACGGCGGCGGCTACCGCCCCCTGCCGGGCACCTGACCGCCCGCCCTCAGCGGCGGCGCCGGCGCTTCGGCGCGGCGGGTGGGGCGACGTTCGGGAACCACACCTTCGTCCAGAAGTCGATCGACTCCTTCATGCCCTGGTCGATCGTGCGCCGCGTCTCGGCCGCGGCCTGCGCGCGGGCGTGGCTCGCCATCGTGTTGGCACCGCTCAGCCAGAGGCTGAGCCACGGGTTCTTCTTGAGCCAGGGATTCGCCATGACACACCTCCGGGGTCGAACCCGGCCATCGTAGGCACCCCGGGGAACGCCGTCTGTAGGACGGCAGCGGGTCAGGCCGACACCGACCCCGAACCGCGCACGCTGCGCAGCAGCGACCCCAGCGTGCCCTTGACGAACACCTGGGTGGACAACGCACCGAGCACCGAGGCCAGGAAGGCCAGCGGGCGGCCCCAGGCGGTCAGTGTCAGCGACAGCACGATGCAGAAGGCCGCGAACCCGGCCATGCCGGTGACCATGCCGCGCAGCAGGCTCACCGTGAACGCCGGCCCCTGCCCGCGGTGCGACGACACGGCGAGCACCGTGGTGATGACCGGGAAGGTCGTCACGAGGCCGCTCCACGCGGGGCCGAGGTCGGCCGCGACCGTCGTGATCGCGAGGGTCAGCAGCGCGCCCATCACCATGCGCACCGCCAGGTCGCGGTTCGTCACGGGACGCGGCGACGCGGTGGCCTCGACCGGCGGGAACAGCCGGGGCACGAGCGCGAGGCCGCCGAGGGCCAGCACGGCCGACGCGATCCAGCCGGGAGCCCAAGCCGAGAGGAGACCCACCATGGCGAGCCAGCCGAGGCCGGCGGCCAGCCATGCGAGCGGCCACGCCGCGCGGCGGCAGGCATGGGCGTACGCGAGGTTGAACGTGAGCACCGCGGCGAGCCCCGCCAGCGCGGAGACCGCGGCCTGCACGCCGAAGGTGTCGCCGTGCTCGAGGGTGAGCACGAGCAGGATGGGGCCCACCACCACGGGCAGGCCGGCCAGGCGGCCCGCCACGCGCGGGCCCCAGCGGCGGCCGGCGAGCGAGGTGGCGAGCAGCAGCAGGGGAACGAGGAACAGCTTGAGCAGCAACATGGGCACGGCGAATTGTGCCCTGCCTCGGGACTGGGCGCCCGGGGGTCAGGCCGTCTCGACCCCCGGGGCGCGCACCGCCCACTGGTCGAGGCACCGCCGCAGCTGCGCCATGCCGAACGGCTTGGTCAGCACCCCGTCGGTGCCGGCGCGGCGGGACGCCTCCAGGTCCTCGGCCTCGGTGCTGGCCGTCATCGCGATCACCGGCAGCCGGGGCGCCCCTTCGGAACGCTCGCGCTCGCGCAGCGCGCGGGTGGCGGCGAGGCCGTCGAGCCGCGGCATCTGCAGGTCCATCAGCACGAGGTCGAAGCGTTCGAGGGCCAGAGCATCGAGCGCGCGCTGGCCGTCGCCCGCGAGCACGCAGACCACACCCGCGTCGTGCAGCATCGCCTGCACGATCACCTGGTTGACGGGGTTGTCGTCGGCCACCAGCACCCGCGCCCCGCGGGCGGCGCACAGCTCGGCCCGCGGCTCGGGCGTGGCCGGCTGGGCGGACACGGGGTCGAGCGCCAGCTCGAGGGCCTTGCGCCGCACGGGCTTGTAGAGCGGCTCGCCGGCATTCAGCGCGCCCACGAGCGTGTCGGCGCCGAGCGGAGCGAGCACCACCACGCGGCGGCCCGCGGCCTGCTGCCCGGACATCCACCCCGGCACGTCGGCCAGCTGCTGCAGCAGCGGGGCGTCGACGAGCAGCAGGTGGCCCGCCACGGGCGCGTCGTCCGGCAGGCCGTCGGTGACGAGGGGTTCGATGCCGATCTCGTTGAGCAGCGCGCGCAGGTGGCGCTGCAGGCCCTCGCTGGCGGTGGCGAGCAGCACGTCCTCCCGGCGCTTCGGCATCGTCCAGTCGGCGGGCCCCTGCTCGATGTCCAGCGGCACGGTCAGCGCGAAGGTGCTGCCCTGTCCCGGCACGCTGTGCACGTCGACCCGGCCGCCCATCATGTCGGCCAGCTCGCCGCTGATGGCGAGGCCGAGGCCGGTGCCGCCATAGCGGCGGGTGACGGAGTCGTCGGCCTGCGTGAACGCGCGGAACAGGCCGGCGATCTGGGCGGGGGTCATGCCGATGCCGGTGTCGGTGACCTCGATGCGCACGCGGCACTGGTCGGCCCCTTCGACGGGATCACGTTCGTCCACGCCTTCGAGCGACAGGTGAACGTGCACCCCGCCCGTCGCGGTGAACTTCACGGCGTTGCCGACGAGGTTGTTGACGATCTGGCGCAGGCGCGTGGGGTCGCCCACCAGCGAGCGCGGGATGTCGGGGCTGCAGCTCGACGTGAGCTCGATGCCCTTCGCGAAGGCCTGTGTGGAGAACAGCTCGTTCGCGTCGAAGACGAGGCTGCGCAGGTTGAACGCACGCGGTTCGAGCTGCACCTTGCCGGCCTCGATCTTGGCCCAGTCGAGGATGTCGTTGACCAGCGCCAGCAGCGTTTTCGCGCTCTGGTGCTGCAGGCCCAGCAACTGCACGCGCTGCGCCTCGGAGGTGCGCGCGGACTGCATCAGCTCGGCCGCGCCGATCACGCCGTTGAGCGGCGTGCGGATCTCGTGGCTCATGTTCGCGAGGAAGCGCACCTTCACCGCGGCCGCCTCGTTCGCGCGCTGCGTGGCCTCCGCCAGCGCCTGGCGCAGCCGGTGGTTCCAGTGCACGCCCAGGCACACGAACAGGCACAGCACGAGCGACGAGCCGATCACCGCGATGGTCATCTGCGCGTGGCCGGAGCCGGCGATCATCAGCAGCGAGCGCGAGGTCTGCACGTCCTGCCCGGCCAGCCACACCGTGTGGGCGAACAGGGCGACGAACAGCACCGCCCCGAGCCGCATGGACCCGGCCAGCACGGCCAGCACCGGCGGCAGCACCATCCACCACAGCGCGGACGAATAGAGGCCCAGCTGGAACATCGTGGCCACGCCGTACGCGATGAACAGCACCACGTTGAGGGCGTCGAGCGCCGTACGGTACCGGCGTGTCCACAGGCCCAGCCCGAGTGCCGCCACCGACGAGACGGTGATGGTCAGGCTGATCCACGGGAAGTTCGGGTAGCCCGCGAGGGCCAGGTAGACGAGGTAGAACGCGCCCACCGCGAAGAACAGCCCGCACTGGAGCCACAGCATCCGCCGGTGCACCTCGAGGTCGAGGCGATCGGGAAAGGCCGGATCGGTGTCGGCAGGGGCGGCGGGCATCGGGGTGGAACAGATCGGCCGTGAAGGTCGGTCGATTCTGCGGCAGCCCGCCGACCCCTGGAGTGATGTAAATCACTGAGACGGGGCCCGACCGTGGGAACTTCACGCCCCTGACCGAAACCTGCGGGCCACCTCGGCGATCGCGGCGTTGCGCCGCTCGAGCGGCGCCTTTCCGCCGGTCAGGTACACCGCCACCACCACCGGCGGACGGTTCGGCGGCCAGAACACGCCCACGTCGTTCGCGCTGCCGTTGGAACCGGTGCCGGTCTTGTCGGCCAGGCGCCAGCCCGGCGGCAGGCCCTTGCGCAGGCGTTCGCCGCTGGTCTGCGTGCCAAGCATCCACGCGGTCAGCTGCTCGCGCGAGGTCGACTTCAGCACGTCGCCCAGCAGCACCGCACGCAGGGTGCGGGCCATCGCGGCCGGCGTGGTGGTGTCGCGCGGGTCGCCCTCGCGGGACTCGTTCAGCGCGGGTTCGGTGCGGTCCAGGCGGGTCACCCGGTCCCCCGCCGTGCGGGCGAACGCGGTGACGGCGGCCGGGCCGCCATAGGTGGCGAGGATCAGGTTGGCCGCGGCGTTGTCGCTCAGCGCGATGGTGGCATCGCACAGTTCGCCAAGGGACAGCGAGCCGCCCACGTGTTGCCCGGTGGTGGGCGAGTGGTCGAGGATGTCGGCCGCCGACACGGGCACCTGGCGGCCCAGCGACTCCTCGCCGGCATCCACGCGCTGCAGCACCTTCGCCGCGGCCAGCCACTTGAACGTGCTGCACATCGGGAAGCGCTCGTCGAGGCGGCGGCCCGTGAGCCGGCCCGTCGCGGTGTCGAGCACGGCCACGCCGAGCCGCCCGCCCACCTCCCGTTCCAGCTCGGCCAGCCCCGAGGTTTTCTGGGCCCTGGCGCCCAGGCTCCACCCGGCCAGGGCCAGTCCGGCGGCCGTGTTGAAGATCCGTCGATCCATCTCGTATTCTCCGGTGTCATTGTCGATGGGGAGGCACGATAGCGATCGACCCCGCCGTGGACAAACGGTCATTTTTCAGGCGAGCCCATTGAAAAACTTGGGGTTCGGTCGCCAGAATGGCGGCATGCACCTGCCCCTCAACGCCCTGCGCGCCTTCGAGACGTCCGCCCGCCACCTGAGCTTCACGAAGGCCGCCATCGAACTGAACGTGACGCAGACGGCGGTGAGCCAGCAGGTGAAGAACCTCGAGTCGCGCCTGGGCGTCGTGCTGTTCCGGCGGCTGCCGCGCGGCCTCGCGCTCACCGACGAAGGCCTCGCGCTGCTGCCGGTGCTGGCCGACAGCTTCGGGCGCATCGGCGCGGTGCTGGGCCAGTTCGAGGACGGGCGCTTCCGCGAGTCGCTCACCGTGGCGGCCGTCGGCACGTTCGCGGTCGGCTGGCTGATGCCGCGGCTCGACGCCTGGCGGCGCCAGCATCCCTTCGTGGACCTGCGGCTCTTCACGAACAACAACCGCGTGGACCTCGCGGGCGAAGGCCTCGACTTCGCCGTGCGGTTCGGCGACGGCGCGTGGCACGGCACCGAGGCCGACCCGCTGCTCGAAGCGCCGCTCTCGCCGGTGTGTGCCCCGGCGGTGGCCGAGCGCCTGCGCGATCCCGCGGACCTCGCGCGCGAGACGCTGCTGCGTTCATACCGGGCCGATGAATGGGCCCACTGGTTCTCGGCCGCGGGCCGGCCCTGCCCGCTGCTGCGCGGCCCCGTGTTCGATTCGTCGACGACGATGGCCGCCGCCGCGGCGGCCGGTGCAGGGGTGGCGCTGCTGCCGCCGGCGATGTTCGCGACGGACCTCGCGGAGGGTCGCCTGGTTCGGCCCTTCGCCCACGAGGTGGTCACGGGGCGCTACTGGCTCACGCGGCTGAAGTCGAAGCGGCCGACACCGGCGATGCGGGACTTCCGCGACTGGCTGCTGGCCGAGGTGTCGGCCTAGAAGTGGGTGGTGACGGCGTCGACGACGCGGTAGTCGGCGTCCACCACCGGCATCCACGGCCACTTGTCGAACGTGGTGCAGGGGTGCGAGATGCCGAGGCCCACGCGTTCGCCCACCACCGGCGCGAGCGCTTCGTCCGCGGGATCCCACCGCAGGTACGCGTGCTGGTCGTTGAGCGCGTCGATGCGCCAGCTCGCGGGCACGGGCGACGCGGTGCGCGCCCCGCGCGCGGCGCGGAACTGGGGGATGGGCATCGTCAGGTCGAAGGACAGGTCGCGCTTGCCGGCCGCGACGATCGCAAGGCCGGGCTCGGGGCACGACTGCACCGCGGCCCACACCTCGAGCGCGGGCTTCAGCGTGCTGTCGCAGACGCAGCCGAGGCGGGTCTCCACCTCGTGCACCATGCGCCGGTAGAAGCCGTGGTCGTGCGTGATGTAGCACCCCGAGCGCAGCAGCCCGCGCACGCCGCGGCCGAGCGTCGGCACGAGCCGGCCCGCCACCAGGTCGAAGATGGCGGAGCCGCCGGCGGACATCAGCACCTCGTCGGTGTCGAACAGCCCCGCCGTGTCGCAGAACACGGCGAGCGCCTCGACGCGGTCCATCAGCGCGTTCGCGTAGGCCTCGTCGGCAGCGCGGTCGCCCCGGGCGCCGAGCCCCTCGTAGCACTCGATGCCGACGAGGTTCACCGCGGTGCTGGCATGCAGCCGCGTGGCCAGCGCCTCGCCCTCGGCCGCGGTGCGCACGCCGGTGCGGCCGCCGGGCACGCCCACTTCGATCAGTGCCTCGAACGCAGCGGCCGCCGGGCGGCGCGCGTGCCAGGCCTCGACGAGGTCCAGCTGCGCGAGCGAGTCGACGAGGAACACGACCCGAAGGCCCGCATGGTCGCGGCGCAGCTGCTGGATGCAGGCGAGGTCGGCGTCGGCGAACACCTGGTTCGCGATCAGCGTGTTGCGCACGCCGGCCGCCACGCCCACGGCGAGCTGCGTGACATTGGCGAACGTGATGCCCCAGGCGCCGGCGTCGAGCTGGCGCGCGAAGAGCTGCGGCGACATCGTGGTCTTGCCGTGCGGCGCCAGGTCCACCCCCCAGCGCGACGCGCGCCGCTGCATCCAGGCGACGTTGTGCTCCAGCGCCTCGCGCTTGAGCACCGCGACCGGCAGCGGCAGGTCGTCGGCGAGCACGTTCCAGCCGAGCTGGGCCACCTCGCTGCGGCGCATCAGGCGCTGGCCGTGCGGGAAACCCTTCATGCCGGACTGCAGCAGCGGGTCGAGCAGGTCGTCGGGGGTCATGGGGACATCATCGCCGGTTGAGGAATGGGGGACAAGGACACACGGTCATCCCGGCGCACGCCGGGCCCCACTGCGTCCAGGGCGCGCAGGATGAACGGCGGGCCTCGGCGTTGGCCGGGGTGACCCTACCTGGCGAACGCGATCACGTTCTTCAGGAACACACAGGGCACGTCCCCCTCGTTGAGGTACTCGTACCCCGTGTCGGTGGCGAACAGGTGCGAGCGCCCGGCCGCCAGCGCCAGCTTGCGGCGCCCGATCTTCAGGGTCAGCGTGCCGTCGGCGATGTAGAGCATCTCGTGGAACCCCGCGGGGTCGGTCGTGGCCACGTACCGTTCGCCCGCCGCCAGCCGCCATTCCCACAGCTCGAACGCGCCCTGGCCCAGCTGGTGGCTCTGCAGCAGCGTGGCGTGGCTGCCCTCGCGTTCGCCGCGCCATGCCAGCACGGGAGCCTCTCCACCGGCTGCCGGGCGGATCAGTTCCGCGAACGTGACCCCGAGCACCCGGGCGAGGCGGTCGAGCGTGGCGAAGCTGACGTTGGCGTCACCGGCTTCCAGCGACACCAGCATGCGGCGGCTCACGCCCGAGGCGTCGGCGAGCGCCTGCTGGCTCAGGCCCCGCGCGGCACGGGCCGCGCGCAGGTTGTCCGACAGATGCTGAAGGACTTCGAGGGAACTGCCGGTCATGTGCGCAGTATACTGCCCAGCCTTGCGCAGTTTATTGCGCAATTTCCACCATGAACACCTCCGCCACCCTGCCCGCTCCCGCCGCCCCCGCCACGCACCACCGCCGCGAGGCCGTGCTCGTCTTCATCACGATGCTGTGGGGCGGCACGTTCCTCGCCGTGCACAACGCGCTGCAGTGGAGCGGGCCGTTCGCGCTGGTGGGCGTGCGCTTCGGGCTGGCCGCGCTGATGCTCGCGGCGTTCCTGCGCGGGAAGCTGCTGAAGATCACCGCGCACGAGCTGCGCGTGGGCGCGCTCATCGGCACGGCGCTGTTCTTCGGCTACTCGCTGCAGTGCATGGGGCTCGAGACCATCTCCAGCAGCAAGTCGGCCTTCCTCACCGCGCTGTACGTGCCCATGGTGCCGCTCGTGCAGTGGGTGTGGCAGAAGCGCGCGCCGTCGCTGGCCGCATGGATCGGCATCACGCTCGCGTTCGCGGGCGCCGTGTGCCTGGCCGACCCCACCGCGCTCGACTGGCAGTTCGGCATCGGCGAGGCGCTCACCATCACGGCGGCGCTCGCCATCGCGTTCGAGATCATCCTGCTCAGCCGCTTCGCCCACGGCTGCGACCCGACGCGGCTCGCGTTCGTGCAGATGGTGTTCGTGGGCACGGCCTGCGCCGGGGTGTCGGTGGTGCGCGGAGAAGGCGTGCCCGAGATGCACCCCACCTTCGTGCTGACCCTCGTCGGCCTGGCCGCCGCCACCGCCTTCATCCAGTTCGCCATGAACTGGGCGCAGCAGGTGGTGTCGGCCACGCGGGCGACGCTGATCTACTCGCTGGAGCCGGTGTGGGCGGGGATCGTGGGCCGCATCGCGGGCGAACAGCTGGGGCCGCTCGGCGTCACCGGGGGCATCCTGATCGTGCTGGGCCTGATCGTGACGTCGCGGAAACCCGCAACGACCGAGCACCCGGCCTAAGCCCCCGTCACCCCGGCGAACGCCGGGGCCCACCGGTCCATCGGAGCGATCGGCCCGCAGTGGATCCCGGCGTTCGCCGGGATGGCGCGGCCGTGGGGTGAAGGTGATTTCAGCCAGTGATGCGCCGCAGCGACTCCACCGTCCGCACCGCGGCCACGGCCGCCTCGGCGCCCTTCTTCACGAAGTGTTCGCTGAAGTAGCGGCGGTGTTCCTCGTGCTCGTGGAAGTGGTGCGGCGTCAGCACGGCCGACATCACGGGCACGCCGGTGTCGAGCTGCACGCGCATCAGCGCGGACACCACGGTGTCGGCCACGAAGTCGTGGCGGTAGATGCCGCCGTCGACCACGAGAGCCGAGGCCACGATCGCGGCGTAGCGGCCGGTCTCGGCGAGGCGCTTGGCGTGCAACGGGATCTCGAAGGCGCCGGGCACGCCGAAGACGTCGACCGCATCGGCGGGAATGCCCTGCCGGCCCAGTTCGGCGGTGAAGCCTTCGAGGGCGCGCTCGACGATGTCGGCATGCCACTGGCCATGCACGAACGCGAAGCGGGGACGTTGGGAGGAGGAGGCAACAGACTGATTCATGGTGTTCTTCAGTGAACGACAAAGGCCAGAATCAGGGCGCACGAGTCCGCCACGCCACGGGCGGCGCCCGGCAGGGAGCCACCATGGTGATGGAGGACGTCGCGCTCTCTTTCATCCGGACTGTGACCGTCGGCCCCGGGATCCAACCGGGTCTGCTGACCCCGGCACGGGGAGTGCCGGGCGCTCGCGGGCTTGTGCGAACGAGTCGCCATCACCGCCGGTGGGGAATTTCGCCCCGCCCTGAGAACGCAGCGGCGGGTTCGCACCCGCCACGGGCCAATGATAACGGACCTGCGGAAAACCCGCAGTCCGCCACGTGACACCGGTCAATCGCCCGTCACAGGAACATGCCGCCCGACGCCTCGACCCGCTGGCCGTTGATCCAGCGGCTGTCGCCCGACAGCAGCGCCGACACCGCCTGGCCGATGTCGTCCGGCAGACCCACGCGGCCGAGCGCCGTCTGCGCGGCGATGCCCGCGTTCATCTGCGCGTTGTCGCGCACCACGCCGCCGCCGAAGTCGGTCTCGATGGCGCCCGGCGCGAGCGTGTTCACGCGGATGCCGCGGGCGCCCAGCTCCTTCGCCTGGTAACGCGTCAGCACCTCGATGCCGCCCTTCATCGCCGCGTACGCGGCGAAGCCCGGCAGCGTGAAGCGCGCGAGGCCGGTGGAGATGTTGAGGATCGCGCCGCCGTCGGCGATCAGCGGCAGCAGCGCCTGCGTCAGGAAAAACGGGCCCTTGAGCTGGATGCGCATCAGCTCGTCGAACTGGGCCTCGGTGGTCTCGGCGAAGGCCGCGTGGATGCCGATGCCGGCGTTGTTGACGAGGTGGTCGAACGCCGTGCGCTGCCACGTGGCGGCCAGCACCTGCTTCACGCGGGCCGCGAACGCGGGGAACGACGCGCTGTCGCCCACGTCGAGGGGCAGCGCCACCGCGCGGCGGCCGAGCGCCTCGATGGCGGCCACCACCTCGTGTGCGGCGGCCTCGCTGCCGCGCCAGGTCAGCAGGATGTCGTGGCCGCGGGCGGCCAGCGCCAGCGCGGCGTTGCGGCCGAGGCCGCGGCTGCCGCAGGTGACGAGGGTGATGGGGTGCGTCGTGGAGGTGTTCATGTCGGTGCCTCGAGGGGGTGTGGGTCGGTGCATGAACTGTAGGAAACGCACCGCTGCGGATAAAGTCGCGAGGCCCGATCTCACCGTTCAGCCAGCGAGAACAAACGCCCCATGGAACTCGACGCCCTGCGCACCTTCGTCAAAGTCGCGGAACTGGCGAGCTTCACGCGTGCCGCGGAGCAGCTGGGCATGCCGAAGGCGCGCGTGTCGACCACCGTGCAGGGGCTCGAGACGCAGCTGGGCACCCGCCTGCTCCACCGGACCACGCGCAGCGTGCGGCTCACGCCGGACGGCGAGGCCTTCGTCGAACGGGCGACGGCGCTGCTGGCCGACGCCGAGCAGGTGCAGTCGATGTTCCATCAGGGCCCGGGCAGCCTCACGGGCCGGCTGCGCATCGACCTGCCCACGCGCATCGCACGCACCGCGGTGATTCCGCGCCTGCCCGAGTTCCTCGCGCTGCACCCCGGCCTCGCCATCGAACTGAGCACCACCGACCGGCGCGTCGACGTGATCGACGGCGGCTTCGACTGCGTGCTGCGCATCGGCGCGCTCGACGACTCCAACCTCGTCGCGCGGCCCGTGGGCCACATGCGCATGGTGAACTGCGCGAGCCCGGCCTACCTCGAGGCGTTCGGCACGCCGAAGCGCCTGGACGACCTGGCGCACCACCGCCTCGTGCGCTACTCGCAGACGCTCGACGCACGGCCTCCGGGCTGGGAGTACCCCGACGGCAAGGGCTGGAAGCTGCGCGACATGGACGGTGTCATCACCGTCAACAACACCGATGCCTACGAAGCGGCATGCCTCGCGGGCCTCGGGCTGATCCAGGCACCGCTGGTGGGCATGAACCAGCACCTCGCCGAAGGGCGGCTCGTGGAGGTGCTGCCGAAGTGGCGCGCGAAGCCGATGGCCGTGTCGCTGCTGTACCCCGGACGCCGCAACCTGCCGCGGCGCGTGGCCGTGCTGATGGACTGGCTGGTGGAGGTGCTGGCGCCCTACGTGAGCGCTGGCCGGTGAGGGTCGTCAGGCCAGGCCCGCGGTCACCTGCTTGCACACGTTGCGCCCCACGTCGGTGAGGCGCAGGCTGCCGCCGTTCCATTCGAACCAGTCGAGGGCGATGTAGTCCTCGATGTCCGTCGGGGCGATGTCGGAGGCCCGGCGTTTCTTCAGGAGATCCACGGTGTCGAGCAAGGCATTGCGCAGCGCCTCGCGGCGGGGCTCGGACAACGAACTGGAAAGCCGGAACATGGGGTCTCCTGATGTTTGAACCCACGATACCACCTTCGCATGACAGCACCCTACCCCTCTCGCGGAGGATCAGTACCCCCGTTCGTGCGATATCACACCGTCGATCGGTTCCGATCGTTCGAGGGCGCCGATCTTGAACGCGATCTGCGCGACGGACTCGCGCCGCAGCGTCATCGCGGCGACGTGCGGCGTGAGCGCGATGCGCGGGTGGCGCCAGAACGGATGGTGCGGCCGCGCCGGTTCGTCGCGGCAGACGTCGAGCGCCGCGCCGGCGAGGTGACCGCTCGCCAGCGCCTCGAGCAGGTCCGACTCGACCACGTGCGCGCCCCGCGCGACGTTGATGAAGTAGGCCGGCGAGCGCAGGCCCGCGAACACCTGGGCGTCGAGGAGGTCGCGCGTGTCGGCCGTGAGCGGCAGCACGTCGACCAGCACGCGTGTGCGGGCGAGGAACGGGGCGAAGCCGGTCGGACCCGAGAACGTCTCGATGCCCGCCACCTCGCGCGGCGAACGGGTCCAGCCGGCCACCGGGAAGCCCAGCGCACGGACAGCCTGCGCCACGGTCTGCCCCAGCGCGCCGAGACCGAGCACACCCACCGGCCAGTCGGCCTTGCGCTCGGCCGGCAGTGGCTGCCACGTGCGGCCGGCCTGCAGCGCGGCGTAGGTGTCGAAGCGGCGGAAGTACCGCAACAGCGCGTGGACCACGTAGTCGGCCATCTGCTCGCCCATGCCCGCGTCTTCGAGGCGCACCACCGGCACACCGGACGGCAGCGCGAGCGACAGCAGCGCATCGACGCCCGCGCCCGCCGCGAAGATGGCCTTGAGGCGCCGGTGGCGGTCGAAGAACTGCTGCGATGCGCGCCACACGACGGCGTAGTCGGCGTCCAGCCCTTCGTCCCCCTCGTCACCCCCCACCACCGCGCCCGGCAAGGCCACGGCGAGGTCGTCGATCCACGGCCGGGCCTCGCCGGGGCCGGCCCCGAAACTGCACACGATCTTCACGTCCTGGTCCTTCGTTTTGCTGGAGCGACGATGCTACCCCTGCGCGCGGGCCGCGAGGGCGGTGCCATCGCCCCCTTCGCCGCCTGCTTCAGCGCCGCGAGCGCGGGCCGCACCACGGCCTCGTCGGCCCCTTCGGCGAACACCGCGTAGGCCGGGTACAGGAACTCCGGCGCGCCCGGCACGCGGTGCAGGCGGCCGTGCTCCAGGTGCCCTCGCACCACCGCGAGCCGGATGTAGCCCGACCCACCGGCCGCGAGGATGTACTCGCGCCCGAGCGGGCCCAGCCCGGCGATGACCCCCGCGTTGCCGAGCTCGGGGAATGCGAGCGCGTGCTGCGCGGCGAACTCCGGGCCCCAGTCCACGTACACGTAGTCGGCCGGGTCGATCGCACGGCCGCGGCGGCGCGTGGTGACGAGCACGAGCTTCTCCTCGATCAGCAGTTCGATCCGCAGGCCCGGCCGCTGCTGCGGTGCGTACACCACCGCGATGTCGAGCGACCCGGCCATCACCTGCTCGATCAGGTCGGCGGGGAACCCCACCTCGGTGCGCAGCGCGAGCTGCGGCGCGTCGGTGCGCATGCGCAGCAGCCAGTCGAGCAGCAGCGGGTCCCACAGGCTCATCTCGCAGCCGATCGCGAGCACCGAGCTGCGGCCCGCGGGCACCGCGACCTGGTTGCGCGCGCGTTCCCACACCTGCACGAGCTGCCGCGCGTGCCGCACGAACTGCTCGCCGGCCGGGGTCAGCGTGGCGCCCGCCTTGTTGCGCACGAAGAGGCGTGCGCCGAGTTCGTCCTCCAGCGACCGCACACGCGCGCTGACGGCCGTCTGCGTGACGTGCAGCCGCTCGGCCGCGCGCAGGAAGCTGCCGGCGGCGACGATCTCGAGGAAGGTGCGGGCGAGGGCGATGTCCATGAAGCGAGCCTTTCAATGCAACATTCCTGCATTGAACCACCAATGGAATTCGCTTTACTGGATTCGCAGGCCCCGGGAAGATCACCTCACCACAACAAGGAGAACGCCATGAACGTCATGAGCCATCCCGTCACCCCGGCGCAGCCCCCGGTCCGGATGCCCGCCCCTCCCGCCACGCCGCTGCCGACCCAGGCCCACGCCGAGGCGGCACGTCGGGCCGCCCTGGTGGCCGAGCGCCGGTCACAACGCGAATCGGCGGACGCCCTCGCGGGCGCCGTGGGCGTCTGACGACCGGAAGACCCGCCCGGCGACATGCCGGGTGCTGGCGCCGCCGGCACCCGTGAGTTAACCTGTTGGCTTATCTTTGACGGCACCCCCGTGCCGCCGTTCCCCTGACCCCGTCGCACAGGAGAATCCGATGAGCCCCAGCCCCACCCGTGCCCTCAAGCCGGCGCGCGAACTGGCCGCGCTGACCCGGCGCCGCTTTCCCAACGAGCCCCCGGCCTACCGCGAGGCGCGTGTCGCGCTGCTGGCCGAGGAGATCGAACTGCGCCGCCACGTCGAACGCGTGGCCGAGCAACGCCGCGCACTGCCGCTGGGCGGCGAAGTGCTGAAGGACTACACGTTCGTCGGCGAGCAGGGGCCCGTGAAGCTGTCGCAGCTGTTCGGCCCGCACGACACCCTCGTCACCTACAACTGGATGTTCGGCCCGCAGCGCGAGCGCCCGTGCCCGATGTGCACGTGCCTGCTGGGTGCGCTGAACGGCGAGTCGCCCGACATCCTGCAGCGCGTGGGTTTCGTCGTGATCGCCCGCTCGCCCATCGAACGCCTCGTGGCCTTCAAGCGCGAGCGCGGGTGGCAGCACCTGCCCGTGGTGTCGTCGGGCGCGAACGACTTCAACCGCGACTACGCCGACGAGGACCCCGCGAAGGGCGAGGACAACGCCGGCTTCTGCGTGTTCCAGAAGGAAGGCAGCCGCATCTTCCTGACCTACGCCGACGAGATGGGCTTCGACATGTCCGACCCCGGCCAGGACCCGCGCGGGCCGGTCGACATCATGCCGATCTGGCACATGTTCGACCTGACCCCAGGCGGGCGTGATCCGAAGTGGTACCCGAAGCTGTCGTACTGACTGTCGTACTGAAGAACGGCGCTCAGAGCACCGCGACCGACGCCACCTGCTGCTGGCGCGCCACGCCGCAGCGGGCGCCGTCGATCAGCGTGAAGATGTCGTAGCCGTTGGTCCACACCACGTTGCCGCGGCGGTCCACGTCGAAGCCGGCCACGTGCTGCGCCAGCACCTGTGGCGCGTCACCGGGCCGGTCGATGCGCACCAGCTCCCAGCTGCGCGGCACGAGGAAGCCCCCATGCTGCGGGTCGGCCTTGACCTTCGACAGCTCGATCATGCGGCCATGCAGCCACAGCTGGCCGAGGTCCTGGTCGAGTTCGGGTGTGCGCGGGCCGCCGGACGACCGCAGCGGCTCCTTGCCGTACACCATCGAGAAGAAGTTCAGGTAGCCGAACACGGCCTTCAGCAGGCGGAACGGCATCAGCAGCGTGTCCGACAGCGCGGTACCGGCACGCTGATGCACCGGCTTGTCGGCCGGACGCCGGATGGCGAACAGGCGGCCCTGCGTGTCCATGCGCGGCGCGACGAAGTCGTGGTGGCGGTCGTCGAGCAGCGTGTCCAGCCGCCCCGAGCCGTAGTCGAGCATGTTCACGCACGCATGGCCGATGGCCACGAGGTGCCCGCCCTGCGCATGGCGCGCGACCCCGCTCGACTGGTACACGACGGTCTTGCCGCGGCCGGGCACGAGTGACGGCGAGGCGTCCACGCAGTCGCCATCGGTGATGGCGCCCGTGCGGTTGCCGTCCTCGTCGTACACCTCGACGTGGGCCGTGCCGTCGCTGTTGCGCGACGCGATGAACAGCCGCCGGTCGTCCGCGTTGAAGGCGAAGCCCTCGCACTGCCAGCCGGCGCGGTGGAAGAGTCGCACCTCGCGGTCCTCGGCGAGGTGGCGGCGGAACACGCCGGTGGTGTCGCCCACCGACAGCACGTAGTACAGCGAGTCGTCGTCGGCCGCGCGGCACGCATGGAGGAAACGCACCTGCATCGGGCCCGCGTCCGCGCCGGACCGCCGGCCCCACAGGCTGTTCGACGGGATCACGCCGCTCTGCTCCTCGCGCGGCGCGTGTTTCCACCCGGTGTTGCGGCGGCTCTGGGCCGCGCGTTCGATCAGCTCCTTCGCGAAGGGCGATTCGATCTGCCGCGAGGCCGTGCCTTCGGCGTGCAGCCACAGTTCACCGTTGGCGATGGACAGCGTGCGCATGGGTTCCCTCCCTGAATCTTGTCCTGGAGCGAGATGTTAGCGCCGGGTGGCACGGTAGCATCCGCGGCCATGCCCCACGCCTCCGTCCGCGCCAAGACCCGCACGCTGCCGGCCGCGCTGCTGTTCACCGCCGCCATCGCCTCGGCCAGCGAACCCGCCTCCGGCACCTTCACCGCCAGCCGCTCGTGCGAGGCGTTCCAGTCCTTCCGCAAGAGCACGAACCCGGGCGACGTGCGCACCACGCCGGGCACGGCCTACCCCGTGCGCGAGGTCAACGGGCCCGACCGGCGCTGGCTGCGGATCGACGTGGCCGGATCCCAGCGCTGGGTGGCGGCCGACTGCGGCACGGCGTCCGTCGAGGCCGCGGCCGCGACGTCCCGGAGCGGCGGCGGCGGCCAGTGCAACATCGCCGGCGAGTTCGACAGCTACGTGCTCGCCGTCTCCTGGCAGCCGGGCTTCTGCGAACACGTGAAGTACCAGGGCACGAAACCCGAGTGCGACCGCCTCGCCGACCGCCGCCTGGTGGTGACCCACCTCACGCTGCACGGCCTGTGGCCCAACCGCCAATCGTGCGGCACCCGCTACGGCGCCTGCCCCGGGCCGCAGCTGGACCTGCGGCCCGACACCCTCGCCCTCGTCCGCCCGTGGATGCCCAACTTCCAGTACGAGCAGGCCTTCGGCCGCCATGAATGGAACAAGCACGGCACCTGCACGCCGATGGACGACGACACCTACTTCCGCCGCGCCGTGGCCGCGGTGAAGACCCTCGACGCGTCCGCGGCCGGCCGCTACATCGCGGCGAACGCCGGCGGGGCCATCTCGCGCAAGGCTTTCTACGAACGCGTGGTGGCCGACACGGGCCGGCCGCAGGCGGTGAACGCGATCACGCTGCTCTGCACGAACAAGCAGCTGTTCGAGGTGCGCGTGAAGCTGCCCGTCGACTTCAAGGAAGGCGGATCGCTCGACCAGCTGCTCGGGCCGACGCTGCCCGCCACGCGGCCGTCCGATTCGAAGGAGTGCCGCGGGGACGAGATCCTGGTGGAGGCCGGCGGCCGCTGACGTCATCAAACCAAGGGATGAAGGCGGACCGGCGCCCGCGGACAATCGGCCCCGAGCCCTTCACCCCTGATCCTCGTCTTCCGACCGGCCGGATCAGGCCTTCGCCCGCAACACCCCGCCCGCGCGCACGAAATTGCCCGCCCCGAGATGATGGATGGTCTGCAGCGCCGCGTTGTCGTCCCCGAAGTGCCAGCGGCCGTTCGAGAACACCCGCGCGTCCGCGGCCGCCGCGACCACCTCGGCGAAACAGGTGTCGTACGCGGCCTCCGTGTGCCGTTCGGGGATCAGCCGGCATTCGAGCCACGCGGCGCAGCCCGCCTCGATGACGGGCATGCCCAGCACCGGTCCCGGCCGGGCCGTGATGCCGAGCCGCTCGAACTTGTCGGTGTCGCGCCCGCTGTCGCTGCCCACCGCGTAGGTCAGGTCCACGATCCCCGCGCCCGGGATGCACAGGGCGAACGCACCGCTGGCCATCACCAGCTCGCGGGTGAAGGTGCTCTTGTCGATCACCACCGCGATGCGCGGCGGCGTGAACTCCACCGGCATCGACCAGGCCGCGGCCATCACGTTGCGACGGCCGCCGTGGGCGCTGGTCACGAGCACCGTGGGGCCGTGGTTGATCAGCCGGCTCGCGTGTTCGAGCGCGACGGGTTGGAAATGGGGGCTCATGATCGATCCGGTGTGGAGAAGTGCCGGACGATTGTCTCCGCGGACCGTGATGCACGCCTCGGAGGGGCCGTTGGCCCCACCTGCGGGGGTGCCTTCGCGACGACGGCGGTGTTGTAATGGCATCCACGGCGCCGATCCGGCCCGTCTCTCCCTGCCGTGCCCCCTGTTCCCCCATGAGCGACCGTCCCACCGATCCGCGTCCCATCACCGAGGCCCGCCTCCTGGCCATGGTGAACGCCAGCGGCGACAGCTTCTGGGAAACCGACGTCGAGCGCCACTTCGTCCACATCAGCGACAACATGTGCCGCATGATGGGGTACGCACGCGAGGAGATCCACGGCCGCAACGTCATGGAGTTCATGACACCCGAGTACCGGGCCGAGATCCTCACCCACGCTGCGCAGCGCGGCACGCCCGACAACCCGCTGGCCCACATCCACCCGCTGCGGCACACGGGCGAGTTCTTCCGCAAGGACGGCGCGCGCCTGTGGATCGAGACGGTCTCGGTGCCCGTGTTCGACGACGCGGGTGTGCACATCGGCTACTTCGGCATCACGCGCGACGTGACCGAACGCAAGCGCGCGGAGCAGGACCTGCGCCGCGCCAACGAGCGCCTCGAGGCGCAGCTCGCCCACATCCAGGCACTGCACGCGCAGATGCGCGAGCAGGCCATCCGCGACGAACTCACCGGCGTGCACAACCGCCGCCACTTCGTCGAGGTGGCCGAACGCGAGATGGAACGGGCGCGGCGCCAGGGCGCGATGCTGTCGCTCGTGATGCTCGACATCGACCACTTCAAGCGCGTCAACGACGACCACGGCCACCCCGTGGGCGACGCGGCCCTGAAGGCCGTGGGCGCCCTGCTCGGCGAGACCACGCGCTCGGGCGACCTCGCCTTCCGCCTCGGCGGCGAGGAGTTCGCGGTGCTGCTGATGGGCATGGGCCACGATGGCGCCATCGAACGCGCCGAGATCTGGCGCACCGCCCTCGCGGACGTGCGCATCCCCATCGAGGGATCGTCGCTGCGCCTGACCGCCTCGTTCGGCGTGGCCACCTTCCCCGCGCACGCGAACAGCGTGGTGGAGCTGATGAAGGTGGCGGATGCGCGCATGTACCTCGCGAAGGCACAGGGGCGCGACCAGGTGATCGGACAGTAGTTCACGTTCGCGGCGTGACATTTGCCGCGCTCGGGTGTGGCTTCCGAGGCCTCATCGGCCAAACGGATGACATGAGGTTCGCCGCGGCGGCCTCAGCATGGCGGCCAGTTCAACACCACGCCGCCCCATGCGCCTCTCTTTCATCCTCCTCGCCTGCGCCACGCTCGGTGTCGGCACCTCGTCGCTGGCCTACCAGTTCCCCACGCCGGAGGATCCGCGGGCGCGGGCCGTGATCGAACGTGTGGGCATGGACACGGCCCGGCTGGACGCCCTGCTGGCCTTTCCCAAGCCCGCGGCGCAGGCTTGGCCGTGCGAGGCCCCGATCGCCTACCTGTACCAGCCCGCCGGGGTCATGGATGCGGTCCCGCCCGAGCAGATCCCGGCGGAGGTGAAGGCGCAGCTGGAAGAAGGCAAGCGCATGATGCGCAAGACCTTCCGCGGGAACGGCATGGACCCCTCGGCCGCCCTGGTGACGACTTCGAGCGACATCGAGTTGATCCCGATCAAGGCCCAGTGCAAGAACGGCAAGCTCGACGGCGCAATCGAGTACTACATCGGGTTCCGCCAGGTGATGGAATCGAACATGGAGACGTTCTCCACGCTCACCAACAAGCTGGAGAAGAACCGCTCGGTGCTGACCAGCACCGCCCAGATGCACATCACCCAGTCGTACCAGGACGGCAAGCCGACGCCCGGCATCCGCTCGGCGCGCCGCGGCACGCTGACGAACAGTTCGATCTTCGAGAACCCGTCGATCCAGAAGCACCACGACGAGATGCTGTCGAAGACCGGGATGCTGAACCGGGCCACGCCGCAGAAGTCGGTGACCTTCGGCAACGACCAGGCCGTCGCCACGTTCAGCCTCAGCGAGGAACCGAAGGTGACCGGGGGCGTGTTCGGCATCAACACCGAATGGAAGACGAAGCTCCTGAGCATGATCATGCTCATCACCCCGCCGGTGAACGTGAGCTACATGTACTCCGACAACCAGCCGCTGTCGGTCATGCGCCAGAACAAGGAGACCGGCAACTCCGAGTCGACCACGTACATGGAGAACTTCCTGAAGAAGATGGGCAAGAAGCCGGGTGACACGCCCGGCACGGACCACTACCGCGAGATGGTGGTGGGCGGCCGTGACGTGCTGGAGATGCGCACCTGCATCGTCGACTTCAAGCCCGCGAAGATGGACCCGTGCCCCGTCGAATGAAACCGCATCGCCTCCTGATCGCCGCGGCGCTGGCCGCCACTGCACTGCCCGGCTGGGCGCTCCATGCCGGCGAGGTGCGCATCTACGTCTGCGAACAGGGCAGCTGCGACAACGGCCAGGGTGCCGCCCGTTCGGCCGTCACGAAGGTGCTGTACGAAGGCCTCTGGCGCAACGGCCACAGCGTGCCGGGCGAGACCTACACACTCACCCACCCCGTGCAGCCCGGCAAGCAGTACCGTGCCACCTTCGCCGCCAACGGCCTGCAGGACTCCGGCGACATGGTGTTCGGCGCGGGTCTCCGCGGCCGCGCGCTGCCAGTGTTCTCGGGCCAGTACGCCCACGTGGACCATCCCTTCGCGAAGATGAAGGTCTCGGTGCCCAAACGCGGCCAGCTCGACGACGGCATGGGCATGCAGTACACGGGCCGATTCGAGTACCTGCCGGGCAAGGGCACGCTGAACTCCATCCTCGTGATGGGCACGTACATCTTCTTCGGAACCGTCGTCGACACCGAGGACGGCACGAAGGAGACCGGCCTCTACATCGGCAACGAGCAGATCAACGGCATGGCGCCGCAGTTCTACAAGGCCAACGCCGCGTTCCTCGCGAAGCTTCAGCAGAAGTACCAGGACGACCTCCAGGTCGCCAAGGTGGTGTTCGCCGAACGGGAAGCCAACGCGCGCTGGCGCGAGGCGCTGGCCGTGGTCGGCAAGATCACGATGGCGCTGGCCACCGGCGGCACGTCGGCCGCCGTGGCGAGCCTGGCGGGCGAGACCGCGATGAACCTCGTCGGCGGCATGATGAAAGGCGACGATGCGTCGCTGACCGTCGACGACGCGACGAACCTGGCCCTCCAGAAGGCCGCCGGCGAGGACACCGCCGCGGCCGACCAGCTGCGCGGCATCCTGAAGCGCTGACCTCCCTCGAATCCGGAACAGAGATCCCATGACCTTCCGCCACTGGCTGTGCGCCACCCTCCTCGCCGCCACCGGCGCCCACGCCGCCGACGGCCAGGCCGTCCAGTACCAGGACCCCACCAGCGGAGGCCAGGTGAGCGGCATCGGCCTCGAGAGCCAGGACATCGTCACCGTCTCCGACACCATGGTGCGCGACATCCTCGCCGATGCGGAGGTGATGAAGATGCCGCGGGCGCCGCGCATCATCATGGACGCCGAGTACCTGCGCAACGAGAGCACGCAGCGCATCAACAAGAACCTGATCGTCGACCGCCTGCGCATCGCGCTGCAGCGTGCATCGAAGGGCCGCCTCGTGTTCGTCTCGCGCGAGTCGGCGGCGATGGTGGCCGCCGAACGCGACATGAAGCGCGACGGCGTGACCGACAGCGGCACCACCGGCCTCACCCGCGCGCAGGCCGGCGGCGACTACCGCCTCGTGGGCCGCATCGGCTCGCTCGACGCACGCAGCGCGTCCAGCGGCACGGTGGAGCGCTACACGCAACTGTCGTTCGAGCTGATCGACCTCGAGTCGGGCGTGAGCCTCTGGGCCAACCAGTACGAGCTGAAGAAGGCTGGCCGCGACGACGCGATCTACCGCTGAGCGCATGGCCCCGTTCCGTGCCCTTGTCCTCGCCGCCCTCGCGGCCCTGAGCGTTCCCGCCGCCGCCACCCCGGTCGACGAGCTGCTGGGCGCGGTGGGAGACCGCACCGGCAAGCCCGTGCCCGCGTACCTCACCGCCTGGGCCACCCGCGACCGCGAGTGGGGCCCGCAGCAGCGTGTGCTCGTGCAGATGGCCGCGGGCCGATCGGCCTTCCTGCGCGGCGACTGGGATCACGCGGAAGCCTTGCTCGCCGACGCACAGCGCGAGATCGAGACCGTCTATGCCAACGACCCGAAGGCCGAGGCCGCGCGCAGCGTGTTCGTGCCCGAGGCCACCAAACCCTTCAAGGGCGACCCGTACGAACGCGCGATGGTGGGCATCTACCTCGGGCTGATCGACCTCTCTCGCGGGGATTTCGACAACGCGCGCGCGGGCTTCCGCTTCGCGCAGCTGCAGGACACGATGTCGGCCGCCGAGAAGTACCAGGACGACATGGCCCTCGCGCAGTACCTCGTGGCCTGGACCTTCTGGTGCGAAGGTCGCGCCACCGCGGCAGCCGAAGAGTTCGAGCGAGCCCGCGCGCTGCGGCCGGCGCTGACCGCCCCGGTGGCGGGCGAGCGCCTGCTGATGCTCGCGGAGGTGGGCGAGGCACCGGTCAAGTTCCGCACCGGCACGTACGGTGAACTGCAGCGCATGCGGGGTGGCACGCCCACGCCGGTGCAGCAGGTGGCCTTCCGCACTGGTCACGGCAACCCGCTGCCCGCCACGATGGCCGAGGACCTGCTGTTCCAGGCCGGCACGCGGGGCGGCGCCGCCGTCGACAGCATTCGCGCCGGCAAGGCGAGCTTCCGGCAAGGCGCCGACGTGGTGACGCAGGCCGGTGCCGGCGTCGGCATCGCGGCGCTCGGCGCGGCGGCGTTCACCAGTGGCCGCGACAGCCGCGACCTCGCGGGCGTGGCCGTCGTCGCCGGGCTGGTGTCGCTCGCCGCGAAGGGCGTGGCGTCCAGCACCGAATCACTGGCCGACGTGCGCTACTGGCCCAACCTCCCCGAACGCTTCTTCGTGCGCACGGCCCCGCTGCCCGCCGGTTCGCCCACCGTCGAAGCCGGCTACTACGGCTTCGGTGGACAGCCGCTGCAGACCGGCGGTGGCCGCGTGCAGGTGGCGCCCCGCCGCGACTGCGCGCTGTTCGTTGGCCAGGCACCGCCCGCCCTCCGCGCCGACCCGGCCATGGCGGACCGCTGGCCCGCACTGCCACCGCTGCAGCCCGGCCCCGGCCGGGTCAACCTCGACCACCTGATCGCGCAGGAAGTCGGCGACGAAGGCGAATCGCTGCTCGACAGCGTGCGCCGGACGCGCGAGACCGCCCGCTGACCTTCTCCATCGAACATCCCCAAGGACGCCCACCATGACGACCCGCCGTTCCCTGTCCCTCCTTCTGGCCGCCGCGGCCCTGCTCGCCTCGTGCGCATCGGTGCCGCCGCTGCCGCACGGCATCAGCCTGATCGACGCGGAACGCCTGGCGCCGCGCATCCAGGTCCACGACCCGATCGTGGGCCGTTCAGACACCGGCACGCTGCGCGTGGCCGTGCCCGTGAGCAACCGCAGCGGCGGCCGCATCACGATCGAGGGCCGCGCCACCTACCTCGGCATCGGCAGCAACGAGGCCCCGAGCGGCTGGAAGCGCGTGTTCATCAACAAGGACTCGACCGAAACGCTGGAGTTCCTGTCGCTGAGCGATCGCGCCGGCGACTACCGCATCGAACTGCGCGAGGGGAACCGATGAGCCTCGCCCGCGCCGCCATCGCAGCCGCAGCGGTCCTGGCCACATCGAGCGCCGTCGCGCAGGCCGCGCCGGTGTACCGCGCCGACCAGCCGCCGGTGCTGGAACGCGCCGCCCCGGGCCAGGCCGAACGCGAGCGCGACAACGCCGTCGCCGCGGCCTTCGCGCAGGCCTACCAGCGCGCGGGCAGCCCGCGCGTGCTCGTGCTGTGGCACCGCGGCGTGAGCGACCAGTTCACCGACGAACGGCAGGTGACGCGCACGAACGTCAGCGTGGGCGCCCTCGCCCGCGACAACCATGCGCAGCAGGTCGTGATCACGTGGAAGGACAAGGCCTCGGCCCCGGTGTCGCTGCTCGCGCCCGCGGCGCTGGCCGACTACGAGACCGGCCTGCTGCAGCCGCTGCTGGCTTCGGGCGTGCGGCTGGTGGATCGCAACATGGCGATCCGCATGACCGCGCTCAAGACCGCCACGGCCTCGTCCGCACCGGCCTCGTCGCTCGAGGCGCCCACGGTCGAGGCCCAGGCCTTCGCCGACCTCGCCGACCAGGTGCTGCAGGTGCAACTCGTGCCCGACGGCGTCGCGCCCACGGGCTGGCGCGCGCGGCTCACGGTGATCGAGGTGCGCACCGGCACGACGCTCGCCGACAGCCTGCGTGCTTCGGCACCTGCCCGCGACGGCGACGGGGCGGTGGTGCGCACGCAGGCCACCGCGTCGCCGGACGGCGAGCGCGAGTGGCATGCGACGGACCAGGGCTTCGTCTCTCGCGCACGGCCTGTGGGCCTGCAGCAGGTGGCGCAGCGCGATGCGGTGGCGCTGATGGCGCGCTGGCCGACCCGCTGAGATCGTCTCACTCGATGCGCTCGTGGTGCCCCGGCGCCCCCTGCTTCCAGTAGGCCGCCGCGCGCACGCGCGAGCGGTCCACGCCCTTTTCCCCCACCAGCACCTCGCGCACCGCGGCCATGGCCTTCGCCTCGCCAGCGGCCCAGCTGTAGCCCGCGCCGTCCGGGATCTTCAACGCACGCACGGCGTCGACCAGGCCCGACGGCTCGCACCAGTGCCACGCCACGTCCGCCTTCGTCGGCAGCTCGCGGCGGTCTTCCGGCGCCACCGCCAGCACGGCGATGGCCCGTTTGCCCGCGGGCAGCTCCTCCAGTCGCCGCGCGATGGCGGGCAGCGCGGTGTCGTCGCCCACCAGCAGGTGCCAGTCGAAAGCCTCGGGGATCAGGAACGAGCCGCGCGGACCGCCGATGCCCACGACCTGCCCCGGTTGCGCCTGAGCGGCCCACGTGGCGGCGGGGCCGTCGCCGTGCACCGCGAACTCGATGTCGAGTTCGAGCGCGGCCGCGTCGAAGCGGCGCGGGGTGTAGTCGCGCATCACCGGGCGCGGGGCGCCTTCGGGAAACGACGGACCGTCGGGCCCGAGTTCCGGCAGCACCGGTTCGGAGGTGCCCGCAGGGGGCAGCATGAGCTTGACGTGGTCGTCGAACGAGGCGCTGGTGAAACCGGCGAGGTCGGGCCCGGTGAAGGTGATCGAGACAATGTGCGGGCTCAGCCGCGTCACGCGGCTCACCTGGAGGCGGCGGCGGCGGAGTTCGTGGCGCACGCGGCGCACCTCGAGAAGGGATTCGGTCATGGGTTGCCGTTCGTTGATAGTGTCAACCAAGTATGCGATTGAACGGTTGACACTGTCAACTACAATGGCTTCACGATGGCAACCTCCCCCGACTCCCCGCCCGACGTGATGGAGCAGATCCACACGCTGATGCACGCACTGAAGGCCCGCGTGATGCGCGGCTCGCCCGAGGCGGGCGGCCGCCGGGTCGCGCCCACCGAGGCGCGCATCCTCCACCACGTCGCCCGGCACCCGGGCTCCACCCAGGGCGACCTCGTCGAACGCACGGGTCGCGACAAGGGCCAGATCAACCGGCTGGTCCAGCAGGTCGAGGACGCGGGACTGCTGGTGCGCGTGCCCGACGAGACCGACCGCCGCAAGCTCCGCCTGGAACTCACGCCGGAGGGCCGCGAGGTGGTCAAGGGCATCGCGGCCGAGCGGCGCAAGCTGTCGGCGAAGCTGGTGGCCGACTTCACGCCGGAGGAGCGTGAGCAACTCGCGGCGCTGCTGGCGCGGTTGCAGAAGAATCTGGGCGACTGATCAGGCCGGGATCACCCCGTACACCAGCCCCCGCTCCCGCAGGAACTTCCGGTAATGCGCCGCCAGCAGGTCCGCCCGCTGCGCCTGCTCGGCCCCGGGTACCAGCGGCAGCCGCTTCGGCCGTTGTGATTCGAGGATGGGCCGGTCCTGCGCGAACACCGTGTCCTGGAAGTCGCGCACGGCCTCGTCGGGCTCCGGGGAGCGGATGCCCGAGAAGATCATCCACACCTGGCACTCGGCCTCGGTCATCGGCTGGATGAAGAGCGTGATGGCCTCGGCCACCTCGGTGCCCACCACCTGCTTGGTGAGGATGGCCGACAGCGGCCGCGAGATGCGGTAGCCGTAGACCACGTCCGACGCGCCCTCGGCCTGCAGGTTGGCCCGCGGCTGGCTGACCCGCATGCCCACCGCGCGCACGCCGGCCTCGCCGGAGTCGTCGACGAAGGCCTCCACGTCGTACGGCGGCACCTCGGTGTCACCGGCCGCGCCGAGGATGCCCTCGTGCACGAACGAGAAGTGCGCCATGTCGATGAAGTTCTCGACCACCCGCGGCGCGCACGCGTCCACCGTGTACGGCCCGGCCTGGATGTGGCGCAGCCGCGTGTCGGCGAATTCGGGGTACGGCACCACGTCGTGCGCCGGTTTGCCGAGGCACACCCAGACGATGCCGTAGCGCTCCTGCGCGCGGAACATCTGCACCATGGGCTGCGGCGGGCACGGCGTGGACGGCTGCGCCGGCTTGAGCACGCAGCGGCCCTCGCCGTCGAAGCGCCAGCCGTGGTACGGGCAGGTCAGCGTGTCGTCGACGACACGCCCGAGAGACAGCTTCGCGCCACGGTGCGGGCAGCGGTCGTCCCACACGTGCACCGAGCCATCGGCGCGGCGCCAGAGCACCAGCTCCTCGTCGAGGAGCCGCACGGGCACCGAGGCACCAGGAGCGAGTTGATCGGCCCACGCGACGGGGAACCAGTCGTTCCGGAGAACGGGATCATTCGGGATCATGAAGGGAGGGCGTGTACTGCAACGACCCTCGATGATCACAGATCGGAACAGCCGATCAGATCACTCGGAAGAAATGGGTGCCGTCGCGGCCCAGCTGCGCCACGAGGCCGAACTCCCAGTCGAGGTAGGCCTGCATCGCCTCGTGCGCGTTGTCGGTGCCCTCGTACGGGCGGCGGTAGCGGTCGATGCGCGGGGCCGCGAGCCTCGCTTCTCCCTGCCCGGTCGGCAGCCCGGCGGCGAACCACGCGGTGTTGCCCCCTTCGAGCACCCACACCTCCGCATCCGTCAGCGACTTCAGGTCGTCGGCCGCGAAGCGGGCCAGCAGGCTCGTGCCACACGTGACCACGTAGCGGCGGGCGCGCGGGATGACCTCGAGTGCCTCGGGCAGCAGCGAGCGGGGCGACCACCAGGCACCGGCGACGTGGCGGGCCACGTGGTTGGCACTGGCGGTGACGTCGATCACCGCGGTGTCGCCGGTGGCGAGCCAGTCGGCGAGGGTCACGGGGGCGACGCTGCGCACCACGGGGGTGTCCGGCCGCGGCGCCACGTCCGGACCGGTCTCGATGTCGCCGCCCAGGCCGTCGATCACGGCCACGTCCCAGCCCATCTGCGCGAGCCACGAGGCGGACATGCGGGCCCGCACGCCGTCGTCGTCGGTCAGCACGAGGCGCGCGCCGCGCACGGGCGCGTGCACGTCGGTCTCCTGCACCAGCTGGCCGCCCGGCGCGCCACGGAAGCCGCGGCGGTGCCCGCGCGCATATTCTTCCGGCGTGCGCACGTCGAGGCGGTAGGTGGTGCGGTGGGCCTCGGCGAGCCAGGCCGCGAGCTGCGTGTCATCGATGACGGCCACGCCGGCACGGCGCGCCACGTCGTCGGCCGAAGCCCGTGCGGCCGCCGGGTCGCCCGCGGGCACGTCGGCGAAGCGGCGCGATTGGCCGTGCGCGAGCGACTGGCCCGCGAGCGTCCAGCCGATGGTGCCGTTGCGCAACGCCGCCACCGGGTTCGGGATGCCCGCATTCACGAGCGATTGCGTGCCGATGATGCTGCGCGTGCGGCCGGCACAGTTGACGATCACGCGCGTGGCCGGGTCGGGCGCGAGGTCGCGCACGCGCAGCACCAGCTCGCCGCCGGGCACGCTGATGCCGCCCGGGATCGACATGGTCTGGTACTCCTCGAAGCGGCGTGCGTCCAGCACCACCACGTCGGCCTTCTCGTCCAGCAGCGCCTTCACCTCGGGGGCCGACAGCGACGGCGTGTGGCGCTCGGCCTCGACCCATTCGCCGAAGGCCTTGCTGGGCACATTGACGTCGCGGAAGACTTCCCCGCCCGCGTCGCGCCAGCCCGCGAGGCCGCCCGCGAGCACCGACACGTCGGTGTAGCCGAGGGCACGCAGCCGCGTCGCCGCGGGCAAGGCCAGGCCTTCACCGTCGTCGTAGACCACGAGGGGCACGTCACGCCGCGGCAGCCGTCCCCAGGCCTCCAGCTCCAGCTTCGACAGCGGCAGGTTCGCGGCCCACAGCGGGTGCTCCTGCGCGAACGGATCCTCCTCGCGCACGTCGAGCAGGGCGATCTCCTCGCGGGCGAGGAGCTTGGAACGGACGTGGGCGGGGGTGACCGTGGAGATGCTCATGGGATCTGCGAATAACCGGAAACGAACGGCGTGGGCGTGCCGTCCTCTGAATACGTGGCGCGTTCGACGCGGCCGATGTCGGCCCCGTACGCATGGATGCTGATCGACACGCGGTCGTCGAACGCGTTGCGCACCTGGTGCACGTCGCCGATGTTCGGCGAGACGGCATCGACCTGCCCGCGCTCGAGCCGCACCGGTGCGCCGGAAGGCACCATCGCGTGGCGGCCCGCGAAGTGGAAGCCCTGCGAGAACTCGGCGCCGCGCAGCACGCCGATCAGGCCCCAGGTCAGGTGGTCGTGGATGGGCGTGGCCTGGCCCGGTCCCCACACGAAGGACACGACCGAGAAGCGGCCGGCCGGGTCCACGTGCAGCGGGTACTGGCGGTAGCGTTCGCCGGGGCGGGTCCAGGGTTCGGGCAGCCAGTCGTCGGACGCGACCAGCTCGGCGAGCCAGGCGCTGCCCGAGGCGAGCACCTCCGGCTCGCCAGCGCCACGCGACAGCAGCTGGTCCAGCCGGTCGACGAACAGGCCGAGCGCCGCGGGCCGGGGCGCGGCGATGGCGGGGTTGCCGGGGAGGTGCCAGTCGGACATGACTTCCGTCTCGATCAGGGTCGGGGGGCCATCATCTCACCACGGCACGGCGGCGTCAGCCCCAGGCGGCCGCGGCGGTGTCCCACACCGCACGGTTGCGCGCCACCAGCAGGCCGGGGCGCCGGTCGCCCGCGCGGTACGGCGTGCCGTCGAAGCGGGCCGCGTGGCCACCGGCCTCGGTGATGAACAGCGTGCCCGGCGCGTGGTCCCACGCGAGGGTGCGCCAGTACAGCACGGCGTCGAAGCCCCCCGCCGTGACGGCCGGGTACTCGGCACCCGCGCAGTTGACACCGGGGAGCACCTCGACGCCGGCCGACGCCGCCACGCGAGCCTTGCGATCGTCGGGCAGGAACCGCGTCTTGACGACGGCGCGGCGCAGACCGGCGCCCTCTGGAACGAGCACCCGTTCGCCATCGCGCCAGGCGCCCTGACCGCGTTCGGCATGGTGCATCACGCCCGACAGCGGGTCGAGCATCCACGCCGCCACCGTCTCGCCACCTTCCAGCAGCGCGACCATCGACGACAGCGGCTCGCGGCCCGCGATGAAGTTGTTCGTGCCGTCGAGCGGGTCGACGAGCCACACCACCCCGTCGTCCAGCTGGTCCAGCAGCTCGGGCGTGGCGGCGCACTGTTCCTCGCCCACCACCCGCGAGCCCGGCACCAGCGCGCGCAGCGCCGGTGTCAGCCGGGCCTCGACTTCGCGGTCGACCACGGTCACCCACTCTCCCGGGGCCTTCTCCATCGCGTCGCCCTGCTGCAGGCGGCGGAAGCGGGGGGCGATGAGGTCGGCGGCGGCGGCACGCATCAGTGCGGTCACCTGGTCGTGGCGGAGGGAGGTCATCTGGCCATGTTAGCGGCGCGCGTTCAGGCTGGCTTCCACACAGGCGACTCCGCCACCGCCACCTTGCGCGGGATGATGTTCGCCTGCACGAACGCGTCGGCGATGCGCTGCTGCTCGGCGAGCGCCTCGGCGTCCACCGGCTGCACACGGTACGAGCGGCGCTGGTTCGCGGCCTCCACCGTGGCGGCGTCGAGGCCGATCACCGGGCCGTGCCATTCGGCGGCCGGACCCGGGTTGGCCTTGACCCATTCGCCCGCCTTCTTCAGTTCGGCGAACACGGTGTTGAGCACGTCGGCCCGGCGCTGCGCGTACGGGGACGCGGCGAGGTAGAAGCGGCGGTAGGCCGACAGCTTGCCGCCGTCCTGCAGGATGCGGGCGTTCGACTGGCGCTGCACGGCGGCGAGGAACGGGTCCCAGATCACCCACGCGGCGACGCTGCCGTTCTCGAACGCGGCGCGACCGTCGGCGGGCGTGAGATACGCCGGTTCGATGTCCTTGATCGACAGGCCGGCCTGGGCGAGCGCCTCGAGCAGCAGGTAGTGCGCGCCAGCGCCCTTCGCGAACGCGACCTTCTGGCCCTTCAGCTGGGCGAGGCTGGTGATGGGCGAGTCCTTGCGCACGACGATGGCCTGGGCCTGCGGCGACGGCGACTCGATCGCGTAGTACGTGAGCTTCGCGCCGGCCGCGAGCGCGAACGGCGGCACCGCGTCGGCCACGTCGGCGGTCAGGTCCACGGCCCCCACGTTCAGCGCTTCCAGCAGCGGCAGGCCGGACGTGAACTCGTGCCACTGCACCGACACGTTCAGCGGCGCCAGCGCCTTCTCGAGGGTGCCGCGCGACTTGAGCAGGATCGTCAGCGTGGACGACTTCTGGAAGCCGATGCGCACCTTCTCGGGGTCGGCCGCGAACGCGGGCGCGAAAGGCATGGCGGCGGCGGCGGCGCCGGCGAGCAGCAGGTGGCGGCGGCGCAGCGCGCCGTGAAGGGAGTCGGACATGAAGACGGCCTCGGAGCTTCGGAATGGGGGAAGGCTGAGACACTAAGCCCCCGGGTTCGCGCGGAAAACGAAGTTCTCCGCCTTTGCTTATGCGTTTCGGGCCCGGCACTTGCATCGGAGTCGACCCATGACCGAACCCACCCTGCTGATCCGCAACGCCCGCGTCGTGGCCACGATGGACGACGACCGCACCGAATGGCGCGACGCCAGCGTGTTCGTGCGCGGCCCCGCCATCGAGGCCATCGGCCCGGCCGCCACGCTGCCGTCCACGGCCGACGAGGTGATCGACGCCCGCCACCACGCCGTCGTGCCCGGCCTCGTCAACACGCACCACCACATGTACCAGTCGCTGACCCGCGCGGTGCCCGCCGCGCAGGACGCCGAGCTGTTCGGCTGGCTGCGCACGCTGTACCCGATCTGGTCGCGCCTGACGCCCGAGATGGCCCACGTGTCGGCGCAGCTCGCGATGGCCGAGCTGCTGCTGTCGGGCTGCACCACCAGCAGCGACCACCTGTACCTGTACCCGAACGGCGTGACCCTCGACGACACCATCGCCGCGGCCGCCGTCACCGGCATGCGCTTCCACCCCACGCGCGGCAGCATGAGCGTGGGCGAGAGCGCCGGCGGCCTGCCGCCGGACCACCTCGTCGAGCGCGAGGCCGACATCCTCGCCGACACGCAGCGCGTGATCGAGCGCTACCACGACCGCTCGCGCTTCGCGATGGTGCGCGTGGCCGCGGCGCCGTGTTCGCCGTTTTCGGTGAGCCGGGAACTGATGCGCGACTCGGCGTCCCTCGCCCGCTCGCTGGGCGCCCGCCTGCACACCCACCTCGCCGAGAACGACCACGACGTGGCCTACAGCCAGGCCACGTTCGGCATGACCCCCACGCAATACGCCGAGAGCGTCGGCTGGCTCGGCGACGACGTGTGGCACGCGCACTGCGTGAAGCTCGACACCCACGGCATCGGCCGCTTCGCCGCCACCGGCACCGGCGTGGCCCACTGCCCGTGCAGCAACATGCGGCTGGCCTCCGGCCTCGCGCCGGTGCGCGCGATGCTCGACGCCGGCGTGCCGGTGGGCCTCGGGGTGGACGGCAGCGCCAGCAACGACGCGGCGCACCTGCTCGACGAGGCACGCCAGGCGATGCTCGTCGCCCGGGTGCGCCGCTCGCTGGAGCCGTTCGGCTGCGACCACGGCCCGCGCGACATGACCGCCCGCGACGCCCTCGCCGTGGCCACGCGCGGCGGGGCGCGCGTGCTCGGCCGGGACGACATCGGCCACCTCGCCCCCGGCATGGCGGCCGACCTCGCCGTGTTCGACCTGCGCTCGCCCCGCCTCGCCGGCGGCGCGGTGCACGACCCGGTCGCCGCGCTGCTGTTCTGCGGCAGCCCGCGGGCCGCCTTCACGGTCGTCAACGGCCGCGTGGTGGTGCGCGACGGCCAGCCGACCGGCGTCGACCTGCCGGTGCTGATCGAGCGACACGACCAGCTCGCCGCCCGCCTCGTGGGAGGCTGAACACCGCCCTAGAATGGCGCCGCCAGCCGGGGGCGAATGGAACCGGCACCACTCACCCACACCACCACGTCGAGGCGGGAAGGACCATGTCGCCACAGGGCACGCGGGACCACGAGACGGCCTGGGCCTTCGGCCCGTTCCGGCTGCTGCGCGCCGAACGCCTGCTGCTCGACGGCCACCGGCGCGTGCCGCTGGGCGGGCGGGCCACGGACCTGCTGATCGCGCTGCTGGAACGCGCGGGCGACGTCGTCAGCCGCGACGAGCTCACCGAACGCGTGTGGCCCGAATCGGTGGTCGACGAGACGAGCCTGCGGGTGCACATCGCCGCGCTGCGCAAGGCGCTGGGCGACGACGCGGCGCAAGGCCGCTTCATCCTCAACGTGCCCCGGCGCGGCTACCGCTTCGTGGCCCCGGTGCACGCCGCGGCCCCCGTGCCCATCGCGCCGCACAACCTGCCCGCCCGCACCACGCGGCTCTTCGGCCGCGACGACGCGCTGCGCCACCTCGCCGCCCAGGTGCCCTCGCGCCGCCTCGTCACCATCACCGGCCCCGGCGGCATGGGCAAGACCACGCTCGCGCTCGCGCTGGCCGAGTCGGTGCTGCCGCTGTGGCGCGACGGCGTGCGTTTCGTCGACCTCGCCTCGGTCGCCGACCCGCGGCTGCTGCCGGCCGCGGTGGCCGCGCTGTTCGACCTGTCGGTGCCGCTCGACGATCCACTGCCGCCACTCGCGGCCTTCCTCCACGACCGGCACCTGCTGTTCGTCATCGACAACTGCGAGCACCTCGTCGAGGCCGTCGCCACGTTCGCCGAACAGCTGCTGCGCCTCGCGCCCTCGGTGCACATCCTCGCCACCAGCCGCGAGCCGCTGCAGGCCGAGGGCGAGTCGGTGCACCGGGTGGCCGCGCTCGACATCCCGCCGGACGGTGACGGACTCACCGCCGCCGGCGCACTCGTGTGGCCGGCCGTGCAGCTCTTCGTCGAACGGGCCGCGTCGTTCACGCTGGACGACGGCAACGCACCCCTCGTGCGCGACCTGTGCCGCCGCCTCGACGGCATCCCGCTCGCCATCGAGTTCGCCGCGGCGCGGGTGGAGACGCTCGGCCTCGCGGACGTCGCCCGGCAGCTCGGCGGCCGGCTGCGGCTGCTGGGCAGCGGCCGCCGGCCCACCCAGCCGCGCCACCGCACGCTGCGCACGATGCTCGACTGGAGCCACGACCTGCTGCCCCAGTCCGAGCGCGACACGCTGCACCGGCTCTCGGTGTTCCGCAGCGCGTTCCCGCTCGACGCCGCCGTGGCGGTGGCCGGCGAGGACCGCACGGCGGCCGTGCTCAACCTCGTGTCGAAGTCGCTCGTGTCGACCGACGGCCGCGGCACCGCGCCGTTGTACCGCCTGCTCGTCAGCACCCGCGACTACGCCGCCGAGAAGCTCGCCGCCGGTCCCCATGCCCGGGACGCCCACCACCGCCACGCCCGTCACCTTCGCCACGTGCTGGCGCAGTCCGAGCGCGGGCGGTACGACGTCCCGCGCCGCGACTGGCTCCTGGCCCACGCCCGGCTGGTCGACGATGTGCGCGCCGCGGTCGCCTGGTGTTTCTCCGGGCCCGACGCCGTCCCGCTGGGCGTGGAACTGACGGGCATGGCCACGCTGCTGATGGGCGAGATGGGCCTGCTCGACGAGTACCGCCCGTGGGTCGACCGCGCGCTGCGCCACGTGCAGGACCCCGCGATGGAACTGCGCCTGCTCACCACGCGGAGCATGCTCGGCTCGCAGTCGGTCGCCCCCGTCGACCCTGCCGCCGGGTTCGAACGGGCTCGCCACCTTGCGAAGGAGCTCGGCGACCCAACCCACCGCATCGCACCGTTCCACGGCGTCTGGAGCCGCTCGTACGGCACCGGCGACTACCGCGCGGCGCTCGCCGCCGCGCATGCCATCGGGTGCCTCGCCGACGAGTCCGAGAACCCGATGACCCGGCTGATGGCCGACCGCCTCGTGGGCATGACCTCGCACTACCTCGGCGAACACGCGCGCTCGCGGCAGCTCGTCGAACGGGTGCTGGACGCGCCATCGGACCGCGTCCCGCTCAGCTACGTGATGCTGAGCCCGCGCGGCGTGGCGATGCGGATCGTGCTGTCGCGTTCGCTGTGGATCGAGGGCCGGGTGGACGAGGCGTGGGCCGTCGCGCAGGCCGGGCTCGCGCTGGCCGAGTCCGAGAACCCCTATGCCCTCGCGCAGATGCTCGGGTCGTCGCTGTGCCCGCTCGCGCTCTGGCGGGGCGACCTGGACGCGGCCCGGCACCACGTGCAGCGCCTCGCCGACCATGCGCGGCGGCACTCGTCGCCCTACTGGCAGTCGTGGGCGCACCACTACGGCATCGCGCTCGCGCGGATCGACGCCCCCGGCGCACCGATCCCCGAGGTGAAGCCCGGGAGCCTGAAGGAACTGGACTCGCTCGCCACCGTCTCCGACGTGTTCGCGACCCCCGAGGCCTTCTCCCGCAACGACCGCGGCGACGTGGGCTGGGGTGCCGCGGAGGTGTTCCGGCGGGTGGCGGAACGCCACCTCGCCGAGGGGGAGCCCGCCGCCGCCCGTGCGCTGTTCGACCGCTCCCTCGCCGTCGCGCGGGCCCAGGGGGCGCTGTCGTGGGAGCTGCGCACCGCGACGAGCCTCACCCGGTGGAACCGGTCTCCGCACCACCTCTCGGCGCTCGCCGCCGTGCTCGACCGCTTCACGCAGGGCGAGGGCACCACCGACCTCCGCGCCGCGCGCGCGCTGCTCGGCTGAACGGAACCCAGTCGCCGATTCACCGTTTTTCACGTGCGGTCCGAGGGGCCGCCGCCGATCATTTGTCCATGTGGTCGGACCTCCCGGCAGTTTCGGGTTCTTCCCGCCACACCCGAGAAGAACCGACAAGCCCCCGGCGGGCAGGCGGGCGCCACGGCGCATCGCCCCGTCCCGCGAGACAGGAGAAGAACTCATGGACTCGACCGCAACTCGCCCCCTGATCGTCCACATCGACCACGCCGAACCGCTGATCGCGGCCGGCGCCCTGCACGCGCTGCTGGCCCAGCCCGGCATCGACGTCCGGCCCGCCGACACCGGCCCGGCCGACGTCGTCATCGCCGACTACCGCAGCGGCCTGCGCCTGGCCGCCGAGGCCCGCACGCGGCCACCCCGGCCGGGGCGGCCCGCACCCACGCGGCTGATGGTGGTCACGGTGCACGACCGCGAACACGAGGTGCGTCAGGCCCTCGAATCGGGCGTGCACGGCTACCTGCTGACGAGCTGCCACACCGAGGAGCTGGTGCGCTGCGTGCGGGCCCTGGGCAACGGCGCACGCTACCTGTGCATGACCGTGGCGCAGCGCATGGCCGACAGCCTGACGCGAGAGTCGCTCACGTCGCGGGAAGTCGACGTGCTGCGCCTGCTGGCCCGGGGCCAGTGCAACAAGGCCATCGCGACCGACCTGGACATCGCGGTGGGCACCGTGAAGGCCCACGTGAAGGCCATCATGGGCAAGCTCGACGCCCGCAGCCGCACCCACGCCGTCACGGTGGCGGCCGGCCGCGGCCTCGTCGACGACACCTTGCCCCACGACAGCCGCCTCCCCGAGGACACCGGCCGGCCGTTCGCGGCGGTGGCGTTCCCCCAACCCAGTCCGCTCGCCAGCTGAGGGGCGCCGTGAAACGCGTGACGGGTGTGGCGTTTCACGCCCTTCACAAGATTTCACGGCGATTGACACCCTCCCTCCGCCATGATGCCGCCCGGCGCAGAACGCCGTGCGCCGCCCCTTGCCTGCCCCGAACGTCACCATGACCGCCACCGTGCCCCGCCGCTTCCTCCCCTCCTCCGTCGCCGCCGGCTGCGCGTCCCTGCTGGCGCCCTGGGCCGCGGCCCAGACCGCGGCGGAACCGGTTTCGCTGCCGGAGGTCACCGTCACCGCCGAACGGGTCGAGAACGTGCTGCGCAAGACCCCCGTGTCGGTGGGCGTGGTGGACTCGCAGGAGATCGAGCGCAAGGGCATCACCCAGCTCAACGACCTCGTGGGCCTGGTGGCCGGCGTGTCCGTGCCCAACGGCTTCAGCAACATGCCGCAGGCGGTGGGCATCCGCGGCGTGGGGGTGTCGTCCCCGGCGATGGCGCAGGCCGTGGGCATCTACATCGACGACGTGCCGCTCATCCGGGGCTACGCCACCGCGCTGTGGGACCTGCCCGACATCGAACGCATCGAGGTGCTGCGCGGGCCGCAGGGCACGCTGTACGGCCAGAACGCCACCGCCGGCGCCGTGCGCTACATCTCGATCGATCCGTCGGCGGACACCAACGCCTGGCTGTCCATGGGCGTCGGCAACCTCGACGCCTTCGAGGCACGCGGCTATGCCAACGGCCCGCTGGGCGACGGGCCACTGTCGGCGAGCATCGCGTTCTCGCGCAAGGTGAACGACGGCTACGCGCGCAACGCCACGCTCGACACCGACGTCAACCGCATCGACGCCACCCAGTTCCGCGCGAAGCTGCGCTGGGCCGCGAGCGACACCACCAGCGCCGTGCTCGCCATCGACGGGCTGAAGGACGGCTCCGACACCAACACCGCCAACTTCCCCGCCGGCGGCCCGCCCCGCGTGACCTACACCCCGGCCGGCCCCGGTGCGTTCGAACGCCAGGCCGGCGGGGCGTCCCTCAAGGTCGAGTCGCTGCTCGGCAACGGCCTGAGGTTCCGCTCGATCACCGGCTACCGGGCCTACACGGACGACCCCACGAACGCCGACTTCGGCGGGCTCGCGACGCCGCAGTACGTGATGTCCCAGCGCATCCAGCAGCAGGCCTTCACGCAGGAGTTCCAGCTGCAGGGCCGCGACGCGAAGCGCCAGTGGACCGTGGGCACGATGTTCGTGTCCGACCGCTTCGACTTCCAGCGCGGCGTGGACGCCTACCCCGCCGCGGGCCTCGTGCACTCGGATGCGCGCACACACCAGGAGACGCAGGACATCGGGCTGTACGGCCAGGCCCGCCAGGCGGTGGACGAACGCACCGGCGTGGTCGGCGGGCTGCGCCTGTACCACACGCGGCAGAGGGCCGCGAACGCGTTCGCCCGCACCGACAACACGGGCGCGCTCGTGCCGGTGTACTCGGTGGACGGGCTGTCGACGTCGGACACCGGGCTGCTGCCGCGCCTGGGCGTGGACCACCAGTGGTCGCCCGACCTGTACCTCTACACGAGCATCGCCCAGGGCGCGAAGTTCGGCGGCTACAACCGCGCCGCGGAATCGGTGATCTCGGCGCAGACCCCCACCGACCCCGAACGGGTCACCACGTGGGAGGGGGGCGCCAAGGGCCGGTTCCTCGACGGCCGCCTCTCGGCGAACGTCGCGTTCTTCTACAACGACTACCGCGACTACCTCGCGGCGCTCACGAACCTCGTGATCGGCGGCGTCACGGTGCCCGACGCCGTGCTCGTGAACGCCGGCAAGGCCCGCACCTACGGTGTCGACATCGACATGGCCGCGAAGCTGAGCAGCCGGGTCGACTGGACCCTGTCGCTCGAGCTGCTGAAGTCGCGCTTCGACGAGTTCGCGAACCCGACGGGCCAGGCCTCGCGCGACTACGTGGGCAACGACCTGCCGAACGCACCGCCGGTCACGCTCGGCACCACCCTCAGCTACCGCCAGCCGTTCTCGAGCGGCGCGGAGGCCAACCTCGATGCCACGCTGCAATACCTGAAGGCCCAGTACACCGACGTCGCGAACACCCCGGAACTCAAGGCGCCGGACCAGACCTACGTGAACCTCGGCGCGAACTTCATCGACCCGTCGCGCCACTGGACCTTCTCGCTGCGCGTGCGCAACCTGTTCGACAAGTCGTACGCGCTGCTGCACACGCGCATCCCGGTCTACGGCGTGCACGCCGTCTACTACAACCCGCCGCGCACGCTGATGTTCACCGCGCGCTACGACTACTGACGCCCCCCTCCTTCGTTCAGGTCCCGGGCGTGCCCTGGGGGACATGACCGCAGCGGGGCGCCGCTGCATCCTGAAGGCCCATCCCGACGGAGCTCCCATGAGCGAACGCATCACCATCACCACCCCGGACGGCGCCTTCGGCGCCTACCTCGCGCGCCCCGCGGCGAGCGGCACGCCGGCCCCCGCCATCGTCGTCATGCAGGAGATCTTCGGCATCAACGCCGACATGCGCGAGACCTGCGACACGCTCGCGTCGCAGGGGTTCATCGCCTTGTGCCCGGACCTGTTCTGGCGCCTGGAGCCGGGCATCGACCTGTCCGACCGCACGCAGGCCGAATGGGAGAAGGGCTTCTCGCTGTACCAGGCCTTCGACTTCGACCAGGGCGTGGAAGACGCGGCCGCGGTGCTCGCCCACGCGCGCTCGCTGCCGGGCGCGTCCGGCAAGGCCGGGATCATGGGTTTCTGCCTCGGCGGGCTGATGACCTTCCGCACCGCGTCGAAACACGGTGCCGATGCGGCGGTGGCCTACTACGGCGGCGGCACGGAGCAGTACGTCGACGAGGCGCGTTCGCTGAAGACGCCGCTGCTGATGCACCTGGCGGGCGAGGACGAGTACATCTCGAAGGACGCGCAGAAGACCATCCACGCGGCCCTCGACGTCCACCCGCAGGTGAAGATCCACGACTACCCCGGCTGCAACCACGCCTTCGCCCGCCACGGCGGCCAGCACCACGATGCCGCGGCCGCGGCGCTCGCCGACGGGCGTACGCTCGCATTCTTCGACACCCACCTGAAGTGAGGCCCGCATGCCGCCCGAACCGTACCAGCCGATCAGCTGCGAATTCCACGACGTGCTGGAGTCGCTCGCGACGAAGGCCCGCCGCGCCCCGGTCGTCTACGTCGGCGACGACGGCACGCGGCACGAGGTGTCGGCGGTGATCGCCGACCTCTTCGGGCGCGACGGGATCGAGTACATGACACTCGACTCCGGCGAGTCGATCCGCCTCGACCGCATCGTGACGGTCGACGGCGTGCGGCTCGCCGATTTCCAGGGCGATGCGGGGGGTTGACGGGCGCGCCGCTAGACTGGCGCGATGGACGCCCCTCGCCTGACCCGCGCACAGTGGCTCCGATGGGCCGCCGGCCTGTCGGCCGCGGGGCTCTGGCCGCACGGCGTGCCCGCCGCCGCACCGCCCATGCACGCCCGCCCCATCCCCTCTTCCCGCGAACCGCTGCCCGTGATCGGCTGCGGCACCTACATCGGCTTCGACCAGGCCCCGGGCAGCGCCGAGTACCAGCGGCTGCCCGCGGTCGTCGACACGCTGTTCGCCGCCGGCGGCAGGGTGATCGACAGCTCGCCGATGTACGGCCGTGCCGAGGCCACCACTGGCGAGGTGCTGGCCGCACGCGGCAAGGCGGGTGAAGGCTTCCTCGCGACGAAGGTGTGGACCACGGGGCGCGAGGCCGGCATCCGGCAGATGGAGACGTCGATGCGGCTGCTCGGTGCGAAGCGCCTCGACCTGATGCAGGTGCACAACCTCGTCGACTGGCGCACGCACCTCGCGACCCTGCGCGGCTGGCAGGCCGAGGGCCGCGTGCGCTACCTGGGCATCACGCACTACACGGCCTCGGCCTATCCCGAGGTGGAGGCGGTGCTGAAGTCGCAGAAGCTCGACTTCCTGCAGATCAACTACGCCTTCGACGACCGCGAGGCCGCCGAGCGGCTGCTGCCGCTGGCGGCCGACCGCGGCGTGGCGGTGATCGTGAACCGTCCGTTCGGCGGTGGCGGCCTGCTGCGCCGGCTGCGCGACGAACCGCTGCCCGGCTGGGCCGGCGAGATCGGCGCCACGTCGTGGGCGCAGGTGCTGCTGAAGTTCGTGCTGAGCCACCCGGCCGTCACGTGTGCGATCCCCGGGACGAGCCGGGCCGAGCACATGGTGGACAACGTGGCGGCCGGGCGGGGCGTGCTGCCCGAGCCGGCCTTCTGGACCGGCAAGGCATTGCCGGCCTGATCGCCAGGGATCAGTCGGTCGCCTTGCCGCCCAGCAGCCCGTCGCGCGTGGCGCCACGCACCTTCGGGCCGATCCACACCTTCATCAGCATCGGGAAGAAGGCCTCGCCCTGGATGGAGTCGCCGATCTTCTGGCCGTTGAGCGAGAACTCGGTGGTCTGCGTGGACGGCGAGTAGTCGACGATCACCTCGTCCCCCTTGTTCACGCGCTTGCGGTTGCCGAACACGGTGCCCAGCTGCGACGTGGCCACGATGTTGGCCGAGAACTCCGCGGTGGTGACGTTCTGGCGGATGCGGTCGAGCATGGCGTTCGACAGGTCGCGGGCGGACACCTCGCGCACCATGAAGAAGTGGATGCGCTTGACACCCTTCTCGGCGACGGCGCCCTCCATCGTCGTCTGCTTCTTCGGCAGGTAGAAGGCCACGGCGGTGGACTTCATCGACAGGATGCTCGACACCGCGGCGCCATTGAGGTGCAGGGTCTGGCCCTGGACCGTCGCCGTGTCGGCGAACTTGTAGCCCTCCACTTCGACTTCGGCGCGGGCCGCCCCGGTGGCGAAGGCCATCACGAGGGCCAGGGGGGCGAGGTAGCGGGACAGGGTCATGGTTTTCCTTGGGGGCTGAACGGGTTCGAACACGAGCGGTGGAACGGTTTGTGACAAAACGTTCACGATGACGCGATGGCGACTGTAAGCGCTCGATCTCGACCAGTCGTCGCAGTTCGGGTGCGATTTGTCGCATGTCGTGAATTGCGCACGTGCAAACGTCTCAAAATAAGAACGAACGTTCGATTTTATCGACGGGCGGGCTATATTCGCGTCCGCCGGACCTTCCGGCCATCCGCAAAACCCCCACCCGCAGAGACCTCCATGACCGTTTCGAACCCCGTCCGCCGTCTGGCCGTCCTGGCGTCGGCCCTGACCGCCGCCTTCACCGCCCCGGCCTTCGCCGCAGAGAACGGGCAGGTCCGCGCCCTGCTCGGCGCCCCCTCGTACGAACTCGCCACGCCCCAGTTCCCGGGCGTCTACGGCCAGCTCTGGTACCAGCACTACAGCGCCGACAAGGTGAAGGACAACCACGGCGACGACGTCAGCCAGTCCGCCACCGTGCCGGGCGTCGGCGTGGTGCCGGTCAAGGTGGACACGAAGGTCCGCGCCGACGTGATCGTGCCGCGCGTCACCTGGATCACCGAGCAGCTGGTCGCCGACGGCCGCCTGGGCTTCTCGGCCTCGCTGCCGCTCGTGAAGCAGCGCACCACGGTCGGCCTGTCTTCCCCGGTGGCGGCCCTGCAGCCCACGCTGGACGCCCTGGCCGCCTCGCGGTCCGGCGAGCAGAGCGGCATCGCCGACATGGAAGTCGCCGGTTTCGTCGACTGGCAGCAGGAAGCCTCGCGCCTGGCCGGCGGCCTGGCCTTCGTCGCGCCCACGGGCGACTACGAAGCCGGCCGTGCCGTGAACATCGGCACCGGCAAGTACTGGACGCTGCGCCCGCTGCTCGTCGCCTCCCACGTCTGGGAGAACGGTTTCCAGATCGGCACCCGCACCACGTACTCCATCAACTCGACCAACCGCGACACCGACGTGAAGTCCGGCCAGTACCTGCACGCCGACTGGGCGGCCGTGTACCCGCTCGGCGACCTGTGGCGCATCGGCGTGCAGGGCTACGCGCTCGTGCAGACGACCAAGGACAAGGGTGCCAACGTCGCGGCCGACGGCAACAAGGTCCAGACCTACGGCGCCGGCCCGACCGTCGCGTACCTCAGCGAAAGCGGCACCTGGGCCATCGACTTCAAGGTGATGCAGGAGTTCGCCGTGCGCAACCGTCCGGAAGGCACGGTGGGCTGGCTGCGCCTGAACTTCCGCGTCGACTGATCGGTCGGGTCGCCTGATCCGGGCGCGCCGATAGAATCCGGGCCCCGCCGCGTTCGCGGCAGCCCGGCGCGCCCTCCATGCCCCACGTTCTCGTCGAACGGCTCGTCAAGTCGTACCGCATCGCCGAACGCGACCCGGGGCTGTGGGGCGCCGTGCGCGGCATCGTCCACCGCCGCAACCGCACGGTGGAGGCACTCTCCGGCGTCACGTTCTCGCTCGAACGCGGTGAACTGCTGGGCCTGATCGGCCCCAACGGCGCCGGCAAGTCCACCACCATCAAGATCCTCGCCGGCATCCTGCGGCCCGACGGCGGCCGCGTGGAGGTCGACGGCCGCCACCCCTTCGACGACCGCGAGCGGCACGTGGGCCGCATCGGCGTGGTCTTCGGCCAGCGCACCCAGCTCTGGTGGGACCTGCCGGTGGGCGAAGGTTTCGACCTGCTGCGCGACATCTACCGGGTGGACCCGGTGCGCTACCGGCGCACCCGCGACGAACTGGTCGCGATGCTGCAGCTCGAGCGCCTGCTCGACCAGCCCGTGCGCCAGCTGTCGCTCGGCCAGCGCATGCGCGCCGAGATCGCCGCCGCGCTGCTGCACGAACCCGAACTGCTCTTCCTCGACGAACCCACCATCGGGCTCGACGCGCCATCGAAGCTGGCCGTGCGCGACTTCGTCAAACGTGCGAACCGCGAGCGCGGCGCCACCGTGCTGCTGACCACGCACGACATGCACGACATCGAGGCGCTGGCCGAGCGGGTCATCATCATCGGCCACGGCCGGGTGCTGGCCGACAGCCCGGTCGACGCCTTGCGCACGCAGGTGCTCGCCCAGCGCCGGCTCGTGGTCGACTTCGACGGCACGCCACCCGGCACGTTCGACCTGCCCGGCACCGACTTGGTCGAGCGCGATGGCCGCACCGTGGTGTTCGGCTTCGACCCGGCCACCTCGTCCGCGCCCGCACTGATCGCGCGGCTCGTCGCGAACCACGCGGTGGCGGACATCCACCTCGAGGGCCTGTCGATCGAGGAGGTCATCTCGCGGTTCTATGCCATGCACGGCGCGGGTGAAGCGTGATGAGGCCGTACGTCGCGGCCTTCACCTCGCGCTTCCTGCAGATGCTGCAGTACCGCACCGCCGCGCTCGCGGGCTTCGTCACGCAGTGCTGGTGGGGCGGCATCAAGGTGATGGTGCTCACGGCCTTCTACGCCAGCGGCGCGCCGGCGTCGATGCCCCTCGCCCACGCCATCACGTACACCTGGATCGCCCAGGGGCTGCTGGCCCTGCTGCCGTGGGCGGGCGACCCCGAGGTGGCGCTGTCGGTGCGCACCGGGTCGGTCGCGTACGACCGCCTGCGGCCCGTGGATGCCTACGCGCTCTGGTTCGCGCGCACCACCGGCTGGATCGCCGCGCGGGTGCTGCCGCGGGTGGCGCTGATGGCCACGTTCGCCGTCGTGCTGCTGCCGCTGGCCGGGCTCGGCGCGTGGGCCTGGCAGCCGCCGGCGACGCTTGCGGCGGGCGCGTTCGCGGCCGTGTCGGCGGGGCTGGCCCTGCTGCTGTCCGCCGCGTTCGTGATGCTCCTCAACATCGCCACCGCCGCGCTGCTGAACGACCGCGGCATCAACGCGCTCGCGACGCCGCTCGTGATCGTGCTGTCGGGCAACCTGCTGCCGCTCGCGCTGCTGCCCGACACCTGGCAGGCCGTGCTCCTGCTGCAGCCGTTCGCCGGGCTGCTCGACATCCCCGTGCGCCTGTACTTCGGCGAGTTCACCGGCTGGACGGCGCTGGGTGCGCTCGGGCTTCAGGCCTTCTGGATCGCCGCGCTCGCCGCCCTCGGCCACGCCGCGATGGGCGGCGCGATGCGCCGGCTCGACGTGCAGGGCGGCTGACATGGGCGCCCTCCCCCTCTTCGCCCGGCTGGTGGCCGCCTCGTTGCGCGGCCAGGCGCGCTACCCGGCGTCGGCGCTGATGCTGACCCTCGGCCAGTTCCTCGCGACCGGCATCGAGGTGATCGCCGTGTGGGCGCTGTTCCACCGCTTCGGCGACGTCTCGGGCTGGCGCCTCGGCGAGGTGGCGCTGTTCTACGGCCTCGTCAACGTGATGTTCGCCGTGGCGGACACGCTCGGTCGCGGCTTCGACGTGCTGGGCACCGAGTTCCTGCGCACCGGCGCGTTCGACCGCCTGCTGCTGCGCCCGCGTGCGTTGACGCTGCAGTTGATGGGCCACGATCTGCGCGTGAGCCGCCTGGGCCGCCTGCTGCAGGGGCTGCTGGTGATCGGCTTCGCCACCGTGTCGGCCGGCATCGCGTGGACACCCGCGTCCGTCGCGCTCGCGCTGTTCGCGGTGGCCGGCGGCGCGGCGCTGTTCCTCGGCATCCTGGTGCTGCAGGGCACCCTGTCGTTCTGGACCCTCGAGAGCCTCGAGGTGGCCAACGTGCTGACCTACGGCGGGGTGGAGGCCGGACAGTACCCGCTCGCGATCTACGAGCAGTGGTTCCGCCGGCTGCTGACGTTCGTGGTGCCCCTCGCCGGCGTCGCGTACTACCCCGCCGTCGTGCTGCTCGGCCGCGCCGACCCGCTGGGCGCCCCCGCCTGGGTGGGCTGGGGGTCGCCGCTGGCCGGCTTCATCTTCCTCGCGGCCAGCTTCGCGGCGTGGCGCGTCGGCGTGCGGCACTACACCTCGTCCGGCAGCTGAGCCGCCGGACGGTCACTTCTTCTTCGACAGCGCGGCGAGACGCCCCATCGTCGCTTCCGCGGACACACGGTCGTCGTTCCAGAAGTCCGCCACGATCTGCTTCATCACGCCCTCCATCTCGGAGTTCTGCACCATGCCGCTCGCCACCGACGGCACCGCCGTCTTCATCAGCGACGCGGCGACGAAGTGGGCACTGGACTCCTGGCTGCAGCGGTCAAAGCCCTGGCGGTCGCCACCGGTGACGGCCGGGATCGAGCCCTTGTTCAGGTTGAAGATCTCCTGGAACGCCGGGGTCATCAAGGTCGAGATGAACGCGTTCTGCGCGACCATCGCGTTCGGGTCCTTCAGCTGGAACAGCGCGAAGCTGTCGATGTTGAAGATGTACGCGCGCTCGGTGCCCGGCGTGGGAACGCACAGGAACTCCTTGCCGGGCACCTGGCCCGCCGCCCGGAACTCGCCCTTGGCCCAGTCGCCCATGAACTGGACCGCGGCCTCGCCCTTCATCACCATCGCGGTCGCCTTGTTCCAGTCGCGGCCCACGGACCCGCGGTCCGTGTAGGGCTTGATGCGGCGGAAGGTCGTCAGCACCCGTTCCATGACCGGGCCGTTGAGCGTGGCCGGATCCAGGTCGACGAAGGCGCGGCGGAAGAAGTCCGCACCGCCCACGCCGAGCGCCACGTTCTCGAACAGCAGCAGCTCCTGCCACGGCTGGCCGCCGTGGGCCACCGGCACGATGCCGGCGCGCTGGAGGCGGTCGGCCACGCGGAAGAAGTCCTCCCACGTCTGCGGCGGACGGGCGTTGACGCGGCGCAGCGCCTCCGCGTTGATCCACATCATGTTGACGCGGTGCACGTTGACCGGCACCGCGACGTAGTGCCCCTGGTACTTCATCACGTTCGCCACCACGCCCGGCAGCTGCGAATCCCAGCTCTGGCGCACCGCGATCTCGTCGAGGTTCGCGAGGACACCCATGCGGCCGTACTCGCCGATCGCCGGCCCCTTGAGCTGCGCCGCACCCGGCGGGTTGCCGCTCCGCACGCGCTCCTTCAGCGCGGCGATGGCGCTGTCGCCACCGCCACCCGGGACCGTAAAGTCCTTCAGCACGTGGCCCTGCGACTGCAGCATGCGGCGCAGTTCCGCGACGGACTTGGCCTCCCCGCCCGCCGTCCACCAGTGCAGCACCTCGACGGTGCCCGCCCGGGCCGGTGTCGCCGCACCACCGAGCATTCCCCAAAAGACGGCCGCGAGCGCGCACGCCGCGACCGCGCGCCGAGGCGCGCCAGACACAAGCTTCATGTCTTCACTCCGAGAGGATGGGCCGCCCCCATGCGGCCCGTTCGAACGGACGGGGCCGGGCGGCCTCGCGTGTCGACAGCAGGGCCGGATGGCCCTGCCCTTCACTCACCACCAGGCTTCGCCCTGGATGCCGATCGACGTGCCCGACTTCTTGTCGCCATACACCTCGGCGGTGCGCGACTTGTCGGCCACCATCGCCAGGCGGGCCGCTTCGTTCCACCAGCCTTGCGTGACGAACAGGCGGATCGTCGGGCGCGAGCCCGCCGTGTTGCCTGCCGACACCGCACCGGCCAGCGTCAGCTTCGTCAGGCGGCGGGTGTCACCCACGTCCGGCTTGATCTGGTCGTGGCCCA
>Ga0209256_1000142_pt1 | contig 152245 bp, 127 predicted proteins | sample AraplaCol_mCL_r2_2_FD_184270 | JGI IMG/M metagenome (GOLD analysis project Ga0209256, IMG submission 184270) | Arabidopsis root microbial communities from North Carolina, USA - plate scrape MF_Col_mCL_r2 (SPAdes) (version 3) | ecosystem: Host-associated > Plants > Roots > Endosphere | place... | reverse complement strand
AGAAATCGGAAACGCCGCCAGTCATCTCATGCATGGCGGCGTCGAGGGCGACGAGGTCGCTCGTGTACATGATGGCGGACACGGCGACAACGGTGGAAATCTTGATTTCGATAGGCTTTTGGAACGTGCTCTTCGGCATAACAATCGCAAAGTAACGGGCATGGCCCAGGCTGGGTGCATTGTACTTTGCTTAAGCTTGCTTGGGGAGGCTTGTCCAGTGTTTATGCGGGTCTACGGACCGGCTGCCAAAAAATGTTGCCGTGATAAAATTTCGAAAAAATTAAGCAAATCGGACAACACGGGCTCGAAGATCAACATTGGCGACGTTGTGTTCGAGGTGCAAGAGGGAAGTTCGGTTCACCCACAACATGGTTCCCAATGTTAAAGAACTGGAGAGTCTGAGGGCCGTGTTCGATGAGAACGCAGCCTCCCACGGCGGCGCCTATGCCTTCGTCGACTCTGACGGAGAAACGGTCGTTCGTTGGATTTACTCAAGCTCCTAATACAATCCAAACAAGCGCCCAAACATGCCGGCAACCATAATTGTTAGCCCAACCAGCCAGCGTGTTGTAACAGCATGTTCCTTGCGGATTGCTTCGAAACCTCTGTCCATATGCTCCCGTAAGATTTCGATGGCGTCATAAAGCCTGTCTATATCTCTTTGCATACCGGCCACCTCTGTCTCTACTTTGGCAATTCGTTAGCGGTCATCCATATAGCCTCCTCCGAATGGCTCAACTTTGAGCCGGTTCGATCGAAGGGACTTGAGGTTGGACAGGGATGTCTTAGGAAAGTTCTGCTTCGGCTCGAAGTTTTTGGGCGGCGGCGACCATGTTTTGCAGGGCGGCCGCGGCCTCGGGCCAGGCGCGGGTTTTCAGGCCACAGTCGGGGTTGACCCAAAGCTGCGCTGGCGGAACAACGCGGGCGGCTTTGCGCAGCAGGTCGGCCATTTCATCGCTGCCGGGCACGCGCGGTGAGTGGATGTCGTACACGCCGGGGCCGATCTCGTTCGGGTAGCGGAAGCTGGCGAAGCCGCCCAGCAGCTCCATCGCGGAGCGGCTGGATTCGATCGTGATCACGTCAGCATCGAGCGCTGCAATCGCCGGCAGGATGTCATTGAACTCTGCATAGCACATATGGGTGTGGATCTGCGTTGCGTCGCCCGCTACCGCGGCGCTGATGCGGAAAGCTTTCGTGGCCCAGCTCAGGTAGGCGTCCCAGCGGCTGCGGCGCAGTGGCAGGCCTTCACGCAGGGCCGGTTCGTCGATCTGGATGATGGCGATGCCGGCGTTCTCAAGATCGCGAACTTCATCGCGGATCGCGGCGGCGATTTGCAGGGTGGTGTCAGAACGCGCCTGGTCGTCGCGCACGAAGGACCATTGCAGGATCGTGACCGGTCCAGTCAGCATGCCCTTGACCGGCTTTGTTGTCAGGCTTTGCGCGTATTCCGCCCATTGCACCGTCATTGCCTGCGGACGTTGCACGTCGCCGTAAATGATTGGCGGCTTCACACAGCGCGAGCCGTAGGATTGCACCCAGCCGTTGGCCGTGAACGCGAAACCATCAAGTTGCTCGCCGAAATATTCGACCATGTCGTTGCGTTCGGCTTCGCCATGCACCAGCACGTCGAGGCCCAGTTCTTCCTGCTGGCGAATGGCGTGCTCGATTTCTTCGCGCATCGCTTGCTGGTAATCAGGCGCCGCGAGATCGCCGCGCTTAAAGGCAGCGCGGGAAGCGCGGATCTGCTGCGTTTGCGGGAAGGAGCCGATGGTCGTGGTCGGGAATGCGGGTAATTGCAGGCGACCACGCTGCTGTTTCTGGCGTTGCGCGAACGGCGAGCCGCGACGCGCTGTGCGCTCGTCGGATGTCAACGTGGCCAGGCGCTCTGCGACCGCAGCCCTGTGCACGCGTGCGCTGGCACGGCGGCTGGACAGCGCTTCACGAGCAGCGGCAAAGCCGCGCGCCACCTGGCCGGAGATGCGCTCATCGGCTGACAGCGCCGCTTTGAGCAGCGCGAGCTCCGCCAGTTTCTCTTCAGCGAAGGCGAGCCACGGACGGACTTCTTCGTCGAGCGTCGGTTCGGACGACAGGTTGTACGGCACATGCAACAGCGAGCAGGACGTGGAAAGCCAGACCGGGCCGCTGCGCTTGGCCAGCACCGGCAGCAGTGTCGCCAGGACTGCATCGAGGTCGGTGCGCCAGATATTGCGGCCATCGATGATACCGATCGATAACACTTTATGCGCTGGCAGCCAGTCCGCTACGCTGGTCAGTTCGCTGGCGGCGCGCACCGCATCGACGTGCAAGCCGGCGACTGGCAGGCGGCAAGCCAGGCTGACATTTTCTTCCAGCGGCGAAAAGTAAGTGGCGACCATCAGCTGCGCACCCGCCTGGTTGAGCAGCCAGTACGCAGGTTCGAACGCATTGCGCCATGCATTTGGCAGGTCGAGGCCGAGGATCGGCTCATCCAGTTGCACCCACTCGGCGCCGGCTGCGCGCAACTGCATCAGCAGGCGGCTGTACTGCGGCAAGAGCTTCTCCAGCAGGTCAAGGCGGTTGAAGCCATTTGCCGCGCCGCGCTCTTTGCCGAGCCAGAGGAAGGTGACGGGACCCAGCAGCACAGCCTTGACAGGGTGGCCGGTGGCACGCGCCTCGGCGACTTCATCCAGCAGGCGCTTGCTGTCCAGCTCGAACGTGGTGGATTCGTTGAATTCCGGGACGAGGTAATGGTAGTTGGTGTCGAACCATTTGGTCATTTCCAGCGCTGCACCATTTTGGCCGCAGTTGCACGATTCGTGCGCATGATCACCGCGCGCCATCGCGAAGTAGCGGGCAAGCGGCGATTCTTCCCCAGTGAAGCCGAAGCGCGCCGGCTCGCAGCCGAACAGCTGGATATGGTTGGCCACATGGTCGTACAGCGCGAAATCGCCCACCGTCACATAGTCCAGGCCATGCTGGCGCTGGAGTGCCCAATGCCGGGCACGGAGATTGCTCGCTGTGTCTTGCAGCGCTGCTTCGGAAGATTCGCCGCGCCAGAAGCGTTCCAAAGCGAACTTCAGTTCGCGTGCTGCACCGATGCGTGGAAAGCCAGGAATATGAGTTTGTACCAGTTTCATTTTTGTCATGCGTGAGAAATATTCGTGAAGTACAGTTTGCGGCATGGCGGCATATAATAAAAACGAAACTTTTTATGCATTAACTTGAAAACTTTTCATACATGCTCGAGATTCGTCACCTGCGCACGCTGTCAGCGCTTCGCTCATCCGGTAGCCTGGTCAAGGCAGCTCAGTTGCTCAACCTGACCCAGTCGGCCCTATCACATCAAATAAAATTGCTGGAAGATCGCTACGGAACGCCGCTATTTGAGCGTAAATCGATGCCGATCGGCTTCACGGCAACCGGCGAAAGGCTGCTGAAACTGGCCGACACATTGCTACCCGAAGTCGAGCGGGCAGAGCGCGACATGCTGCGCCTGTCGCAGGGCGACACCGGCCAGTTGCGCGTCGCGCTTGAATGCCATACATGCTTTGACTGGCTGATGCCGGTCATGGATGCTTTCCGCACCCGCTGGCCGGACGTGGAAATCGACCTCGTTTCCGGCTTCCACAGCGAACCTGCCGACCTGCTGCGTGCCGGGCAGGCCGACCTGGTGATTGGTTCCGACTACAGCGCCGACTATTCAACTTTCCCGCTGTTCCGTTTTGAGATCCTGACCGTGATGGCGCAGAAGCACCGCCTCGCATCGCAGCGCCGCTTGGCGGCCCAGGACTTTGAAGGCGAAACCCTGATCACCTACCCGGTGCCGGAAACGCGCATCGACCTTATCCGCGAAGTCCTGCGTCCTGCCGGCGTTGATTTCCAGCGCCGCACCGCCGAACTCACGGTCGCCATTCTGCAATTAGTTGCAAGCCGTCGCGGCCTGGCAGCTCTTCCTAACTGGGCAATCAAGAATTATGTGGACTACGACTACGTCATTGCACGTCCAATTGGCGAGACCGGACTGTGGAGCGACTTGTTCGTTTCCGTGCCGCCAGCCTTGCAGCACAAGGCCTACGTGGCCGATTTCGTCAACGTGATACGTGAGCAGTGCGCATCCACGCTGGACGGTATCAAGTTATTGTCGTGACATCGAATAGGGTTTTATGCAAAATGAAAGCGTCCTTGATGTTTATCAAACGTATCGCAGGAATCGCGCACTAACATGAGAAGTCTTGAGGTATCTCAGCCACTCAAATAATTGAAGGAGCATGGGCATGTACGCGTTCAATGACGAATTTTCCCGCGCCGCACAAGCGGCTTTCGACGCGCAACTCGCCAGCTTCGCCAGCATTTGTGATTGGCACCGCGATACCGCATTGGCTTCTCTGGCTGCCATGACCGCAGCCTCCAATGAATTCCTGGCCATCCAGCATCCACAAGACCTACTGCAAATGGCTACCGACCAAGGCAAACATGCCATTGACCGTGCGCAAGCTTTTGGCCGTGAGGCAACAGACGTGGCTTTGAATAAGCCACTGTTCCGGTAGGCCATTGCTGGCCGCGGGCATGGCACTTAGCTAGAATGCATTGAAAGATTTTCATACCACTTCCGGAGAAGCAGAATGGATGATGTAGTAATCGTTGCAGCAGGGCGCACCGCAGTAGGCAAGTTTGGTGGATCCCTGGCCAAGACCCCGGCAGCAGAGCTGGGCGCCCACGTTATCAAGGGCCTGTTGGCCCAGACGGGCATTGACCCTAACCTGGTCAGTGAAGTCATCATGGGCCAGGTGCTCACCGCTGGCGTTGGCCAGAACCCTGCACGCCAGGCCGTCATCAAGTCGGGCCTGCCAAACGCCATCCCAGGCTACACCATCAACAAGGTCTGCGGCAGCGGCCTGAAGGCCACCCACCTGGCAGCACAAGCGATCAAATGCGGCGACGCCGGCATCATCATCGCAGGCGGCCAGGAAAACATGAGCGCTTCGCCGCACGTGCTGAACGGTTCGCGCGACGGCTTCCGTATGGGCGACGCCAAGATGGTCGACACCATGATCGTGGACGGCCTGTGGGACGTGTACAACCAGTACCACATGGGCATCACCGCCGAGAACGTTGCGAAGAAATACGATATTTCGCGCAGCCAGCAGGACGAATTCGCCCTGCAATCGCAGCTGAAAGCGGAAGCGGCGCAGAAAGCCGGCAAGTTCAAGGACGAGATCTTCCCACTGGAAATCGTGCAGAAGAAAGGCAGCATCTTCTTCGACCAGGATGAATACGTGAAGCCAGGCTCCACGCTGGAAGCGCTGTCCGGCCTGCGTCCTGCCTTCGACAAAGCCGGCTCGGTCACCGCCGGCAATGCCTCCGGCATCAACGATGGCGCAGCTGCAGTGATGATGATGTCCGCCAAGCAGGCCAAGGAACTGGGCCTGAAGCCGCTGGCACGCATCAAGGCCTACGCCTCGTCCGGCCTGGATCCGGCGTACATGGGCATGGGCCCGGTGCCGGCTTCGCAGCTGTGCCTGAAAAAGGCCGGCTGGTCGCCACAGGACCTGGACCTGCTGGAAATCAATGAAGCCTTCGCCGCGCAAGCCTGCGCCGTGAACAAGGAAATGGGCTGGGATACCAGCAAGATCAACGTCAACGGCGGCGCGATTGCCATCGGCCACCCGATCGGCGCCTCCGGCGCGCGCATCCTGGTGACCCTGCTGCATGAAATGGTTCGCCGTGACGCGAAGAAAGGCCTGGCCTCGCTGTGCATCGGCGGCGGCATGGGCGTAGCACTGGCAGTAGAGCGGGAATAAAGTAATCGTTAAAACTACAGGGGAACATTAAATGGCACGAGTTGCATTAGTAACGGGCGGCATGGGTGGGCTGGGTGAAGCGATCTGCATCAAGATGGTCGCACTGGGCTACAAAGTGGTAACCACGTATTCCCCGAGCAATAAGACGCATGAGTCGTGGCTGGCCACGATGAAGGACCAGGGCTATAACTTCACCGCCTATCCTTGCGATGTGTCGGACTATGATTCGGCGGCAAGCTGCATCGCAGCGATCGAGCGCGATATCGGCCCGGTGGACGTGCTGGTGAATAACGCTGGTATCACCCGCGACATGACCTTCAAGAAGATGGACAAGGTCAATTGGGATGCAGTGATGAAGACCAACCTGGACTCCGTGTTCAACATGACCAAGCCGGTAACGGATGGCATGGTGGACCGTGGCTGGGGCCGCGTCATCAACATCTCCTCGGTGAACGGCCAAAAGGGTGCTTTCGGCCAGACCAACTACTCCGCGGCCAAGGCTGGCGTGCACGGCTTCACAAAAGCACTGGCGCTGGAAGTGGCACGCAAGGGCGTGACCGTCAACACCATTTCGCCAGGCTACATCGGCACCAAGATGGTGATGGAGATCCCTAAGGACGTGCTGGATTCGAAGATCATCCCGCAAATCCCGATGGCCCGCCTGGGCAAGCCGGAAGAAGTGGCAGGCCTGGTGGCTTACCTGGCTTCCGACGAAGCAGCGTTCCTGACCGGTGCCAACATCGCCATTAACGGCGGCCAGCACATGTCCTGATCGCGGTAAAGAGCAACGCAACACCCAAACGCCGTCTGGTCCTCGTGCCGGTCGGCGTTTGTCCGTTTGGAGGCCTCATGAAACGATTGCTGCCATTGTTGCTGCTTGCCGCGTGCAGCCGCGACATCCCGCAAGACAAGCTGCTCGACATCCTCAACCAGCGAGCTCCCCTGGTCGCGCATATTGGGCCGGTCACGAAGGTCGAGGTACTGAGCACGGCCAAATCCGCCGCAGGCAGCGACAGCGACCGCTTCAGCTGCGAAGTGCGCTTGATGTACGTCACCGGGAAAATGGGTTCGACCTACGTCAGCTTCCTGCGCCGCGAGTCATCGGGCGACACAATTTCCGCCCTGACCTGGGCCGACGACCGCCACACCGCCAGCGGCAAGGTAGGCGAAATGCTTTCCGAGCATTGCAAGCGGTGATATCGTTCCTCCTCAACAATAAAACCTGGGGAGACAACGATGCAGATGTGGGATATGAATTACTGGGCGGTTCTGTTGGCAGCAATTTCCAGCTTCATGCTGGGCGGCCTGTGGTACTCGCCGGTCCTGTTCGGAAAAATGTGGAATGACGAGAACGGCGGCGTCAAACAGGACAGCCACCCGGCTAAGGTCTTCGGCATAGCCTTCCTGTTTTCCCTTCTCGCCGCAGTCGTTTTCGCCCGCTGGATCGGCCCGGCACCGGAACTGGCCTACGCCATCAAGCAAGGCATCATGGCCGGCTTTGGCATGGTGGCGGCATGCTTCGGCATCAACTACCAGTTCGCCAATCGCAGCTTCAAACTCTGGCTGATCGACGGCGGTTACCACACCGCGCAGTTCCTGATCTTTGGCCTGATCTTGGGCTTGTGGCGTTGATTGGGAAGGAAGGCGCGTTTCGGCCATTAGCGGAAGGTCGATTTTTGGGCAAACAATGGAAATGATTTTTCTAGCGATTACGCCGATGGGCGTTCACGGTGCGTTGAAGAATGCCGCTGACTCCGGCGCAACGGTGTGGTGCCGACGCAATGAGCGAACAGGAATTCGATGCGCACTTGGGCTCGAACGTGTCCCGCTTTAACTATTCGCTGGGTGATGCCAGCGAGGCTGATATCGCTGGAGCCGTCGAAACTATTCGAGAGCACCATCCTTCGGCGATAATTTGGATCGAATCGCAGCACTTGTCGTTCGATGGCAGCCTTAGGCCAGAAGCTGCCCATCAAACTGAATTGCCCCAATAATAAATGAAACTGAGAATCCGACACTACGTCTTTGTCTTGGTAATTCTTGCTCAGTCATTCGCAGCGAATGGCGCAGAGCGGTTTGCCTACGTTGACTATCTTGGAGCACGTATCCAGCTTACTCGTGCATATGCGGATTTTGAAGAATACAAGGATGATCCGAAAAACCTTTCAGCAGAGTCCGTTCGCCGTGTCGAAGCCATGATGCGTTCGGTATCTTTCGCACAGACCTTTCCGAATACCGAGGCGCTGTCACGTGAGCTCGAGCGGATTCAATTCCCAGGTTACGGGACATTCTACGCAAACCAACTAGGTGCGAAGCTGGACCCGTCTTTGGAGCTAATCTACGTCGAGATTCCCGGTGGTAAACTGAATCGATATTTCGCAGTGGAGCGAATAAGCAACGGCACATTGCGAGTCATTTCAGATTTCATCGCACCAGCCTCACCTGAAATAACTCGAGTTCATCGAAGACATGGAGCCTTGTCCTTCGAGTCTTCACAGGGAAAGGCAATTGTCATGAAACCGGAAAAGACGCGCTAACGATAGCGGACCGTGCCCGGCCACAAGCAGACGACTCGTGTATAGCCGTTGGATAAAAAATGGATGAAAAGATGATGCACGAACAGTACGTTGACTCTGTTCGTGCAAGAATTGTGGAAGCTGCCCAGGCAATGTTGGATGGGAATCTGAGTTACTTACTTGGTGCTCGACGTATGGACTCTTTGCGACATGAAGCGAAGGTCAAAAGCAACGATGAAGATTTCATGGTGTTCGTTGCAATCGCGTCTGACACCGATGATTACCCGCTAGGCTCGGTTCGCGATCTTTGGGATAAAAATGCATTGGAAAAATTGCAGCCAGAGATCGATGAGACGGAGGCCTGGGCAAAGGAAAATGCCAAAGCAATCTGCGTGAAGCTCATCGAACGCTTTGCTTGAACGCTCGCGATCGGCCAAAAAGTCTTCATCCCGAAGGAGCCCAAAAATGCTTAGCGCTGTAGAGTGCCGTGCACTTGCCGAGGAGTATCTGCTTCGGTTAGCCCAACAGTGGGGAGAAGAGTTAGTGTTGCTGCCGTCGCCATTTGAGACATCAGCCACTTTCGCTTATTTCTATAACACGCCGGAATTCCTCGCTACTGGTAATTACATCTACGCGTTAGGAGGCAATGCACCAATCATGGTGAGCAAGTTGACTGGTGAGATCAAGGAAGCAGGAACTGCTCTTCCAACCGAGCACTATGTTCGCGAATTCGAGGCCATGCATGGGAGGTCGGTTTAGGGAAACTGCGACCTGTTCTGCAGGTGGCAGTTGACCTGTTGAATCCGCAGCCAGTATCGGCAGTTAGCATTTTGAGAGCTGGAAGGGCCAAATCGCTTGGGATTTTAAGAGAATTAAGGCATGACGCAGTTTCGAGACTTAGATCTAATCCATTACCATAACGGGCCGTGCGACGCGGAACAATGGCAATGTCCTTTGCTTGCGGTCGGTTGGCTTGAGCGTGGCGATCCGTACACGACAGGCGATTGCTCATCCCAATTTGTCGAGAAATTGAACGAGCTCCGGGCGCAGTTCAAATCTGCTTTTCCAGAGTTCTCATTTAGAGGCCTGCATGTGTGTTCAGTTTGCGAAAATGATAATGGCGGACTGCGCGACTCTCACGTCAACTTTTTCATTCCAGGAAAAAAATCCATTTACCTAGCGCCCGGACGCATTGATCATTACGTTCATGATCATGTGTATTTGCCGCCGCAGGAATTTATCGAAGCAGTTCTAAGTTGTCCTGATCCACGGTCAGATTCATATTCAGCGAAGCTGAATGAATTAAACCGTGGGAAAAGGCCGCCGTTGTTTCCGGAACGATGGAACATCATTCGCCTCGAAGGCGATGGTACTCGTATCGTTCATTTCGAGGTAGATAGCGAAACTAAGGGTCTCGAGTTTGCTCACATGTTTTCGTTACGGAATCCAGGACAAAAATTTGAAGTTGAGAAGGCCCCGGATCGCTTTTCACGATAGTTGCAACAACTTCAGCTTTGGGGCGAAACCAGAAATACGTTTGAGCCAATTGGGCTTGGCTTAGTCGAACTTCGCCGGTTCTTTGCGCGCAAGATCGAGCTTATGCATGTGCTGCAAATTGAGCCAAAGCTCAGGACCTGTTCCTAGTGCGCGACCTATCGCTGCCGCGGCTAGTTCGGATATGGGGGCGCCATTCAAAATCGAATCGGCCAGCGACAGATTTAGCCCGGATTCCTGTGCAAATCGCGCGGCGTCCCAGCCGCGCTCGGCTAGTTCTTCCTTCAATAATTCGTAGGGAGGAAAGAGGTTATCGTCGACGGACATTTCGGCCCCCGTAGCTTTCAGTGATAATCAGTAATCGACAAAATCGTCACGCTTTGATGGGCGTTTGTCTGGTTGAGGCTCACGATTAGTCGCCATTGATTGTTGAGCCTCATTGAGTACTGGCCAGCACGCTTGCCCCGCAATTGCTCGAAGTGAAGTGACTTAACTGCATAAAATGCGCGGACATCCAGGGCGCTGATGATAAGGCGAACACGCTGCCGGTAGGCCCACTCAATTTCTCTCGGAAACCCCATTGTGAAAGCGCTATCCACGAACAGTCGATGATACGCCTTATTTCGGAACTGGATATCCATCCTACCGCTCCGCCTGGTGGCCGAAGTGATATTCTTTGTCGAGCGTTCTGTTGACGCATTGAGAAAAATCTAAAACCCTGACTGGACGATCGATGTACGCGCTTCCGGAACTTGACGAACAAATCCTGCACCCCGGCGTAAAAGGGCTCCCTATAGTTGAGCCGCTGCGCCAACACATGATCGGCGCCCAGCACTGGAACGTGCTGGCGGCCGATACCAGCCTGCCGGTGGCGGTGCTGAAGGCCTCGGCTTTGCAGCACAACTTGGCTTGGATGCGAGCTTTCTGCGAACGCCATGGCGTGCTGCTTGCGCCGCATGGCAAGACGACGATGAGTCCGCACTTGTTCGCGGCGCAGATCGAGAACGGGGCTTGGGGCATGACGCTGGCCACTATTCCGCAGGTGCAGGTTGCTGTGCGCTTTGGCGTGCGGCGTGTGATCCTGGCGAACGAGTTGGTGGCGCCGGCCGATATCCGCGCAGTGCTGCACCTGATGCAGGAAGACGCCAATTTCGAATTCTTCGCGTTGGTCGATTCGCTGCAAGGCGTCGAGCGCCTGTCGCGCGAGGTGCAGGCGTTCGGGCTTGCGCGGCCTTTGCCGTTGCTGGTGGAGTTGGGCATGAAGGGCAAGCGTGCTGGTTGCCGCGATCCGGAGGAGGTGATGGCCGTCGCGCGTGCGGTGTCCGTCGCGCCGGGACTGCAGCTCGCCGGCATTGAAGGCTACGAAGGTCTGGTCGTCACCGACAACCGTGCGGCGGATGTGGAGGTGGTGAACGGCTTCCTGCAGCGTATGGGAGAAATGCTGAAGGCTGCGGCGGCGGAAAGCCTGTTCGGCGGTGAGCAGGTGATCATCTCCGCTGGCGGTTCGGCCTACTTCGACCGCGTGGCGCGCGAGTTCGCTGGATTGGCCGTGCAGGGCAAGAAGGTGCTGCCGATCTTGCGCAGCGGCTGCTACGTCACCAACGACCATGGCTACTACGGCGGCCTGACCAGCGAGCTGGCGAGCCGCGAAGGCAAGACTGCCGGTGAAGGCCTGCGCCCGGCGCTGGAGATCTGGACCACCGTGCTGTCGCGCCCGGAGCCGAACCTTGCCATCCTCGCCATGGGCAAACGCGATGCATCGCATGACCTGGGACTGCCGCTGCCGATCGCCGCGCATCGGCCGGGAGAATCGGTGCTGCAATTGCCAAAAGGCGCCGTGATCGACAAGATGAACGACCAACACGCCTACCTGCGCTGGCCGGAGGGCACAAAAGCGGACCTGCAAGTGGGCGACCTGGTAGGCTGCGGCATCTCCCACCCTTGCACGACATTCGACAAATGGCCCGTGATGCTGCTTGTGGATGACACGTATAACGTCCTGCAGGCCATCAACACCTTCTTCTGAGCGGTTACAATCTTGGCTTCACGCACAGAGGAAAACCATGCCTGACGCCCTGCCACACCTGTTCCCGCCTATCCAGCCCCGCAATAGCGGCATGCTGGCGGTCGATGACATCCATACAATTTATTGGGAAGAGGTGGGCAACCCGAACGGAATCCCGGTGGTTTTCCTGCACGGCGGCCCGGGCGCCGGCATGTCGCCGCAGCACCGCCGCTTCTTTAACCCGGACCACTACCGGGTCATCCTCTTCGACCAGCGCGGCGCCGGCAAATCGACCCCGCTGGGCGACGTGCGCAATAACACCACCCAGCTGCTGATCGAAGACATCGAGCGCCTGCGCGAGCTGTTCGGCATCGATAAATGGCTGGTATTCGGCGGCTCCTGGGGTTCCACCCTGGCGCTGGCATACGGCCAGGCCCACCCTGAGCGCTGCCTGGGCTTCGTCCTGCGCGGCATCTTCCTCTGCACGCAGAAGGAAATCGACTGGTTCCTGCAAGGCTCCGAATGGTTCCACCCCGAGGTGTACGACGAATTCGTCGCTCCTATCCCGGTAGAAGAACGCGGCAACCTGCTGCAAGCCTACGTCAAGCGCATCATGGACCCCAATCCGGAAGTGCACTGGCCCGCCGTGCGCGCCTGGAGCAAATTCGAAGGCCGCCGCGTCTTCCTGCTGCCGCAGCCGGATGAACCGCCATCAGATACGCTGGACCTGGGCGTCGGCCGCATGGAATCGCACTACATGGCCAACCTGGGCTTCTTCACCGAGGGCCAGTTGCTGGCCAACACCTCGCGTATCGCCCACCTGCCGGCCGTGATTGTGCAAGGCCGCTATGACGTGATCTGCCCTCCGGTATCGGCACAGCGCCTGCTACAGGCCTGGGGCGCCAATGCCGTGATGAAGATGATCCCTGACGCCGGCCACGGCGCCATGGAGCAAGGCATCAGCCGCGCCCTGGTCAACGCTACCGAGCAATTCCGCCAGCAAGGACGATTCGCATGAACATGAATATCCAGCTTGGCGACATCGGCCACATCATCCAGTTGGCAATTGCCCCGGTGTTCATGCTGTCTACCGTCTGCACCAACCTGCTGGTGCTGCTGAACCGCCTGGCGCGTATCATCGACCGTTCGCGCGTCCTGGAAGAACGGCTTGATGTAGCCTATAACGACACTTACATGAACGAGCTGGACGTGCTGTACCGCCGCTCGCACCTGATCAACGTCGCCATTGCGCTGGCAACGGCCTGCGGCCTGTTCGTCTGCCTGGTGGTGGCCCTGCTTTTCGTGGGCGACGCCGCAAACGTCGGCCTGGACAAATACATCGCCGGCCTGTTTATCGCCGCCATGGTCTGCCTGATCGGCAATTTCGGCTACCTGCTGCGCGAAATCTTCATCGCCTCCACATTTATGCGTGCCCACCGCCATGTGCGGCACATTGAAAGAACCCCGAACTAAGAATCATCATGCACGATTACAAACGCCCACCTACGCTGCACCGCTACGGCCCGCGCAGCGAACTCGAACAAGCCCTGAAAGACGGCCAGTTCGTTCTGCGCCCTGTGGGCAGCTTCCTGACCCTGAGCTTCTCGCAAGCCTGGAACCGCGACTTGTTCGAACACTTCGGCGCCGACAGCTGCCTGGTGATCCATAACACCGAGGAATTCGGTGAACGTGTCCACCGTGCCGTGCAACGCACCCTGCCGAATTGGGCGGGCATCGACGGCGCCGTGGAATACGGCGGCCGCGCCGCCCTGGGCGCAGCCTTTACCAAGACGCGTGAGGACTCAATGGAGAAGGAATGGCAATTCGCCTGGCGCTCCATGCAGACCGCTTCCACCATGAATCCAGTGGTGATCCGTATCGGCAGCCTGGAAAACTTCGCGGAAGTGCGCGACCGCGACCACTACACTGCGTAAAGCAGCTTAAGGTACGCTGGGCACCCCGCCCAGCCCGCGCGCCAGTTCAGACTGTTTCGGCAGGGCAGGCTGGCGCTCAAGATGGGCCAGCACGGCACTCATCATGCGCTGGATGTCGCCGCGGATGATATTGGTGCCCAGCAGGCCGGGCACATAGAAATTGGGCATCAGGCGGCCGCTGTAGACCACGCGGGTGCCGCCGGTTTCCGGAATCGGAATCAGTTCCCAGCGCGCCTCATAATGCTTCATATCGCCCGAGACCAGGGCAATGTCGATCGACGACATCGGCTGCTCCGTCGCGCGCACCACCAAATGGATTGAGCGCGACATGAACAGGAAGCGGGCCGTACCAAATTGCTCAATAATGACTTCATTGCCATTACGCGAGAGCACCCGGCACGAGGCCAGGTCGGGCACGAATTCCTCCATGCTGTCATAGGAGGTAAGGGTGCGCCAGACTGTTGGCAGCGATGCATGTACCGTGCCGCTGGCGTTCACCTCATAGAGCTGCTGCGCGTCTGTCGTCACCCGGTTGACGGTCACTTCCAGCTTGGGAATCTCCAATCGGGCCGTCTGCCCCGCCCCGAATGCGGGCGCGGTAAAACCGAGGAACAATACTAATAACAGTCGCTTCATCCTCCCAGCGTAAGGTAACTGGTGGCAGAATACAAGCGCCGCGCGCTTCCATCGTTAGACAGCGCACTGAACTCCCGCCTTACCGCTATGACGACCAATTTCCCGCATCTCCTTTCGCCCCTCGACCTGGGTTTTACCACCTTGCGCAACCGCGTGATCATGGGTTCCATGCACACCGGGCTGGAAGACCGTTTCTTCAACTATGACAAGCTGGCAGCGTTCTACCGTGAGCGCGCCAAGGGCGGCGTAGGGATGATCGTCACCGGCGGCATTTCGCCGAACCGCCAGGGCTGGCTGCTGCCTTTCGGCGGCACCATGAACTTTATCGGCGACGTCTTCAACCACCGCAAGCTGACCCGCGCCGTGCACGAGGAAGGCGGCAAGATCCTGATGCAGATCCTGCACGCGGGGCGCTATGGCTACCAGCCTTTCGCCGTGTCGGCGTCGGACAAGAAATCGCCGATCTCGCCCTTCAAGCCGAAGGCGCTGACCGAGGGCGGTATTGAATCGACTATCAAGGCCTATATACGCGCCGCCAAGCTGGCGCAAAAGGCCGGCTACGACGGCGTGGAAGTCATGGGCAGCGAAGGCTACCTGCTGAACCAGTTCCTGTGCGCCCGCACCAACCACCGCCAGGACCGCTGGGGCGGCAGCATCGAAAACCGCATGCGCCTGCCGGTGGAAATCGTGCGCCGCATGCGCGAGGCCGTGGGCCGCGAGTTCATCATCATGTACCGCCACTCCCTGCTGGACCTGGTCGACGGCGGCAACACCTGGGAAGAGGTGGTCACCGTCGCCAAGGCCCTGCAACACGCCGGGGCGACCATCCTGAACACCGGCATCGGCTGGCATGAAGCGCGTGTGCCGACCATCGTCACCTCGGTGCCGCGTGCCGCCTTCGCCGAAGTGGCGGGCCGCCTGCGCAAGGAAGTGAGCATTCCCGTGGTGGCCTCCAACCGAATCAATATGCCGGCGGAAGCGGAAGACATCCTGCGCCGCGGCGATGCCGATATGGTATCGATGGCGCGCCCCTTCCTGGCGGACGCGGAATTCGTCAACAAGGCGGCCGCCAACCGCGCTGACGAAATCAATACTTGCATCGGATGCAACCAGGCTTGTCTCGACCACACCTTCCAGAACAAGCGCGCCAGCTGCCTGGTAAATCCGCGCGCCTGCCATGAGACGGAGCTGGTATACCGCAAGGCCGCCGCGCGCCGCAAGGTAGCCGTGGTGGGCGCTGGCCCGGCCGGCCTGTCGGCAGCGACGGTGGCGGCGGAATGCGGCCACGACGTCACGCTGTTCGATTCCGGCGACCGTATTGGCGGCCAGTTCAACATCGCCAGGCAAATCCCGGGCAAGGAAGAATTCAACGAAACCCTGCGCTACTTTGGCCGCAAGATCGAGCTGACCGGCGTCAAGCTGGAGCTGAACCACCGCGTCACGCGCGAAGAACTGCTGGCGGGCGGCTATGACGACGTGATCGTCGCAACCGGCATCCGCATGCGCAAGCCGAAGATCGAGGGTATCGATCACCCGAAAGTGCTGTCCTACCTCGATGTACTGCGCGACAAGAAGCCGGTCGGCAAGCGCGTAGCGATCATCGGCGCCGGCGGCATCGGCTTCGACGTGGGCGAATACCTGCTGCACAACCCCGAACATGAACTGCCGCTGGCGAAAGAGCACTGGACGGCCGAATGGGGCGTCGACCTCCACGCCAACACCGGAGGCGGCCTGGTGCCGGCCAAGGCCCCGGAACCGGTGCGCCAGCTCTATCTGCTGCAGCGCAAAACCAGCAAGCTCGGCGCAGGCCTGGGCAAGACCTCGGGCTGGGTGCACCGCGCCGTACTGGCGCGCAACGGCGTAGTGATGATCCCCGGCGTGCAGTACAAACTGATCGACGATCACGGCCTGCACATCCAGGTCGGCGAAGAAGAACGCCTGCTGGCAGTGGATAACGTCGTGATTTGCGCCGGCCAGGAAAGCCTGACCGAATTGATGCCACCGGAAGGCGAGGCCGCCGCACCGGGCGCCCCGCGCTTCCACAAAATCGGCGGCGCCGCCCTTGCAGCCGAGCTGGATGCCAAGCGCGCCATCAAAGAAGGCGCCGAACTTGCCTCCCGGCTCTAATTGTCCACCTTGGGGTCAGGAACGAAAGTGGACATTATTTTCCGCTAGGCACTCTTGAGTGATGTGCGCCGCCATCGACTTGGCGAGCTCCTGCTCGCCAATGAAAATGACACCGGCGCGCTCCTTGCGCAGCAGTGCCGCTTCTTCTTCGCTGTGCGTGCGCACGGCGATCCTGATGTCCGGGTTCAGCGCGCGAGCCGTTTCGATCATGGCGCGCACGTGGAAGGTATCCGGAGTCGCCACCACCAGCATGCGCGCCTTGTGGATATGCGCCTGGATCAGTACCGCCGGCTCGCCCGCATTGCCCGCCACTGCTGGAATACCTTGCTGGCGCAACTGGTCGACCAGTTCGCGATTCTGCTCCGCAACCACGTAATCAATGCCCTGCGCTGCAAGCGATTCCCCGATACTGCGGCCAACGCGGCCATAACCCACCAGCACCACTTGCCCTTCCAGCTTGGAATGCGCGGTCGTCATCGGCAGCTCCGCCAGCGGGTCAGCGGTGCGCGCGTATTGCGCCGCCAGCGCTTTATTTTTGCCGAGCATGCGCTCCAGTGGAGCGGCCAGCAGGAACATCAGCGGATTCAAAGCGATCGACAGAATGGCGCCGGCCAGGATCAGGCTCTGTCCCTCATGCGGCAATAGGCCCAGTGAAATCCCCAGCGCAGCCAGGATGAAAGAGAACTCGCCGATCTGCGCCAGGCTGGCCGACACCATCAGTGCGGTGCTGGCCGGGTAACGCAGCAGCACCACCAGTGCGAAAGCGGCGATCGATTTGCCGAACAGGATAATGGCCACCACGGCCAGCACGCGCAACGGTTGGTCGACCAGGATCGACGGCTCGAACAGCATGCCGACCGACACGAAGAACAGCACCGCGAATGCATCGCGCAGCGGCAGCGATTCGTGCGCCGCGCGGTGGCTCAGCTCAGATTCGCGCAGCACCATGCCGGCAAAGAAGGCGCCCAGTGCGAAAGAGATGCCAAACAATTTGGTCGCGGCGTAGGCGATGCCTACCGCTGCAGCGATCACGCACAGGGTGAACAGCTCGCGCGAATTGGTGCGTGCCACCTGCCACAGGATCCAGGGAAACAGTTTGCGGCCCACCAGCAGCATGAAGCCGACGAACAGCGCTACCTGGCCCAGTGTGAGCGCCAGTGCTTTCCAGATGCTGCCTTCAGCGGTGCCGTGGCCCGCCGCTGCCGCATCGCCGGCATTGCCGCCAAGAGCGCCTGCAAGAGCAGGCAGCAGCACCAGGACCAGCACGGTCACCAGATCTTCCACCACCAGCCAGCCGACGGCAATGCGGCCATTGAAGGAGTCGAGCGTACCGCGCTCCTCCAGCGCCCGTAGCAGCACCACGGTGCTCGCCACCGACAGCGCCAGGCCGAATACAAGGCCGCCGCCCAGGCTCCAGCCCCAGAAATGGGCCAGCGCCATGCCCATGCCGGTAGCCGCCGCAATCTGCAGGATGGCGCCGGGCAGGGCAACCTTGCGCACCTCCCACAAATCATCGAGCGAGAAATGCAGGCCGACGCCGAACATCATCAGCATCACGCCAATTTCCGCCAGCTGGCCAGCGAGCGCACTGTCAGCGACAAAACCAGGGGTAGCGGGGCCAATCAGGATGCCGGCTGCGAGATAGCCGACGAGGGCGGGGAGTTTGAGGCGGACGGCGACAAAGCCGAAAATGAGGCCGAACCCTAAGGCTGCGGCGATGGTGGTAATCAGACTGACGTCATGGGGCATGCGAGGCTCCTTTCGCAAGGAGTATAACCGCATGCCCCGTTGGGCTTACACCTTGCGTACGACCACGGAGCCGATGGAGTAGCCGGCGCCGAAGCTGCAGATCACGCCGTACGAACCGGACGGCAGGTCGTCCTGGTGCTTGTGGAAGGCGATGATGGAGCCGGCGGAGGAGGTGTTGGCGTAGGTGTCCAGGATTACCGGCGCTTCCAGCGCTTCCGCGTCGCGGCCGAGGATGGTGCGCGAGATCAGCTGGTTCATGCTCAGGTTGGCCTGGTGCAGCCAGAAGCGGCTCATCTGCTCAACCTTCAGGCCGGCGCGGTCGATCGAATCCTTGATCATCTGCGCTGCCATTGGGCAGACGTCCTTGAATACCTTGCGGCCTTGCTGCTTGAACAGCTTGTCCGGTGCGCCAATGCCGCCTTCGTCGAAGCGGTTCATGAAGCCGAAGTTGTTACGGATGTTGTTGGAGAAGCTGGTCTTCAGCTTGGTGTCCAGGATGTCCCACTGGTGCTTGGAGACAGCGCCTTCCTTGGCTTCCACGATGATCGCGGTGCAGGCGTCGCCGAAGATGAAGTGGCTGTCGCGGTCGCGGTAGTCCAGGTGGCCGGAGGTGATTTCCGGATTCAGGATCAGCACAGCGCGAGCCTGGCCGCTCTGTACGGCGCCCACGGCAGTCTGGATGCCAAAGGTGGCGGAGGAGCAGGCCACGTTCATGTCGAAGCCGAAGCCGTCGATGCCCAGCGCCTGTTGCACTTCCACGGCCATGGCCGGGTAGGCGCGCTGCATATTGGAACAAGCCACCAGCACCATATCGATATCGGCTGGGGTGCGGCCGGCGCGGTCCAGCGCCTGGCGCGCGGCTGCCACGCAGATCTCGGCCTGCAGCGACAGTTCTTCGTTGCTGCGCTCAGGGATGCGCGGAGTCATGCGCTTAGGGTCCAGGATGCCGGTCTTTTCCATCACAAAGCGCGACTTGATGCCGGACGCTTTTTCGATGAAGGCGGCGCTGGATGGTTCGATGGCGGTCACGGTGCCAGCGGCGATTGCGGCGGCGTTTTCCGCATTGAACAGCTCGGCGTAAGCGTTGAACGCGGTGACCAGCTCTTCGTTGCTGATCGAATTCGATGGGGTAAAGAGGCCGGTTCCGCTGATGACGGCTTGTTTCATGATCAATATTTCTTTCTTAGAATGGGTCAGGCGACCGGTAAGTTGGCCGATTTTACCGCATCTGCATGCAAAAACGGCGCCCCAGGGGGCGCCGTCTTGATTTTTGCCACGTTATTTCTTGGGGGGCGGGTCCAGCTTGACCAGCTTGGATTCCGCCTTGGCCATCTGCACCGGAATGCCTTGCAGGTGATTCAGCGCCTGTTTCAGCTGGAAGTCCTCGCCGCTGCCGTATTCCAGCGGTTTGCGCTTCTTTTCGGCTGCCAGGATGCGCATTTGCTCTTCCAGTTCGTCGCGCTGGGCCTTGCCGGCTTCCTGTTCGCGGTCGTTGGTCAGGTGCTTGGCCAGGTCGGCTTCGCGCATGCGCAGGCTGTTCAGGCCGTCGCCATCCTCGTTCTCGTCCACCGCCAGGTCAGGGGAAATGCCCTTGGCCTGGATCGAGCGGCCATGCGGCGTGTAGTAGCGCGCCGTGGTCAGCTTGACGGCGGTATCGGCGGTCAGCTGGCGGATCGTTTGCACCGAGCCCTTGCCGAAGGTTTGCGAACCGATGATGGTGGCGCGCTTGTAATCCTGCAGGGCGCCTGCCACGATTTCCGAGGCGGAGGCGGAACCTGTATTCACCAGCACGGCCATCGGCACATGCTTGACCGCTTCCGGCAGCTTGGCCAGCGGGTCGCCATCGCCGCGCAGCGAGTAGTATTCGGCGCGGCCGTAGAAGATTTGCTTCGAGTCCGGCAGCTGGCCATTGGTCGAGACGATAGGCGTGTCCTTCGGCAGGAAGGCCGCTGCCACGCCGATCGCGCCTTGCAGCACGCCGCCCGGGTCGTTGCGCAGGTCCAGCACCAGGCCTTTCAGGTTCGGGTCCTGGCGGTACAGCTCGGTGATCTTGGCGGCCAGGTCGTCCACCGTCGGTTCCTGGAATTGCGAGATGCGCAGCCAGGCATAGCCCGGCGAGACCATCCTGGCCTTCACGCTTTTCTGGTGGATTTCCTCGCGGTTCAGGGTGAACTGCAGCGGTTGCGGCTCATCCTTGCGCATGATGGTCAGCATCACCTTCGTGCCTGGCTCGCCGCGCATTTTCTTGACCGACTCGTCCAGGCTCAGGCCCTTCAGCGACGTCGTGTCGAGGCGGGTGATCATATCGCCCGGCTTGATGCCGGCGCGGTAGGCTGGCGAATCTTCGATCGGCGCCACGATCTTGATATAGCCTTCGTCGCTCTGGGCGATTTCAATACCCAGGCCGACAAACTTGCCTTGCGAGCCTTCGCGCAATTCGGCGTAGGCTTTCTTGTCCAGGTAGGCGGAGTGCGGGTCGAGCGAAGCGACCATGCCGGCGATGGCTTCGGTCAGCAGCTTCTTGTCTTCGACCTGTTCCACGTAGTCGGATTTGATCAGGCCGTACACGTCGGCGAGCTGCTTGAGCTCCTCGAGTGGCAAGCCAGGGTCGGCCTGCTTTTGCGCCATCGCGGAAAACTGAAGGGATACCGCAACCCCCGCAACGACGCCGAGCCCGATAAGCCCGGCGTTTTTTAGTTTCTTGCCCATGTGTCACCTGTTCCAAATACAGCGGTTAACTCGTCCGCTATTGGAATTCAGTATAAACCTGATTTCCAGCAATCGTAGCTGCCATAAGGAATAAAAAGCGTTTGAAAGCCACGATAAATTCATAACTTTGTACTTGTTTGCCAATGTGTTTACCGGAGTAAGTATTTGTAAGAAAGGCAGAACCAGGGGTATCCGGGGCCTAAACTGGGTTTCGCTATTTCTCTCTACCCTAAAGTAGCTTCATGCCTGCGGTTACGCCGTGGGCATCTTTTTTTTCCGGAGCAAGATATGAAACTGATCCGCACTGCCCGCGCTGCCTGGCTCCTGCTGGCAATGGCTGTTGCGCCGGCTTTCGCCGTGCCCGTCATGGATATGCGCGCCGAAGACCTGGTGCCCATGGCCAGCGAGTTCCGCAAGTCCCTCAACCTGAACGCCAACCAGCAAACGCTGTGGGCCAAGGTGGAAAGCCAGAGCAAAGCGCTGTTGCGCGAGCGCAAGGCCCGCCGTGAGCGCCTGCAGGAAGCCACGCGCCATAGCCTGGAAGCCCAGAATGTGGAACTGCGCGAGCTGCAGGCCGGGCTGGAAGCGGAGCAAGCCACGACGGCGGCGGAAGATCGCCAGATGCGCGAATGGTGGCTCGGCATTAACGACGCGCTGGATGACGGCCAGCGCCAGGCGGCGGCGAAATTCCTGCTGGACCAGCTGATCCGTATGGAAGATGGGCCCGGGGGCAACCATGGCGAAAGGCCATCGGGCGGCGAGGGGGGACACCACGGTGGCCGTGGCGGCCGCGGTGGCATAGGTGGCGGGGCCGGCGGCGGGGGCCGTGGCATGTAAGTATCTTTAAGTAACAAAGGCGGCGGGCCTGTGCCAGCCCTCGGGTCGGCGTTTACAATGCCCAACCTATGAAGAAGCTGATCCCTTTCGCCATGGCAACATTGGGAGTTGCCGCAGGCGCCGCCGCCCAGCAAGAACCCAGCAAGCCCGCCGATAAAGTCGTTCCGCAGGTCACCATCAGTGGCGGCCGCCAGGATGATATGGTCGAGCGCCGCAACTCGACTGCTGGCAAGCAGGTCTACGGCCGTGAAGAACTGGATCGTAATGGGGACAGCAATATTGGCGATGTGCTCAAGCGCCTGCCGGGCGTGACCATCGGCGGCCGTGCCGGCCGTGGCGGCGAAGTGCGCATGCGCGGCCTGGGCAGCGGTTACACCCAGGTCCTGGTGAACGGCGAGCGTCCGCCTGCCGGCTTCTCGATGGAATCGCTGTCGCCCGACCAGGTCGAGCGCATTGAAGTGATGCGCGGCCCGGTGGCGGAACACAGCACCCGCGCCATCGCCGGCACCATCAATATCGTGCTGCGTGACGGTTACCAGATGCGCGACATCCAGGTCAAAGCCGGCGACCGCATTGAGCAGGGCCGCCATTCGCCCGAGCTGTCGGTCACGGCGCCGGGCAAGGTGGGGGCCCTGAGCTATACCCTGTCGGCTTCGGTGCACTACACCCGCCAGCACGACAGCACCCAGACCCACAACGCGGAAACGGATGCCGACGGCGTGCTGCTCAAGGAACAATTCCTGGATAGCGAAAGCAGCGGCAACGCCAAGGGCCTGCACCTGACGCCGCGCCTGTCGTACAAATTCGAAAACGGCGACACGCTGAATTTCCAGACGTTCCTGATTCACCAGCAGATGCGCAACCAGGCGCAGACCAATCTGGCGCAGCCGGTGGGCAGCGTTCCGCCCGAATACAACTTCGCGCAGCAAAGCAGCGAAGGCGACGTGACTTTCCTGCGCGGCTTCGGCAACTGGCTGCACCGCCTGCAAGGCGCCAGCAAGCTCGATGTGAAATTCGGCTTTGGCCTGGGCAAGCGCAGCAACGATTCGCTGCGCTACCAGTACGACGGCCAGGGCGCGCTGCTGGACCGCTTCACCGACACCGACGATACGCGCGACCGAAGCCTCAACACCGGCGGCAAATACACCTCGCCACTGGGCGCCGGCCATTTGCTGGCGGCAGGCTGGGAACTGGAAGCCAGCCACCGCGAGGAAGTGCGCGTGTCGCTGGACAAGGACGGAAAAGCGCAGTTCGCCGATTCCGGCGACAACCTGACTGCCGACACGCGCCGCGCCGCCTTGTACGCGCAGGACGAATGGGAAATCACACCGCAATGGTCGGCCTATGCCGGCGCCCGCTGGGAAGGCATCCGCACCACATCCGACCGCAGCGCGGGCACGGTCAGCAACACCAGCAAGGTATTCAGCCCGCTGCTGCACGCGGTATGGAAAATCCCCGGCCACGAAAAAGACCAGGTGCGCGCCAGCCTCACCAAGAGCTACAAGTCGCCCAATGTGCAGGACCTGATTGCCGCGCCATTCCTGTCGCGCCTTAACAGCGCCACCAGTCCTGACCGTGTTGGCAATCCGAACCTGAAGCCGGAACTGGCCACGGGCCTGGACCTGGCTTATGAGCACTACCTGGGCCGCAACGGCATTATCAGCGCCAGTGGTTTCGTGCGCGACATCGACAACCTGATTCGCCGCGAACTCACGCAGCAGCAGACCGACCTTGGCCTGCGCTGGGTGTCTTCGCCGGCCAACGTTGGCCACGCCCGCACCAGCGGCATTGAGCTGGAGGCGAAGTTCTCGCTGGCCGAGTTGATGGACAACGCGCCGCAAATCGACTTCCGCAGCAATTACAGCCGCTTCTGGTCGCGGGTCGACGGCATCCCCGGACCTGACAACCGCCTTGACCAGCAAGCGAAGCAAACAGCCAACCTGGGCATGGACTACCGCCTGAAAGACATTCCACTGACGTTGGGCGCAAGCTACAACTGGACGCCGGCCATCCGCACCCAGACCAGCGACAAACAAGTAGTGGAAACCAGCCGCAAACGCGTGCTGGACATGTATGCGCTGTGGCGTTTCGACGCCCGCACGCAAATCCGCATCAGCGCCAACAATATGCTGGCGGAGGACGCCACCGGGTACAACCTGGTGTACGCTAATGGCCTTGCTGCACAAGCGGCCTCGCTGAACCCCACTTATACCCAGTGGAGTGTTCGACTTGAAACTAAATTCTAAAGGGACAACGAGAGTGAAACGACACATCCTGAGCACCATCACCCTGAGCCTGATGGCGGCATTCGCCCATGCAGGCGGTCACGAAGGCCACGAGCACGCGTCGACCATGGTTTCCGGCATCGACAAGCAATACGTGGACAACAGCGTGCGGGTGCAGGACGACTTCTTCCAGCACCTGAACGGCGAGTGGTTGCGCACCACCGAAATCCCTGCCGACAAATCGAGCTGGGGTTCCTTTGCCAAGCTGCGCGACGACACCTTGTTCCAGCTGCGCGACCTGATCCAGGGCCTGCAGGGCCAGAAAGGCCTGAAAGGCGACGACGCCAAGATCGCCGCGCTGTACGCTTCCTACATGGACGAAGCCAAGCTGGAAACGCTGGGCGCCAAGCCGCTGGCTGGTGAGCTTTCCAAGATCCGCAGCCTGAAAGACAAGAAGGGCATCCCTGCGCTGGTAGCCCACTTCAACAAGACCGGCGTGCCTGCGCCCTACGGCGTGTTCGTCAGCCAGGATGCGCGCGACTCGACCCAGTACGCCGCCCACATGGGCCAGTCCGGTCTGGGTCTGCCTGACCGCGATTACTACCTGAAGAAGGACGACGAAAAGTCCGCGGCGATCCTGGCCAAGTACGAACAGCACGTTGCCAAGGTTCTCGGCCTGGCCGGCAACAAGGATGGCGCTGAAAAAGCCAAGGCCATCGTCGCACTGGAAACCGAACTGGCCAAGGTGCAGTGGTCGCGCGTGGACAACCGCGATCCGGTCAAGCGCTACAACAAGATGGAAATCAGCAAACTGGCTGAAATCGCACCAGGCTACGACTGGAACGCTGCCCTGGGCGCGACCGGCATCGCTGCCAAGACCAAGACCGTAATCGTGTCCCAGCCTAGCTACATGACCGAATTCGCCAAGCTGGTTGAAAGCACCCCGCTGGAATCCTGGAAGGCTTACTTCGAATGGCAGCTGCTGCGCGACGCGTCGCCATACCTGTCGAAAGACTTTGATAACGCCAACTTCGCGTTCTACGGCACCGTGCTGACCGGCGTGACCGAGCAGCAGCCACGCTGGAAGCGCGGCGTGGGCGTGGTGGAAGGCGCCATCGGCGAAGGCATGGGCAAGCTGTACGTGGCCAAGCACTTCCCTGCCGAACGCAAGGCGCGCATGGAAGAACTGGTGAAGAACCTGCTGGTGGCTTACAAGCAGAGCATCGACAGCATCGACTGGATGGGCCCAGAAACCAAGAAGCAGGCGCAGGAAAAACTGGCCAAGTTCACGCCGAAAATCGGCTACCCGAACAAGTGGCGCGACTACAGCAAGCTGGAATTCAAGGCAGGTGACCTGATCGGCAACCTGGGCCGCGCGACCGAATTCGCCTACAACCGCAATATCGACAAGCTGGGCAAGCCGATCGACAAGGACGAATGGGGCATGACCCCGCAGACGATCAATGCCTACTATCGTCCAACCGCCAATGAGATCGTGTTCCCGGCCGCTATCCTGCAGCCGCCGTTCTTCGACATGAACGCTGACGACGCGGTCAACTACGGCGCGATCGGCGCTGTGATCGGCCACGAGATCTCGCACGGCTTCGACGATTCCGGCTCGCAGTACGACGGCGACGGCAACCTGCGCGACTGGTGGACCAAAGAAGACCGCGAAAAGTTCAAGGTCAAGGCAGACGCCATGGTCAAGCAGTACAGCTCCTACGAGCCGGTGGCTGGCTACAACATCAACGGCAAGCTGACCCTGGGCGAGAACATCGCCGACAACTCGGGCCTGGCCATCGCCTACAAGGCCTACAAGATTTCCCTTGGCGGCAAGACCTCCCCGGTGATTGACGGCCTGACCGGCGAACAGCGCGTGTTCATGGGCTTCGGCCAGGTATGGCGCACCAAGATGCGTGACCAGCAGGCGATTGTGCAGATCAAGACCGACCCGCACTCCGCCGGCCGCTTCCGCGCCAACGGCACGGTGGTCAACCAGCCAGCCTTCTACGAAGCATTTGGCGTGAAGGAAGGCGACAAGATGTACGTTAAGCCGGAAGACCGCATCATCATCTGGTAAAACTAGTTTTGGGAAAAAAGCCACGCAAATGCGTGGCTTTTCTTTTAACGTTACGCTGCAACGTGCTAGAGTCGCGCGGTACCGTCACACCTACCTTGGAGGGTAACCTTGAAACGCAAGATCCTGAGCGCCGTTATCGTCGGCCTCTTCGCCACCACCGCTGCCATCGCAGCCGGCAATAAAGTACCACAGAAATCCGGTATCGAAACCACCGCCATGGACAAGGCTGTCCGTGCACAGGATGATTTCTACCTGCACCAGAACGGCACCTGGATGAAGAACACCGAAATCCCGGCCGACCGCTCCTCCTGGGGTACTTTCGTACAGCTGTCTGAAACCGTTCAGCCGCAGCTGCGCGCACTGATCGAAGAAGCCGCCGCCAAGGGCGGCAACGCCGACGCCAAGCGCGTAGGCGATATGTTCGCGTCCATGATGGACGAGGCCCGTGCCGAGCAGCTGGGCATCACCCCGCTGAACGGCGAGCGCGCACGCATTGCCGCCATCACCGACAAGAAGCAGCTGGGCGCCCAGTTCGCGCACTTCTCGCGCATCGGCGTGAGCAGCCCGTTCGACGTCGGCGTCCACCAGGACAATAAGGATTCGACCCGCTACGTGGCCGACCTGGGCCAGTCCGGCCTGTCGATGCCTGACCGCGACTACTACCTGAAAAAAGACGACGCCAAGCTGGCCGACACCCTGGCCAAGTTCGAAGCGCACGTCGCCCGCATGATGGCGCTGGCCGGCGATGCCAATTCCGCCGCTACCGCGAAATCCGTGATCAACGTCGAGACCCGCCTGGCGCAAATCCAGTGGACCAAGGTTGAGCTGCGCGATCCGGTCAAGGCCTACAACAAGTACGAACTGGCCAAGCTGAAAGAGCTGATGCCGAGCTTCGACATGGACAGCTGGCTGGAAGGCGTTCTCCTGACCGGCAAGGTGAAGGACGTGAACGTTGGCCAGCCTACCTACTTCCAGGCGCTGGACAAGGTGCTGTCCGAAGTACCGCTGGAAGACTGGAAGGCGTACATGAACTACCGCCTGATGGCCACCTTCTCGCCGGAGCTGTCCAAGTCCTTCGTTGATGAGAACTTCTCCTTCTACGGCACCACCCTGAGCGGCGCCACCGAGCAGCGTCCACGCTGGAAGCGTGCCGTGTCGCTGACAGAAGGCACCATGGGCGAAGCCGTCGGCAAGCTGTACGTGGCCAAGCACTTCTCGCCGGAAGCCAAGGCACGCATGGAAAAGCTGGTGAAAAACCTGCTGCAAGCCTTCAACCAGAGCATCGACACCCTGGAGTGGATGAGCCCTGCGACCCGCAAGGAAGCCCACGCCAAGCTGGCCAAGTTCACCACCAAGATCGGCTACCCGAACAAGTGGCGCGACTACAGCGCGCTGGAAATAAAGCGTGAAGACCTGGTTGGCAACGTGATGCGCGCCAGCGATTTCGAACACCACCGCAATATCAATAAGCTGGGCAAGCCGATCGACCGCGACGAATGGCTGATGCCACCGCAGGCGATCAATGCCTACTACAACCCGGAAATGAACGAGATCGTGTTCCCGGCCGCAATCCTGCAGCCACCGTTCTTCGACATGAAGGCTGACGACGCGGTCAACTACGGCGGCATCGGCGCCGTGATCGGCCACGAAATTTCGCACGGCTTTGACGACCAGGGTTCGCAGTACGACGGCGACGGCAACCTGCGCAACTGGTGGACCGAAGAAGACGGCAAGCGCTTCAAGGAACGCACCTCGATCCTGGTCAAGCAGTACAGCGAATTCGAAGCGCTGCCTGGCTACAAGGTCAACGGCGAGCTGACCCTGGGCGAGAACATCGGCGACAACTCCGGCCTGGCCGTGGCTTACAAGGCCTACAAGCTGTCCTTGAAGGGCAAGAAAGCCCCTGTGATCGACGGCTTCACCGGCGACCAGCGCTTCTACATGGGCTGGGCCCAGGTATGGCGTACCAAGTTCCGCGATGCAGCTCTGATCGCGCGCGTGAAGACCGACCCGCACTCGCCGGGCCCATTCCGCGCCAACGGCACCCTGCGTAACCAGCCTGGCTTCTACGAAGCCTTCAGCGTGAAAGAAGGCGACAAGCTGTACCTGTCGCCAAAAGAGCGCGCGATTATCTGGTAACCCCCCAACCCGGTAAACCTGGGTACGGCCCAAGGGCCGGACCCAGGCCCGCGACCGCCGCATGACGGGGTCCGGCCCTGCGGGCCGTACCCCGGTTTCCCGGTTCCCAAGGTTCAAGAAAAGGACCCGCAAAATGAAAAAACACCTCATCGCCGCTGCCGCCGCGCTGCTGGCCACCATGGCCAATGCCGCTGAAAAATCCGGCATCGAACTGCAATACGTCGACCCAGCCGTCCGCGCCCAGGACGACTTCTTCAAGCACCTGAACGGCAAATGGCTTGCCACCGCCGAAATCCCGGCCGAAATGTCCAGCTGGGGCGTCTTCGAAAAGCTGTTCGAAGACATCCAGCCGCAACTGCGCCAGATCATCGAAGATTCCGCCAAGAGCGCCGACAGCGCCGACAAAAAACGCATCGGCGACTTCTACGCCTCCTTCATGGACGAAGCCCGCCTGGAACAACTGGGCACCGCTCCGATCCAGCCGGAACTGGCCCGCATCGCCGCCTTGAGCGACAAGAAGCAGCTGCCAGCCTTGTTCGCGTACCACAACCGCCACAACTTCGCGGCGCCGATGGACATGGGCATTCACCAGGACAACAAGGACTCCACCAAGTACGTGATCGACTTCGTGCAGTCCGGCCTGGGCATGCCTGACCGCGACTACTACCTGAAAAAAGACGACGCCAAGATGGCGGAGACGCTGGCCAAATACCAGGCCACCGTCGAAAAAATGCTGGCGCTGGCCGGCGACAAGAACGCCGCCGCCAACGCCAAAGCCGTCGTCGCCTTCGAAACCAAAATCGCACAGCTGCACTGGACCAAGGTGGAACTGCGCGACCCGGTCAAAGCCTACAACAAGGTGCCGGTCGCAAAGCTGGGCGAACTGATGCCGGGCTATGACTGGAACGCTTACCTGAATGGCCTGGGTGTTGCAGGCAAGGTCGATTATGTGATCGTCAGCCAGCCAAGCTACCTGAAAGCGCTGGACAAGCTGCTGGCCGAAACCCCGCTTGAAACGCTCAAGCCTTACTTCACCTGGAACGTGGTGCGCGCCAATGCGCCGTTCCTGGGCAAAGACTTCGTCGCAGCCAATTTCGAGTTCTACGGCAAGCAGCTTGGCGGCGCCACCGAAATGCGACCACGCTGGAAGCGCGGCGTCTCCGCTACCGAAAACGCGCTGGGCGAAAGCATCGGCAAGGTCTATGTGGAGCAGCATTTCCCGGCCGCGAACAAGGCGCGCATGGAAGAACTGGTGAAGAACCTGCTGGTGGCTTACAAGGACAGCATCGACAAGCTGCCTTGGATGAGCCCTCAGACCAAGAAGGAAGCGCAAGCCAAGCTGGCCAAGTTCACACCGAAGATCGGCTACCCGAACAAATGGCGCGATTACAGCGCGTTGACCATCGACCGCAACGACCTGGTTGGCAATGTGACCCGTGCCACCGAGTTCGCAGTGCAGAAGGAACTGGACAAGCTGGGCAAACCGATCGACCGTGATGAGTGGGGTATGACTCCGCAAACCGTCAACGCTTATTACAACCCAGAGCTGAACGAAATCGTGTTCCCGGCCGCTATCCTGCAGCCGCCGTTCTTCGATGCCAATGCGGATGATGCGGTCAACTACGGCGCCATCGGCGCGGTGATTGGCCACGAGATTTCGCACGGCTTTGACGACCAGGGCGCGCAGTACGACGGCGACGGCAATCTGCGCGACTGGTGGACCAAGCGCGATCACGCCAACTTCAAGGCCAAGACGCAGATGCTGGTCAAGCAGTACGGCGCATTCAGCCCGGTCAAAGGCTATAAGGTCAACGGCGAGCTGACGCTGGGTGAAAACATCGCCGACAACTCGGGCCTGGCGATCGCGTACAAGGCATACAAGCTGTCGTTGGGCGGCAAGCCTGCGCAGGTGATTGATGGCTTTACTGGCGAGCAGCGCTTCTACCAGGGCTGGGCGCAAGCATGGCGCGCCAAGTCGCGCGATGCGGCGCTGATCCGCCAGGTCACCACCGACCCGCATTCGCCGGAGGAGTTCCGCGCCAACGGTTCGCTGCGCAACCAGCCCGGCTTCTACGATGCGTTCGGCGTGAAGAAAGGCGACAAGATGTACCTGGCGCCAAAAGATCGAGTGATCATCTGGTAAAACCGGTAGGGCAGGGTCTGACGGGACGGCCATCCGGCTTGGGTCAGGCCCTGGTTCACCGGGTTCAAAAAGGCAAAAAAAAAAACCGCTCATCCGAGCGGTTTTTTTATTGATGCGGCCAGCTGATTACTTAGCAGCCTCAGCAGCAGGTGCCGGAGCAGCCTGCTTCACTTCAGGCTCCTTGAACTTGCCGCCAGACTTATTCACCATGTACACCACAGCGCGCGCAACTTCCACATCATCCAGATCTGGATTGCCGCCCTTGGCAGGCATAGCGCGCAGGCCTTCCAGCGCATGTTTCACAACAGTGTCCTGGCCCTGAGCGATACGAGCACCCCACGCGCCAGCGTCGGCGAACTTAGGAGCACCAGCCGCGCCGGAACCGTGGCAAGCCGCGCAAGTTGCGGTGTAAACAGCTTCGCCGGTTTGCAGGACTTTAGGAGCGTTGACGTCTTTGAGGGTGAAACCATTGTCAGCTACAGGCTTCAGGCGGGCAGCTACAGCTTCCGCACTTTGGCTTTCGGAACCAGCGCCAGTCAGTTTTTCCTGGGTCACAAATTGCACCAGCAAAACAATGCCGATAATGGTGACAGCGAAGAAACCTACAACAGCAGCGACCAGCTGCTTAGGCGTTCTGATAGCGGATTCGTGGCTCATGATTTCCTTAGGACAGTTTTTCGAAGCTGTGTTGAAGGGTTATGTTTTTGGCATTTTTAACGCCGAACCCTCGTCAAACCTGCGATTATAGACGGAAAGCCCTAGCTATGGAATGGATTTCCGGCTATCCTTCGTGTCTCTTCAGCATGACGACTGCGGCTGTAGCTCAGTGGATAGAGTATCGGCCTCCGAAGCCGAGGGTCACTGGTTCGATCCCAGTCAGCCGCGCCAATAAACATGCGTATTTCCGGGTAGTTTTCCAATTTTGGGTACTGTCCGGGTAGGATTTGGGAAAGATTTTGGGAAAGAATCCCAGAAATTTTCCTGATTTTGCGCAAAAGATGGCTTAAGTTTGCCTATACGTAGCTCCTTCCTTTTATCACTAGGAGCTATGTCATGGCCAAAAAGCACTACCGTCGTTTTGAAAAGAACATCTACGTCGAAGAGCGGAGCGGGTCGTTCCGTTTCAAGGTCGACGTCAGCCCGCATAAGGACTCTGCCACGTTCTCCACGGAGGCAGAGGGTGCCAGCTGGGCGCGCCGCCGGCGGTTAGAGTTCCTGGAGATTCGAGAGTCCGGCCATACGCTCCCCTTTCCAGCTACCACCCAGGCCGTGCCGGCCTACGTAGGTTTCCCATTCGCTCACCATATTCCCGCTCCCATCAAGTTGGCGGATGTGTTCGACGAATATGGGGAGTACGACCTCCCTAAACTGACTGGTAAGCAAACGGAAAAGTCCCGCCTGTTAAAGCTTCAGGAGTGGTTCGGCGAATGCACTGTCGATCAGCTGGATGAACGTTTCATCGACCGCTGGAAGGCGGACCGCCTTGTCGGAAAGTTGGGTTCAGGACGCGATCCGAATCGCGGAGAGACCATGCTGGGCGAGAATGGCAAAAAGCCCTTAACAAAGCATCAGCGTTACTATCGTAAGACTGCTGGAAAGGACGTGCCTGCTCATCCGATCCATCCAGTTAGCACGCAAACCGTGCGGCATGAGCTGAGCCTTTTGCGCCGTGCGGTGTCAAAGTATTTGGACCGAGAAAACCGCTGGTCCCTCTATGGCGCATGGTGGCAAGCGCACTACCTCAAGCGCATGAAGTTGCCGGATGCTGCCGAACCTCGCAGCCGGCGGGTCTCAGATGCCGAGTTGAAGGAAATCTTCAACGGCATTACGGATATGCGGCTGAAGGCAGCTATCCTTTTCGCCGTGTTGACCTCGTTGCGCCGCGGTGAGGTCGTCTCTTTGAAGTGGGAGGACGTCGATTTCGAGCGAAAAGTGGTGCGGCTTCGAAAGCCGATCCAAATCGCGAAGTCGAAAATCCAAGGGCGGGAAATTCCGCTGTTGGAGGGGGCCATCAAGCTTCTTCAAGATTTGAAACCAAAGAAGCGGGGTGCCATTTTTGAGATTCCGGCCTCCGATGTGAGTCATGCGTGGCGGGATGCAGCGGACAAGGCGGAAATTTTCGATGCAAGGTTGCATGACTGCCGGCGCGAGGCCATTAGCCGTCTGGTCGAGTCGTGTGGTTTGAGTGTCCACGAAGTTGTCATGTTCTCGGGGCACTCTGATATCGGCACCCTGCAAAAGCACTATCTGCGCCTGGACGCCGGCCGCATGGCATCTCGTCTCGCCGAGAATCCTAACGCCGTCAATATGGCGCCTTCGCTGCAAGGGTAAAACACCTCGACTTTCTCCCTATACTGCACTTTGGGAGAAAAAATGTACCTGACGAAGAAGGAAGTCGCAGACGTACTGCGAGTCTCGGTTCGCACTATTACCAGCTATATGAAGCTGGGTGTCATTCCCGATCCGAAAAAGGTCGGTCGAACCTTGCTTTGGGATGAGGACGAGCTCCACAACCGGATCAGGTATTCTGCACCGGTTGTGGAGCCTATGCGTGCCAAGCGTGGCCGTCCGCGGAAAGTGCTGACCGCCTAAGAAACACCTACCCGCCAGGTTCATTCAAGTGGACCTAGCGGGTAGGATGTGATTTTGGCAGCCCCGGCTGCGGGCGCCTCATCGAGCGACTGGTAGGTGTCCAGCATGTAGCCATTGAATTAACCGACGCTTCTCAAAGTATCAAGAAAATGATTGAGCTCGACTCGCTGTTCCGGGCTCAATTCACCCCAAGTCAAGATCACTCGAGCTAATTCCTCATCCTCCGAATAGAAGAACGCAACTGGTACATTGAGAACCTCCGCGAGCCTTGTTGCGGTAGCGTAAGGGGCCTCGTGCACGCCGGCCTCATAGCGGGAAATGCGGGCTGATGCAGTGCCCTCGTCAAGTCCGATTTCTACGCCAACTTTATCCTGGGGAAGTCCAGCGCGCCGTCGTGCCTCCCTTAATCGGGCACCGAAAACTGAGACTGGTGTTTTAGACATTCTACGATACTCGTAGAATTTTCTTGCGGAATCTCTACGAAATACGTAGAATTTCCATTGGGAAATTGACTGCTTGGTTTTTAGACTGAAGTGGCGGCGCATCAAAGGCGCTTCTCGGAAAACGACGTAAGAAGGGAAAGTATCAAATGGCCTATTTCGAGCTAGACATTGCCGACATGCAGGAGCCTGCGTTAGGCGTCCTCCGGACTGCCCTGACGCATGCCCGAAAAAATAGGGAAACGAGAACTCACGTCGTACCGCTAAAAGACTTCTATCTGGAAGCCGGTTTTCCGGAGGAAGTCGACCGGCATGAGTTCATGGGCCATATTACGGACGTCATGAGGGTCGCAGTATTTTCGCGGGACTATCAGCCTGGCGGGTTCCGTGGCTGGCCAGCTTTTGAAAGCATTGCGGTGACGGAGACGCATTTTGAATTTTCGGCGTGTGACTTCGCTCTCTGTGCATCAGAGTTCACTTGACGATACCTTACGAAAGTTCTTCAGATAGCTTTCATCAAACGGAAACGGAGAGAGCAGTTGAAGCTGATATCAGTTGCGCTATTTTTGGCGCCGACAATGGCTTTTGCGCAAAGGCTGCCTTGGCTTCAAATGCCGCCCGAGGCTTGCTACGCGGCGAAAAGCACCAGGTCTGAAGTTCTCGACGCCATTGGCTGCCTGAAGGCACATCCAACTGCGGGCGCTACCGTTCTCGCGAAGTTCAAGCAAGAGAAGGCGGACCTGTTGACTGTCGATACCGATCTGACGGCTGCTTTCGCGGAATTGGAGCGGCAGAAGAATCGTCGGCTCTATGTCAAGTATTCTCACCCGGATGGCGGTGCCAGATTGATGGTGGTAGACAGCGCGATTCTAGCCGGCGCTACGCCAGCGATAGTCTATGACCTGACTCCATTGAATCTCCAATTCACGCATACGTCTGCCGCGTTTGGCGCTGACAAGACCGTTCCTCTTCAACAGATTCGTTCTTTCCGTTACGTGAAGAAGGCCGAGAATGTCGGAGAACTGACAACCGGGTTTGTTGACGAGACCCGAATAGTCGATCCTTCATACAGGGCGGGCTTTCCGATCAAGGATCAGGAACCCGATGGCCAGAGGATCAACGTGCTGGAGTTTGGTGGAACCACGTACCCCAACAAGACTTTAAACGACCACCTGAAGCTCGGACCAAGTAGCTTGGCTGGATATGTCCTGACCTTCCTGAGCGAATCTGAAGGCCAGGGCTATGTAGCCAAATTCGAGGAAACGATTTCGGCGAAGCAGCGTGCCAGGCTGGAGGCCGAGCGCATGGCTTTGGAGCGGACGAAAAAAGAAGCAGCACTGGAAGCCGAACGCAAAGCAAAGGTAATAGCGGACATGTCCGCTGCAGTACGGGGAACGGAGGACTTATGCAAGCGCGTTGGCTCTTTCGCTGCGGTGGCAGACCCGTCGGAGGCTGTCATTGATTGCCAGTTTTCGGGCACAGTCAGCTTGAGCGACTTGAAAAGCGTTGGATGGTTGGTCGTGAACAAGATACGCGACGGTGACGGCATCGTGCGCGAATATCAGATTCGAAAAGCGCGTTGAGCACATCTACCAGCCGTAGGGAAACGCATGGCTACGTTTGAACTTGATTTATATGATCTCTCTTGGCCGGCGCTTGGAGTGGTACGCGCCGCGATAAAGTTCGCGCGACTGAACTCTCCGCGCCAGATTCACGTTGTACCTCTTCAGGACTTCTACGAACTTGCCGGCTTGGCCAGCGAAATGCCGCTCTCGGAGTTCCATGGACTTTTAATGGAGGTCCGGCATACGAGCATCTTCTCCTCGGATTACGAGCCGGCGGTATTGTGGGGGTGGTTAATCTTCGAGCATCTCAGTATCAATGAAACCCATGTAAAGTTTTCGATTTGCAGCCACGCCTTCGGTGCTTCCGAGCCGGTCGAATTTTTACCCGCCGGTTTCGAGACCCTGGCAACAATGCCAAATGGGACGTTGCAATAGGAGCCGAATCTCCTGTACGGAGAGTCGTCGAGCGAGCACGCCGCAAGGACGTTAGAGTTTTGGTGACAGGATGCCGAAACCGGGCGGCGGTGGCTCAGCAGGCTCAAGCATTGCGCTGCCGTCTATCTACCAGGGGCTGTCGTTGGCCGGGACGGAAGACTGTGCGTCGCTGTCACGCAAGATCAACTCCACCCTGAGGATCGACAGTATCTTTAGGAACCGACTCATGGTGATGTTGTCGGAGTTACGTTCCAGGCGGGAAAGGGATTGTTGCGTGATCCCCATGCGCAACGCTAACTCCACCTGGGTAAGTCCGGCCTGCTTTCTGAATGCTTCTAACAGTCCGGGCAGTTCTTGAACAGTGCGGACTTGGAACTCAGGCATAACATCCCTCTTAAGTTGGAATTCGGCTTCAGTTGTCTTCTCTTTTTCACAGCTTTTTTGCTGTATTTTCATTTTACAGCTTACTCGCTGTACTGGGATGTAATTTTTTGAGCCCCCAGCGAATGTGGATCAGAGGAGAAGAGGTGTGTACTCACCCTAGTTCCAGGTGCGTTAGTGATCCTCGGTCGGAACCCACTTTAGCAATCCCGCAGTGACGCTGCAGATGGCCCTGCTGGGTACAGCGGCGGCCTGGCCGCAGCGGTCCCAACCAGGCCGGAGGGCGGGGCCCTCCGCAATGACCCGGCGTGGCGGGCAGGATCATTACAGCCCGGAATACTCGTCAGGGAATCGGATATAGAGCGGTGCCTTCTGAGTATGTTGCCCACTGATCCATATGTACGCCAGTTGCCCAATCGGGGTGAAGGACGATGCCAGGCATCGTCCCTTGGTCGGCTTTAGTCAGCCTTATGGTTGTGGCCAGCAGGTCGAGTTCTACACGGTCATGAAATCTGGGCTAAGGCCCACAGTTTTCTAAATGACCAGACTGACCGGCATAGAGATGCAACTATCTTCCAGCCATTTTTCTCTTGTGCGCTCACCCTCAGGAACCGTGCGTTAAGGGAATGCTATTTCATAAGTTTTAATGAAAATGTCGCTGGTCAATCTGGTCAGGCAAAAAAGCAGCCACGGTAGTGGCCGCTTTTCGGACCGTGATAATGGTGCCGCTGGTCAGGGAAGGCGAACATTGCAGGTGCGAATGCGGCCGGCGCTGGTGGTCGCCCGCCCTTCCACGATTGCTCCCAGCGTGTCCGGTAGTCGCTTCCAGAACTTCGGTGAGGCAACTGGTACCATCCCATTGGCGCGACACCAGATTGCGTAAACCGTGTATACCTCCGACTTGGAAGTGTCGGTTGTTGTTGTGCGTTCGATGGCCGCATCGTTAACCCAGGCATGGACCGAATTGGTCTCCAATCGGGCGCTCTGGGCGGCAGTGATCATCGCTTGCGGGGGAGCGACATCGAACCTCCCGCGAGCCAAAAGGCGTTGTAATCCTTCCAGCGCCCAATTCAGGACTCCGGTCAGCTCATGCGTGATGATGTGGTCGGCCAGCAAAGGGTCGCGTTCCTTGGCCGGCACTTCTACACTGAACGGGACGATATCGAACCGTCGCCAAAAGCCGTTTGATTGGTCCTTCACCGCAGGAATATGGTTGGCGCAAATAATCCACTTCCCAGTGATGCGAGCAGTAACGCCTGGCAAATACTTGCGATCAATGAAAACAGGCTCGCCGGCAATCATCGACTTGATGATCTGTTCGCACCAGTCTTGTGGAGGTGCTTCGTCGCAGTAAATCAGCGATGCTCCAATTAATTGCGCGGCATAGGCCTTTTCTAGCTGGCTTGGAGATGCCGCCGCATACCGGCCATGGAGAGCTCGGACGATGCTCGCCAATGTTCCTTTCCCGTTTGCGCCAGCGCCAATCCAAATCTGTGCAAGCTGAAAACGAGTGTCCGGCAGCAGCGTGTATCCTACGTATTCTTGCACGCGCTTGCGCACCTCCGCATCTGGAAGAATGGTCTGCAAGAGTTTGTCAAATGCTTCTGGCTTTGGCGCGGCGGGGACGTAATCGCAACTAAGCACATGGCGCAGCCCAAGTTCCTTATCGTGGGCGCGAAGAGTAGTGCCGCCGTCCAGATGCAGGTAACCGTTCTGCAGGGGAATGACGGGAGCGTGCGCAGCATCCTTAAGGGTAGGAAGCCACAGCATGGCCGTCTGAAGCGCCGAATTCGCATTGGCGGCGCTCGCGTTGTTGTAGTCGGCAGCCGCAATGCACTGAATTGCCACCTTCAAGGCATTGTCGTCGTCAATCTTCATCCAGTGCTTGCCCGTCCAGCGGTAAAGGACACGGTCGGCAGAGGCATAGTTTTCGGACTTTGCCAGATGTTCTGCGAAAGCAAGGGGCTTAAACTTAGGGGCGCGGCTCATTCGTGCCCCTCTTCGGTGACACACGCACCAACCGGCTGGATGCAGGCGTCGAATTCATTGACAGGCGATTCCCAGCAAGCCCGAGCGGGGCGATCTTCATACTCTTTCATCTGTTTGGCTCCTTAGCGAGCGACTACAACTGTCTCGACATGAGGTAGTGGTGCGTTGCTCTGTGGCCGTATAGGCAGACTGGAAGCTAAAGCGATGGAAGAAAGCGGGAAGAGATATGCAAGAAGCGCACAAACTCCCTGAAAATACGCGTGCTTTTTCGATAAATAGAGGAATGCCTCTATTCGTGAACGTACTACTTTTTACGAGTTGAAGGGCCAGCCTCCGCATTGCTGCTCGCGCAATCACCATCTGAAGAGAGTGTCAGTTGCCTTTTGGCGAACAGCACCGAAAGCGACCCGGGAGAAGGGGGCCCGACTATGAGCTAGACGAGAGCTCAGACCAAGTGTCCCCGGAAGCCGCTGCGGACGCCGGAGCATATGGCCAATGGATGGGGCACCATGGTCTAAAGGGATCAAGACTTTGTAGCGCTGGCTAGTGGTAACGTCTTCAGGCGGTCCTCAATCTCATGGCGAACCGCGTCTGACACGTCCATGTCCTGCAGTGCCTTTGGCCACAGCTCTTTGGCGCGTGAGACGGTTTGGATTACGGCCGCTTTGGCGATGCGGTCAGAAATGCCGGCTTGCTTTGCAATTTCAGCATAAGTGGCCAAAGTTTCTTGACGCTGCAAGTTGTCGATTGCGACGTTGGTCCCGAAGCCCCGGAAACCTGCCAAAGCGGATACGCAGACGATATCGTACGCAGGCGATAGCTCGGGGCGGATTCCATTGTGGTAAAGAACACTGAAGTTTTTCAAGTGCGCGTCCGAGTTGCCGATGAGGGTGTTGACGGTCTGTCGGATGAAGAACTGGCGAACGTCCTCGATGCCGCGCGTACTTAGGCGGTCGAGCACTCGAATCAGTTTGACGAACTGCTTTGCGCCGGAATATTTTTGTCCCGGCATGAGCGTCAGCAGTTGGCAGGCGTCTTCCATGTGTACTGCACTATTGGGGCCGCGGTCGAATCGGTCCACTGCCAGGAAGCGCGTATTGGCACCTAAAGCTTCCACCAGCTCAGGATAGTCACTCATCGTGCTCATAGCCGCTGGTCGGCATTGCGCGACATTGACACCCGCTAAACCGGCAAGTGTCATGCAGGCATATTCGTTCATTACTTGGGAGTCGTCGCCGGCTACGGGCAACTTGGCTATGAGGTCTGACAGCTTTCCTTTGACAGGCATGCAGTAGCGTTTTCCGTCTTTGGCATTGGAAAGCGCAATCTTATCCTGTACACCAGACAACGCAGCAGCTCCCTCGGCCGCCTGCTCTGGCACACTGATTTCGAGATTGTCCGAGCCACCAGTGACGCCGTACGCACGGGCCGCTGCGGTCAAGTTATCGAGGTTGGCCGGCAAGACGGTTACAGCTCCCGGTAAGTCTTCGCCGGCGGCTGCCAGGATGCCGAAGTCGTCCATATCGCGGTCGTTCTTACGGGTGGCAGCAAGGCGTCGGCGAAGGGCGCCCTCCGGCATCAAGCCCGCAAAGAATGGCGGTAACTCTCCGCGTTCGCGATACACTGCAGGGTCAAAATGGTTCTTCAGCGTGTCCTGCGTAACCTGTTCGGCGCCAGGTACCGTCATGGAAAGCGAAAGGGTGGGCCGTTGTGGATCGGCGAGGTATTGCTCCGTCGCGACGAAGCGGGTTGCCCGTCCTGCCTCACAGAGCCAGCCCACATGCTGTCCATGAAGCCAAACCTCCAGATATCGCGGTGCCAAAGCGTTGCTCAATCAAGCCCCCAGAAGTCGGTCAACCGTGGACGGGACATCGTCAGGGCCGATAGTTTTGCCAGATAACAGTCGCGAAATCTCCGGGAGCAGGTGCTTGGGTACAACGACCAGGTTTGCATCCATAGCATCGGCCAGCGCCTGACAAGTGCTGAGGCGCGAATCTACCTTTCCGTTCAGCACATTGCTAACTTGAGGCACGCTCATGGCCGTCAGGCTCGCAAGCTCCTGCAAGGTCTTCCCCAACATGACACGCCTCTGCTGTAGTTGCTCAAAAATAGTCATTTTATGCTTTCAGATAAATCTCTCTTCAAATTTTACATTAAAATGTAAATATTGACGAAGCTTACTTTATCGAGAAACATAACAGAGGCTACAAAATTTACATTCAAATGTAAATATTTACCTGAATTGTGAATCAGCTATCGCTGCACCTCCGAGCCGGGCACGTACGAAAGCGCAAGGGCGTTGCATGGCAAACACGTCGCTAGGCTCGGCGATCAAGACCTGCTGCCGAGGTTTGCCGACTTTTGAAATCCCGTACTTACCCCGGGGTAAGTCAGGGCAGACATCGCATTGCTCAGCCTGCCTACCTCGGCCGTGCCCGTCCCGCTTATCATGATCATTTTGGTTGTGGCTTGTTGGGAACCTCACACTATCCAGTCGTCTACGCTCAGCCGCCTGCTCTTCTTGCGGGTCAGGATAACTGGCTTAGCCCAGTCAAACATCGAAGTTGAAAGGCGTTGCTTCCTGGCTGTGAACGCGGTCAGGGTCATGCCCTTGATGTTTTCGAAAAACGGAGGCTCAAAGTCTGCGTGAAGGGGGTAGCCGGGCGGATACTTTCGACGCTCCCACCACATTCCAACGCGGGATTGGATGAAAATTATCAAGAGTGTGATGCCTAGCCAGAATGACGCTGCAATAGAAGTTGGAAGCGCTGGCGGTGTTTGCATGAGTTTGGTAAAGCCGTACTTGCTGTAGATGAGCCAAGAAGAAATCGGCAGCCCCACAAATAAGTTAGCTGTCCAAAGCAGAATAAACAAGCATGCCAAGCGTTCACCCACACCTGCTTTGATCTCCTCAGCTTGATGGTCAAGGCTGGTCGCCTGGCCACGAATGCGGCCGAGGATTTTGACGTCTGCCATAGCGTCCCCACCATAGAAGAGAATTACGTTTATGTGGTCTCCTGGGTTTATGCAGTCGAAGTAGACGTCCACATTTTGCTCATCGACATGCATAGCAGAGCATGTGAGCTGGTCGTCATTCGATAGGGAATTAGCCACAATGACGTATGCATCCTTTCCTACGGACAGGCGAAGTGGCGCATTGTCGAGAAAGTCCGAGGGAGTAATCGCCTTCGTTCCGCGGTTCCAGATCAGCACATTGAGAGCATAGACACCCCGGTGTGTATTTCCGGCCGGGTCCGTGATTTGAAACGGGAAATCTTCAGGCAGCTCGGAGACTATGCCGCGCATGACGATGCGCGATTTCAGATTTATCTCGCGATTAGCAGGCTTCCGGCCAAGGATGGCCGCAGCGACGCGAAGAAGACCGGTGCCGATTGAGGTGATTGGCTCGCTGGGAGGCATATTGTTTCCTTTGTTCGTCGAATTAATATTGATGCTTTATTTCTAAGTGTGCCAGCAAGCGATTCTTCATCTTGTCGGAAATGCTGGACTCGTTAATGAGTGCAGGCCAGGTTTCAAAGGCCATCGCTGCGCATTTCCTCAATGCTGTCTGGGCTGGTTTTTCTGGTATGCCTAAGCGTGCGCAGAATTCACGTACGATCACTCGGTTGAGGAACGCCGAAGTATCTAAGGAGTGTTTTGCTCCGGTTGCTGGGGCTGGCACCAGACGTAGCGCGCGACTGCTCTTTTGGGTGCCATATGCTGCGTAGGCGACTAAGTCGTACGCTGGTGCCAGCTCCGGGGTGCGGCCGTCGAGGTAGCGCAACCCGATATTCTTCAGATGCATATCAGGATTGCCCATAAGCTCACTCACCATGATGCGGCGAAGCAGTTCGTGCACACCAGACTCGCCTACAGAAGGCAAGGCCAGCATGATGCCGGCCACGGTCAGATAGTCTAGTGTGTATTTTTCTTCAGGCTGAACGCCAAGAATTTGCGCAAAGTCCTCGCAGTGCACACGGCCTGTTGGAGTCTGTGCGTCGCGGTCATATCGAAAGACCGCGAGGAAGGTAGCTTTCTCGTCGACGTCGCCCAGGTCGTAGCCATGTTCGACAGCGAGCGACGCCATGGGGGCCAACTCCGCCTCTACCACCGATACGCCGGCTGCAGCTGCCATACGGAGCGACAGGTCCTCGAGCTCTGGCAAGTGAGGGTAACCTGCCATCGGCAGCTTCGCGATGACGTGGCGCATATTGGACACGTCCCTGAGCTTAGTTCGGTCGACGAATTGAATGCGATCTTTCAGCACGGCGAGTTTGGCTTGTACCCCTGGAATTGAATAGGCTTCATCCATGGGCTCCGCTACAACCGATATCTCGAAGGTGTTGTCGTCTTCCTTGACGAACTTGGTCAACTGCTCGCGCGTCAGATTGGTTGGACGGCCGTGCACATCACCTGGCCAGTCCTTGGCCGTTGCCGCAAGCAACTCAAAATGGTCATATGGGCTGCAACCACGGAACTCGGCGATCCGGCTCCGCAATGGACCCTCTGGTAGGAGGTTTTGAAAGAAAGCAGGCAGTAGCCAACCTCGCGCCGGATCACTGGACCTTACGCCGTTTAGTAGAGGGCTGGTGGTCCCTGCCCAAAAGGCGGCTTGAGACTCTGGACTGGCCGCTACGTACGACAGGGACAATATTGCTTGTCTCGGGTCTCGAACAAAATCGTCATGAGCCACAAACCTGTTCACAACCTGGTCGTCCGTAACGATGTGTTGAAAGAGGACACCGATGTGTCGCGTTCCTTGGAAGATGTCGAGAGCCTTCATCTTCAACATTTCTTACTCAACGGGCGTTTTGCAGGCGCTTGCGAACCTGGTCGACCAAGGTCTCTACCACTGGTGCTGGCGGCTGCGGCTTCAGCCCCCGAGCTGCTTCTTTCGGGAGCAATAGCAATTCAAGTCCCAGCCGGTCAGCGAGGGCAAGAAGTGTGCTGATCTTGTAGTCGGCCGTTCCCTTGAGTACGTTTGCCAAAGTTTGCCGGGAGAGTCCAGCAGCTTCTCTTAGTTCGTATTGCTTGAGATGGCTCCGCTCTACGGCAGTTCTCAACTCATAAGAGATTTCACTGATCGAATTCATTGGGTACGTTAAAGTAGAATTTGGTCGGAAAATTCTACTTTATTAGAACATGCCAGCTGATGATTTAGCAAACCTATGCGCCATGTCCAACCAAGGGCGGACGATGTCCGCCGCTCTTCGACTTTTCAGTAGTTCGCCGCTTTCACAAAGGCCTGATGCGCCGGAGAACAAGGATGTCATCGACTCGGGGCTTTTCGAGGGATGAGGAGTTGAGTTTTACTTTGATGGCCTCACGAATGCCAACTGGTGTCAGCTGAAGCGTTTCGTTCGGCTTCAGTCAGGGCGTTATCGCAACAGCTTCGTAGGAGGCGCCGCCGGTAGCTGCGGCCGCGATGTCGAGGAATGCCAGACCCGCCGATACCGCGCTCAGAGTGAACACCGTTGAAAATGCTTTCATCGATGATTAGGAGCGCGTCGGACTGTCTAACCACGGCGTCGTGTCCGGATCCGGCGTAAGGTGCGTCGCTGCGTCATTCCTGGAGTGCGGCCGGTTGCTGTTACGAATGTAAAACGATATCAATGGACGCATTCGTTTCCAATCGCGCATAAGCTGCGGTGTGGATGCGCGCTTCGACGATAGAGACTCCAGATTTTCTAAGTAGTAGAGTCGCATCTGGCGGCGGCACGGTGGATCAGAACGTCTGTCGCAGACTGCGCCCAGTAGCTCGCGGCGGCGGCGTCCAGGATCAACGAGGGCATCAATTCCGAATTCGAAAATGAGCCACGGCGTGGATGCTTGTCCTGATATTTTTGTGCACCTCAACCATTGCTAGCCTCTCGGGTCGTGGTTGGCCGCGGCGCAATATTCATCATAGTATTTGTCTTGGAGTGGAGGCAGTAGCCATGGTGGCGGCGTCGAGAAATAGGCACATAGGTACGGGCCGGCAGCTGAAGGCGATCTGGCGTCGATGATTTTTGGTTTGCGCCCAGAGATGTCCGGCGAAGCGTCTTGGAGCGTTTAAACACAGCACCTGACATGGCGTACCATAGGTGCCGCCGGTAATCGCACTGAGGAATGAGCTAGGTACTTGCATCGAGCCGCTAGAATGAGCAGCAGCGCCGATGTCTACGCTGATGATTTACACGCAATCGCAAATGGTACTGGCCGCGTTGTTCACTGTGATAGCTGTCGAAGCACGCAGCCAGCAGCCGTAGCGCAAGCGTTTCGAAGTGATGCGAATTTAGGTGTCGCCCCAGTATCTGGCGTAACATGCTGCTGGCACCAGCAGCGACCGCCATCATCGATGGTACTAACAGACAGTACCCTCAGGGGCGCAATTACGTACGGATGCCTACAGGTAGAATTGGCGCCACTCGCACTGTCCTGGCAGGCTAGTGCAACTATGACAGTAGCACTTGGCCGGCCGCGTCGATGGCAGCCGCGGCGGCATCGATGCCTAGGCTCTCATTTCCGTTAGTTTGCCAATCGAACATAATGATCGTCTCAGCCCCATCACAGCCTCCGACTGAAGTCGGAGAGGTGGGCCATGCTACATGACTCTACTCTAACGTCGGAGAGCCCGACCACCCTACGTGTTTGTGTGAGCTACTTTGGACACCGTCTACGTAGCGGTCGGCCCCTCCACCATCCGGCGGAGCGTCGCGTTTCAATTCCGTCCTGAGGCTGTCTAGGTCGCCCGGGATTCCCTGGTACTTCGTCCTAGACGCGCGCACACTTCGGCGCCGCAAATCATCTGCATCCTTGCAATGCGCAGTGCCACGGGCAGCGTCGCCATGGTATGACTCCTTATAAGACGCGTCTGATGGGAATTTCAACGACTGCACTGCAAATCGTATAGATGCGCTTCGTCCGGGCCGACCGAGCTAGACATATCCCGCGGCCGTGTGTGACTTGCTCGCTGCGCAGTAGTGCATCGATACGCTTCGCTTACCCCGGGGTAAGTGAGTTCAACATCACGGAAATTGGCGTTGCGTCCTCCTTGGAGTGATCGTCGTTCGTGGCATCCGGCCGTTTCGTAAATCGCTCAGAGTTTTTGCGCTTCAGCGTTATATCGCGAGGCTGGTTCGTGCACGTTAAAGCAAAAGGTTCTCCGGCGAATTGTCCTATGGTCATTCGCTTCACTCCGCCTCTTACCACAGCATCAAGATGTTCCCGCCTCTGCACCATCCGCGCCAGATGCCTGTCTCCCCATGGTCCTGGTTAGGCTCATAAGGCGGTTCAATTGCGTCGTTTTCACCAAGCAGCCGAGTCCGGCCTGACCGAACTTGGAAGCTAAGGCAGCGAAGACCTTGCGTTTCCCCATCGGCGCGGAGTGCCACGTCGATGCGGACCAATCGGCATGGTCTCGGCAAAGACTTTCGTGCGCTTCTGACGGGCTGAATAGATGCGCGGCGCTGCGGCGGAATGCGCGCGACCGCAATGTTGTGCCCCCCGCTGCGCCCTGGTTGGGCATTGAGATTGATGTCCAGGTCGGACGCCAGGCGGGGCCAAATGGACGGTGTCTCCGTTGTATGGCGTTGTCTAAAACGTGGCGCGGAGCTTGTTCGACTTACCCCGGGGTAAGCGCCTTTATTAACGCTTTCGTAGCGTTACCTCAGGCATCAAAACGCCTTCAAGCTCCGGCTTTACTCATCCTGTTCGATGTCTTCGAAAGTATATTTCGACCCTACATCGCGGCGTACGCGGACCACCACTTTGCGATTCACCATGGGTCCAATGACATCGTCAAGTGCCTCCGCGAGGCCGTTGATGTGATGAGTTCCAGAATCCGACAACACTTCAATCCAATCCTTGTCGAGATCGACGGCCCTGAGCACCCCCCGCAATGTTTCCTCCACGGTGGCGGGATCGACCGTAGGTTTTGGGTGGAGTTTTTTGATCTCGCTATTGAGAACTTTACGATTCTCTGGCCGAAGCGCGACGGGTTCGCCGCCGGCTGCAGAGCTTACATCCATCTGACCAAATGTTTTGCCGGTAGGGGCCAAATTCCTGGCCAATTTTAGAAAGGCGGAGCGGTAGCTGGGGTCAGGTACCAAAGCTTCAAGTTGGGCTGGATCGCCGGACACGCTTGCGCGCAAGACGCCCAAGAATCGTTCAGCAATCAGGTCTGGATCAACCGTGGCCTTGAAGAAATCGCGCTGTGGGGGTTCTTGGATCGCGACGCTGAATTGGTAACTACCTGGAGGCATCTGGAAAAGCCACGCCCGGCAAGCGTCCTTAACTTCGGGCTTGGGGTCTCCGCGCCGCCGCAGTGGCATGCCCTGTGATTCTTCAATGGTTCGATGGAGGATTGACTGAATTCCCTTCACTTTATCCACGATCAAATCCAGCGGCGCTCCTCCAACAACGACCTCACCTCCCTTGATGGAGAAGTTCACCTGCCCGGGCAGGAACGCCACGTTCGCCTCCTGCTTGGATTCTTCGATCCAAATTGCTTGGACCAAAGCCTGCAATTGTGCAGAGGCGAAGTCGGGCATGTCTCCGCGTCCGAGCATCAAATAGCAGAGTTGCGCCGCCTTCTTGAAGGCGCCTGACTTGAACCAGAGAGACGCTGCGCTCACTGCCGTGATCCCTAGCGTGCGTAGCTTGCCAGGGTCAATTTCGAGCAGCGCTTGGCTCTCGGCTTCGGCGGCCTTGGCATAGAGCGTCCGGGCCGCGACCAGGTCTTTGCGGCGGACTTCAAGCTCAGCTTGGGACGCAAATCCTTCGCTGTCTGCATGCCACTTTGACCAGCTCATTGAGCATCCCCCAATTGAGCAATCGCGATCAACCGTTCGCGGAAGCCAACGACAGCCGCCAGCGCTGGCAGATTGCTGCGACCTTTCTCTGTCTGGCGCAGTTTCTGGCGCAGTCGCGTGCGAACCGTGGACTCATCGCCCGCATCGACACCAGAGACTTCCATACGCAGACAAGCCTCTAGGTCGTCGATGTCCGCCCCCAGTGGGGCCACGTAATAGTCGGCGCCGGTCAACGTTTCCGCACGACGAGTAGCCACCAGTCCAGCAAGCGCCTCGACAGCTGCAAACGACACTGCGTAAGCTCCTTGCTCTGTGGCGTCAATATCATTCGCGTGCGCCCGCAGCACTGTAGCGGAAGGAGTATCCCACGGCAGGATGCACTCGGACTCCTCCGAGCGATATTCGGCATCTACTTCGACGGGACTTTCGTGATGGCGGCTCAAGCAGACCGATGCGGCCTCTGCATAGGAGTCGCCCAATGCCTTCGTGACGCCAGGATGGCGCTCGGCCAGATCGGCCAGTCGCAGCAAAATCGGCATGGGTCCGCTCTTTGTTGTTTTGATGTCTGGATGATAATTCAAAACAACCATTTCTAGTTGCCACCCTGTGAGCTATGACTGCCCTCGACTTACGCTGGAGTGGGATAGGTAGAAATCCCAGTTTTTCCATGTCGTTCTTAAGGTCTGCTCGGCGCTTCGCGAAGAACGCCGCGTGGCGACGGTCTCACGCCAAACTCCTGTTCATTTCCCGAAGTAAGGGGCGAACGCTACCTGTAGTTCTGAAGGGAGGGAATTGAAATCGATGCGCTGGCCCTGATTTTAGCGCAGAGCCGGTCAGGGCCGCCAAATGCGCGAACTGTTCGAGCTTGAAGTCAACGAGTAAGTTCGATAGTGGCACTGCTCGTTTCCCAAAGACTTGCGATTGATCAACACCAGCGAGGAAACAAGCAGGCAGCCGCCTATCCCTACGCCTGCGGCTGGGGACAAAAAACTCGTAAGCCCATTCCGATTATAGTGCCAAATTACAACTATCGGTGTTATATTGATAATTCTCGATGTGGATTTTGGACGCCAGAACCTATCGCGTAGTCGTCAAACTTAGACAACAAAGGATCAATCATTCATGCTGGGAACCATCGGAGCAAAATTCAAGGAAGCCCTTGGCGGCGATCTGTACGCGGGATTATTCGGCTTATTCTTGTTCCTCCATTTTTATTACGGCGTTCCATTGCACGGGTGGGAAAAGGTCGCGATTGGGCTTGCGGCGGTTCTTGCTGGAACATTCATCCTCTCGCTTATTGCTTTGAAGCTTGGCAACGGCTTTCGTTCGGCTTTGGCTTTAATCACCGCAGCCTTGGCGCTTGATTTCTTTTATCGAGGTCAACTTAGAACAGGGGCCGAACACCTAGTGTTCGAGTATCTCTGGAACGGACCTGCCGCAGTAAATTTTGCATCGTTCGGCTTATCCTCGGTATGGCTGTTTTCCCAACTGGAGCCTTCCGAATGAACATATTTAGACATTCGGGGCAGAGGCGTCTCGAAACCGCTTTTGTCGTTTTCTGCAATGACTTACCCCGGGGTAAGCGTCTCCGAACGATCCTTTGTCATTGAAACTACTGGGGTTTGTCCTGGCTTCCCAAGCATCGTCAATCTGGAGCGAAGACTGTAGGCTAAAGGGTGTGATACTCTGCTCTCCGTTGTACTCCCTTGCACTAGGTTTCCGCCTGAAACTCTGCCTTTTGGATATGAAAACTCTGACCGATAGCGTCATGACCGTGAAGGAAGTCGCCGAGTATCTACGCGTGAATCAACGTACCGTCTATCGACTGGCCGTGGATCGCAAGCTGCCTGGATTTAAGGTGGGAACGACCTGGCGCTTTAAGCGCGCAGATATTGAGCGTTGGATCGACGCTCAGGCGAGCGTGGGCCAGCCTGAATCTGCGGACGGTCGCGGTCAGTCGGCCGACAAAAAGGGGAAAAGTTCATGAAGCTGGTGCAGAACAGCGGCTCAGACCGCGTGATCGATCTACTGTTGCCGCATCTGAAGGCAGGCAGCAGGCTGGGCTGTGTCACGCCTTCATTTTCGCTGCATGCCTTCGCCGAGCTTCGCGAGGCTCTGAATGGCCTGGAGCATGTTCAACTCGTTTTGCCTTCAGATAATGACCTCTTGGAGCTTCTGGGCGGAGAGGGCGACCGAGCCCAACGGAATCGTTTGCAAGCCCGCTGGTTGGCGAACCAGTGCGCGCAATGGTTGGCGCAGAAAGCCGAAGTGCGTCGCGTTCATGGCCGAGTACCCCAGGGGGCCGCTGTACTGGCACGCGCCAGTAATGAGCCTGATCAGGTGGTGCTGGGGTCGTTCGCTCTCAGCTCCGAGGGTCTGGGACTGGCCCCGGGTAACCCCCTAAGCCTGATCCAGGCCTCGGAGTCGTCCGACGAGGCTCGCACACTGGCACGATGGTTCGACCAACAGTGGAATGCGCTGCGGCCTCAGCCTGAGGGTGCGCAAAGCCTGATTGACGCTCTGAAGGGAATGGCCGCTAATCGCCCTCCATTCGAGATATACGCTCTGATCCTGCATCATTTGCTAGGTAATCGAGATGAAGCGCTGGATGAGGACCGCATTGTCAAGGCAGCCACCGGCATTCGCAATACCGTCATCTGGAAAAAGCTCTTCAAGTTCCAGCGCGATGGCGTTGTAGGGGCCATCGATAAGCTGGCCCGTTATGGCGGCTGCATCATCGCAGACAGCGTAGGTCTCGGTAAAACCTTCGAAGCATTGGCGGTTATCAAGTATCACGAGTTGCGTAACGACCGTGTATTGGTGCTGGCCCCCAAGCGCTTGCGTGACAACTGGACGCTCTACAAGGCCAACGACCGCCGCAATATTTTGGCCGCCGACCGGCTCAACTACGACGTCCTGAACCACACCGACCTGTCGCGCGACAGTGGTCAGTCTGGTGACATCGACCTTGCACACGTAAATTGGGGCAACTACGACCTGGTCGTGATTGACGAGTCGCACAACTTCCGTAACAAGAAGTCCCCTAAACAGGGTTCTGAGACCCGCTATCACCGGCTGATGCGTAAGATCATCCGCGAAGGGGTTAAGACCCGGGTTTTGATGCTCTCTGCGACCCCGGTTAACAACCGGTTGTCCGACCTGCGCAACCAGATCGCCTTCGCCACCGAGGGTGACGACACAGCGCTACAGGATCATGGCATCGATAGCATCGAGCAGACCACTCGAAAAGCGCAGATACAGTTCAACCGCTGGCTGGACTTGCCTGAAGAGGAGCGCAGTCCCGGCCGTTTGGTCGAGATGCTGGGCTTCGACTACTTTACTTTGCTCGACCATCTGACCATCGCTCGTTCGAGGAAACATATCGAACGTTATTACGGCACAGAGGAGACTGGCCGATTCCCAGAACGCCGCACGCCAATCAACATCAAGGCTGACGTTGACACTGCCGGGCAATTCCGGGCAATCCGCGAGATCAACTTGGAAATTCGGCGGCTTAACTTGGCCTGCTATGCTCCAATGCGCTACGTCCTGCCGCAGAAGGCTGCGGCCTATGACGCTAAGTACAGCACTGAAATCCGCGGCGGTGAAAGCATTTTCCGGCAAGCTGATCGTGAAGAGAGCTTGATTCATCTGCTGCGCGTTAACGTGCTCAAGCGGATGGAGAGCGCCGTGTCCTCGTTCGCGCTCACCATCCAGCGACAACTCAAGGATGTTGAGACCACTCTGGCTCGTATCGAAGAGCACGCCGCCGACGCAGGCGAGATGGAGGAGCTGGACATCGCGGATGTCGATATCGACGATCCGGCATTCGAGCAGTTGCTGGTCGGCCGCAAGGTCAAGGTGCTACTCAGCGATGTCGACCTGCACCGCTGGAAACAGGACCTCATCGAGGATCGCAATCGGTTAGACAACCTGTTGAAGGCAGCGCAGCAGGTGGACCCGGTCCGGGATGCCAAGCTCGCCAAACTGCGTGAGGTGATCGAGCGCAAGTGCCGTAATCCCATTAACGAAGTGGGCGGCCGGGCCAACCGTAAAGTTATCATCTTTACCGCGTTCTCCGATACGGCTCAGTACCTCTACGCTCAGCTTGCTCCTTGGGCCAAGGAAACCTTGGGACTTGACTCCGGTCTTGTAACTGGCACGGCCGGCATTCACTCCACGCTACCTGGTTTGCGCAAGAACATGAGCAGTGTTCTTTCGGCTTTCGCACCTCGTTCGAAGGAGCGCCCAGCTGAGTTGGCGGAAGAGGGCGAAATCGATCTGCTGATCGCCACAGATTGCATTTCAGAAGGTCAAAATCTGCAGGATTGTGACTGGCTCATCAATTACGACATCCATTGGAACCCGGTACGTATCATTCAGCGCTTTGGACGCGTCGACCGCATCGGTTCACCCAACCAGAGTGTGCAACTCGTGAACTTCTGGCCCAACATGGAGCTGGAGGAGTATATCGGACTGGAGCAGCGCGTGAGTGGCCGGATGGTGTTGCTGGATGTGTCGGCCACAGGCGAAGAAAATCTGATTGAACAACAGTCGGGCAATCCGATGAATGACCTGGAGTACCGGCGTAAGCAGCTTCTGAAGCTTCAGGACACCGTGATCGACATCGAAGACCTCTCAAGTGGTGTTTCGATAACGGACCTCACGTTGACCGACTTCCGCATTGACCTTGCACAGTTCATGAAGGCACACCCCGGTGTGCTTGAAGGGACGCCTGTCGGCACATATACCGTGACCTCTACCATCGATGCTGACATTCCCCCGGGGATCGTCTTCTGCCTCCGGGCGGAAGGGGCAGCAGCTGCCAAGGGCGAAGCATCCGACTACCCGTTGGCGCCAGTTTATCTGGTGCACGTCGGGGATGATGGCTCGGTTCTGCTGCCGTACCCGCAAGCCAAGCGCATCATGGACAGGCTCAAGCGCGTGGCGTTAGGCCGTGAACTCCCGGATGACGGCGCTTGCGCACGGTTCGACCGACAGACCCGTCAGGGAGAAGACATGCGCCACGCACAGAAACTGCTGGCGGCGGCCATTGCCTCGGTGGTGGGAAAGGCGGAAGAGCGTGCAGTGGCCAGCCTCTTCTCACCTGGTGGAACCCACGCTATGAAAGGTGAATTCGCAGGCGCGAACGATTTCGAGGTGTTGGCGTTTATGGTAATTCTGCCGAGTGGCTCGTCAGCATAAGGAGAAACGGCTTGAGCGACACCGCGCGCACGTTGCTAAACACAATCTTAGCGTCGCTTGCTCTGCCGGCGAGTTGCATGGTGGATCAGCGCATACCCAAGAAGATGCTGGCGGAGCATGGTGGCGCGACCGCTAACGACCGTAGGCTGCTAACTGAGGGCATCGCCGAAGCCCACTGGCTTGCAGTGTTAAAGCCCACTACTGTGGCAGTGCCACCGTGGCGCGATGAGGTGAGAGACTACTTGGAGGTGGCGGTACTCACTGTGGAGCTTCGTGTTAGCAACGTTCATGAGGTTCAGCGTGAGCGGCTCAGTGAACTCGTTCATCGCGCTGTGCCGTATCCGGTGCTTTTGCTTACCCTTACCCCGAATGTGGTGGAACTAAGTCTGGTGCATAAGCGCGCGGCCCAGAATGAGACGGGTAGGGTCGTGCTGGATGGCGAGCTCATTAGTCTGGCCTTGGGAGAAGAAGCGCCTGTACCAGACGGGCTGCTTGCGGCCCTAGCCGTGGATCGCCAGCCCCACCAGCACTTGATGGCTTTTTACCAAGGCTGGATCGACACGGTGATCGCTGCGCACGCAGCCAGGGTGACTGGTCACTTTGTGGTCGCCGTAACGCCCGATCAAGCCGCTTCGCGACGAGCCGCTCTGCGGGAACACCAGTTCCTTGAGCAAGAAGCTGCCCGCTTGCGGGCCCTGGCTGCCAAAGAAAGCCAGATGGCGAAGCGCGTGGAATACAATCTCGCCCTGCAAAAGGTGCAAGCGGGGCTGCTCGTCGCCAAGGAAGCACTTTGACATCCTCTTGTGCGTGACCCTGCTGCCAGGGGACTGTTGACCTACACCATCCCCAAAATAGAAAACCTGCCTCGATCAGAGGTATACAATCCTTGGTTCGCCTCAAAAATTGGATTAAGAGCAACGAGTTATGACCATGCAGAAGATAGACGCCACCTCGCCCGAAGCGCAGTCCGCAGACTTGGTGGCCAGCAACATTGCCCAAATTAAGGCGCTTTTCCCGGAGCTTTTAACTGAAGGCACCAACGGCGTAACAGTCAATTTAGATGTGCTCAAGGCCCTCGTGGGCGATGCCACGACCACAGACGCGGACGAAAAGTACGGCTTAAACTGGCACGGCAAACGCCGGGCGCGTCAACTGGCGCTAACGCCCAGCACAGGTACGCTGCGTCCCTGCCCCGAGGAGAGTGTTGACTGGGAAACTACCCAGAACCTCATGATTGAGGGGGACAATTTGGAAGTCCTCAAGCTGCTGCAGAAGAGTTATGCGGGCAAGGTCAAGCTCATCTACATCGACCCACCCTATAACACGGGGAACGACTTTGTTTATCCTGATAGTTTTCAAGATAGCATTGAGAACTACTTGGAATTGACAGGCCAAGCTGAAGGCGGCCGGAGAAATTCTAGCAACGTTGAAGCTAGCGGTCGATTCCATACCGACTGGCTAAACATGGTTTATCCACGACTACGCTTGGCTCGAGATTTGCTGAGTCAAGCTGGATCAATATTTATATCAATTGATGACCGTGAAGCGCCTCGCCTGCGATCCGTGATGGATGAGATTTTTGGCGAGGAGAATTTTGTGGCGTGTTGTGTTTGGCAGAAGAGGTATTCACGCGAAAACCGAGGCGCCATCGGCGATGCGCACGAGTATCTCATGGTTTATGCCAAGGAGTTTGACTACTTTCAAAAGGTTCGAGGACTGATCGCGCCAACCGAAGAGCAGACAGCCGTTTATAGAAATCCGAACAATGATCCGAAAGGGCGGTGGAGGCCAGTGCCGATGACTGCTCAGGGTTACAGACCGAATCAGATGTATGAAATCACAACCCCTTCGGGTGCTAAGCATCGTCCGCCAGAAGGACGGTGCTGGGGCATGGTTGAGAGCGAATATCTCAAGCTGGTTGCACTAGGGCGCATTTATTTTGGCAAAGACGGAAGCAGCCAACCGAATGTAATTAGATATCTCTCAGAGCTTGAAGGGCTAGTTCCGTGGACATGGTGGCCGTCGAGCGAGGTTGGGCATACAGATGAAGCGAGAAAGGAAATACAGAATATCTTTGGTTCGCAGTCTGTATTTGACACGCCAAAGCCAACCCGGTTGCTGCAAAGGATTCTGGAAATTGGGACTTCTCCTTCGAACGATGATCTAGTTTTAGATTTCTTTGCTGGCTCTGGAACCATTGGTGAGGCGGTGTATAAACAGAACTTGAAGGACGGGGGAAAACGCAAGTTTATTGCGGTACAACTTCCCGAACCGCAAGAGGCTCATGAATTTACTTCAATCGCGCAGATTACTAGAGAGCGCTTGAAGAGAGCCGGAATTTCATTGCAATCCTCTGCGAGCGCAGCAGTGGATTTTGGGTTTCGTTCGTTCAAGTTGGCGTCGTCTAACCTTCGTGCTTGGAATCCTAGCTCTGGGAACTTGCAAGTCGACCTGCTTGACCATCAAGACCATTTGCTCGCTGGGCGATCAGAGCAGGACCTGTTATATGAACTGCTACTTAAACTCGGCCTGGACCTCTGCGTGCCCATTCAGAAAAAGCTCCTTGCGGGTACGCCAGTTTACGCAGTCGGTGCAGGTGTACTGATGGGCTGCTTGACCGAGAGTATCGCCACCAGTCAAGTGGAGGAACTCGCCCAAGGCATCGTGGAGTGGCGCCAGGAACTCGCACCGGTCGGTGAGGTCACATGCGTGTTTCGCGACAGTGCCTTCACTGATGACGTAGCCAAGACGAACATGGCGGCCATTTTGCAGCAGCATGGCATTCAAAATGTTCGGAGCCTTTGAGAATGAAGCTGCATTTCGAACCCGATTTGGACTACCAGCAGCAAGCCATTGAGTCCGTTTGTGACCTGTTTCGTGGTCAGGAGATTTGCCGTACCGAGTTCACGGTCACCATGCGCGTACCTGAGCAGCAGCTCACTCTTGGCGTGGCGGAAAGCGATTTGGGTACGGGCAATCGGCTCACCCTGTTAGATGACCAATTGCTGAAAAACCTTCAGGATGTCCAGCTGCGAAACGGATTGGCCCCAGCGAGCGTGCTGGCGTCAGGTGATTTCACTGTGGAGATGGAGACTGGCACCGGTAAGACATACGTTTACCTCCGTACGATCTTTGAGCTGAACAAGCGTTATGGTTTTACCAAGTTCGTTATCGTGGTTCCTTCTGTTGCAATAAAGGAAGGGGTCTACAAGTCGCTGCAGGTCACGGAAGATCATTTCAAGGCCCTGTACGCAGGCGTTCCAGTGGACTTTTTCCTGTACGACTCCGCCAAGTTGGGGCAAGTGCGGAACTTCGCCACCAGCTCGGCCATCCAAGTGATGGTGGTAACGGTCGGGGCAATCAACAAGAAGGACGTGAACAACCTTTATAAGGACAGCGAAAAGACCGGTGGCGAGAAGCCCATCGACCTGATCCGTGCAACCTGCCCCATTGTCATCGTTGACGAGCCTCAGAGTGTGGACGGTGGTCTGAGCGGGGCGGGGAAGACCGCTCTTGATGCCATGAATCCGCTGTGTACACTGCGTTACTCTGCCACCCACGCCGACAAGCACCACATGGTGTTTAGGCTGGACGCCGTGGACGCATACGAGCGCAAGTTGGTAAAACAAATCGAAGTGGCGGCAGCCACCGTGGAGGATGCCTTCAACAAGCCGTACGTGCGGCTTCTACGTGTCATCAACAAGCGCGGTCGTATCAGTGCGCAGGTGGAGCTGCACGTCCAGGAGGCCACAGGGCCAAAATTGAAGGAGGTGTTGGTCAACGATGGTGACGACCTACAGCAGGTTACGAAACGAGCGATCTATGCCGACTTCCGCGTGGGCGAGATCAACGTCGCTAAGGGCGGTGAATTCATGGAGCTACGCTACCCTGGAGGTGAAGAAGCCCTTGCCATAGGTCATGCGCACGGCGGGGTGGACGAATTGGCCATACAGCGTGAGATGATTCGTCGCACGATACGCGAGCACCTGGAAAAGGAGAAGCTGCTGCGCCCGAAGGGCATCAAGGTGCTTTCGCTCTTCTTCATCGAGTCTGTGGAACGCTACCGCAAGATCGATGCGCAAGGGCAGACAGTAAAGGGCGACTATGCACGCATATTCGAGGAGGAGTACCGTCGCGCAGCAAAACTCCCGAGCTTCCAAAGCCTATTCGCCGAGATTGATTTGGCTACTGCGGCCGAGGAGGTCCACAATGGCTACTTCTCCATCGACAAGAAGGGCGGCTGGACGGAGACTGCGGACAACAACGCTGCGGGCCGCGAGAATGCTGAGCGGGCCTACAACCTCATTATGAAGGAGAAGGAGCGCCTGCTGGACTTCGCAACGCCGTTGAAGTTCATCTTCTCTCACTCGGCTCTCAAGGAAGGATGGGACAACCCTAATGTCTTCCAGATTTGCGCCTTGCGAGAGATGGGCTCCGAGCGCGAGCGTCGCCAAACCATCGGCCGCGGTCTTCGCCTGTGTGTAAATCAAGCCGGGGAACGGGTAAGGGGCTTCGACGTGAACCGGCTCACCGTGATCGCAACTGAGTCGTACGAGGACTTCGCGGAAAACCTTCAGAACGAGATTGAAGAAGATACTGGTATCCGCTTTGGCATCGTGGAACCGCACCAGTTCGCCGGCATCCCTGTAACTGGCGCTGATGGAAAGGTGGCGGCCCTGGGTGTAGATAACTCCAAGCAGCTTTGGGAGCATCTGAGGGCTGGCGGCCACATCGACGCCAAGGGGAAAGTGCAGGACTCGCTCAAGCAGGCTTTGAAAGACGGTACGCTTGCGTTGCCTGATGCCTTCGCTGCACAGCGCTCGCAGGTACTGGAGCTACTTCGCAAGGTTAGTGGTCGTTTGGAGGTAAAGAACGCGGACGAGCGAAAGGCGGTTGCGCTGCGTAAGGGCGCTGATGGTAAGGCTGTCACCTTGGGCGAAGAATTCAAGTCCTTGTGGGATCGCATCAAGCATAAAACCACTTATCGGGTCCAGTTTGATAACGCCAAGCTGCTTCAAGATTGTACGAAAGCGCTGCGTGACGCGCCGCCGATCCCTAAGGCGCGTCTGCAATGGCGTAAGGCTGACATCGCCATCGGCAAAGCTGGAGTTCAGACTACAGAGCAAAAGGACGGAGCATATACCGTGGGACTGGACGAGGCGGGAATTGACCTGCCTGACCTGTTAACAGACCTTCAGGACCGTACTCACTTGACACGCCGCAGCCTGGTGACGATCTTGACCGAGTCCGGCCGGTTGGATGATTTCCGCCGAAATCCGCAGCAGTTCATTGAGCAGTCTGCTGAGCAGATCAATCGCTGCAAGCGCTTGGCCCTAGTGGATGGCATCAAATACCAGAGGCTGGGCGAGCAGCAGTTTTACGCCCAAGAGCTGTTCGAGCAAGAGGAACTGACGGGCTACCTCAAGAGTATGTTGCAGGACACCGCCAAGTCCATCCATGAGCATGTGGTCTACGACTCGACTACCGAACGTGACTTCGCTCAAGCGCTGGAGTTCAATCAAGACGTGGTTCTGTACGCCAAACTGCCCCACTGGTTCAAGGTGCCTACTCCATTGGGCAATTACAATCCGGACTGGGCGGTGCTCCTGCAGAAGGATGGCGTGCAGCGTTTGTACTTTGTGGTGGAAACCAAGAGCAGCCTATTTACTGACGATCTACGCGATAAGGAGTGGGGCAAGATCGAGTGCGGTAAGGCGCACTTCGCTGCACTTGCGGTCGGGGAAAGCCCAGCGCGTTACATGGTGGCGAGGTCCTTAGATGATGTGATGCAGTCGGCCAGTTGACTGGCTCCCCTGATTCAGTTGAAAGCAAAGTGTGGCAGCTCAAGTGTGAGATGCCACCTTTGTCCGTAGTCACGTAGAGTCAGATTAAGAAAATGAATTATTAAGTCGATTTTCCCATCTAGCGCGACAATTTCACTTCGTCCAATTGAGTCCCTGAGCTCTTTCTGAGAGCACCGCGAACGTATCAGATTCAGATTCCTCATCATGATCTGGCGATGACGCGAATGGGAAACGAATCAGGAAAATTAACTGCTCGAACTGATCAGAAACTATTGCTGATTCAATTGCCTCTGCCGTGGGGTGCCAGACCCCTGCTGGCACGCGGCGAGGCGAACGTGAACTCGACGTGTTCGTCTTCAGGTGTTCAAGCGCCGATGCCGGCACGACTTCGCCAGGAGATTGGTATGCTCCAAGACGCCTAGCGGATTGACTGCAAAAGGACCAACAGATGAATTCATCATGGTCGGCCACTACCAACATTGCCGTCTCGTCGGTGAACTCTAGCCACTTCAAAATTGTTGCGGTCAACGACGTTTGATATCGCTCTGCGCAATGTCCGAAAAGCTCAAACGAAATGTCCTGCCCACTTATCTGAGCATCGAAATCATTTCGCGGCATCAGCAAGTATGACGCGAAAGTGTTTGCTTGGGCTTCGAGCCGCCGTGACTCAAGGCTGTCGTAGTCCATCATTTCTGTTTGACCACATTGGAAGCTATCACGGAGCGTACGGTGCAGAAGATAGTGTCCAAGTTCGTGGGCTAGGGTGAAATTGATTCGCCCAGGCACCACCACATTTTCATCATAAGAAATGCACCAGTCCTTATGCTTATTTCGCTTCGAGAGCATGCCGTCTATGCCATCAATCCCATGTGGCCTGATGATGCCAACTGGCTCCGCGAATTTTTGCTTTGTGACTTCGAGTGCAAGCGGCTCGACTTTGACTGGTAATCCCTGCCCACTCGCCAGCCATAGTTTGGCTAATTGAATGCCCCATGCAACTGGCGTGGTTGGATCACTCATCGTCGTCGATAGCTTTCAGGAATTTTTCCAGTTGTGCGCGCTTTGTTGCATCGAGTTGTGATATTCGCCTGAAAAAAACCTTATCGGCCTCAGACTCTGCAAATTCTTGCTTTCCATCATCAAGAAGAAATTCTACCGTGACCTCGAACACCTCAGCTATGCGCGCAATTTTTTCTGCGGAGGGTCGCACGACAGGTCTGTTCTCTAACTCCCAAATGTAACTCTTGCTGGAACCCGTTTTTTCCGCAAGTTGATCCAACGTCAACTTCAATCGTTTCCGCTGCGCTCGTATTTTTTCACCAAGTACAGTTTTCAATTCTAGTTCTCCATTTCACAGAGTTCAGAGTAGACGCATTTTTTTTGCTTGACAAGTGAATTCTTTGTGTCGATACTGCAAGTGCGCCTACACCGAACTTTTCCATTAAGGCGCTTTACATAAAGGGTTTTAAAATGGCAACAACAGTTAAATGTACGGCGCGCCGGATGGCTGGCGGCACAGGGCACGAACATATCAGCCATCTCTGGTGGGATCGCATTGACGACTCCGGAAAGGTGACCGAGAGCGGCAACTGCACCAGGGAAGAAATGGTCGCCTACATCGAAAAGTACGGGAAAGAGTCCGTGTGGTGTCCAGACCGTAACCCGCTGCTCAAAGGCGCTTGGGTCCATGTCCACAGCAACGGACGCATCAAGTACGTCCAAACTGTTGCCGATGGGCGGAAGACAGACAATCTGCTTTCGCTGCCACAAAAATGACGGGGAGTCGGTTTTGGCACTCCGGGATGATGGGTGCCAAAATCTTCTTGCCGGCCATAATTTTCCACCTATAGTGGAGAATAGTGCCATTGGCACTACATATTGTAGTAAATATTTCTCGAAAGGAAATTGTATGGCAGATAAAAGGATGTATGTTGAACAACGCCCTCAAGGGGACTACGCGGTCCGCCGCGCGAACTCGGAACGGGCAAGTGATGTTAAACCCACTCAGGGCGAAGCGATTCAGCGCGCCCGTGAGTTGAATAACGGCGTCGCACCTCACGTTGAACGTGTACGCCATACATCGAAAGGGAAGCCTGATCAGTGGCGGAAGCCTTGATGTGGTCCTAGATCAGGGTCCAGCAGCATTCCGCTGGTGTCCATGTCATTCAATTGATGACCCTGACTTTCCCCTTTTTTGGCAACATCATCGAGCATACGGGCATAGCCGCCTACGATCCACTTCATTCTCACCGACGGCATCATATCGACCGCACACTTATTTGCCCCCGCGGTGACCTACCATTCCAGTACGCTTGACCAACCCTCCCACCGCCCTGATTGAGGTCCGCGTGATCGATTAAGACTTACGACGTCGCCACCCCGACTCTCAAGCGACTTCTTGATACCTCCATAGCGCAGCAACTTTTACAGGAGTCGCTGCTGAAGTGCTTATACAGCGAAGGAGCTTGGGAAAATCCTGGGAAAATTTTGCCTCGATTTTCTTCCCACTACTTCCTCATCTTGCCCAAACTTGCCGATTGAAATATTATGTGATTTCAAGGAGTTACCGGCAAAACAAGCCACTTCTCGCAAATCTACTATCGGCCTCCGAAGCCGAGGGTCGTGGGTTCGATCCCCGCCAGCCGCGCCACTTTTCCTTCATAAAATCGTTTACGTGACCGGCGTTGCGCCGCCATGCGGCCGTGCGGCCAGTTGCTCCGGACCGGAGTAGATGGTCAGGTTCTGGCAAGCCAGCAGCTGCAAGTGCTCAACGAAGCCGCGTGCCGGAATCCACCACGACTGCGCCTCGCCGACCTGCCCTTGGCGCAGCAGGCCGACGCGCCTGAACTCCTCTTTGAAGTAGGCGCGCAAATCCTCCCGCGAGCGATGGTCGATGCGCTGCGGCATGAGATCCGGATCGAAGGGGCGCACCGGGACTTCGCACAGCTTGCCGTCCTGGTCGATGCAGGGCAGGCGATAGTTATCTTCGGCCCAGACATGTACCGGAAAGTCTTCGCCCATGGCGTCTTCCAGCACATGGTAAAACGTGACCGGGCCCATCGAAATGCCCAGTCCCAGCACCTTGGCGTTCGCCAGTCCGACAAAGCGTTGCCAGGGCGAACCCTCGCCAAAAATCGATGGTGCGCGGTGGTGGGCTTCAGTCAGGTAAGCGGCGTAGCGGCCCCAGGCTGAGACTGAATGCGTCGGGTGCACGCTGCGATGGATGCCGGGACTGTTGAGAAAGGCTTTCGGCAGGCGGCCGATATTGGTGCCATGCTGGCGCACGTCGAATACATAGTCTGGCATGCGGCAGGTGGCGCGGGTTGTTCGACCGGGCATATAGTAAGTCGGCATCACCAGCGTACCCTGTGGGCCGACGGCTTCCTTCAAAGCCTGAACAACAGCGGCTGCGCCGCCGGTCACATGGCCCAAGCCCTTCAGTGACGAATGGACGAAGACGGCGTCGTCCTTGGCAATGCCGAGCCTGGCCAGTCCGTCCAGAAGCTCCGCTCGGCCGACAGGGCGGTGTGTTTTCCTGGCCAGTGTGGCGTTGTTGTGGTTGTGCAATGATTCGATCAGCGCTTTGGCTAGGCGCTTGGCGGGTATTAGCATTAATTACTTCCTGCAAGTCTCTTTCCGGAAGGTTAGCACTGATGCAGAATTTCGCCGCCCAATTGGGTATGCCTGCTGCGCCACAAATTCCTCAAAATGTAAGCGTTTCTACCTGAAATGTAAGGGTTTCACTTGCAGCGAATCCTTGCTTTCGTTAATATTATGTAAATTTTGTTAACGCGGGCTCGTGCATGCTTGATGTATTCATAACAGTCGATGTGGAAATCTGGTGTGACGGCTGGCGCGATATCGACGCCCGCTTCCCAGATGCATTTCGACGTTATATCCATGGCCCTACTGCCAACGGCGACTTCGGGCTCGCTTATCAGTTGAAGGTTCTGTCCGAGCACGGCCTGAAAGGCGTGTTCTTCGTCGAACCTCTGTTTTCTGCCCGTTTCGGGCCTGAGCCGCTGGCCGAAATCGTCGGCATGATCGAAGCGGCCGGGCATGAAGTGCAGCTGCATATGCATACCGAATGGGTGGACGAGGCGCGCGAACCGCTGTTGCCGAACGTCGATCGCAAACGCCAGCACCTGCGCTATTTCTCCCGCGAAGAGCAGGCCATCCTGATTCGCAAAGGCAAGACGATGCTGGAAAGAGCGGGTGCGGGCCAGGTCAATGCCTTCCGTGCCGGCAGCTTTGGCTTCAACCGCGACACCCTGCATGCGCTTGCGGTCAATGGCCTGGAATTTGACAGTAGCTATAACGCCATCCTGTTCGGTCCGGACAGCGGCGTAATGCCCGGCACCATGCTGACGGACCCGGTGCGTTGCGACAATGTCGAGGAATACCCGATGACCGTGTTCCGCGATGGACGCGGCTTGCATCACGCCCAACTGACATCCTGCTCGTCAGCAGAAACGGAAGGCTTGCTGTGGCAAGCGCAGCAGCAGGGCCGCGAAGCCTTTGTCCTGCTATCGCATAACTTCGAACTGCTCAACAAGGCTAAGACGCAGAGCGACCCGGTGGTTGTCGAACGCTTCCGCCGACTGTGCGCGTTTCTCGATCGAAACCGTGATAATTTCCGTACCAGCGGCTTTCGCGGCCGCCAGCAAGCAGCGGCCGGTGTCCAGCTTGGCCCGCTGAGTTCTCCTTGGCACCGGACTGGTTTGCGTATGCTTGAACAGGCATACCGGCGGAGGTATGGATGAGTCACTGGGAGTTGCGTCAAGTTCCTTTTGAATTCAAGCTTAGCGACCTGACGCTTGGCAGTTTGGCGATGGAGCTGCAGGTTCGACCGAAACGGATGGGCGCGCCAGTTCGCAATGCGCAGGCCTTGCATGACCCGGCTCTGGAGCTGCTTCCCGGCAGCCAGGGCTTCGTCGAGCGTGGCGTCCCGCTTGACGAGCATGCGCCGGTATTCACGGCCGTTGGCCAATACCTTTACTACGTGCCTCATCATTACAGTCATTGCTTTATCGACTTGACCATGGGCTTTGAGGCTTACCAGGCCAAGTTCTCGTCGAAAACCCGTGGCACCATCATGCGCAAGGTACGCAAATTCGCCGAGCAGACTGGTGGCACCGCGCAGTGGCAGCTGTACCGCACACCGTCCGAGGTCGCTGAATTCCTCCGGCTCGCCATGCCGCTTTCACGCCGCACCTACCAGGATCGCCTGCTCGATGCCGGGCTGCCGGATACGGATGATTTCCGCGCCCAGGCCATGGGTTGGGCGGCACACGACGCGGTTCGGGCCTATCTGCTGTTCGATGGCGAGCGTCCCGTCTCTTACCTGTTCTGCCCCGGGAGCGAGGGGGTGCTGACCTATTCCTACCAGGGCTATGACCCTGACTACATGAAGCTGTCGGTCGGGACCGTACTGCAGTGGATCGCGCTGGAGCACCTGTTCAATGAGGGCAACTTCCGCTTTTTCGATTTCGACGAGGGCGAGTCGGACCACAAGCGGCTGTTCGCCACCGAGCAGCGGCTGTGCGCCAATATCTATATGGTGCGCCGTAACTGGACCAACAGCTTGCTGTTGCACGCGCATCACTCCATGAACCAGTTTTCCGCTTACATGGGCCGTGTGGTTGACCGACTTGGCCTGAAAGCGCGGCTGAAGCGGGTAATGCGGCACGGCAGCGCCGGCATTCTATGAAGGCGCTGCTCAAGCGATTCGCCCACGCCGTTCTCGGCGACTATTCCATTTACCGCGTGCTGCAGCGCCCGGCCAGCGCAGCCCCCGTGCCGCTGCCACCGCAGGCAGCCGTTTTCAATATCGGCCTGGTGCACCGTGCCGAGATCGAGGCTTGCGCGGACCAGGTACTGCGCGAGCAGGCTTTCTACGCGGGAGAGGGCGCGCGCGCCTATGCTTGCCGTGAAGGTGAGCGTATCGTGGGACTGTGTTTCTACTGGTATGGCGAGCGCTATCGCCCGCGCGGCTTCTGGCCGCTGCAGGATCGGCAAGCCAAGCTGGTGCAAATCATCACCGCACCCGATATGCGCGGCCGGAAGGTGGCGCCGGCGCTCATCGCCGCGTCCAGTACCGATATGGCGGCGCAAGGCTTCGAGACGCTGTTTGCGCGCGTCTGGCACAACAACCATCCTTCCTTGCGCGCCTTTGCCGCAGCCGGCTGGAACCCCTGCGCCTTGGTGGTGGAACTCAATCCCATGCGCCGCGCGCGTCCTTGGCGCTGGCGCATGATGCAGCGCAAAGCGTAGGCCCTGGCCGTCGGGCAGACTGGAGTTCCTGCCCGCTGCGACCGGAGCCGCAATGCTCAAGCCGAACCTCGACTTCCTGCGCGCGCTTGCCGTGCTGCTGGTGCTGGCCGCTCATGTGGCCGGCTACGCGATCCACACCAACCGCATCACTTTTGCGCTGGGCCAGCTGGGGGTAATGCTGTTTTTCGTGCATACCAGCCTGGTGCTGATGCAGTCGCTTGAAAGACAGCAGCTCGCGGGTGCGGCGCTTCTGCGTGGCTTTTACCTGCAGCGTGCTTGCCGGATTTATCCGCTTTGCGCCGTGATGCTGCTGGCGATCTATCTGTTCATGGATGCGCAATGGACGCCGTTCGAGCTGCTGGCCAACCTGCTGCTGGTACAGAACCTGGTGTATGCGCGCTATATGTCCACGGTCCTCTGGACGCTATGCCTGGAAGTGCAGATGTACCTTGCGCTGCCTTTGCTGTTCCTCTACTTCAGGCGCCGCCCCTTGCGCTGGCTGGTCGCGCTGTGGCTGCTGTCGATACCGCTGGCCGTGATCCAGCCGCTGATCAGTGCGCGGCTCAATCTGTTCGAATTCGCACCATGCTTCCTGGCCGGCGTGCTGGCCTGGCGCCTGCAAGGGCGGCAACGTTTGCCGGCGTGGATGTGGCCTCTGTTGCTGGCGCTGGCCGGGACTGCTTTTGTTGCCTATGCCGAGCCGCGCGCCAATAACTACGGGCGCTGGGCGGTGTGCCTCGCGGTCGGCCTGGCGATTCCCTGGCTGCGCGAGCTGGCAACGCCGCGCCTGAACCGGGCTTGCCAGCTCATCGCCAGATATAGCTATGGCATTTACCTGTTTCACCCGCTGCTGCTTTGGCTATCGTTCCGCTCGCTGTCTTCGCTACATCCCGCATGGCAGTGGAGCGCGTTCCTGGCTCTGCTGGTAGTGCTGACCGGACTCGGCTATCACCTGGTCGAGCTGCCAATGATACGGCTTGGTGCGCGTTTGAGCGCGCGTGGCTTAGTGCAGCGGCCGCGCGGCCAGCTGGCTGGGCGTGGCGTAGATGGTTAAGCCTTCGCCGGCCAATTGCTGAAGGTGCTGGTAAAAGCCGCGTGCGGGAATCCACCAGGATGGGGCTTGCCCCACCTGGCCGCTGTGCAGCAAACCAGCGCGCTGGAATTCAGCCATGAAATAGGAGCGCAAGTCTTCGCGCGAGGGGTTGTCGATGCGGCGCTGCGCCAGTGCCGGGTCGAACGGGCGCAGCGGTACCTCGCAGCGCTTGCCTGCCTGGTCGATGCAAGGCAGGCGGAACGCTTCCTGCCCCCACACGGGCAGCGGGAAGGCTTCGCCCATTGCATCTTCCAGCACATGGTAAAAGGTGACCGGCCCCATGGAGATGCCGAGACCCAGTATCTTGGCCTGTTCGAGGTTGAGCAGGCGCTGCCAGGGCGAGCCTTCGCCGAATATGGACGGTGCAAGGTGGTGGGCCTCCGTCAGGTAGGCCGCATGGTGGCCCCAGGCGGAAACCGAATGCGTCGGGTGTACGCTGCGGGCGATGTCCGCGCTGTCCAGGAACGCTTCCGGCAGGCGCCCCATATTGCTGCCGTGCTTGCGCACATCAAAGACGTAGCCAGGCATGCGGCAGGTACCAAGCACAGTCCCGCCAGGCATGTAATAAGTTGGCAGGACCAGGGTGCCACGCGGGCCGACTGCTTGTTGTAGCGCCCGCACCACGGTGGCCGCGCCGCCCTCGACATAGCCCAGGCTTTTGAGCGAAGAGTGAATGAAAACTGTATCGCCGGGGCAAATGCCCAGCCCGGCAAGGCCTTCGGCTATTTCATCATGGCCGACGTGCGGCTGCGCATGGCGCAACAGCCTGGCGCTGCTGCGCCGGCGCAGGGACTCCTGCATGGCCTTGAACGGACTGAACAGTTGGTGCATATTGCCTCCTGATCAACGTTGCAAATTGATTATCATTAGCATGGCAGCAATGCAGTTGACTGTCAATTGTGCATTGCCCGCACTGTAGCAATCAGATAAGATAGTGAATATTTTGACAATACCGTTCGGCAACACCGAATGCTTGCGGCGGCAGGCTAACTCACATATGCTGGACCGCGCCGAGAACCTCGCTTACCGATAACAACCATGTCTATATTTGCCGGAATTGTTGCCCGCGATCCCGCAGGATCCCTGCCTTCCGACCTGGTCGACCAGTTGCGCCGACACCTGTCGCGCCACCCTGGCGACCAGGAGCGCACACGCGAAATCAGTACAGGCCGCAGCTTTGTCGCCAGCCTGGAGCTTGGTGCGCTGGGCGGCAGCGGCGCCTATGCGGGAAATGGTCTGCAGGCCTTCGTGGCTGGTGCGCCATTGCTGCAGCCTGCCGGCGAAAAGGCAAAGGGGCGAGATGAAAGCCTGGCGCAGCTGGCCGGCGAATTGGCGGCAGGCCGGCATGAAGGCTTGCGCGCCAGCCGCGGCACCTTCTGCATGGTGGCCGTCGAAGACAATGGCCGCCTGCACCTGGCCACCGACAAATGCGGCGTGCGCCCCTTGTATTGCTGGATCCAGCGTGACTACGTGATCTTTGCCACCGCCCTGCGCATCCTGGAAGCATTGCAGGGCATGCCCCGTGAGCTCGACCTCCAGGGCGTCGCGGAAGCGGCCTGCTTCGGCTTCCCGCTGGCCGACCGCTCCCCATACCGCGACATCGTGTGCCTGCATGCCGGCGAAGTGCTGACAGTGGTTGAAGGCGAACTGCAGCGCAAGCGCTACTGGCGCTGGGATGAAGTGGCGCCGCGCACCGATGGCGAGCCGGGCCCGCAACGCCTGTACCGGATTTTCCGCGAAGCCTTGCGCGCACGCCTGGGCGACGATCATGCGGCTGCAGCCTTCCTGAGTGGCGGCCTGGACTCGCGCGCCATCGTGGCCGCACTGCGTGATGAAAACGTGGCCGTGGCGACCGCCAATTTTGGCCACCCGAATAGCCAGGACGAGCGCTTCGGCGCCATGGTTGCCGAGCGCCTGGGCGCCAGTCATAGCCATTTGGCCCAGCGCCCCCTGGTGGAAGGCGACGCTTACAGCAAGGCGACCGTGCTGGATTGGCTGGCACAGGCCCGGACTTCGGCCGGCGCGCTGCCGCGTCCAAATGTGATCTGGTCCGGCGACGGCGGCAGCGTCTGCATGGGTGCGGTCTACCTGACCGAGCCGATGTATGCGGCCCTGCGCGAAGGCAAGCCGGACCAGGCGCTCAGTATTTTCCGCGACTTTAACCGTTGCCACTTGTCGACGCGCCTGATGAAGCCCGGAGTGGGGCGCCAGATGCAGCAGCAGGTGGAGCAGGGCATGCGCGCCGAGCTGGACGATCTCAAGCCGCACGACCCGGCACATAAGATGTACCTGTTCCTGCTGCTGAACGATCAGCGCCGCCACCTGGCCAACCACTTCGAAACGCTGGATACCACGCGCGTCGAATTCGAATTGCCGTTCTTTGATGCCGATTTGATCGAAGGGGTGCTGGCCGAAGCCGCCGATCCTTTCCTGCGCCATGTGTTCTATATGGACTGGCTGGCCTGCTTCGGCGGCGGCGTGCTGGACGTGCCGTGGCAAGCCTATCCAGGTCACGTGCAGTGCCCGCTGCCTGTGCCGGAAGGCATCACCTACCAGTGGAGCGGCGCCGACGATGAACAATTGCGCCAGCGTGCGCAGCGCGAGGCCGACAGCCTGCGCAAGCTGCTCAAGGCGCCCGGCTTCGCCGGCAAATACCTGAGCTTGCTGACCAGCTACGCCTTCCTGCTGGCGATGCGCCTGGGCCGAGGCCGCCTGACTTTCCATCTGCAGTTGCCGAACAGCCTGCACCGCTATTGGGTACGTACGCAATGAACTTGCAGTCCGAAGTCGCCCGCGGCGTGAAATGGGTCGCCAGCGCCAAGTTGGGCAGCCAGCTGATCACCTGGGGTATCACCATTTATGTGATGCGGCTGCTGGCGCCGGCCGACTACGGCTTGCTGGCCATGGCCACCGTCCTGCTTGGCTTGCTGCTCATGTTTGCCGAAGCGGGGCTGGGGCCTGCGCTGGTGCAGCGCAAGGAAGTCAGCGAGCAGGAATTCCGCCAGGCGCTCGGTGTTATCTGGATGTTCAACCTGGCGCTTTTCACGGTGACCAACGCGGCCGCACCAGCCCTGGCAGCCTTCTACCACGAACCGCGCCTGCAAACCCTGGTGCATGTGCTGTCGATCCAGTTCCTCCTGCTGCCGCTGATCGTACTGCCGGACGTGGAGTTGCAGCGTCGCCTCGACTTCCGCGTGCGCTCCCTGATTGAACTGGGCGGCGCGCTGGCGAGCAGCCTGACCACGCTGGGCCTGGCCCTGGCGGGCGCGGGTGTGTGGGCGCTGGCGCTGGGGCAGCTCGCTACTTTGGTAGCGCGTGCGCTGGCGCTGAACATCTGTGCGCCCAGCTATTGGCGGCCGAGCTGGCCGGGGCAGGGCCTGGGGGCCTTGCTCGGCATGGGCGGCAGCATGGCGGCGGCGCGCCTGCTGTGGTACTGCTTCACCCAGGCCGATATGCTGATCGTGGGCCGCACGCTGGGCGACCAGCTGCTGGGCCTGTATTCCGTGTCGATGCACCTGGCCTCGCTGCCGATGCAGCGCATCATGTCTATCCTGAACCAGGCCCTGTACCCGGTGCTGTCGCGTGCCCAGCATGACTTGCCGGCCATCCGCGCCGGCGCATTGAAGATGCTGGGTTATGTCGGCTTGCTGGCCTTCCCGATGATGTGGGGCATGGCTAGCGTGGCGCCCGAGCTGGTGCACGTGGTGCTGGGTGCGGACTGGGCTGGCGCGGTACTGCCATTGCAGGTGTTGTGCCTGATCATGCCGTTCCGCGCCCTGGCGCAGCTCCTGCCGACTGTCACCGATGCACTGGGCAAGCCGAACGTGGGCCTGAACAACGTGCTTTTGAGCTGCATCGTGATGCCGCCCGCTTTCTACATCGGCAGCCGCTGGGGCATTGCGGGCATCGCCTATGCCTGGCTGCTGGCCTATCCGCTGGTGCTGCTGACAAATATGCGCCGCATGCTGAAGGTCATCGGCATCAGTGCCGCTGAAGTGGCGCGCCGCGCCGGTCCGGCCGTGCTGTGCTCGGCTTTGATGTATGGCGCAGTCAGCTTGCTGCGCGCTTCGCTGGCAGGGCAGCCTCGTGCCTGGGCTCTGGTGGCGGAAGTGCTCACTGGCATCCTCGCTTATGGATTGGCCAGCCTGATCCTCAATCGCACGCTGGTGGCGGAACTGCGCGGCATGCTGCGCGGCCGTGCGGCCACCTGAGCGCTTGCGCAACAGTAATTCATAGAATTTCGCTATTGTGACTGTTGGGGTGTTGGCCCACCTTTGCGCCCGCACGCCCTGACTTGATTGTATTTTCCTATTGAAACTTTTGGTGAGTTTCCCGTGCGCACCAAGTTTCTATACTTCAACGCATGATATGGCTCGGGACGCCCCTCCCTGCGTCCCACTCCGGCCATGCGGACCCCAATCCCCCGGTTCGTGCGCAATCCTTTTCCCCTATCGCTGACCAGGAGCACCGCCATGCGCCTTAACACCCCTGTCACCAACCAGGAGTTCGTCCTGGACGACGGCAAGACCATTGTTTCGACCACCGACCTCAAGGGCAAGATCACCTACGCCAACCCCTACTTCATTGAAGTGAGTGGATTTACGGAAGAGGAATTGATCGGCGCGCCACAGAATATCCTGCGCCATCCCGATATGCCGGTGGAAGCGTTTGCCGACTTATGGGCCACCATCAAGGCCGGCATGCCCTGGAGTGGCATGGTGAAAAACCGCTGCAAGAATGGCGATTTCTACTGGGTGTATGCGAATGTCACGCCGGTCATCGAGGCAGGGCGTCCGGTCGGCTATATGTCGGTGCGCACCAAGCCCAGCCGTGAACAGGTGTCGCAGGCCGACCAGCTCTACCGTGAGATCCGCGAAGGCAACCCGCGCCGCCTGCGTCTGGAGCGCGGCCGCCTGCGCCAGCGCGGCTGGCACAACTGGTCGGACAAGCTGCGCGATATCTCGCTGGCCAAGCATATCGGCATCGGCATGAGCGCGCTGACCAGCCTGCTGGTTTTCCTGGCTGTCTCGGGCGCCATTGCAGGGGCGCCGCTGTGGCTGACCCTGACCAATGCAGGCTTCGTCGCCGCCGCCCTGTATTTCTGGTATTCCCTGCACCGCGCCGTCATCCAGCCGCTGCGCCAGGCCACGACCTTTGCCCGCAAGATGGCAGGCGGAGACCTGACCGGCGCCATCGAGATCGGCGCTGACAATGAAATGGGCCAGTTGCTGGCCGCGCTGCGCCAGACCAATGTCAACCTGCACAGTATCATCGGCGACGTGCGCAGCAATTTCCATGAAATCCAGACCGCCACCAGCGAAATTGCCAGCGGCAACCTCGACCTGTCGGGCCGCACCGAATCGCAGGCTTCCAGCCTGCAGCAGACCGCCGCCAGCATGGAGCAACTGACCAGCAATGTGCAGCAAAGCGCGGCCAGCGTGCACAGCGCCAATGAACTGGCCGGCCAGGCATCGAGCGTGGCGGCGGCCGGCGGCAATATCGTGTCGCAGGTCGTGCAGACTATGGACGACATCAGCCAGTCCTCGCGCAAGATCCTCGACATCATCGGCATGATCGACGGCATCGCCTTCCAGACCAATATCCTGGCCCTCAACGCGGCGGTGGAAGCGGCCCGCGCAGGCGAACACGGCAAGGGCTTTGCCGTGGTGGCCACCGAGGTGCGCAGCCTGGCCCAGCGCTCGGCCACCGCCGCCAAGGAAGTGAAACAGCTGATCGACAGCTCGATCGCCAAGGTCGACGCCGGCGCCAAGCTGACCAATAACGCCGGCGCCACCATGAACGAAGTTATCGAATCGGTGGGCCGTGTTACCCGCGTCATGGATGAGATCCACAACGCCACACAGGAACAAAGCCGCGGCATCGGCCAGGTCAACCAGGCGGTGGTGCACATTGATGACATCACCCAGCAAAATGCCGCCCTGGTCGAGCAGGCTGCTGCGGCCGCCAACAGCCTGGCGCGCCAGGCCGAGTGGGTGGCGCAGGCCATTGCGGTGTTCAAGTTGCAGGAAATTGCGGCGCGCAGCGCGGGACCGGGCTCCGCGGCTCGGCCGCAGCCGCAAGTTCAGTCGAAACGAAAGGTCATGGCCTTGCCACAATAGTAATTTAATGTTTAGATAACGCAGGCGGCCAGCGGGCCGCCTTCGTTGCTTTATGGTCCTGCTCGATTGAAAGGCTGTGACAGCTTGGGGAGTTCCGTGTAAAATTGACAAGCCGTATCAAATCAACAATTCAGTTGGCAAATAGTTCATATGCCACTGTCGCATTTGACCAACGGTAAATCCAGTAAATTGTTACACGCGCCAGAGGGCGGTGGGGACTTTTTCCCTATTGCAATAGGGCGCATTGTGAACTGGACATTGTAGTTGCTGGGCTTCTGATATATATTATTAGCATAATGCAAATAGGTAATTCTCACGGGAACCGGACATGGAAGACAACAAAGTTGTAGCAGTCGTAGGCTTGGGTTATGTAGGCCTGCCGCTGGCGGTTGAATTCGGCAAGAAGCGCAAGACCATTGGTTTCGACCTGTCACAGTCCAAGATTGAGAATTACCGCAAATTCTGCGATCCGACAGGTGAAGTCTCGGAAGAAGAACTGCGCGCGGCGACCCAGTTGCACGTCACTTACGACCCGGCCGCACTGGCCGAAGCCGATTACATCGTGGTAGCTGTGCCGACCCCGGTCGACATCGCCCATGCGCCGGATTTCAGCCCGCTGGTCGGCGCCTCGACTACCGTCGGCAAGAACATGAAGAAGGGCGCAATCGTCGTGTATGAATCGACGGTCTATCCTGGCGCCACCGAGGAAGTCTGCATCCCGGTGCTGGAAAAGCATTCCGGCCTGAAATGGCAGCAGGATTTCAACGTCGGCTACTCGCCGGAGCGTATCAACCCGGGCGACAAGCTGCATCGACTGACTACTATCCTTAAAGTAGTATCCGGAGATAATCCTGCAACTCTCGACGCAGTGGCTAAACTGTATGAATCGATAGTGACTGCTGGGGTGTACCGCGCCTCTTCCGTCAAAGTAGCGGAAGCGGCCAAGGTCATCGAAAACACCCAGCGCGACCTGAATATCGCGCTGATGAACGAGCTGGCGATCATCTTCGACAAGATTGGCATCGATACGCTGGAAGTGCTGCAGGCGGCAGGCACCAAGTGGAATTTCCTGCCTTTCCGTCCCGGCCTGGTTGGCGGCCACTGCATCGGCGTCGATCCCTACTACCTGACCCACAAGGCCGACATGATCGGCTACCACCCGCAGGTGATCCTGGCGGGGCGCCGCATCAACGACGGCATGGCCAAGTTCGTGGCCGAGAAAACCGTCAAGCAGATGATCGCGGCGGGCTGCCACATCAAGGGCGCGAAAGTGAACGTGCTGGGCCTGACCTTCAAGGAAGACTGCCCGGACTTGCGCAATTCGAAGGTGGCGGACGTGGTGTTTGAGCTGCAGTCGTATGGCCTGGACGTGCATGTGCACGACCCCGTGGCCGATGCCGAGGAATCGGTTCACGAATACGGCATCCGCCTGGAAACTTGGAATAATCTGCCGCAAGCCGATGCCTTGGTGGCGGCCGTGTCGCACAAGGAATTGCTGTCGCTGTCGCTGGGCGAGCTGTCGTCGAAGCTGAACCCGGGCGGCGTCTTCATCGACGTCAAGTCGGCATTTAATATGGCAGGCCTGGAAGAAGCTGGCTACAGCGTCTGGCGTCTGTAAAAAAGAATATCAGGGAAACCTGGGAGGGGTTGAAGTGGGCAAGTTTGACGATGTACGGCTGCAGCTGCGTGGCCGGAGCTACCATTGGCTGGTGACCGGCGCGGCCGGTTTCATCGGTTCCAACCTGGTAGAGTCGTTGCTCAAACTTGGGCAGCAGGTGACGGGGCTGGACAATTTTGCCACCGGCCACCAGCACAACCTGGACCAGGTGCATGAAGCAGTCGGCTCCGAAGCCTGGAGCCGTTTCAGCTTTATCGAAGGCGATATCCGCGACCTGGCAACATGCCAGCAAGCCTGCGCCGGTATGGATTATGTGTTGCACGAGGCCGCCCTGGGCTCCGTCAGCCGCTCGCTCGACGACCCCCTGCTTAGCCACGGCACCAATGTCACCGGCTTCCTGAACATGCTGGTAGCGGCGCGCGACGCGAAAGTGAAGCGTTTCGTTTACGCGGCATCCAGCTCCACCTACGGCGACCATCCGGCCCTGCCGAAAGTGGAAGACCGCATCGGCCGGCCGCTGTCGCCATACGCCGTCACCAAATACGCCAATGAGCTGTACGCGGATGTTTTCTCGCGCAGCTATGACATGGAAACCATCGGCCTTCGCTACTTCAATGTGTTCGGTCCCCGCCAGGACCCGAACGGCGCCTATGCGGCGGTAATTCCGCAATGGGTGTCAGCCCTGATCGAGAACCGTCCCCTGTTCATCAACGGCGACGGTGAAACCAGCCGCGATTTCTGCTTCATCGATAACGTGGTGCAAGCCAACCTGCTGGCGGCCATGGCCGACAAGCCGGAGGCCGTCAACCAGGTGTACAACGTGGCGCTCAGCGAGCGCACCAGTCTCAACCAGCTTTACCTGATGATGCGCGAGCTGCTGCAGGATCGCTTTCCGCAGCTGCGCGAACACCAGGCGCAACACAAGGGATTCCGGGCCGGCGACGTGCGCCATTCGCAGGCCGATATCACCAAGGCGCGAGAGCTATTGGGATTCGAGCCGACTCACCGCATTGGCGAAGGCTTGAAAGAGGCCATGGATTGGTACGTCCGCAACCTGGCCCCGCAAAACTAACGACGCACGACCAGCCGGAAAGCTCCGCTCACTTTCACGGCCGGCATTAGTAGTAAAGCGGGAGGGAATAAAAATGCTAAGAATTTCCAATCACTACATCTCCAAGGTGGTTTTCAGCCTGCTGTTCCTGGAGGTGTTGATCCTGATTGGCTCGTTCTACGCTGGCGCTGGTCTGCGTTTTTTCGACGGTGATCAGTTCGCCATACCGAAGCTCGACCACTTCTTCATGTCGGCCTGTATTTTTGCGGCCGCTATCGTGTTCAGCATGTCTGCGCTGGGCATGTACCAGATCAATTTCCAGGAAGGCTTGCGCAACCCCTTCTTCCTGCAATTGATGCCTTCATTTGCCATGGGTTTCTGCATCCTGACCCTCGTGTTTTACCTGGCTCCCGACCTGTATTTCGGACGTGGCATCCTGGTCCTGGTGTTCATGATTTCCGGCACCGGCATCCTGCTGGCGCGCGCCATGTTCATGAAAACATCGCGCACGCATTTCCTGTCGACCCGCATTATTTTCCTGGGCGGAGGATCGATGGCCAAGGAGTGCGGCGAACTTGCCGTACGCGAAACCAACTACCGCCGCTATGACGTAGCCGGCTATGTGGCGGTTCCTTCGGAAGAAACCTGCGTGCCGCAAAACCAGCTGCTGCACCTGCCGGAAGGTGGTTCACTGGTGGCGCTGGCAAACGCCCAGCGTGTATCGGAAATCGTGGTTTCGGTGCAAAACCGCCGCGGCGGCGCATTCCCGATCCGCGAACTGCTGGAGTGCAAGCTGTACGGCATCCAGGTCACCGACGCTTCGACTTTCTTTGAACGCGAGACTTACCAGATCCGCGTCGAATCCCTGCAGCCATCGTGGCTGGTGTTTGGCGGCGGTTTCGACCAGAGCTTCATGCGTACCTTCATGAAGCGCGCGGTTGACGTGGTCGCCAGCGTATCTCTGCTGATCGTGTCGCTGCCGGTGATGCTGATTACCGCGCTCGCCATCGTGATCGAAGACGGCGCGCCGATCTTCTACTCGCAGGAGCGGGTAGGCAAGGATGGCCATGTGTTCCGCGTCCTGAAATTCCGCAGCATGTTCAAAAACGCGGAAAAAAATGGCACGCCGCAATGGGCATCCCGCAACGACCCGCGCATCACCCGCGTGGGCAATATCATCCGCAAGCTGCGCATTGATGAACTGCCGCAAATCCTCAATGTGCTGAAGGGCGAAATGTCCTTCGTCGGCCCGCGCCCCGAGCGTCCTTACTTTGTCGAGCAATTGACGGAGCGCGTGCCTTATTACAACGTGCGTCACAGCATCAAGCCGGGCATTACCGGCTGGGCTCAGGTGCGCTATGGCTATGGCGATACGGTCGAAGACGCACTGCAGAAACTGCAGTTCGACCTGTACTACGTCAAGAACAACAGCCTTCTGCTCGATGTGCTGGTCCTGATCGATACCATCAAGGTGGTCATGTTCAGGGGAGGCCGTTAAGGACATGGAGGCCTGATGCCGACCAGCACCACCGCCTTCAGCTACGCCAGCGCCGCGCTGGCGTTTCTCTTATTTAGCCTGCTTCTGCTGACGGGCTGGCGCCAGCGCCCGCACCGGCGCTGGCTGCTGGCCGCTTCGCTGCTGACGGTGCTGTGGGGCGTGGTGATGGCGTGCGCCACGGTGGTGCCGTGGGCGGCATGGGTGCTGCATGGCGCCGAATGGCTGCGCAACGCCGCCTGGACCGCCTTGCTGCTCACCATGCTGGGCCTGTGGCAGCGCAGCGCGCGCACTTTCCAGGTCAGTATCGCTGTCTACCTGTTGATGATCGTCGTCGGCCCGCTTTCCTCGTTGTTGCCGCCGGGCCTGACCTTCCACCTCTTGGCCATTGGCCGCCTGAGCATGGCGGTGCTGGGCATGCTGCTGGTCGAGCAGTTGTACCGTGACCGCAGCGTGCAGGTGCGCTGGGCCATCAAGTTCGCCTGCCTGGGGCTGGGCGGCATGTTCGCCTACGATTTCTATTTGTACAGCGACATGCTGCTGCTGCGCGAGCTCGATCCCGAATTGTGGGCGGCGCGCGGCCTGGTCAATGCGCTGACCGTGCCGCTGCTGGCGGTGTCGCTGCTGCGCAGCCAGTCTTGGCCGGCACAGCTGGCCGTTTCACGCCGTGTGGCCTTCCATTCCGCTGCCTTGCTCGGCTCCGCCGTCTACCTGCTGGCCATGAGCCTGGCAGCCTACTACCTGCGCTTCGTGGGCGGTTCGTGGGGTGGCCTGATGCAGCTGGCCTTCCTGTTCGGCGCCAGTTTCCTGCTGGTGGGGGTGCTGTTCTCGGGCAGCTTCCGCGCCTGGTTGAAGGTATTCATCAGCAAGCACTTCTACCGCTACAACTACGACTACCGCGAAGAATGGCTGGCTTTTACCCGTACCCTGTCGGCCACCGGCCCCAACCTGGGCGAGCGCAGCATCTCGGCGCTGGGCGAACTGGTGCAAAGCCAGGGTGGGGCGCTATGGCTGCGCCGCGAGCAGCGCTTCGAACCCCATGCTTGCTGGCATGTGGCGGCCCAGACCGAGGGTGAACCGGCCGATTCGCCGTTTTGCCAGCTAATGGAAAACAAGCAATGGCTGGTAGAAGTGGCCGCCCACGAGTTGCATGATCCCGAGGTGCCGCTGCCTTCCTGGCTGCTGTCCTTCCCGCGCGCCTGGCTCGTGGTGCCGTTGCTGCTGCAGGGCCGCCTGGTCGGCTTCGTGGTGTTGCAGGAAGCGCGCAGCGCCGTCAAATTGAACTGGGAAGTGCTGGACTTGCTGAAAATCGCCGGCACCCAGGCCGCGTCCTACCTGGCGCAGCAAGAGGCTGACAGCGCCCTGATGCTGGCGCGCCAGTTCGATTCCTTCAACCGCCTGTCCACCTTCGTGGTGCACGATTTGAAGAACCTGGTGGCCCAGCTGTCGCTGATGACTGCCAATGCCGAAAAACATGCCGACAATCCGGAGTTCCAACGCGATATGATGGAAACCGTCAACCTGTCGGTGCAGAAAATGAAGCTGATGCTGCAAAAGCTGAGCCGTACCGCTTCGCCGGAGCGCGCCGTGCCGCAAGAGCTGGGTCCGTTGCTGGCGCAGGCCGTGGCGCTCAAGGCTGCATTCGAACCGAAGCCGACGCTGCAACTGTCCGAACCGGGCTTGCGCGTGCTGGCCGAAGGCGAGCGCCTGGAACGCGTGCTGGGGCATTTGATCCAGAATGCGATCGAGGCCACGCCGCGCGATGGCAAGGTGACGGTACGCCTGTCCCTGGCCGGCGAGCAGGTGCAAGTTGAAGTCACCGATACCGGCTGCGGCATGAGCGAAGAATTTGTGCGCGAACGCCTGTTCAAGCCCTTCGACTCCACCAAGTCGGCCGGCATGGGCATCGGTGCGTTTGAAAGCCGGGAGTACATCCACCAATTGGGTGGGTCGCTGCAAGTGCGCAGTGCGCCGGAGCAAGGCACTACATTCACGGTCAGCCTGCCGCTGTACCGCCAGCAAACTATTGAACAAGCCGCCTGACGGCACAAGGACACGTTGTGAGCCAGAGCAAACCCAAGCTGTTGATCATTGAAGACGACCCCGGCCTGCAAAAGCAGCTGAAGTGGAGTTTCGACGACTACGACGTGGTGGTAGCGGGCGACCGCGAAGCCGCATTGGCCCAGTTGCGCCGCCACGAACCCGCCGTATGCACCATGGACCTGGGCCTGCCGCCCGACCCGGACGGCGCGACCGAAGGACTGGCCACTTTGCAGCAGATCCTGGCGCTGGCGCCGGACACCAAGGTCATCGTCCTGACCGGCAACCAGGATCGCAGCCACGCCGTGCAAGCCATCGCCATGGGCGCTTACGACTTCCACCAGAAGCCCTGCGAGCCGGAGCTGCTGGCCCTGGTCATCAAACGCGCCTTTGTCCTGCATGGACTGCAGCAGGAAAACCGCCGCATGCAGCAAAGCGGCGCCGACACCCCGCTCTCCGGCATCATCTCGCGCGACCCTGGCATGCAGAAGGTCTGCCGCCAGGTTGAAAAAGTGGCGCCGAGCACCGCCACCACCATGGTGCTGGGCGAATCCGGCACCGGCAAGGAGGTGATCGCACGCGCCTTGCACCAGGGCAGCCCGCGCGCCAAGGAACGCTTCATGGCGATCAACTGCGCCGCGATTCCGGAGACCCTGCTCGAATCGGAGCTGTTCGGCTACGAGAAGGGCGCCTTTACCGGTGCGGTCAAACAGACCAAGGGCAAGGTGGAAGCAGCCAACGGCGGCACCTTCTTCCTCGACGAAGTGGGCGACCTGCCGATGCCGCTGCAAGCGAAACTGCTGCGCTTCCTGCAGGAGCGCGTCATCGAACGCGTCGGCGGCCATGAGGAGATCCCGGTCGACGTGCGCATCGTCTGCGCGACCCACCAGAACCTGAAGGAGCTGGTGAAGGCCGGCCGCTTCCGCGAAGACTTGTATTACCGCTTGTCTGAAATTGTGCTGACCATCCCGCCGCTGCGCGAGCGCGAAGGGGATGCGGTGCTGCTGGCGCAGCACTTCAAGAACCGTTTCTGCGCCCAGGAAGGCCGCGGCAACCTGCATTTCAGCCCGGACGCGCTGGCGCAAATCGCCCACCACGACTGGCCGGGCAATGTGCGCGAAATGGAAAACTGCATCAAGCGCGCCATCATCATGGCCGACGGCCCGGCCATCACGGCCGACGACCTTGGCCTGTCCGGCGCGCCGGTGGAAGAAGAGCCGTTCAACCTGCGCCAGGTGCGCGACGAAGCGGAGTACCGCGCAATCGTGCGCGCGTTGGCCCGCGTCGAGGGTAACATTGTCAAAGCGTCGGAACTCTTGGGCGTCTCGCGTCCAACCCTGTACGACTTGCTGGAACGCCACGCCATCAAAGCTTCATCCTGATCCTAAGGCGGGCGCCGCGTTCCGTTGCGCCTGCATCCTTTCTGCATTTTTTGCCTGGCTTTCGAGCTTCAGGCCAGCCCTCTTCGCCCTGCCTTTTTTGACATTTGCCGGCTTATGGCAAAGGTTAATTTTCCTAATTGCAAACTTCACTGTCGTAAAATTTAACACATCGCTTGAGCGACTTCAGGCGTTCCTAACGTAATCAACTACTTAGGATCTAGGCATGGTTGATGCTTCGACCTTTTTGTAGGTCCTACAACTTACTTTATGGAGCGCAATATGAAAGCTATCACGCTGCTCAAGCCTTGCCTGCTGGCCTGCTCCGTTCTTGCAGGCGCTCATGCGGTTGCCGGTACGATCACCATCAACAGTATTGAATTCAGTTTCATGAGCTACAACACGCCGCCGCCTGTTTTCAGCGGTTCCTCTGGCAGTAGCCTGGGCAATATGCCGACCGTGCTGCCCACTCCGACGGAAGACATGTCGTCGGTGGTGGTACCCATGCCGGCCCAAATCACGCCCATCATCGAGGTGTATGTGCCGTCGGAGCCGGGCAGTACCGGCAGCACCGCGCCGGTCATCGAAATCTCGCAGCCATCCACCGATGCAGCCGCGGCGGCAATTCCTGAGCCCGGCACTGTAGCGCTGCTCAGCCTGGGGCTTGGCATGCTGCTCATGCGCCGCCGTGGGGGATCACATGCTTAAGTCCAGGCAGGTCCCGGGACTGGCATTGGCGTTGTTGTTGGCGGCTTGTGGTGGCGGAGGCGGCGGGTCGGGGGGCGCGCCGGCAGTGTCGAACAATCCGCCTGTCACGACGCCCACGCCGACGCCGTCGCCCACGGTCGAGGGCAATATCGTCACGTCCGTGCCAACACCCACCTATGCCGTGGGCAGCGGTGCTTATTCGGTGTTCAACGCCATCAATGCCTTGCGCGGCAAGATCGGTTCCGGCTTGCTGGCGCAAAGCCTTCTGCTCGACAAGTCAGCCGACGCGCACTGGAGCTACATCAACCAGAACGGCATCGGTGAATTGCATGGCGAAACAGCAGGTAAGCCCGGCTACACCGGCGCCCGCGCCGCCGACAGGATCAGCGCCGCAGGGTATAGCGCCGCGGTCTCCGGCGAAGCGATCTTCAGCACCGGCGGCACGGACAAGTACTCGACTTGCGTAGCGGAATGGGCCAACTCGGTCTATCACGCCGCCTTGTTGTTTGCCAGCACGATCGACATCGGCATCTCGGCCAACAACTTCAACCCGCCCGATGGCGCGTCGACGCTGTGTGTAGTCGACGTCGCGACCAGCGTCACGCAATCGGCCCAGTTGCCGGGAACGGGAAGCATTCGTGCCTATCCCTATGCCAACCAGGCGGAAGTGCCATTCGTGTTCTTCAACCGCAGTGAAATGCCGACGCCGGTGGCGGACTTGACGGAAGCGGGAACGCCGGTCACGGTCAGCTTTGAAACCAGGGGCATGACGATCGCAACGCCAATCGCGATCAGCCAGTTCAGCCTGACGCCTGCCGGCGGTACCGCGGTCGACGCCAGGATCCTGGTGAACCGGGGTGGCAAACTGGGACCGGTGATTTCCACCAATGGCCCCGCGCTGACGGACGACGGCAATATGCAAGGCTTTACCGCAACGCTGGTACCGGTGCAAAGGCTCAAGCCAGGTACCACGTACAACGTGGCAGTGATGGCTGTGGTCGATGGCAAGAATATCGACAAGAGCTGGAGCTTCACGACCGCCGCACAGTAAGAAAAGTCCCCGGGCCGCGCTGCCGGGGACTTGCAAAGGACTGCAGCTAAGGCATCTCGATGCGGCCGTACAAACCGTGCTTCTCGTCGGAAGGACCGGCAGCAAAGAACAGGGTGTTGGTGGGTTGGCTGTTGACGCCAGGCCCGAAGGCGATACCCCACAAGCCTTCAATCACAATCGGCGTGCTGTCCGCCTTGGCCAGCGCACCAGCATACGCGCCGGTCGATGGATTGTAGACATTGATCTTGCCGTCGCCGAAGTTACCGACCAGGAGCATATTGCTGGCAGCGCCGAAATTGGCTGGCGCCATCGCCAGTCCCCACGGTGCATTGAGCGCACCGCCATAAGCCAGCTGTTTGACGAAATTGCCGCCCGTGTCAAAGACACTGACAACGCCGAAGCCCGCGCCCGCCTGCTCATCGTCACCGCTTGCAGCGCGCTTTGCGTAGGCCACATAAAGCTTGTCGCCGATGGCCTGGATGTTGAAGGGCGCGTAGCCGGCTGGCAGGCCGGGATCCTTGAACTTACCAGGAAGGACAGCGGGGGCGAACGTGCCGTCGAAGACGTCGATCGCGTTGTTATGGAAGTCCGCCGCGTACAGGTAGTTCAGGCCGAGGTAGCTGGCGGTGGCAAGGCCTTTGTAGACCTTGCTGGCCGAGCTGCCATCGACCACATTCACCACGCCCGTGTGGCTCACCGTCGGCGACCAGGCTGAAATAATGCCGCCCTCGCTCGCGAAGACGAAGGGGCTGGCAGCCGTCACGCCGCCCAGGGTGATTTTGAAATCCTGCGAGCCGTTGAAGATGATGCCGGTAGGGCTGGCCTGCGTCGTTACCACCAGCGACTGAGGGACGCCGTTGCCGTCATACAGGGTCGAGGTGCCTGTGCCGTTATTCGCGACCCAGACAAAGCCGGCCGGGTTGAAAGCAATGCCCCATGCGTTGACCAGTTTCGCATCGGTGTTGGCCACGCCTGCGGTGGTGGTATCGGTGACCAGGCTGGTTGATTTGTAGCCGGCGACGACAGTTGGCATCGGTGTTGGCGCCGGTGGCATATAGCTTCCGCCACCGCCACCGCCGTAACCGCCGCCGCAGGCGGCCAGCATGGCGCCAGCAAACGCGGCCGCCGCGCAGGCTGTGCCGAACGGGAATCGGATTTTCATGGCTGCTCCTTTCGATTGTGGGTGGAGGTTGATTCCCCACCGCGCCCGAAAGGTTCAAAAGGAATACGAGGCGCTCAGTACAAACGCGCGCGGTTGCCGTCCTTTGTAAGGCGGGTAGCCGGGATAGCTGGGATAGCGGTATGCGGCACGCGTGACGCGCGCCAGCTGCAGGTCGATATCGCAAAGTTGTGCAGCCAGGCCAAGCCGGTAATCGTAGCGATGGCCGGACAGCGGGCCGATATCTTCTTTCCCGCCCAGCGCACGCAGCAGGCCGATATGAGCAACCATGCGCAGCGTTTCGCCTAGCCGCAGGAAGCCGTTAGCCTCGGCATACAGGGTCTGTGCCGGGCGGCCGAAGTAGCGCGGCGAGTAATACAGGCGCGCGCTCACTTGCTCGCCCGATATACCGGCATAGGCTTCGAAATAATTGTCCGCGCCGACGCGCGTGAAGACTGTCTGCGTCGCGCCTGCTTCCCATCCCATCCCGCCCGGCAGGCGCTGTGCATAGCCGCCGTACGCCACCAGTTGCGCCGTGCCGGTTTCTTCCAAGCGGGCATGGCTGGCCATCGCGCCCGCGTACCAGCCGGCATCGCTGTCGTAGTTCAAAGTAAGCTGCGGAGTGGCGCCGTTGCCGCTGAGGGACAGGCCGCGGAAACGGTAGTCGGACAGCACGGCCACGCTGCCGCTGAACTGGGCGATGGCTGCCGGCGCGCCCATGGCGCAGGCAAGGCCCAGCAGCCAGTTTGCCATGGTGTGGCGGCTCAAGGGATGGCGCTTGTTTTCAGTGTCGTGGTAAGGGCGCATGAACAGATGCACATGTTCCGTATGCGCGCCAGGCTGGCGCACGCATCGATCTTACCAGCGTTCAGGCCATCCGCAGGTTGCAGTGCCTTGCGGATCTGGGCCGGAGTAGCGGCAGGTTGCAGTTCGTCCAGCAGTGCGACGACGCCCGCAACGTGCGCCGCCGCGTAGGAGGAGCCGCTGAAGAAGTTCCAGTGGCCATCCGGCGTTGCTGACGGGATGTCGCGGCCCGGTGCATACAGCGCGCCCGCAACGGGGGCGGCGCCGGGCATGCCGACTGCCAGCACGCCAGGGTGCGAAGCGGGAAATGCTCGCCGGCCATGCGTATCCAGGGCTGCCACCACGCTGATACCGTGCTCCAGCGCCACATCGAGTAGCCGCGCCAGCAAGCGGTCAGGCGGCCCGCCCAGGCTCAGGTTGATGACCTTCGGTTGCCGCAGGATGGCGAAATTCAGCGCCTTGGCGAGGCTGAAGCTGGTACAGGAGGCGGCTTGGCCAGCCTGCTGCCAGCAGGCGCGCAAGGCGATGAGGTGGGCGCCGGGGGCCACGCCAACCATGCCGCCCTGGCCGCTGCGTGCGGCAATGATGGCGCCAACGGCAGTACCGTGCGCTTCTGCGGCGTAGGGATTTTCATCGACGAAGTTTTCCTGCTCCACCACTTGCCCCTTCAGTGCCGGGTGTTGGCTGGCGATGCCGCTGTCGATCACGGCGACCGCCACGTTACGGCCGGTGGCGCTGCGGTGCAGCTCGCGCAAATCCCAGCTGCGGGCCGCTGGCTGCACCGGGTAGAGCGGATCGCCATCATCCAGGCCACGGAATTCTCCCATCGGCTGCGCCCATTCGACGCGCGGATCGGCGGCCAGCTTGGCCGAGACCTGTTCGGCCTGGCCGCCGTCCGTGATTTGCAAAACATAGCAATCGAGGCCAAGCACCGGCATGGCCCAGCTGTTCAGGAGTTTGAGCTTGTGCTGATGCGCGAGTTCCTCGGCGATACGGCGGCGCGCGCCGCGGCCGCCGTCATCGATATAGTTGCCGCCATAGCTGCCGTCGGGCCGGAAGTGCGGAGCGGGCAGGCGCAGTAGGAGGAGCAACTGGCCGGCGGCGACGCTGGCTTCCTTCTCCGCTTGGTCCGGTGCCGCCGCAGCGCGCCCCGCTGGGAACAGCACGGCCGCAGCCAGCAGTAGCGCCGTCAGCAGCCGGGCTGCGGCGGATTTCATTGCGTACCTCCATCCCCACTGCCGCCCAACGGCTCGGCCAGCTTGATGCTGGATTCCGTGCGCAACCGCAGCAGGATGTCGTCCCGCTGTTCAGCAGGGACGGCCAGAAGATAGGCATCGGTTTCGGTGGGGCCGCCCACCATGCGTGCATGATTGGCCTGGAGGATGCCGCGCAGTTCGCTTTCCCTGGTGCCGGGCTGGAACACTACGACAAGGTTTGCTTGCGTTGGAGCTGCCGCGCCCAGCAGCTGATAACGCGGCGGCGCGGCAGGGCGTGCCAGCATCAGGGCCAGTCCGGCGATCACCAGGCATTGCGCGGCCAGCGTCCAGCGCATCCAGCGCGGTTCATTGGCTGCCGCCCGGCGCCACCAGGGCAGCGCTGGCTTGGCCGATGCGATCGGTGGCTCGGCAGCGGCAGCCGGCGGCTCAGCCAGCTGCGGCGCAAGTTTCGCCAAGGCGCGCTCCATGTCCAAGCCATCGACGAGGGGCGGCGAAGCCGAGCGCAGCTTACGCTGCCACGCAAGTTCTTCCTGGCAGAGTGCGCAGGCTTGCAGGTGCTGTTGCAGCTTGGCGCTGCTTGATTCATCCAGGCGTCCCGCCAGATAAAGCGGCAGTTGCTCCTGCATGGCATTGTGCACGGCAACGTCCAGGTTCACGATACGACCGTTCATCACAATTCCTCCCATCCGTCCGCCAGCAAATCTTTCAGCTTGCGGCGCGCATGAAACATCCGGGTTTTCACCGTATTGACTGGGCAGCCGGTCACCTCGGCGATCTCGGCGTAATCCATGTCGTGATAGAAAGCCAGGATCACAGCGATGCGGTGCGCCACTGGCAGCCGGTCCAGCGCTTGCGCCACTACTGTATGCAGCTCCCGCCGTAATGCCAAAGGCTCCGGGGCCGACTCCTCGCTGCCGATTTGGGCGAGGTCAGCCTCCACCGGAGGATCTTCCCACTTGAGCGCCTTGAGCGCCCGGCGGTAGGCGATGGCAAACACCCAGGTCGACACCTTGCAACTGGCGTTGTAGCTCGCGGCCTTTTGCCACACAACAAGCATGGTGTCGTTGATGACCTCTTCGATCAGCAGCGGATTGCGCGCCATACGGCCAAGAAAGCGCCCCAGGCGCGGAAAATATTGCCGGTAGAGTTGTTCAAACGCCTGGCGATCGCCCGCCGCGACGCAAGTCAGCAGCGTGGCCTCAGCCACCTCCATGGCCTCGCCCGTCGCCGGCATCCTCTGCTCCTGTGTCCTACGCTGTGGCATCCACTAGTCTCCGTTGTTTGCCGTTAATACCTCGCGGCGGCATTCGGGTTCAATCGACTAGTTCAGTGTAGGCGTTCCCCAGTATTCAAGTGGCCAGGGCATCGGCATCCTGGTCTTCGGCATCGGGACGCTTGCGGCGCACTTTGATGCGCTTGCGGGCCGGCGTCAGGCTGCCGGCGAGGGCGATCAGCAGGAACAGGATCGACAGGCGCGGCACGTCGGTGATGGAGTCGAACAGGCCCACCATCATGCAGCCCGTCAGCGCCGCCAGGCTGACCACGGCAAAGCTGTCGCCGGCCAGGCCGCGCGCCACCATGCGGCCGCCAAGGGCCAGCAGCAGGAACCCAGTTGCCACCAAACCAACCATGCCCAGCTCGAACAGCTGGTTGACCGCGAAATTCTTCACGTGCCAGGGCATGTGGTTGCGGTCGCTGCTGAAGAACCAGTAATCGTTGGCGTTGCTGAAGCTGCCGTTGCGGATCAGCTCACGCCCGGTTTCGACTTCGACCAGGCTGACGTTATCGATCGCCAACTGCCCTTGGCGACCGTTGTTGTACAGCTCCAGGATCAGCGGGGCGCCCCAACGGTTGCGCGTGCCGCGTACAGGCAGTTGGGTTTCCAGCGTGATCCAGTCAGGTGTCACCGCCCGCACCTTGCCGAAATTGGCGATCGTGCAGTCTTCCGGATAGATCAACCAGCGCTGGCACACCATCGCCACCGGCCAGGCATCGGGCGTCTTGCGGCGGATGTCGAGCTTGAGCGTGTAGCGATAGGCGACCTTCACATCCACATGCTGCAGCATGCGCAGCACTTCACCGTAGCCGATCGCATACTGCGCAGCGCCCAGGACCAGGAAGCGGTTGCCAGGTTCATCGGCGTAGCTGAAAGTGCCCGGTACTTCGCCGTGCGTGTTTTGCCATGCATAGGTACGTGGGAAGGCGCCAAGGCCTTCGCCGAAGAGGCTGGTTGTGGCATTGTCGCCCATCATATGCAGCGCCTCGCTCCAGTGCGCCAGGCGCACGCCGAGGTCGCTGCCCACGGTGGAGAAGCGGCTTCCGGTGTAGTAGCTGGAGGTGATCGGGATCAGGGCGGTAAAGACGATGGCGCTGAAAAAACTGACGGTTAGCGTGCCGCGGTCAAGCTTCCATGGCGGCTGCGGCAGCAGGCGGCAGGCGCCCAAAGCGAAAGCCAGGACGACGGCCAGTGCGATGCCGGGCAAGGCATCGTTGCCGCCGTAATGGCGCGCCACCAGCGCCGCCGCCAGTGCCTGCGCCGGCAAGGCAGCCGCCAGCAGCAGTACGCCCCAGGGACGCTGCGGCGCCGGCGCGAGCGCCAGCATCCCCACACCGCCGGCTGCGCACAGCAGGGCCAGGCCATAGGCGACATAGGCTCCCTTGGCATTGGCGCCGCCGGAGCCCAGCATGCCGATCCCGGCGACCAGCAGCAGAAGCAGCAGCGCCAGTGCGCCGGCCGCCATCGGCTTGGGCACGCGTGGCGCTGCACCCGACAGCAGCATGGCCGTCGCCAGCAGGCCCAGTGCGGCAGCCAGCCCGCGATAACCGCCGAAGGTAAACACCTGTCCCAGCACCCAGTAAGTCAGCACGAGGAGGATCAGCGAGGCAGCCATGCTGCGGGGGGACAGCGAGCCGGTGCGCAAGTGCTGCGCCGAACCGATGACGGCGATGATGGCGCCGGCCGCCGCATAGGCCAGATAGATGTCGCGCGAGAAGGTGGTCAGCCCGGCAAATAAACCGAGGCTCAGTGCCAGCAAGCCCAGCGCCAGGCGCCGTGGCGGGGGATGGTTGATCAGCCACAGCGTCACGAAGGGGAAGGTCATCGCCAGGTAGGCGTCAAGCGCCGCGCCGCCCGTATGCATGGCGGAAAACGGCGCCGTGGGGCGATAGTCGCTGGAGAAATTGAACAGGCCTGGGAAGGCCAGGCGTTCCCACACCACGGCCAGGCTGCAAGCGGCCAGGCCGAGCAGCATGCCGGGCACCAGCAGGCGCTGCAGGTTGCTGCCGTTCTCGCCCGCGGTGCCGCGCAGCAGCGGCAGCAGCAGCAAGGGCCACAGCACGCCTTTCAGCACGCGCAAGCCGTTATAGGGGCTGGTGTAGTTGGCAAAGGAATTGGCGTCGAGCGGCGCCAACGGCGTGATGCCGCGCCAGGCGGAAATCACATAGCACAGCATGAACAGGCCCAGTGCAAAGCTTGCGAGCGTCGGCAGCTTGGTGGGCGCACGTTCGCGGCCCAGGCGCCAGTAGCCGGCGGCGCAGGTGGCCAGCAGCAGTAAATCCAGTTCTTCGAGGAAGAACCAGCCGTTCCAGGGTGCAAAGTCGAGTACGGGAAGCAGGGCGGGCACGGCGACCAGCCAGGCTTGCGGGCGCCACAGCAGCAGGGCCATGTAGCCGCCCAACAGCACAGCCAGCAGCAGTTTGGGCGCCGGATACACGCTGGCCGCCGCCAGCAGCAGGCCGAAAGCGGCGAGCGCGGCGCCGCGTCGCCACAGCAGGCGCATCATGGCTTGACGGGCGGGACGGAAGCTGCCGGTTGCTGGATGGGCGCCGCTTGCGCGGTCTTGTCCTCAGCCTTGTCGGCTTTGTCTTCGGCCGGCGGCGCTGGCGGCGGTTCGACCCACTTGCCGGCCTTGATCAGGTTCTGCTTCAGGCCCGGCAGCGGGAAATTCGCCGCATAGGCTTTCTGCGCATGGGGCAAGGCCTGGTCGTATTTCTTCTGCTTGGCCAGCAGCAGACCGAGGTTGTAGTTGATGGTCGGATCGTCCGGCGACAGTTCGACCGCCTTGTTCAGCATGGACAGCGCGTCGCCGTCCTTGCCGGTCATGAACTTGAAGCGTGCATACATCAGCCATGCCGTGCTGTCATCCGGGAAGACCCGCACCGCGCGCTCGAAAAAGCATTCGATCGGCAGCTTGGAGCCTGGCATCCAGCCGGCGGGGAAGCGCGGCACCACGCGCAGCATGGTGTTCAGTGCGCGATAGTGGTTGGGGAACACACGCAGGGTGTATTCCAGGTCATTGCCCAGCGTGCCGGTGCTGCCGCGCACGCCTTGCTCGACTTCTTCGGTGAAGTGGCGGTTGTTCACCATATCGATCATGTCGCCGCTGGGCAGGCGGTAATCATATTCGCGGCCGGTCAGGGTGCCGCAATAAGTCTTGGCGCTGCCGGGAAGGGCAAACGCGCACAGCATGGCGGCCAGCGCCAGGGAACGGTAATTCATGCTTCCTCCGTTGAGCCGGCCTTGGCCGGCAGGACCTGCGATTGGGGCATTACGCTATCGAGCATGCGTGCCAGTTCGACCGTGCGCGCCTGGCGCGATGCACCAGCCACTGCGGACTGCGAGGGCAGCGGCGCCTGGCCGGCGCGCGCCAGCTGCAGGAAGTGCAGCAGGCCGCGCTTGATGCCGGCGCTGTCGTCCAGCGGGGCGATGGTGTCGACGCCGGCTGCACGCAAGGTGGCTGCAGTGTCGCCGGCGGCATCGGTCAGGGCCAGGATAGGCCGGCCGGCGCGCAAGTATTCGTACAGTTTGGCCGGGATCTGGTGGTTGCAGTTGGTCGCTTGCAGCACCAGCAGGCCGTCGGCCGTCAGCATTTCCGCCAACGCATCCTGGTAGGGGATGTGCGGTGCAATGCTGACCATGTCGGCGATGCCGTGTTCGGCCAGCAGGCCGCCCACATAGTCGTCGTGTGCCGTGGCGCGCAGCACGATGCGCAGCTGGCTGGCATCGATCGCCCCTTCCGCCTTCAGTTCAGCCAGGGAGCGCACCAGCGGTACCGGGTCGCGTTCGGATGGGTAGATGATGCCGCTGTGGATCAGGGTGAAAGGCTGTCCAGCCGGACGCACCTTGCTTTGCGCCAGGGCGCCGGCATTGCGGAAGTTCTCTTCGTCGTAGCCGTTTTCCAGCTTGGTGAAGCGGCTGCGCGGCAGTTCCGGGTAGCGCGTGGTGTAGGTCACCACGGCGCTTGGCGTGTTGCAGATCACCAGCGAAGCATTTTCCACGGCCTTGCGTTCGATCCAGCGCCAGATGGCGCGCACGCGCGGATTGCGCGGGTAGTTGGTGTCGGTCATCGGGTCGCGGAAGTCGACCACCAGCGGCAGGCGGGTCAGCTTGTGGAGCAGCAGGCCGATCAGGACGGCGCTGGCCACCGGGTGCGTGGCCCAGATCACTTGCGGGCGGTACTTGCGCACCAACGACAGTCCGGCCGGCACGGCGCCCAGCACCCAGCCGACAAAGCGGTCGGGCCAGGCAGTAAAGCTCAGGTAGCGGCCGCGCCAGGCCAGGTGGCGCGCGGAATCCAGGGCGAAGGCGCGCTTGACCACCGCTTCGGCCGGGATTTCCGCCAGCTGGTCCGGTCCCTGGTTGGCGTAGGCGCGCGGATGGGCCGACAGGACCAGCGGCTGCCAGCCCTGCGGCGGCAGGTACTGCGCGAACTTGAGCGTGCGCTGGATGCCGCTGCTGCCGCGCAGCGGCGGGAAGTGGAAGGCCACCATGAGCACGCGCTTTACCATGCCCGCACCCAGTTCGCGGTCCAGTCGGCCACCTGGTCGCGCCAGGCGCGGGTGGAAAATGTGTGGTCGGCGCCAGGCAGCGTTTGCTGCTGCACGGTGGGAGCCGCCAGCAAAGCTTGCCAGTGGCGCGAAGCCTTGGTCATGTCGAGGAACTCCTGCGCCGTCAGGTCGGCGCCACTGAAAATGAACAGGACACGGCCGCGGAAGCGCTGCATGGCTTCCAGCAGGCGCGCCGGCAGGTCGTGGCTGAGGGGAGGCGCGCTGCCGTCGCGCGGGCAGAGTGCCGGCGCCAGCCCGGCTCCAGCGCTCGGCGCCGCAGGCTGGACCGCCTTGTCCGCGGCGGGCGGGCTCTTGCGGGCTGCGCCCAGCAGGCCGAGCAGCGAGCGCAGCGATGCGCCCACCGCGAACCGTCCGCTGAATACCTTGCGCCACAGTCCGGGATCGCGCAGGCGCTGCCAGTAGTAATGTTTGAGGGTGCTGCGTGCCAGTCCCTCCGCCGTGCGGGCCCAGGGATTGAGCAGCACCAGGCCGGCGACACGCGGATCGCGGTGGCCGTAGAACAGGGCGGCAGCGGCGGCGTCGCACAGGCCCCACAGCACCACTTCGCGCAAGCCCGGCACGGCGGCCTGGAAGGCGTCGATGGCGGCGGCCACATCCTGCTCCACGTGTTCAAAAGTGCGCGCGCCGCCGCTGCTGTCGCCCATGCCGCGGACATCGAAGCGCAACACCGGAATGCCGCGCGCCGCCAGCTCGCGTGCCAGCAAGGTGAACTGGCGATGGCTGCCGGCGCGGTATTGTGGTCCGCCGACGATCACCAGCACACCGCGCGTGGCGGGGCCGGCCGACGGGCTGAGGATGCCGACCAGGCTGTCGCCCTGGCAAGGGATGGTGAGGGCCCGCTCGTCAGGCATGGCAGGCCTCGTTCAACGCTTCGCAAGTGGCCGCCAGCAAGGCCGGGGCTTCGGCAATTTCCTGGGTCGCCCAGAATTGCGGGCCTGCCGCGGTGCGCGCCTCGGCGGCGACGCCGGCGTCCTGCCAGGCTTTCAGCACGCGCGCGGCGGCCGGCGGCAGCGGTCGACCCGTCTCGGGCACCACTTCGCACCAGAGCACCGGGCAGGAAGGCGCCAGGCGGCTCGCGTCCAGGCTATCGAAGCCCAGTGCCAGGGCCGGCGCAAGCGCATAGCCGGCGATTTCCAGGGGCTCGCCACGCGCCAGGGCAGCGCGCAAGCTGGCCGTGCCGCCTTCAGCCTTCTCGTCGCCCAGCATCTGGGCCGCCACTTTCAGACGCAGGAACTGGGTCAGGTGAGCGTTTCCCTGCAGCACCGGTTGCCACAGCAGCAGGCTACCCGGCACGGCCAAGCCCGTGTCAACCAAAGAGCCTGACCCCAAGGTTGACACGGGCTCGGCCGTGGCGCGGTGGGTGTAGTCGAGCGCGAGCAGGGCGCCCAGGCGCAGGCCCCACAGGCCGGGCGCTTGCGGGAGTTCTGCTGCCAGTTTGGTTTTCAGCCATTGCAGGCCGGTGGCGACATCGGCCAGCCAGCTATCCCAGCTGGCATCGCCAAAATCGCCGGCGCTGTCGCCGCAGCCATGCAGGTCCAGTTGCAGCACGCCAAAGCCCAGGCGCGCCAGTTCGGCCGCCTGCAGCGCGGCCATGCGGCGTGCCTTGTTCATTTCTTCGCCGAACGGCGCCAAGTAGAGGAAGGCGCCGCGGCAGGGTTGCTCAGCGGCCGGCGCATGGTATATCCCGAAGCGGGCGGCATTGCCCTGGCCCAGGAATAGTGGCTGCGCCGGCGCTCCCATCATGCAGTGAGCTTGTGCTTGACGAAGGCAGACAGGCTGCCCAGGGTGGCAAAGGTGGCGGCGTCGATTTCGTCGTCTTCGATGCTGAAGCCGAATTGCTCTTCCAGCGCGCCGATGAGCTGCACGACGGCCATCGAGTCGAGTTCCGGCAGGCTGCCCAGCAGGGCCGAGTGCTCATCCAGGCTACGGCCGGCCGGGCCGAGGGCGAGAACGTCGATCAGGATGGTCTTAACTTCTTCCAAGTACATGCAATACTCCGTGGCAGCAAATAAAAATGACATGGTACACCAGCGGCTGCTGCCCGCCGCTCAGCAAGATTGCATATTATGCATCACTGTTGTTAATTATGGAACGGTGGGCGCCAATACTGGCGCACCACGCCGCTGGCGCAGCAGCGAGCGCGCCGACAGATAGAGGCGCAGGGCCGGCGCCAGCAGGTGGTCCTGGTTCAGCACTTCCAGCGTGTAGTAGGGGCGTTCCTGTTCCATCCACAAACCTTTATAGGCGTCGTGGCCCAGCATGAAATCGATGCGTTCGACCTTGTCGTGCTGGAAGACATGGTCGATCAGGTGTTCGGTCAGCAGGCTGCCCGGCGAAAACTTGTCGGCCTGACGGTCTTGCGCCAGCTTGAAAATATGGGCCACGCCGCCGTTCACCAGCCACAGCTGGCTGGCGACCACCTTGCCCTCGAGGTAAAGCAGGCCCAGACGCAGATGACCGCGTTCGGCGCTCCAGCGCATCAGCCAATCGATGAAAGAGCGCGAAGGTTCGCGTTCTTTCCAGCTGTGGCTGTAGGTCGACCAGTAATCTTCCACCTGTTCCGGGCTCGGTGTGGTCACTACTTCGAAGCGATGCGCGCTGCGCGTCAGTGCCTTGCCTTTGCGCTTGAGCGTGTTCAGCAGCTGCGACGGGCGTTTGGCCCAGTAGCTGTCGCGGTCTGTCGCATGGGCCGAGAAATTGGCCGACAGCGGTACCCGCACCGTGGTGTGGCCAGCCTGGGTGGCGCCGCTGCGAGCTTGTTCAGCCTGCTGCGTGCTGACCGGGGAGGCGCTTAGCTTGAGCCAGCCCTTGTCCAGCTGGTCCAGCGCTTGCAGCAGCATGTCCCAGCTTTCCGGCTGGAGCAATAGCTGGCGGTCGACGAACAGGTCGACAAAGGGTGAATAGAAATTGCTCAGCAGCCGCACTTCCATGCTGCGCAGCAGGCCCGGCTGGCGCTCGAGCGGCGCGGCCAGGCATAGTTGCTCGCCACGCCAGACAAAGAGCCAGCTGAAGCGGCGGCCCGGCAATTCCGGATGGGTTTCGCGTTCGAAGCGCACCAGGGCGTCGTACCAGTCCGGCGTGCAGAACAGCGCATCAGGCTGGTGGGCTTGCAGCCAGGCAGCCAGTTCGGGCGGCAGCGGCTGCTCCATCGGCAATTCAAGCACGCGCAAGTTGCCGGGGCGGCGGCGCAGGCTGGCGCCCAGGCGCGCCAGGCGCGAGGTGGTATGGAAGGCCAGGCTGGCGGCGCAGGCGCGCAGGAAAGGGCGCTGGTCGCCGCGGCGCCAGTAGGTGAACATGGGACGCTTGCCGCCGTAGGGGCGCAGGGTGCCCTGGCTCAGCACGGCCTTCCAGTAAGCCAGGATGTCGCGCTCGGCATCGAACCAGGTGACCGGACCGCGCAGCGCCGTTGGCTGTGCCTTCTGGCCGAGCGCCAGCTGGAATTCCTGGTAGACCTGGTTGAAGCCGGCTGCGATGCAGAGTTCTAGCCAGAAGTCGGTACGGCCGACGGTGGGTTCGATGACCCAGAAGCTGCCATCGGGCGCGCGCTTGAGTTCGAGCGAGACCGGACCGGACATTTGCAGGCCGGCGAAGAATTGGCGGGTCAGGGCCAGGACTTCCGGTTCATTGACGGTCTCAGCCACCGTGGTCTGGCCGCGTGCAGGCGGGAAGGAGGCAATCTTGCGGCCTACCATCTCCTGCACCACCTCGCCGCGGTCCATGACCAGGGCGCCGAAATACAGGCTCTGGTCGCCGCCTTCAATATATTCTTGGGCCAGGATGGGCAGGTCGCCCTGGTATTGCTGCAGGCGGGCTTGCAGTTCGGCAAGATCCTGCGCCAGCGCGGTCTTGAACGACGACATGGGGCGCGCCGGCTTGAGGATGACCGGGTAGCGGAAGCCGGTCACGGCATCTTCGGCCTCGGCGACGCTGCGCAAGGTGGCCGAGCGGGGATAGTTCAGGCCCTGCCTGCGCGCCGCCAGCTCCAGTTCATTCTTGCGTTGCAGGCGCAGCACATGCTCCGCGCAATCGGCCCAGCTCAACAGGTAGTGGGGGCGCAATTGCTCGACGCCTTCGCCCATCATGCGCACATGGGTATCATTGGTGGGGAAAAGCACCACCTGCCGGTCCTGCGGTAACCTGGCGCGCAGCGCGACCAGGGTGGCGACCAGGTCGGACATCTCCGCTTCGCTGCACAGGAAAGTCTGTACGATGGCGTTGCTGCGCACTCCCGGCAGTCCGGCTTCCTTTTCCAGGGCGTACACGGACACCCCTGCGTCGCGCAGGCCGCGCACCACGGACAAGCCATGGCTGCACAGGCCGACAACCAGGGCAATAGGTGGCTTGGCCGGGGATGGGAAGCTAGCAGGGTTTTTCACAACGCAGATTGATTTTGCACAGATAACCGTATATTAAATGCAATACTGTGGCTTGTGCGCGGATTGTTGCAACAATCCTGCAAGATGCTCTGGAAGGGCCGTCTTAGCTCAGCCATACTGTTGTTTTGCAATATAATTAATGCAATCCTTATTAACTAAGTAACATGAGCGATCTGATTCATCAATTCATCTTTGCCTCAGCCCAGCGCACGCCGCAGGCCGAGGCACTGGTCTACGGCGAGCGCCGCCTGGACTATGCAAGCCTGGCCGCTGCCGTACAGGGCGCCGCCCACGGCCTGCTGGCGCGCGGCCTGCAGCGCAGCGAACGGGTCGCCGTCTACCTGGAAAAGAATATCGAGAACGTGGCCGCCATGTTCGGCGCCGCCGCCGCCGGCGGCGTGTTCGTGCCGGTCAACCCCCTGCTAAAGGCGGAGCAGGTCGGCTACATCCTGACCGACTGCAATGTGCGCGTGCTGGTCACCTCGATCGACCGCCTGCGCCTGCTGGCCGACACCTTGCCGTCCTGCCCGGACCTGCATACCGTGATCGTGACCGGCCGCGCCGACGAATTGCCAAGCTTCCCCCACTTGCACGTGCTGTCCTGGGCTGCCGCCATGCAGGATGCGCCGCCGAGCGCTGGGCACCGCTGCATCGACACCGATATGGCCGCCATCCTCTATACCTCGGGCAGCACGGGCCGCCCGAAAGGCGTGGTGCTGTCGCACCGGAATATGGTGGCGGGCGCCGTCAGCGTGTCGACCTACCTGGAAAACAGCCCGGCCGACCGCTTGCTGGCCGTGCTGCCGCTGTCCTTCGACTACGGCCTGTCGCAGCTGACGACCGCTTTCCGCGTTGGCGCCACCGCCGTCCTGATCAACCACCTGTTCGCCAATGACGTGCTGAAAGCGGTGGTGGCGGAAAAGATCACCGGCCTGGCTGCCGTGCCGCCGCTGTGGATCCAGCTGGCGCCGCTGGCCTGGCCGGCCGACTGCACGCTGCGCTACCTGACCAATTCAGGCGGCGCCATGCAGCGCGCCACCCTCGACGCGCTGCGCGCGGCCCTGCCGAATGCCAAGCCTTTCCTGATGTATGGCCTGACCGAGGCCTTCCGCTCGACTTACCTGCCGCCGTCCGAACTGGAGCGCCGCCCTGATTCCATGGGCAAGGCCATCCCCAACGCGGAAGTCATGGTGCTGCGCCCCGACGGCAGCGAGTGCGCGCCGAACGAGCCGGGTGAGCTGGTGCACCGCGGCGCCCTGGTGTCGCTGGGCTACTGGAACGACAAGACCAAGACCGCCGAGCGTTTTAAACCGTACGCTTCGCCGCAATACGGCTTGCCGCTGGTGGAAATGGCCGTGTGGTCGGGCGATATCGTGCGCCGTGACGAGGAAGGCTTCCTCTACTTCATCAGCCGCAACGACGAAATGATCAAGACTTCCGGCTACCGCGTCAGCCCGACCGAGGTGGAAGAAGTGGTGTATGCGCGCGACAAGGTGGGCGAAGCCGCGGCGCTGGGCGTCAAGCACCCGACCCTGGGCCAGGCCATCGTGCTGCTGGCCTTCCCGCGCGCCGGCGAAAGCTTCACCGACGCGGAACTGCTGGCGGCCGTCAAGCCGCACCTGCCGCTGTATATGCTGCCGCAAAAGGTGATCGTGTCCGCCACGCCTTTGCCGCGCAACCCGAACGGCAAGATCGACCGCAAGGCGTTGTCGACCCAGTACGAGAACATTTTCGCGGAGGGCGCATGAGCATGGATGCACCGCGCCCGCGTCCGCAGCACGCCCCGCTGCTGCAATTTGCCGTTGAAGACGACTGCCTGCTGATCGGCGGCATCCCGCTGCCGCGTCTTGCGGCCCGCGTCGGCCAGACCCCGTTCTTCGCCTATTCGCGCGCCGCCATGACGCAGCGTGTGGCCGAGCTGCGCGCCGCGCTGCCGAAGGACGTGCACCTGCATTACGCCATGAAGGCCAATCCGATGCCGGCCGTGGTGCAGCATATGGCAACCCTGGTCGACGGCATCGACGTCGCCTCCGGCGGCGAGCTGCGCGTGGCGCTCGATACCGTGATGGACCCGGCCAATATCAGCTTTGCCGGCCCCGGCAAGGGCGAGGCCGAACTGTCCTGCGCGATTGCCGCCGGCATCGTGCTGAACCTGGAATCGGAAGGCGAGATGGAGCGCGCCGCCGTGATCGGGCAGCGCCTTGGCATCGTGCCGAAGGTCAATGTGCGCGTGAATCCCGACTTCGAACTGAAGTCATCCGGCATGAAAATGGGCGGCGGTCCGAAGCAGTTTGGCGTCGATGCCGAGCGCGTGCCGGCCATGCTGGCGCGCATTGGTGAGCTGGGCCTGGATTTCCACGGCTTCCACATTTTCAGCGGCTCGCAGAACCTGAAAGCCGCGGCGCTGCAGGACGCGCATGAGAAAACCTTCGCGCTGGCCCTGCGCCTGGCCGAGTCGGCTCCGCGCGCGCCGCGCATCCTGAATATCGGCGGCGGCTTTGGCATCCCCTACTTCCCGGGCGAAGAGCGGCTGGACCTGGCGGCCGTGGGTGAAAATCTGGCGCGCATCATGGATGAAGTGCGGCCGCGCCTGCAGGGCGCCGAAGTGGTGATCGAGCTGGGCCGCTACCTGGTGGGGGAGGCCGGCGCTTATGTCTGCCGCGTGGTCGACCGCAAGGAGTCGCGCGGCCAGGTCTTCCTGGTCACCGATGGCGGCCTGCACCATCACTTGTCCGCCTCCGGCAATTTCGGCCAGGTGATCCGCAAAAATTATCCGGTGGTGGTCGGCACCCGGGTCGCTGGCGGCCCGCGCGAGCTGGCCTCCGTGGTCGGCCCCCTGTGCACGCCGCTCGACCTGCTGGCCGACCAGATGGAACTGGGCCAGGCGCAGGCGGGCGACCTGGTGGTGGTATTGCAATCGGGCGCGTATGGCGCCACGGCCAGCCCGGCGGCTTTCCTGAGCCACCCGGCCGCGGTCGAAGTCTTCGTGTAAAAAGGGAAGCGTATGAGCGGGATCTGTGGATGGATTGGATTTGCCGGCGCGCCGGAATTGCTGGAGACGATGGCGGCGCCGCTGTCCCGTTTCGACCAGGGCCAGCTGCATGCCCGTTCCGGCCAGCGCAGCGGCCTGGCCGTCGCCGCCCAGGCGGGCAGCGCCGATATCTTCCAGCGCGACGGCTTGCTGGTCGCGCTGTGGGGCCAGCCGCGCCTGGACGATCCTGCGCTGGCCGCACAGGCGTCGGCGCAGGGCGTGGCCGCCGCTGTGGCCACGCTGTGGACGCAAGGCCCGCAGCGCACCTGCTCGCAGATCCACGGCTGCTTCACGCTCGCCATCATCGATGAACGCAGCGGCGAGGCCCTGCTTGCCACCGACCGCATGGGCGTGCAACCTCTGACCTGGCAAATGGCCGGCGAAACCCTGGTCTTCGCCAGTTCGGCCGATGCCATGGTGCGCCACCCGCTCACGCCGGGCGTGCTGGACCACCAGGGCTTGTACAACTACGTCTACTTCCACATGGTGCCGTCGCCGGCCACCGTGTACCAGGGCCAGCAGCGCCTGCTGCCCGGCCACTACCTGCATTACCGCCAGGGCCGTGTCGAGGAGCAGGCTTACTGGCGCATGCAGTTCGAGGAAGACGGCAAGCGCTCGTTCGGCGAACTGAAGGAAGACTTCCTGTCCGTGCTGCGCCACAGCGTGAAGGAAGCGGCGGGCGACCGCAAGGTTGGCGCCTTCCTGTCAGGCGGGACCGACAGTTCGACCATCGCCGGCATGCTGACCCAGGTTGGCGGCGTGGCGGCCGATACTTACTCGATCGGTTTCGAAGCCCAGGGCTACGACGAAATGGAATACGCGCGCATCGCCTCGCGCCATTTCGGCACCAGGCACCATGAATACTATGTGACGCCGGAAGACGTGGCCAATGCCATCCCGCAGGTGGCAGCCGTGTTCGACCAGCCATTCGGCAACGCCTCGGCGGTGCCGGCCTTCTACTGCGCGCGCATGGCGAAAGCCGACGGCGTGCAGCGCATGTTCGGCGGCGACGGCGGCGACGAACTGTTCGGCGGCAATGAGCGCTACGCCAAGCAGCATGTGTTCGAACTGTACGAACGCGTGCCGCGCCTGGTGCGCAAGGCCTTGCTGGAACCGGCCGTGTTCAATTTCCCGGGCGGCGAAAGCGTGCGCCTGCTGCGCAAGGCGCGCAGCTATATCGAACAAGCCTCGGTCGGCATGCCGGCGCGCCTGGAAACCTATAACCTGCTGGGCCGCTACGGCGCGCAGCAAGTGTTCACCGACGAATTCCTGGCCGCGGCCGACATCGGCAACCCGATCGCCACGCTGGAGCGCAACTACGGCCGCAGCGAAGCGCGCTCCCTGATCAACCGCATGCTGGCGCTGGACCTGCAGGTGACCCTGGCCGACAACGACCTGCCGAAAGTGATGAAAGCTTGCGAGCTGGCCGGCGTCGAAGTGGCTTTCCCCTTCCTGAACGACAAAGTCGTGGCATTTTCGGCCGGCCTGACGCCGCAGCAGAAGCTGAATGGCACGCAATTGCGCTGGTTCTTCAAAGAGGCATTGCGCGGCTTCCTGCCCGATGCCATCATCACCAAGCAGAAGCACGGTTTCGGCCTGCCATTCGGGGTCTGGCTGCAGGAACATGCGCAGCTGCAGCAACTTGCGTCCGACAGCCTGAGCGACCTGAAGGCGCGCAAAGTCGTGCGCGGTGAATTCATTGAACAGCTGGTCGGCACCCACCTGAAAGAGCATGCCGGCTATCACGGCACCATGGTGTGGGTGCTGATGATGCTGGAACAATGGTTCCGCGCGCACCGCAACGTATAACAACGACCTACCAAAAACTAGAGGGACAATATGGCACATCGCGTAACCCGGCTGGCTGTCGCCGCCACCCTGGCCGCCGGCGCACTGCTGGCAGGCTGCAAATCGGATACCCCGGAAAGCCTGCTGGCCGACGCCAAGCAGCAATTGGTGAAAGGCGACAAGAAGGCCGCCCAGATCCAGCTGAAAAATGTCCTGGCCAAGGACCCGAACAACGGCGAGGCGCGCTTTGAACTGGCCAAGCTGTCGCTGGCGGCGAACGACCCCCTATCGGCCGAAAAGGAAGCCCGCCGTGCGCTCGACCTGAAATACAAGCCGCAGGAAAGCGAACAATTGCTGGCGGAAGCCTTGCTGCGCCTGGGCGATTTCCAGAAAGTGCTGGACGAGACCGACAAATTCCAGCGCACCCCGGCCATGCTGGCGCTGCGTGGCGATGCGCTGATCGGACTGCGCAAGCTCGATGAAGCGAAGAAGGAATTCCAGGGCGCCCTGGACGCCCAGCCAAACAGCGCCGACGCGCTGACCGGCATGGCGCGCCTCGCGGCCATCGGCAACGACATGGAGGGCGCGCGCGCCCTGGCCGACCAGGCCGTCTCCAAGGATGCCGCCAACATTAATGCGCTGACCTTCAAGGGCGAGCTGCTGCGCGCCCAGCAAAAGCCGGAAGAGGCGCGCGCCGCCTTCGCCGAAGTGCTCAAGCTGGACCCGACCAATAGCAACGCCAACCTGGAACAGGCTTATCTCGATATCGTGGCGGGCAAGCTCGACGCGGCGCAGGCTGCCGTGAACATGGCCAAGAAATCGGCGCCGCGCAGCCTGCCAACCCTGTACACCCAGGCCCTGATCGATTACTCCAAGGGCAATTACAAGGCGGCGCGCGATGGCCTGCAGACCATCGCAAAGGGGGCGCCAAGCCACTTGCCGAGCATGTTGCTGTCTGCCTCGGTTGACTACCACCTTGGCAACCTGCACGCAGGCGAAGCCAAGCTGCGCACCTACCTCGATGCCATGCCTGGCAATCCCTACGCGCGCAAGATCCTGGCGGCCACCCTGCTGCGCGAAAACCAGCCGGCCGAAGCGCTGAAGGTGCTCGATCCGGTGCTGAAGGACAAGGCCAGCGACGGCAGCATGCTGGAACTGGCGGCCCAGGCGTACATGATGACGCGTGATCCGGCCAAGGCCGCGGCCTTGCTGGAACAATCGATCGCCCTCAATCCTGAACGCAGCCCGACCTATATCGCGCTGGGCGGCGCCCGCATCGCCCTGGGTGAGAAAGAGAAGGGCCTGGCCATGCTGAACAAGGCGCTGGAGCTGCAGCCCGATTCGTTGCCGGCGGCCATGGCCTTGGCGCGCACCCGCCTGGGCATGAGCGATTTCGACCAGGCGCTGGTCGTACTGGCCAAGCAGGACGCCAAGCACGGCAAGGAGCCTGAGCTGCACATCCTCAAGGGCCAGGTGCTGTTCGCCAAGCAGGACAAGGCAGGCGCCCGCGCTGAATTCAGCAAAGCGGTGGAACTGGTGCCGACCAGCTACCCTACCGTGGTCGCCCTGGCACAGCTGGAACTGGCGGAACAAAAGCCTGATGCCGCGCGGGCCCATATGATGAAGCTGCTGGAGCGCGACAAGAGCAATGTTGGCGCCATGACGGCCTTGGCGCAACTGGCCAACGGCGCCAATAAGCGCGACGAAGCGGCGCAGTGGCTGGAGAAGGCGGCTGCCGTCGATCCGGAAGCGCTCGCGCCGTCAGTGCGCCTGGCTGGCTATTACATCCAGGTGCGCCAACCGAACAAGGCGGTCGAGCATTTGCGCAAGGTGCTGGTGACCCATGCTTCCGTGCCGATCGTGCTGGAACTGATGGGCCGCGCCCAGCAAATGTCGGGCGACCTGCCCGGCGCCTATGAAACTTTCAGCAAACTGGCCGGCGCAATGCCGAAAGCGCCTCAGCCGCAGCTCTTCCTGGCTGGCGTCCAGGTACAAAAGCAGGACTTGCCCGGCGCCCAGGCCAGCGTCAAGAAAGCGCTGGGCCTGGCTCCCGACTTTATCCCGGCCTACCTGATGCAAGCCGACCTGGCTCTCTTGCAAAACAAGCCGGACGAAGCGTTGGCCGTAGCGCGCAGCCTGCAGAAATCGCAGCCCAAGCAAGCCGCCGGTTTCGTAATGGAAGGCGAGCTGCAGATGAAGACCGGCAAGCCAGCGCAAGCCGTTGCCCCTTACCAGCAAGCGTTCGCCCTGCAGGCGCGCCCGGAAGTCCTGATGAAGCTGGCAAGCGCCCTGCGCGGCGCCAATCGTGCGGCCGAGGCGGATGCCCAGGTCGCGACCTGGCGCAAGGCCCATCCGGACGAACCGCTGGGCATGATGTATTCGGCGGAGCTCAATATCGCGGCCAAGCAGTACAAGCAGGCTATCGGCCAACTGGAAGCCGTGCTGGGCAAGGCGCCGGACAACGTCGCGGCGCTCAACAACCTGGCCTGGTCTTACCAGCAGGAGAAGGACAAGCGCGCACTGCCGACAGCGGAAAAGGCCAGCCAGCTGGCCGGTGAAAACCCGACTGTGATGGATACCCTGGGCTGGATCCTGGTTGAGCAAAACCAGCTCGACCGTGCAGTGCCGATGCTGAAGAAGGCCAGCGACCTGGCGCCGAAGGCGAGCGAGATCCGCGGCCATTACGCGGCTGCGCTCTGGAAGAAAGGTGACAAGGCAGGCGCCCGCAAGGAATTGCAGGAGGCCATGACCGATACCCGCTTCGCCCAGACCGAACAAGCACGTGACTTGCAAAAGCAGTTTGAATAAGTAGCAACTCTCCACCCCCCGCGCCATCAGCTGCGCGGGGGCGCCTTCCTCTATATCCGTTGTTTATTTGAAAACAATGGAGTCTTTTTCGCAATAACATCACGCCGGGTATTGTGTGCCGGGCGCCTCCGTGCCAACATGAGATGTTGGTATTTTTTACATAACTCGCTTGCATTTCGATACATTTTCGTCTCGGCATCAATCGTGCGCGCATTGCCCACCGGATTGAATTGCACTATATTTTGCCGATGAGTCCGGTGCACGCGCCGCTCGCTGGACTCATTGGTAAAGGCTCGCCGAAAGGCTAGCGGGTGCCAAAGGAGGATAGAGCCATGAATGGAACAGCTGTCCCTGTGCTGGAAGGTGAGCCCGTCAGGGCCATGCCAGCCGATTCCCATGCCCATGCGCGCGCCACGCTCGAGGACCTGCTTCCGGAGAATATGGAAGACCTGGTTACCGACGAAAAATCTTTTGGTATCCGCATGATCGATACGCTAGAAGGCCGAAGCAAGGCCAGCTTGCTAATAAACAAGATGTACTCCTGGCGAGGTTATGCCGGGACCCATAAACTGACCGATGATCCAAACCGGATCACGCTCACCGCCAGCGACAAAGGCGAGGTGGTCGGCACCCTGACCCTGGGCCTGGACTCGCCAATCGGCATCATGGCCGATGAAATTTTCAAGGAAGAAGTCGATTCGGTGCGCATGCAGCCGGGCGCCCGCGTCTGCGAAATCACCAAGCTGGCGTTTGACAATGGCGGCAGCAAATCGCAGATGGCTTCGCTGTTCCACCTGTCCGTGATCTACGCGCGCGACTTGCACAACTGCACACATATCTTTATCGAGATCAACCCGCGCCATCGCCGCTTCTACGAAGCCATGCTTGGCTTCAAGCGCCTGGGCGAGTTGAAGACCAATCCGCGCGTCGACGCGCCGGCTTACCTGCTGGTGGTGGACCTGGCCTATGTCTCGGAACAGATCGAAAAGCTGGGCGGCCAGGGCGCGGACGCGGCCATGGCTGCGCGCTCGTTCTACCCCATGTTCTATTCGCCGCGTGAAGAACGCGGCATCATCAATCGCCTGAAAAACATCCAATAACGGGGAGCCATATGGCGGACGCCTTCTCATTTTCGTATGACGTGGCGTTCTCGCGAAATATTGGATGGGTGACCCCGGACGAACAGGCGCAGCTCAAGAACAAGCGCGTGGCGATCGCCGGCGTAGGCGGGGTCGGCGGAGTGCACTTGCTGACCTTGGCCCGCCTGGGCGTGACGCGTTTCCATATCGCCGACTTCGATACTTTCGATATCGCCAACCTGAATCGGCAGGCAGGTGCCTTCATGTCGACCATGGGGCTGCCCAAGGCCGAGGTGGCGGCGCGCATGACGCGCGATATCAATCCCGAGGTGCAGATCACAGTGTTCGGCCAGGGCGTGGACGCCAGCAATATGGGGCAGTTCCTGGACGGCGTCGACCTCTATATCGACGGCCTGGATTTCTTTGCCTTTGATGCGCGCCAGCAAATGTTCGCCATGTGCGCTGCGCGCGGCATCCCAGCCGTCACCGTGGCGCCGCTGGGGATGGGCGCCGCCTGCATGACCTTCATGCCTGGCGGCATGACGTTCGAAGAATACTTCGGCTGGGGTGACCGGCCCGAGCTGGAAAAGGCGCTGCGCTTCATGGTGGGTGTGGCGCCGGCCGGCCTGCACCGGCCCTACCTGGTGTGGCCGCAAGCCGTCAACCTGGCCGAACGGCGCGGCCCCTCGACCATCATGGCCTGCCAGCTGTGCGCCGGGGTAGCCGGCACCCAGGCCCTGAAAATCCTGCTCAAGCGCGGCACGGTATTGGCCGCCCCTCGCGGCTTCCAGTACGACGCTTACCGCGACAAACTCGTGCGTACCTGGCGCCCCGGTGGCCACCGAAATCCACTGACGCAACTTGCATTGCAAGTGGGCAAGCGCTTGTTTGCAAAGGCTTTATTGAAGAAGTGACTGTCGTTGATAAAAGCCTGATGTCGAAAAAATTGACAACGCCGCAGTACCCCCACCACTTGTCTCACCTAAGTAATTGAAAATTCGCGAAATTCAAAAGCTGGCCCGATTAATGCTTATTAGCTAACAGCGCACAGATACATCATGAAAAAGCGAATTCCAATTTAAATGGAGAAACACATGATTAAGTTTAAGAAACAACTGTTGGCTCTGACCTTAGCTGTCGGCAGCATGCCAGCATTCGCAGGCATTGTCGGCGGCATCAATATTGGCTCTGCCGGCACACCTCACTTCGAAGCAGCCGAAGTCTATGAACGCTTCGTCTCCGACTACAGCGGCGGCACCGCACCAGGCGCGACGACCCTGGGCACCGGTGGCATTCCATCGTTTGGCGCAGGTTCGCAGATCGCCGGTTATGGCCGTGTCAATTCGATCAACGGCAACCTGAACTTCTGCGCAGGAGGCCCAGGCACTTGCGAACTGACCTTCCGCTTCTACGGCTTCACTGCCAAACCTGGCGGCAGCGCGACCGCCATCGATTTCACCGGCGGCTTCGTGAATTTCTATGTTGGCACCGGCGCTTCGATGGACTTCAACCCCTTTGCCAACGCCACTGAAGCGCAATTGCTGGCCCAGGCGACCAACGGCACGCCATGGCTGTCCCTGGCTGGTTCGGACTTCATGGATATCGTCACCGGCCGCACCGGTACCTTGCAAGCATCCGGTACCAATTTCGGTTCGGGTTCGACCGATTCGGGCACCGGCATCGGCCAGCTGAACGTCATCGGCGGCCTGGCTGCCGTGATGGCAGCATTGAATACGAACTCGGTCGACAACCATCTGGGTTGCGTACTGGGCTCGACCTGCTCCGACTTTGACCTGACCACGTCGTTCAGCCTGGTTGGCCGTCCACCTTCGGGCTACATCCCGCTGGCCGGCGTGGCCTCGCTGGCCGGTCGTGTGGCTGCGGTTCCTGAACCAGCAACCCTGGCTCTGATGGGCCTGGGCTTGATCGGCATCGGTACCCTGCGTCGCCGCCGCGCAAAATAATCCGCCGGCGCGACCGTTCCAAAGCCCGTCTTGCGAGTCGGGCTTTTTTCATTGGGAGAAGGGAATGACGGCGACACCCGAATTCATTGTGCGGCTGGCCGAGACCGGCGCGCTGGCGCCGACCGCCGACAATGGGCAGGCGTTCTACATCGATTGGGATGGCAGTGCGCTTGGGCTGGCCTTTGCGCAGCGGCATGCTGCCACCAGTGTGTTTGGTCCCGATAGCCACGCCACCTTGCTCGGCATCGGCGGCGTCGCGCAGAATATCAGCGCTGCCCTGGCAGCCAATGGCCTGGATGCGCAATGGCATTGGACCGCTGCGGGGCAGCAGCCCTATGGCACCCTGGCGCTGCCGTCGCTGCCAGAGCACTTCAGTGCGCCTGCCGGTCCGGCGGCGCGGCACACCAACCGCTTTGCTTATCGGACCGATGCCTTGCCGCCCACCTTGCTCGAAAAGCTGAGCGCCAGCAGTGAAGGCAGCAACCGGGTTGCCGTGCTCACCGAAGCGGCTGCCAGGAAGCGTCTGGTACAACAGGTGCGGATCAGCTCCGAAGCGCGCTTCTGCAACCCCGACCTGCACCGCTGGCTGTTCGATTGCCTGCGCCGTACGCCGGAGGAAGTGGCGCGCGGCGATGGGCTCGACGTACGCACGCTGGGTTTGCCACCGGGCGGTGACGCGATGATGCGCTTCATATCGAACTGGGACCGCATGGCCACCTTGAATCGCTTCGGCATCTACAAGCTGATGGCCTTGGCCGAGGTGGGTCAGATCTCGACCGCACCGGCGCTGGTCTGCATTTCCGGAGGACGCGGACGGCGCGACGTGATCGATGCCGGGCGCCTGCTGACCCGCGTGTGGACAGAGATGAATCTTGCCGGCATTGCGGTGCAGCCGTTCTATGTGGTCCCGGACCAGCTGAACCGTCTGCATGAGCGCAGCCTGCCCGCGGGATTCGAACAAAAAATCAGCGCGGTTGACGCTGAAATCGGCGAGCTGCTGGCGCTGGCGCCCGGCCAGCAGCTGCACATGATGTTGCGCGTGGGCTTGCCGACGGTCGACCCGGTACGGTCACGCAGGCTGCCCCTGGACAAGGTATTGCGTCAAAGCGTTTTCAGCAAAGACCTGGCGTCGTCCAGCTGAGGGAAATCCTTGGTATCGGCGAGCAGTTTATCGAGTTCCTGGCGTGCGGCTTTCTTGTCGCCCGCCTGGTTCAGCGCAAACGCGAGGTGATAGCGCGGCTCGGGCATCGTGGGCGCGAGCTCAACTGCTTTTCTTAGCAGTGGCAGGGCGCGTTGCACGTTGCCCTGTTGCGCCAGCATCCAGCCCACCGTGTCGATCACGCCGGCGTTCCCCGGCGCCAGTTTCATCGCCCGCTCGGCCGTCGGCAGGGCGCGCGGATCTTTCTGCGCCTGGTAGGCCAGGGCCAGGTTATTGAGCACGGCCGGATTGTCCGGATCGGACTTGAGCACGAGTTCAAACAATGCGGCTGCGGGCTTGTACTGCTTGTCCACCAGGGCGCTCTCGCCCATATAGGTGACGATGACCGGATCGGTACCGTGATCCTTTTGCCATTGCATCAGCCTGGCGTCGGATTCACGCCCTTTGCCCAAGGACTTCATCGATGCCGCCAGCCGTACCGCCAGCAATGGCGTCTCCGCCAGCGCAAACGCGCGCTCGTAAGCCTTGAGCGCTGCCTCCGGCTTTTTCTGCGCGGCCAGGATGGTGCCTTCCAGGATCAAGGGCTCGGCCGCTTTCGGGGCGACCTCCTGGATCTTGCGCGCCAGCGACAGCGCCTCGTCAGTCGGGCCCTTCATCATCGCCAGGTCCAGCTGGGCATAGCGTGCCGGCAGCGAGCTCGGATCCACGGCCAGTGCCTTTTTCAGTTCTCCCTCTGCAGCCGGCAGGTTTTTCAGTTTGGCGTGGACTGAAGCCAGGCGCAGGTGCGGGTCGGCGGACTTTGGCGTCACATTGACCAGCTTGCTGTAGGTCTCGAGCGCACCTTGCGCATTGTTGGTGGCGAGCTGGGCCTGGCCCAAGAGGTCGAGCACTTCGCCATCGGTTGGATGTTCGGTCTGCAGCTTGCGCAACAGGGTGATGGCCTTGGCCAATTCTCTGGAGCGCAGGTAGTGCGTCGCCAGCATCCGCGCCGGGCCCACTGCTTGCGGATCGGCAGCGTAGGCCTTTTCCAGCCACATCCTGCTTTCTTCCGGGCGATTCTGGCTCGTCTCCAGCTGCGACAGCGTCACCATCGCTTCGCTGTTGCGCTGGTTTTTCTCAACGAAGGCCGCCAGGCGCTTCCTTGCCGCATCCACTTGCTTGTCCTGCACGTCCATCAGCGCCAGGTTGCGCACCGGCACCAGCAAGTCCGCCTGCAGGCTGGCCGCCTTTTCGAAGCTGGCGCGCGCTGCGGTGCGGTCGCCTTTGCTGAGGTAGACGCTGCCTTCCAGATTGCGCGCCGTGGCGCTTTGCGGTCGCGCAGCGATCAGTTTTCGCGCCGCCGCCAGCGCCTTGTCGTAATGCTTCAGCCGCAGCTCGGTGGTGATCAAAGTGGTCGCCGTCTCTTCCGATTTCGGATCGAGCGCCGTGGCCCGTTCGAGCTCAGCGACGCCACCTGCGTGGTCGCCCTGGCCCAGCTTGGTCATCCCCAGGGAAGTGTGCAAGGTGGCCGTTTGCGGCGCCAGCGAGCTGGCCTTTTCGAAGTACTGACGGGCTTTGCCAAAGTCGCCCGAGCGCATCGACGATTCCCCCGCCAGGGCCAGTAGCTGGGTGTCGTCCGTTTCCCCCTTGAGCAGGGGCGCCAGGGTGGCGGTGGCGTCCAGGGGCTGGCGGTTCTTCAGCTGGATCTGCGCCAGCAGCTTGAGCGCGTACTTGTTGTTCGGGAAGCTGGCGAGGTAGAAACGGGTATGCATCTCGGCTTGCTCGAAATTGCCCATTGCCGCCGAGGCCGCGCCTAACAACAGGATCGACGGCAAGTGGTCAGGCACACCGCTCAGCACCTTTTGCAGCGATTCCTGGGCGGCTGGCAAATTGCCTTGGGTGAATTCCAGCAAGCCCTGGGCGAACAAGGCCATCGGCGCGTTTGGCGCGAATTTTTGCACAGCTTCGATGTCGGCTTTGGCCGCCGCGAAATCCTTGGCGCCGATTTCAAGCACTGCGCGTTCGACCCGTGCATTGATATGGTCGGGCTTGAGCTTGATGGCTTCGCCGAACGTGGCCAGTGCCTCCGCCGGCTTGCCCTGGGCGCGCAGCAGCCTTGCCTTGAAGAAGGGTACCGACGCGTCCTTGGGGTTAGCTTTGGCGGCCTCGTCTGTGAAACGGATTGCGCTATCGAGATCCTTGTTCAGTGCCGCCACGCGCGCCTTGCCGATCAGCGCCTCGGTATAACCGGGCTTGGCAGCGAGCGCTTTTTCAAAGGATTCGAGCGCATTGGCCGGCTTGTTCAGTGCCAACCAGGCGTCGCCGCGCGCGGCCTGCAGTTCGGGGCTTTGCTTTGCCGGCGCGCTTTCTTCGATCGCTTTCTGGGCCTGGCCCTGCGCGTTGAGCGACTTGACCAGTTCCGGCGCGGTGCGTGTGCTGTCCATGCCCAGGCTCATCGCCTTGCGGACTTCTTTTTCGGCCGTCACGGGATCCCCGGTCAGGTTGTACAGCTTCGCCAACTGGACGCGCACCTCGGCGTCTTCCGGACTCTTGAGGGCGGCATTCTTCAGCTGGATCAGGGCTGCTTCGAAATTGCCTTTGTCCTGGTATTGCCGGGCCTCCGCCATCAGGGAGGCGCTGGTGTCGCCGCGTCCGCAGCCGGATAGTCCGGCGCCAAGCATCAGGCAGGTGAGCAAAAGGGATGCGCTTATAGCTGGGCGGAGGGAACGACGCGGCATGACTCAATTCCTCGGTTGGGTGCCGCGCTGCGCCAGGCATGCGGCAGGGTTGGCACAACTTTAATAGTTGTCAATAATATCTCAAGGAGTGGCCGTTTTCCCTACGAATCCAGGACTGTTGCAAAAAACGCTACTGGAATTGCGGAGTCGCCGAATACTCGTGGAAGGTGCGCCGGTACAAGCGCTTCACTTTGAGCACATAGTCGCGCGTTTCCGCATAGGGCGGCACGCCGCCGTAACGCTGCACGGCCTGCTCGCCGGCGTTGTAGGCGGCCGCCACCAGGGTCACGTCGCCGCGGAAATTGGCCAGCAGCCAGCGCAGGTAGGCCATGCCGCCACGGATATTCTGTTCCGGATTGAAGCTGTCGCGCACATTGAAGCGCTGGGCGGTGGCCGGGATCAGCTGCATCAGGCCGCGCGCATTCTTGCTTGAGACCGATTGCGGGTTGAAGCCCGACTCGACGGCGATGATGGCCATGACCAGGTCCGGGTCAAGGCCGAAGGCGGGCGCCAGCTTCTCGACCAGGGGGCGCACCCGCTGTGCCGCTTCGTTGAAGACGGGCGCAGGGCCCTCCTCGTCCAGCAGTAGCGCCGGCTCGGGCGCCATGCAGTCGGGCAGGGCGGCGCTGGGAGCGGCCGGCAGCAGCGCCTGCATGCGCACGCCTGCGGCATGGCCTTGCTCGGCTGCCAGCGCAAACAGGCGCCAGGCCATGCCGTCGTCGTGCGGCACGCCGCGGCCGTTGGCATACATCCAGCCCAGCGCATATTGCGCATCGGGAGCGCCCAGGCGGGCAGCGCGGCAATACAGCCTGGCCGCCTGGCCCAGGTCACGCGTCACGCCCTCGCCGTGTTCCAGGCGCTGGGCTTGGTCGAACAGGGTGGCGGCATTCTGCGCGCAGGCAGCGTGGGCCAACAGGGTGGCCGCCACGACAGCTGGGAATCGCATGCAGGCTCCGGTGCAAAGCGACGACCCAGCTATTGTAGCGGCGGGGCGCTGGCAGTTGCTGCCGTTATGCGGGCGCGCCTTGCGAGTTTTTCGGCGTCAAAAATGCCTTATGGAACAGGTGGCGCGCCAGGCGCAGTGGCGGCATGCGCAGCCAGTTGCCGCGCACATACAGGAAGAAATCGGCCAGCGCTGCACCGGCGCCGCGGCAGCTGTCATGGTGCGGCAGCAGCGAGCGCAGGAACAGGGCATCCATCAGGGCTTGCAGGAGGGGCGACGGGCCGTCAGGCGCCAGGGCCGCCAGCGTGGCGGGCGGTACCGGGGTGCCGAGCAGCATGCTGCTGTAGCGCAAGCCGTAGAACATGAAGCGCTGCAATTCCATCTGTCGTGCGCGCGCCGGCAGCGCTTCCCAGAAGCCCGCTTCGTGCTGCCCGAAATGGGTGAGCAGGCGGTGCAAGTCCCACAGGTCGCGCATGCCTTTGTCGAACTCGCCATCCGCGAACAAATGGGTGGCGCTGTGCAGCACCATATCGAGCGGGGACAGGATGGCGGCGCTCGGCGGCGCAGCCTCGCCGGGGAGCGGCCGCGCCGCTGCGCGCAGCAGGCGCGCGTCGGGGCGCTGGGCCGCCGTGCGCGGCAGGATGGTATGGTGCACGTCGATCGAGGTCTGGCGCAGCATATGGGTCATGGGCGGCAGCTCATGCATCCATTCGCGGTAGTAGCGCTGGTCGTAGGCGTCGTGCAGGGTGCTGACCCAGCCGTGGGACATCAGGGCCGCTTCCACCTGGGGCAGGCTTTCCTCCGGCACCAGGATGTCGATGTCGGAAAACATGCGGCCGGCGGCCGGCGGCAAGCCGGCTGCGGCATAGGCGCCGCCCTTCAGCAGCAGGAGCGGCAGGCCAAGCCCGGCCAGCGCCTGGCCGATCAGGCGGATTTCCCAGTAGGTGGCCTGGCTGTGGCGGCGCGCCTGCACCGAATTCCACCACAGCTGCTCGCGCGCTTGCGGCAGGGCTTGCTCGAGCATGCCGTGCTGCTCCAGCCAGTAGTGCAGGGTGGCGCCGAGGTTGGCGCTGTCGGCCTGGCGCAGCAGCAATTCCCATTCGGCCGGCGCCAGACTGGCCGTGTGCTGCGGCTCGCGCAGGACGCGCAGCAGGAGCGGCAGATCAGCGGGCAAAGTCATCGAGGCGGGCAAAGGTGTCCAGGGCTTCATCCAGCGCACTATAGCGGAAACGGAAACCGGCGGCGCTGTCGATCACGCGGCCCAGGGTGTCGAAGCCCGCTGCGCCCAGCACGCTGTAATTGAAGCTGTTGCCGGCCAATTCCATGAAGGTCGCGGCGCGCGGCAACGCTTCCAGCGTGGTGGCGGCGCCTGCCTGGTAGTGGGGGAAGACGATCCATGCCGGCACGGCTGTGTCGGCGGCGCGCTGCACGGCCAGGCCGGGCGCGCGCATATGGGCGACCGTGCCCTTCAGCGTGTCGCGCACCGGCGTGCTGAGCACCGCGTCCGGCACGTAGGCGCGGATGATGTCGATGGAAGCGTTCTTCAGGCTGATCGGACGCGGGTTGGGTATGACCAGGCCGCTCTCAATGTCGATCATGGTCAGTTCGTCCGACAGCAGGCGCCAGCCGCCCTTGCCGGCCAGCGCTGCGGTCAGCGTGCTTTTTCCCGAGCCCGGCGGCGCCGGCAGGATCACGGCGCGGCCCGCGCGCTCGAGCACGGCGGCATGCACGATCAGGTAGCGGTGGGCGCGGCCCGAGACGCACCAGTTCAGGCCCCATTCAAACATCGGGAAAGCATGCTGTAGCGGCATCGGCTGGTACATATCGTAGCCGTCGCATTCGAGGCGCACTTGCGGCCGCAACCAGCGGCGCGCCGACAGCGGGCGCACCAGGCGCAGGTGGAAATCGGTGAAGTCGCTTTCTTCCAGCAGCGGGTAATCGCCGTAGAGTTGGCCGATGCCGGCCGTCACGCTGGGGACGTTGGCTTGCAGGCGCACGGCAAAGCGGCCGGTGCGCAGGCGCAAGCCATTACCGGCCAGGCGCGCGTGCAGCGCGCCGGGCGTCAGGGAAGCCACGGTCAGCAAGGATGCACCAGGTAGAGTTTTGCGAGGGCAGCGAAAGTTTGCTGCAGCTCAGGATCGTCCCAGTCTTCCGCCTCCAGACTGCCGTCACGCAGGGCGTGCAGCAGCTCCAGCATAGGCTCGTCCAGCAGGTGGGTGGCGCCCGAGACTTCGTTGTAGAGAACACTTTGTCCGTCCCAGCTGCGGCTGCGCAGCAACTGGCCCGGCACGATACACCATTGCTGCGCCATCAAAGCATTGTGCTGCGCAGGTATTCGACCACTTCCTTGCCTTTCCAGTCGATGTTGGCGGCCGGGTGGTAAACGCCATAGTCGCGCAGGTTATTCCAGATATTGACCAGCATGTATTCGTTCTGGAAGCTCGACCGGCCCGACAACACGTTCAGGTAGGCGGCGACAAGGTGGGCGCCCAGGTTGTCCGGGTCAAAGACGGGGTCGTTGTTGCCCAGCACTTGCTCGAACGTGGCTTGGCCAATGGCCTTGCCGGTGGTGAAGAGCGAGCCGAACTTCTTGTCCTTGCTGATTGGCCAGCTCAGGTGGCCCGGCGTATTGCCGTTCTTGCCGCGCGGCTTCAGCGACTGGCTCCAGACGCCCGGGCTCAGGCCCGAGCAGCTGAGCGCATCGGGATTGCGCGCGCTGATCAGGGCCGAGGCATGGCCCGACGGCGTGGCGCAGACGATCGCGGCCATGCCGGGCTGGCTGTGCAGCGTCATCAGGACACCGGATGCGGCGGCACCGGCACGGGTGAAGCGGCGGCGCGCGGCGCCTTGCGCACTCAATTGCTTGCCTGGCTGTTGTTCGTTGGCCACGTGGTCATCCTTGCGATATTGGTATTGGGCTAACCTTGCCCATGAGACTAGCTGAGTTAGCAAGTATTGTTCCAGTTACTTGCCGGTCTCAAGGAATGCCTGAGAAATCAGGCGTTTAGATGAGCTAACTCAGGCATGACAAGTGTCAGCCTCGCTATCATATCTTGAGTTGTAAGAATTCTCGACACTTCCAGGCAACTAGCGAAGCCTTGCGGCATCGCTAGTTGATTGATAGTTGCGGACTTAGAAGAAGCTTTCCGGGATCACCAGGATGTCGCCCGGGCGCATCGGCACGTTGGCGGAAATGTCGCCATCCTTGATCAGGTCGTTCAGGCGCACGGTGAATTGCTGCTGCTTGCCATCGACTGAACGGATGATGCTGGCTTTGTTGCCGGCAGCAAATTCGGTGACACCGCCCACGGCAATCATCACGTCCAGGATGGACATATCGCGGCGGTAAGGCAGCGACTGCGGCTTGGCGGCCTGGCCGATGACGCGGATCTGTTCGCCGTAGGTGCCGACAAAGCCGGTCACGATGACGGTCACGACAGGTTGCTGGATGAACTTGGCCAGCGCTTTTTCGATATCGCGCGCCAGTTCGGTGGAAGTCTTACCGCTGGCTGGCAAGTCTTCGACCAGCGGGGTGGTGATCTTGCCGTCCGGGCGCACCGGCACCACTTGCGACACTTCCGGGTTGCGCCAGACGATGATGCTCAGGTTGTCGCCCGGGCCAATCAGGTAATCAGTCTGTGGTACGACGCCGACATCGGCCGGGGCTCCGCTACGTGGGGCGGCGCAGCCGCCAAGGCCCAGCATACCGAGGGCGATGGCGCTCGCAGCAAGCATCTTATAGAAATTCACTTTATTCTCCTTGTTTGCATTTTGGCATTGCCTGTTATACCACGACTCTTGTCATCCTTGCCCGCTATTTTTGCTGCAACAGCTCCAGTACATGCCTTACCGGAATCGCGTAACTGATGCCGCTGGGAGCGGTGATCGCGCTTTCCTTGGTGCCCTTGACCAGGGTCATATTGATGACCGCAACAACAGTCCCGGTTTCCGGATCATACACGGGGCTGCCGCTATTGCTGGGGTATGCCGTACCGTCCAGCTGGTAAATCGTGAATGGGGCGCCACGCTGCAACTGCAGCACGGCGCGCGGATTGAGGCCGCGCGAGGTTGGCGTGGGCAGAATGGCCGGGGTTTGCGCCGCAAGCAAGGCGCGATGGGTGACCGGGTTCAGGCCCAGCAGAATACCCAGCGGATAACCGGTGAATACCAGGTTGCTTCCCTCTTCCAGCAGCTCGCTGCTGCCCAGGTTCAAGGCCGGCAACGGGGTGCCAGTCAGGCGCAAGTGCACCAGGTCGTGCGCGCGGTCGATATTGACCACCGTGGCTTCGCGAAATTGCAACTGGTCGCCTTTGCCGAGCACGATGCCCAGGGTTTCCAGCTTTTCCGTATCGAGCGTGGTCACCGCGTGTGCATTCGTGATGACCGATAGTCCATCGCCCACCACAAAGCCGGTGGCATGGAATACGATGGCTGGACTGCGGGTGCGGTTGAAAGTGCCGATGCCGACCACGCTTGGCTTGACTGCGGCAATCGTGCGCGTCAGCGGCATTGCCTCTGCAATAGTGCTCGCGCAGCACAGCCAGGCGGCCAGGAATAGTGAAATCAGCTTAGCCATAAGGCCTCCGCAAGGGTGAATTTCCAGGGGGAAATGTTAAATTCTTTTAGTCAGCTGCACGCAACAAGCATAAATTAATAGTAACAGGCAGCGTGTTCTGCTGTATGATAGAGATTAGATGTTATTTAGGCAATATTAGATGTGGGCATTGCGATAGTTTGCCTGCCTAACCCAAGGATGAGTGATCAAAATGGCAGAATTAACCGCCTTGCTGTTGACCTTTTTTAAGGCAATCGGAAAATACCGCTGGTATGCAGTGGCCATCGCTTGGGTGGTGGCCCTGGTTGGCTGGGCAGTCGTGTACAAGCTGCCGGCCGATTACCAGGCTTCGGCCCGGGTCTATGTCGATACCCAAAGTATCCTGAAGCCCCTGATGTCGGGCATGACCACCACGCCCAATGTGGAACAGCAGGTCATGTTCATGCGCCGCACCCTGATCAGCCGTCCCAATGTGGAGCGCGTCATGCGCATGGTGGACCTCGACATCAAAGCCAAGGACACCAAGGAACACGAGAAGCAGGTCGACGAGCTGATGGCCGCCATCAAGGTCACCGGCACCGAGCGCGACGACATCTACACGATCTCGTACAACAATGAGAATCCGAAAATCGCCAAGGATGTGGTGCAGTCGCTGCTGACCATCTTCGTCGAAGGCTCGTTTGGCGGCAAGAAGCAGGATTCGGAAAAAGCCGTCCAGTTCATCGAAGACCAGATCAAGATGTATGAAGAGCGTCTGGCCGCCGGTGAAAACGCACTGAAGGAATTCAAGATTCGCCACATGGGCTTGCTGCCCCGCCAGGGCACCGATTACTCGAGCAACCTGGGCGACCTGGCTGACAAGCTGGCCCAGGCGCGCCTGGAATTGACCGAGGCCGAGCAGGCGCGCAACGCTATCAAGCGCCAGATCGCCGGCGAAGACATGGCGCCGTCGAACGTCGAGCAGCAAATCTCCAATCCGGAAATCGATGGCCGCATTTCCACCCTGGAAAAACAGCTCGACGCCCTGCGCATGCAGTACACCGAAGAGCATCCGGACATCGTCTCAGCCAAACGCCTGATCGCCTCGCTGCAGCAGCGCAAGAAAGATGAAGCCAAGAAGGCCGCCAAGAGCGGCGACCCGGGCGCCAACTACAGCCCGATGCTGCAACAGATGAACGTGGCGCTGTCGGTGGAAGAGGCGCGCGTGGCCTCGCTGCGCGCCCGCGTCGGCGAATATGCGGCGCGCATGGACCGCATGCGTTCGCAGAGCACGGCGGCGCCGGAAGTGGAAGCCCAGCTGGCCCAACTGAACCGTGACTACACCATCAACAAGGAAAACTACGAGAAGCTGGTGCAGCGCCGTGAGTCGGCCAAGCTGTCCGGCGACCTCAGCTCGGCGACCGACATGATGAGCTTCCGCGTGATCGACCCGCCTATCGTTCCGCAAACCCCGGTTGGCCCGAACCGCCCGCGCTTCTATTCGCTGGTGTTCGTGGCTTCGCTGTTGGCCGGCCTGGGCAGCGCATTCCTGATGAGCCAAGTGCGTCCGACCTTCCTCAGCCAGCACAGCCTGCGCGAAGTCACCGGCGTGCCTATCCTGGGCAGCATCGGCATGAACTGGACCGAGCAGCAAAAGTCGTCGCGCCGGCGCCGCCTGTACGGCTTCGGCCTGGCAGTGGCATCGCTGTTAACCGCATTTGGCGGTGTCGTCACCGTTACCTTGCTGCGCGCTGGCTGAGCGCCGCAACACTTAGGGAGTCCATCAAGTGAGCATTATTGAAAAAGCAGCCAACCGCCTCGGCCACCCGCGTCCTGCCGACGCCGCCGATGCCAGCGCCGCGCCAGCCGCCGCGCCAGTTGCCGCCCCGGTAGCAGAAGCCGTCCAGCCGGCGCCTGCCGTTGCCGCCCCCGCACCTGCGGCGGCTCCTGCCGCAGCTCCGGCGGCAGCCGCCCCGGCGCCAAGCCCCGCAGCGGCTGCCCCAATCGAACCGGTATCGCCTGTCCTGGCCACGCTGCAACCGCATGGCGACCATACCCGCCGCACCGCCCACACCGTCGAGCTGGACCTGATGCGCATGCATGAAGCCGGCCTGGTCACCGCCGCCGGCGGCCGCACCTCGCTGGTGGAAGACTTCCGTATCATCAAGCGCCCGCTGATCAAGCGCGCCTTCGCCGCCCGCAAGCCGGGCGACAATCCGGGCAACCTGATCATGATCACCAGCTCGCTGCCGGGCGAAGGCAAGACCTTCTGCTCGATCAACCTGGCGATGAGCATTGCGATGGAGCTGGACCACACCGTGCTGCTGGTCGACGCCGACGTGGCGCGCCCGTCCGTGCTGCGCACGCTCGGCCTGCCAGCCCAGCGCGGCCTGATGGACATCCTGCTGGACGACAAGCTCGATATGTCCGACGTCATGCTGCGCACCAACGTCAACACCCTGTCGATCCTGCCAGCCGGCACCAGCTCGCCGCGCGCCACCGAACTGCTGGCCTCGCACATGATGAAGAACCTGGTCACCGAGATCGCGAACCGTTACCCGGACCGTATCGTGATCTTCGATTCGCCGCCGCTGCTGCTGACCTCTGAGTCGCACGTGCTGGCATCGAATATGGGCCAGATCGTGCTGGTGGTGGAGTCGGAACGCACCACCCAGCATGCTGTCAAGGAATCGCTGCGCCAGTTGGAAGGCTTGAATAACGTCAACCTGATCTACAACAAGTCGCGTGAATTCCCGGGTACCGAAACTTATGACTATCACTATGGCTAAGAGCCGCCGCCTGGCCCTGCTGCCTTTGGCGGCGGGCTTGTGTGCGGCTTTTCCTGCCCATGCTGCATGGGATTTCACTCCGCTCGCCAACGCCCGCGCCACGTATTCGGACAATGTCACGCTGCAGGCCGATGAGAACGCCAAAAGCGGTTTCGTGATGCAGCTGACGCCGGGCTTCGAGCTGGTCAACCGCTCGCAGCGCTTCGAGTTCAGGATGAACTATATGCTCAACCTGTACACGTATTCCGGTGGCAAGCCCAGCGGCGCGCAGCGCCACAGCCAGGACCTCGATAGTTCGCTCAAGTCGCGCCTGGTGGAAGACCTGCTGTTCCTGGATGCCCAGGCCACCGTCCACCAGCAAGCCTTGTCGGCTTTCGGTCCGCAGTCGAGCGGCAACGGCTACGTCAGCAACAACAGCAATGAGGTGCGCACCTACCGCATCAGCCCTTACCTGGTGCACCGCTTTGGCGCCTTTGCCAATGGCGAGCTGCGCTATACGCGCGATTCCGTCAGCACCGACCACCAGGGCATGCGCCGCAGCGACGGCAATACCATCAGCACCCACGTCAGCAGCGGCCCGACCTTCCGCCGCTTTGGCTGGGACCTGACCCTGGCGCGCTCCGTCTACGATGAGCAATTGCCGGTCAGCGGCGGTGGCGAGCAATCGCAAACGACCAGCGCCAAGAATGCCAACCTGAACGTGCGCTATGCCGTGACGCCGCAACTGAACATGGGCGTCTTCGGCGGCTACGATTCCTTCGACTACAGCGGCCTGGGCGGAGCGCAGTCCGGTACCGCCTATGGCGGCAACCTGGCGTGGACCCCGTCGGCTCGCACCTCGATCGAGGCATCGGCCGGCCACCGCTTCTATGGCCCGAGCTACAGCCTGAACCTGCAGCACCGCAGCCGCAGCACCGTGTGGAATGTGCTCTACAGCGATGCGGTGAGCACCAGCCGCAGCCAGTTCCTGCTGCCGCAGGCGGTGGATACCGCATCCATGCTGGATCGCCTGTTCCGGGCCCAGATCACCGACCCGCTGCTGCGCGCTGCCGCCGTGCAAGCGTATATGAAGCAGGCCGACTTGCCACCGACACTGGCGACCGCCGTCAATTTCCTCAGCAACCGCTATTCGCTGGTCAAGCAGCTGAATGCTTCGGTGGCCTGGCAGTTGGCGCGCACGACCACGACTTTCAGCCTGTACAAGAACAAGCGCGAAATGCTGTCCAGCCAGCAAGTGGACAGTGTCCTGCTGGGCAATTCGCTGCTGACGCTGAACGACAATACCGAGCAGGTCGGCGCCATGGCGACCGTCAGCTACAAACCGGGCGCGCAAACCGTGCTGACCCTGATCGGCAATGCTTCCAACACCAAATCACTGAGCGATGACCGCCACGCCAATCACCGCGACGTACGCCTGAACCTGGCGCGCACCTATAGCGCGCGCCTGAGCGCCAGCGTGGAATTGCGTCACGTGAAAGGTGCTACGGGCCTGGGCAGCGTGCGCTACACGGAGAATGCCGTGTCCGCGATGCTGGCATCCAAATTCTAAGCAGCAGGATTCCTCATGTATGAAAGTTATTATGGGCTGAGCGACAAGCCCTTCCGCCTGCGGCCCGATCCGCACTTCTTCTATGGCAGCAAGGGCCACAAGCGGGCCATGGCTTACCTGGAATACGGCCTGTCGCAGGGCGAGGGCTTCATCGTCATCACCGGCGAAGTCGGTGCCGGCAAGACCACCCTGGTGCGCAACCTGTTCAACCAGATCGAGTCGGACAAGATCGTCACCTGCCACCTGGTCAACACCCACCTCGATTCCGACGACGTGCTGCGCGGCGTGGTGGGTGGCTTCGGCCTTGCCTGCGAGGATACTGCCAGCAAGACCACCCTGCTGGGCCGCCTGGAAGTCTTCCTGCGCCAATGCGAGCAGGACGGCCGCCGCGCGTTGCTGGTGGTTGACGAAGCGCAGAACCTGACACCGAAGGTGGTGGAAGAATTGCGCATGCTGTCCAATTTCCAGACCGACGATAAATCGCTGCTGCAAACCTTCCTGCTCGGCCAGCCGGAATTCCGCGCCACCCTGCACAGCCCCGGCATGTCGCAGCTGCGCCAGCGCGTGATTGCGACCTACCACCTGGGGCCGATGGACAGCACGGAAAGCCAGGCCTATATCGAGCACCGCATGCGCACCGTGGGCTGGAGCGGCAATCCGCACCTGACTCCGGCCGCCTACGCCGCCGTGTTCGAGTACACCGGCGGCATCCCGCGCAAGACCAACCATTTGATGGACCGCCTGCTGCTGATGGGCTTCCTGGAAGAGATGACGGAATTCGGCGACACCGACGTCGACACGGTGATCCGCGACATCGCGCAGGAATTCCAGCCGCCGCCGGCCGATGCGGCGCCGGCCGAACCGGGCCACAACGGTGCGTCCCATGCCGGCACGGAACCTGACACGACGTTCGGCAGCCAATACCCGGCCGTGCTGGACGAGCGCATGATGCGCGTCGAGAAATCCCTGACGTCGGTGCTGTCGATCCTGAAGAAGATCGTGCGTTCGCCCTCGTCGTATAACATCCATCAGGACAGTAACGAATGACCCCCTTCCGTATCCTGTGCGTCGTCGGCGCGCGGCCGAACTTCATGAAGATGGCGCCGATCATGGCCGCCTTCGCGCAGTTGAAACCACAAGTGGAAGCGCTGCTGGTGCATACCGGCCAGCACTACGACGTGGCCATGAACCAGCAGTATTTCGATGCACTCGGCATTCCGAGCCCGGACATCAACCTGGAAGTCGGCTCCGGCAGCCACGCCCAGCAAACCGCCGAAGTGATGAAGCGCTTCGAGCCGGCGATGGATGACGTGCAGCCGGCCGCCGTACTGGTGGTAGGCGACGTCAATTCCACCATCGCCTGCGCCCTGGTGGCCGCCAAGAAGGGCGTGCCGGTCATCCACGTGGAAGCCGGCCTGCGCAGCTTCGACCGCGCCATGCCGGAAGAAATCAACCGCCTGCTGACCGACCAGCTGTCGGACCTGCTGTTCACCACCGAGGAAAGCGGCGCCGAGAACCTGGCCAAGGAAGGCATTGGCGGCGAGCGCGTGCACTTCGTCGGCAATGTGATGATCGATACGCTGCGCGCCAACCTGGCGCGCGCCATCCCGGCTGCGAAGATTGCCGCCGACGCCGGCCGCCCGGACTTCAAGGCCGGCAAGGGCGAATACGCGGTGCTGACCCTGCACCGTCCATCGAATGTGGACGACAAGGCCGTGCTGCAAGGCTTGCTGGAAACCGTCGCGAAAATCTCGGCCACCACGCCGGTGCTGTTCCCGGTGCACCCGCGCACCCGCGCCACCATCGAGAAGTTCGGCCTGAGCCACCTGCTCGACCGCCCGGAAGTGCTGCTGTTGCCGCCTATGGGTTACCTGGAGATGCTGGGCCTGATGAAGGATGCACGCGTGGTGCTGACCGATTCCGGCGGCATCCAGGAAGAAACCACGGCGCTGGGCACCCCGTGCATCACGCTGCGCAACAACACCGAGCGCCCGATCACGGTCGACGAAGGCACCAACACCATCGCCGGCAACGACCCGGCGCACATCCTGGCCGCCTATGAGGCGCAACTGGCAGGCGCCGGCAAGGCCGGCCGCATCCCGCACTTCTGGGATGGGCGTGCCGCTGAACGTATCGCAGCCATCGTCCTGGATTGGCTGAAGGCGCGGAGCTGAACATGGGCACGGCAGTACGCAATGCGATGACCATCGATGTGGAAGATTACTTCCAGGTGTCGGCGTTCGCGCCGCACATCAGCCGCGAGAGCTGGCCGCAGCGCGAGTGCCGCGTGGAAGCGAATATCGACCGCGTGCTGTCCATCCTGGAAGCGGGCAATGCCAAGGGCACCTTCTTCACCCTGGGCTGGATCGCCGAGCGTTATCCTGACATGGTGCGGCGTATCGTCGCCGGCGGCCACGAACTGGCAAGCCACGGCTACGGCCACTTGCGCGCTTCCGACCAGTCGCGCGAGCAGTTCATGGAAGACATCTCGAGCAGCAAGAAGATCCTGGAAGACATCGGCGGCCAAAAGGTAATCGGCTATCGCGCGCCGAGCTTCTCTATCGGTCCCGGCAACCTGTGGGCGCTGGATGCGCTGCAAGAGGCGGGCTACCGTTACAGCTCGTCGATCTATCCGATTGCGCACGATCATTACGGCATGCCGGATGCGCCGCGCTTTGCCTTCCATCCGAACGGCGAGCAGGGATTGCTGGAAGTGCCCATCACCACGGTGCGTATCGGCCAGCGCAACCTGCCGGCCGGCGGCGGCGGCTATTTCCGCCTGCTGCCGTATGCACTGTCGCGCGCCATGATGCGCCGCGTGAACAAGGAAGATGGACAGGCAGCGATTTTCTACTGCCATCCATGGGAGCTGGATCCGGGCCAGCCGCGGCCTGAAGGGCTGGGGCTGAAGACGCGCTTCCGGCACTACGTCAACCTGCACCGCATGGAGTCGCGCATCAGGGCACTGACGCGCGATTTCGCGTGGGACCGCATGGACCGCATTTTCCTGGGGCAGCAATGACGTCGATTATTGAGGCAGCGGCGGAGCGCCGCGCGGCACGCGCCAAGGCGGAGGCGGAAACGGCAACTGCGCTGGCGGTTGCCGCGGGAAAACCGCGGGAACCGGAAAACCAGGGTACGGCCCAAGGGCCGGACCCTGATCACGCGGCGGACGCCGGCCTGGGTCCGACCCTTGGGTCGTACCCAGGTTTGCCGGTTTCTTCGGTTCTGGTGCAACTGCTCGGCACCGGCGCCGAAGAGCGCGCCCGCTGGGACGCTTTCGTCCAGGCCTGCCCGGAAGCCACCTTCTTCCACCGTGCCGGCTGGCAAACCATCCTCGAACAATGCTACGGCAAGCAAACCTGGTTCTTCTATGTGGAAGAGGGCGGCGTGATCACCGGCGTGCTGCCGCTAGCGCGCATGAAAAGCCGCATGTTCGGCCACTACCTCGCTTCCTTGCCTTTCTGCGTCTATGGCGGCGTGGCAGCGACCACCGACACCGCGCGCAAGCTGCTTGACCAGGCCGCGGAAGAACTGGCCGCCTCGCTGAACGTAGGCCACCTGGAATACCGCAATTACGCGCCGGCCCACCCGAATGACCCAAAGTGGCAAGGCAAGGACCTGTACTACACCTTCCGCAAAGAGATCAGCAGCGACGACGAAGCCAATATGAACGCCATCCCGCGCAAGCAGCGCGCGATGGTACGCAAGGGCATCAAGTGCAACCTCGAAGGCGTGGTGGACGACAATGTCGACCGCATGTTCACTGCTTACGCGCACAGCGTGCACCGCCTCGGCACTCCGGTATTCCCGAAGAAGTATTTCGCCATGCTGAAGGAAGTATTCAAGGACGACTGCGAAGTGCGCGTCATCCTGCAGGACGGCAAGCTGGTGGCTGCTGTCCTCAGCTTCTTCTTCCGCGATGAAGTGCTGCCTTACTACGGCGGCGGCATGGACATCGCACGCGAAGTGGCCGGCAATGACTTCATGTACTGGAACCTGATGCAGGCCTCCGCCGCCAAGGGCTACCGCATCTTCGATTTCGGCCGCAGCAAGAAGGGCACCGGCGCCTTCGACTTCAAGAAGAACTGGGGCTTCACAGCCCAGCCTATCCCTTACGAGTACCAGCTGTTCGCATCGGACACCATGCCGGACGTGAACCCGCTCAATCCGAAATTCCAGCTCTTCATCAAGCTGTGGAAGACGATGCCGATCCCGCTCGCCAATGCGCTCGGCCCCTTCATCGTCAAGCACCTGGGGTAAATCGTGGAAGACCTGTTGTTATTGGTGCATCGAATGCCCTATCCGCCCAATAAGGGCGACAAGATCCGCTCCTGGCACCTGCTCAAGCACCTGGCGCAACGCTACCGCGTGCACCTGGCCACCTTCGTCGACGATGCGGATGATTGGCAGCACTTGCCTGCCGTGCAGGCCGTCTGCGCTTCCAGCCATTTCGAGCCGCTGTCGCCGCGCGCTGCGCGCGTGCGCAGCCTGGGCGCCGTGCTGCGCAACCGTTCCCTGTCTTACGACTTTTACCGCAACGCCGCCCTGCAAGCCTGGGTCGACAACGCCATGCGCCAGCACGGCATCAGCCGCTTGGTGGTGTTTTCTTCGCCCATGGCGCAATACGCAGAAGCCTGGCCGCAGGCGCGCCGCGTCATTGATTTCTGTGACGTCGATTCCGACAAATGGCGCCAATACGCTGAACGCAAACCATGGCCTGCCAGCCTGGTCTTCGGCTATGAAGCGAGCCGCCTGCTGCGCTACGAACGCGCAGTTGCAGCCAGCTTTGACGCGTCGCTGTTCGTCTCGGCGCCGGAAGCGGAGCTGTTTAAAACGCTCGCGCCGGAAAGCGCCGCACGCACCGGCTGGTTCAGCAACGGTGTCGACACCGGCTTCTTCGCGCCAGGCGATTATGCCAATCCATACGGTCCAGGGGAGAAAGCGCTCGTGTTCTGCGGCGCCATGGATTACTGGCCGAATATCGACGCCGTGCAATGGTTCGCCGCCGAAGTGCTGCCGGCCTTGCGCGCGTGCGATCCGGCCGTGCGCTTTGTGATCGTCGGCGCACGTCCAACGGCGGAAGTGCAGGCGCTGGCCAGCCAGCCCGGCATCACCGTGACCGGCACCGTGCCCGATGTGCGCGCGTATGTCGCGCACGCGACCCTGTCAGTGGCGCCGCTGCGCGTGGCGCGCGGCATCCAGAACAAGGTGCTGGAAGCGATGGCCATGGCGCGACCGATCCTGGTGACGCCGCAAGCGCTGGAAGGCATCGAGGCTGAAGTCGGCCGCGAACTGTTGCTCGCTGAAGATGCGCAGCAATGGATAGACGCTGCGGCGCAAGCGCTGGCCGGCCCGCAAGCCGCGCTCGACGCGCTTGGCCAGGCGGCACGCGAGCGCGTGCTCTCGGCCTACAGCTGGGACGCCCGGCTCGCGCCTTTGGACAAAATGATCGAAACCCAGGCTGCGCCAGCACTCGCGCCAGCCCCAGCCCTGTGGACGACCGCATGAATACCTTACCTTCCTCCGGACCGGCTGCGTCGGCAGTCGAGGCGCCCGTGCCGCAAGCAGGAGCGCGCAATGCGCTGCTGGTGGCGCTGGTCATGTTGTTGCCGCTGCTGGTGTTCCATGCGACCGCGCTGGACCTGGCCAGCATCTGGCAGCGCTCCGAAACGTTTGCACACGGCTTCCTGATCCTGCCGATCAGCCTGTGGCTGGTATGGCGCCAGCGCGCCGCACTGGCGCAGCTGCCGGTGAAGCCCTGTTGGCCAGCCCTGTTCGGCCTTGCCGCCTGCGGAGCTGCCTGGCTGCTGGCCGACCTGGTTGAAGTGGGCATCGTGCGCCAGTACGCGCTGGCCGTCATGTTGCCCCTGACTGTGATGGCTGTGCTGGGCAAGCGTATCGCCTGGGCCTTGCTGTTCCCGCTGTTCTTCATCCTGTTCGCGGTGCCGGTGGGAGAGGGCCTGATTCCGCCGCTGATCGACATGACCGCCAATTTCACGATCGACGCATTGCGCCTGACGGGTATCCCGGTCCTGCGTGATGGCAATAGCTTCTCCATCCCAACCGGCAACTGGTCGGTGGTAGAGGCATGCAGCGGCTTGCGCTACCTGATTTCCTCGATCACCCTGGGCTGCCTGTTTGCCTACCTGAGCTATCGCACCGCATGGCGCCGCGCGGCCTTCGTGCTGGCCTCGGTGGTGGTGCCGCTGGTGGCGAACGGCTTGCGTGCCTATATGATCGTGATGATGGGCCACTTGAGTGGCATGACCATGGCAGTCGGCGTCGATCACCTGATTTACGGCTGGGTGTTTTTTGGCATCGTGATGCTCCTGCTGTTCTGGATTGGCGGCTTCTGGCGCGAAGACCACAAGGTTGCCGGCGCGGCCCCAGCCGCGGAGGCGCCCATGCCGCCGCTGCCTGTGCGTTCGCTGGCCGGCGGCGCCGTCGCTGTCCTGGCTGTGCTGGCCGTGTGGCCGGCAGTGGCGGGCCGCGTCGACCAGGCCAGTCCGCCGGCCGCACCCGTCACGCTGGTGCTGGCTTCACCGACGCCCGTTGGCGAAGAGTTCACCGGCTGGGCGCCTGACTTCCCTGCGGCCACGGCCACCTTGCGCCAGTCCTTTGCCGGCAAGCAGCCTGTCGGCGTGACCGTGCTGTTCTATCGTGACGCTCCGGGCGGCGCCAAGCTCGTGAGCTCCACCAACCGCATCGGCATGAGCAAGAATGAATTCCGCGAAAACAGCAGCGCCCTGCGCGACGAGAATTTTGCCGGCCACCACATGGCTGTGCGCGAAGCCCTGGTCGGGGTGGAAGGGCGCCGGCTGCTGGTGTGGCAGTGGTACTGGGTCAACGGCAACATGACTAGCAGCAACTATGTTGGCAAATTGTTACAAGCGCAGGCGAAATTACTGACGGGCAGCGGTGACGGTGCTGCCGTGATGGTATTCTCGCCTTACGATGAAGACCCAGCCGTGGCGCGCACTGCCTTGCGTGCCTTCCTGGACAGCAACCTGAAGCCACTGGACCAGACCCTGGCCAGCACCCGGCGCCCCTGATTCCTTGCCATGAACGATATTCCTCTCATCGTCCACCTGACGTATACGCTCGATTTTGGCGGCATGGAAAACCTCATGGTCGAGCGCATCAACCGCATGCCGGCCGAGTGCTACCGGCACGCCATTGTTTGCCTGACCCGCATCAACCCCGAATTCGTCAAGCGCATCAGCCGGCCCGGCGTCACCGTATGCTCCCTGGAAAAGCAGCCCGGTCTGTCGCTGGCCACGCATGGCGCGCTGTGGCGCCTGCTGCGAGAATTGCAGCCGACCATCCTGCACAGCTATAACTTCTCGGCCATCGAGTATGCGCCGGCAGCGCTGCTGGCCGGCGTGCCGGTGCGCGTCAACGGCGCCCATGGCCGCGACCACACCGATCCGGATGGCAGCAACCGCAAGCACAACTTCCTGCGCCGCCTGATGCTGCCTTTCTACGACGTGTGCTACGCCAACTCGGCCGCCATGGAGAAGTGGAACCGCGACGTGATCGGCGTACCGAAAGACAAGAGCCGCATGCTGGCCAATGGCACCGATGCCGAACGTTTCCGCGCGCGCCGCGAAGGCGAGGCGCGCCCTTACTTCAATAGCGGCGAAGTGGTGATCGGCACCGTGGGCCGCGCGACGGACGTGAAGGACCATGCCACCCTGGTGGACGCCTTCCTGCTGCTGCGCGAGCTGATGCCGCAGCAGCGCGAACAGCTGCGCCTGGCCATCGTTGGCGATGGTCCGCTTCTGCAGAAGCTGCGCGACAAGGTGGCCGCCGCCGGCGCCGCCGACGCGGTCTGGCTGCCGGGGGCGCGCAACGACGTGCCGGACATCCTGCGCAGTTTCGATATCTTTGCCATGTCCTCGATCGCCGAGGGCACGCCCGGCTCCGCGCTGGAAGCCATGGCCAGCGGATTGCCGGTGGTGGGCACGCGGGTTGGCGGGATTCCGGAAGTGATCGACAACGGCATTACCGGCCAACTGGTGCCGCCATCGAATGCGGCGGCCATGGCGTCCGCGTTGAAGCACTACGTGGAGGCGCCCGCGCTGGCGCGCCGCCACGGCCAGGCGGGCCGCGACAAAGTGCTGCGCAAGTACAGCATGCCGGCCATGGTGGCCGCCTATCAGGACATGTACGACAGCTTGTGCGAACGCAAGCTCAAAATAAGAAGGCCAGTACCATCATGTGCGGAATAACAGGGATCATGGATGCGCGCGGCGGGCGCGCGGTTGACGAGGCGCTGCTGCGCCGCATGAACGACACCCAGCATCATCGCGGACCCGACGAGGGCGACACCTATATCGAACCAGGCGTGGGCTTCGGCCACCGCCGCCTGTCGGTGATCGACATCGCCATGGGCCAGCAGCCGCTCGGCAACGAAGACGGCAGCGTCATGGTCTGCTACAACGGCGAGATCTACAACTACCGCGAACTGACCGCGCAGCTGAAAGAGCTGGGCCACACCTTCAAGACCAAGAGCGACACTGAAGTCATCGTGCACGCCTGGGAGCAATGGGGCGAGGATTGCGTGCACCACTTCCGCGGCATGTTCGCGATCGGCCTGTGGGACCGCAACAAGCAGGTGATGTTCCTGGCGCGCGACCGCCTGGGCGTCAAGCCGCTGTATTACGCGATGACGCCGGACGGCTGGTTTGCCTTCAGCTCCGAGCTGAAGGCCCTGCGCATGCATCCATCGCTGCCGCGCGAAATCGACCCGCGCGCGGTGGAAGACTATTTCGCCTACGGCTATGTGCCGGAACCGAAGACGATCTACAAGGGCGCACTCAAGCTGTCACCGGGCTTCCGCCTGACGCAGAAGGTCGGCGCACCGCTGGCGACGCCGGAACAGTTCTGGGACGTGCCGTTCAAGCTGCATGAAAAGATGACCGAAAGCGACGCCCAGGGCGAGCTGGTCGAGCGGCTGCGCGAAGCGGTGAAGATCCGCCTGGTGGCGGAAGTGCCGTTGGGCGCCTTCCTGTCCGGCGGCGTTGATTCCTCCGCCGTGGTGGCGATGATGGCCGGCGAATCAGACGGCCCGGTGCACACCTGCTCGATCGCCTTCAAGGACAAGGCTTTCGACGAATCCGAATACGCGCAGAAGGTAGCGCAGCAATACAAGACGGACCATTTCGTTGAAACCGTCGATACCGACGACTACGGCCTGCTCGACACCCTGGCCGGCCTGTACGACGAACCGTATGCCGACAGCTCCGCCATTCCGACCTACCGCGTGTGCGAGCTGGCGCGCAAGCGCGTAACGGTGGCCCTGTCCGGCGACGGCGGCGATGAGAACCTGGCCGGCTACCGCCGCTACCGCTATGCGATGGCGGAGGAGAGCGTGCGCGGCCGCATTCCGCACGGGCTGCGCAAGCCGGTATTCGGTACCTTGGGCCGCCTGTATCCAAAGGCCGATTGGGCGCCACGCGTGTTCCGCGCCAAGACCACGTTCGAAGCACTGTCGCGCGACCTGGTGGAAGGCTATTTCCACGGCGTGTCGATCATGTCCGACGCCATGCGCGACCAGCTGTTCTCGGACAAGTTCCGCCAGCAGCTGCAAGGCTACCGCGCGATCGAAGTGATGCGCGGCCACGCCAACAAGTCGCCGACCGACGACCCTCTGTCGATGATCCAGTACCTGGACATGAAGACTTACCTGCCGGGCGATATCCTGACCAAGGTGGACCGCGCCTCGATGGCGCACGCGCTGGAAGTGCGGGTGCCGCTGCTGGACCACAAGCTGGTGGAGTGGATTTCCGGCCTGCCGCCGGAAATGAAGCTGCGCGGCAGCGAGGGCAAGTACATTTTCAAGAAGGCGATGGAAAAATACCTGCCGGAAGACATCCTGTACCGCAAGAAGCAGGGCTTTGCCGTGCCGCTGGCGTCCTGGTTCCGCGGCCCGCTGCGCGAGCGCGTGCAGCAGGCTTTGCTGGGGCCGAACCTGGCGGCGACCGGCATCTTCAACCAGGCATTCCTGCGCCAGATGGTGGACCAGCATTTGAGCGGCCGGCGCGACTATAGCGCTCCGATCTGGACGGTGCTGATGTTCGAAGCCTTCCTGCGGAAGGAAATGGTAGCATGAGCATCCGCATCCTCCACGTACTGGACCACTCGATCCCGCTGCACAGCGGCTATACCTTCCGCACGCGTTCCATCCTGCGCGAACAGCGTGCGTTGGGCTGGCAGACCTTCCACATCACCGGCCCGAAACAGGGCAAGGTGGGAGCTCTGCGCGAAACTGTCGATGGCCTGGAATTCTTCCGCACGCAGCCTGCAGCGGGCCTGATGTCGAAATTGCCAGTGCTGAACCAGGTGGCCGTGATTGACGCGCTCGCCGCGCGCCTGCTGGAAGTGGCGAAGGAGGTCAAGCCGGACGTGCTGCACGCGCATTCTCCGGCCCTGAATGCCGTGGCCGCGCTGCGCGTAGGCCGCAAGCTGGGCATCCCAGTGGTGTACGAAATCCGCGCCTTCTGGGAAGACGCGGCGGTGGACCATGGTACAAGCAAGGAATGGGGCCTGCGCTACCGCATGACGCGCGCGCTGGAAACCTGGGCCTTGCAAAGGGTGGACTTTGCCACCACGATCTGCGAAGGCCTGCGCGCCGAAATCGCCGGTACGCGCGGCATCCCGGCCAGCAAGATCGAAGTGATCCCGAACGCGGTCGACATCTCGGACTTCGCGGTGGGCGGCCAGCCCGACCCGCAGCTGGCCGCCAGCCTGGGGCTGGAAGGCAAGACGGTGCTCGGCTTCATCGGCTCCTTCTATGCTTACGAGGGTCTGGATTTGCTGCTCGACGCGGTGCCGGCCATGCTGGCCAAGCGTCCCGAATTGCGCGTGCTGCTGGTCGGCGGCGGTCCGCAGGACCAGGCCCTGCGCGCCCAGGCCGAGCGCCTTGGCATCGCCGGCCAGGTGGTGTTCACCGGCCGCGTGCCGCACAGCGAAGTGCAGCGCTACTACGACCTGGTCGATGTGCTGTGCTACCCACGCCACAAGATGCGCCTGACCGACCTGGTGACGCCGCTCAAGCCGCTGGAAGCGATGGCGCAAGGGCGCCTGATGGCAGCCTCCGACGTCGGCGGCCACAAGGAATTGATCGAGGACGGCCGCACGGGTGTGCTGTTCACCGCGGAAGATCCGCAGGCACTGGCCAGTAAGGTCCTGTCGCTGCTGGACGCGCCGCACAAGTGGCAGGAATTCCGCCTGCAAGGGCGCCGCTTCGTGGAAGCGGAACGCAACTGGGCTGCCAGCGTGGCGCGCTACCGCCGTGTTTACGGCAGCGTGCTTGGCGCCGGCGCCGCACGCGATGCGGTGGCGGCATGAGGGATACGGCTATGGATCGCCTGAAAGTCGGCCTGGTGGGACCGCTGCCACCGCCTTCGGGAGGCATGGCCAACCAGACGTTGCAGCTGGCCTCGCTGCTGCGCAGCGAAGGCGTGGAAGTAGAAACGATCCAGGTTAATGCCCCATACAAGCCGGCGTGGGCGGCCAGGCTGAAAGGGGTGCGTGCACTGTTCCGCATGCTGCCCTACCTGGGCGCGCTATGGTCGGCCGCCGGCCGGGTGCAGGTGTTCCATGTGATGGCCAATTCCGGCTGGTCCTGGCATTTGTTCGCGGCGCCGGCGATCTGGATCGCGCGCCTGCGCGGCAAGCCGGTGGTGATCAATTACCGGGGCGGTGAAGCCGATGCCTTCCTGTCCCGTTCACGCCGCGCGGTTGGCGCCAGCCTGGCGCGCGCCGATGCCTTGATCGTGCCGTCCGGCTTCCTGGAAGCGGTGTTCGGCAAATACGGTTTTGCAGCGCGCGTGGTGCCCAATATCATCAACCTGGAGCGCTTCAATCACGCTCCCGCCGCGCCGGGCGCGGGCCCGCGCTTGCTGGTGGCGCGCAACCTGGAGCCGATCTACGACAACGCCACGGCGCTGCGCGCTTTCGCCCTGGTACGCAAGGCGCAGCCGCATGCCAGCCTGGTGATCGCCGGCTCCGGCCCGCAGCGCGCCGAGCTGGAAGCCCTGGCGCGCGAGCTGGGCGTGGCCGACGGCGTCACCTTCACCGGCCGGGTCGACAACCATGTCATGGCGCAGCTGTATCGCAACGCAGACATGATGTTGAACTGCAGCCTGGTCGACAATATGCCCAATTCCGTGCTGGAGTCGCTGGCCTGCGGTGTGCCGGTCGTCAGCACCAATGTAGGCGGCGTGCCCTATCTGGTGGAAGATGGCCGCACCGCGCTGCTGGTGCCAGCTTCGGCGCCGGAACAGATGGCGCAAGCGATTCTGCGCCTGTGCGCCGAGCCGGCGCTGGCCGCCAGCCTGCGTGAAGCCGGCCTGCGCCAGGTGCAGCAATACACCTGGCACAACGTACGTCCGCGCCTGCTGGACGTCTACCGCAGCGTAATGAGCCCGACATGATGTACACCGCCCTCGTATCCAAGCTGATCTTCCCCCTGCAGGAGCGCTTCAAGCAGCACCGCAGCGTATCCGTGCGGCGCCAGATGGAGCAATCGCAGTACTGGCCCGAAACGCGCTTGCGTGAGCTGCAGCTGCAACGCCTGCGCACTTTATTGCAGCGGGTGCAGGCAAAGGTGCCGTACTACCGCGACCTGTTCCGCGAGCTGGGCTTCGACCCGGCGCGTGACCTGCAATCGCTGGATGACCTGCGCCGCCTGCCGCTGACCGACAAGGCCACCATCCGCCAGGCCGGAGAACGCATGAAGGCGGAAGACGCCGTGGGCCTGGCGCGTTTCAACACCGGCGGTTCCAGCGGCGAGCCGCTGATTTTCTTCATCGGCAAGGAACGCGTCAGCCATGACGTGGCGGCCAAGTGGCGCGCCACGCGCTGGTGGGGCGTGGATATCGGCGACCCGGAAATCGTGGTGTGGGGCTCGCCAATTGAACTGGGAGCGCAGGACCGCATACGCGCCTGGCGCGACCGCGTGATGCGCACCCGCCTGCTGCCTGCTTTCGAAATGTCGGCGCCCAAGCTGGATGGCTTTGTGGACGCCATCCGCGCGCGCCGCCCGCGCATGCTGTTCGGCTATCCGTCGGCGCTGTCGCACATTGCGCGCTACGCGCGCGGCAAGGGCCAGCGCATGGACGACCTGGGCGTGAAAGTGGCCTTCGTCACTTCCGAACGCTTGTACGACGAACAGCGGCAGCAAATCGAGCAGACCTTCGGCTGCCCGGTGGCCAATGGCTACGGCGGACGCGACGCGGGCTTCATCGCCCACCAGTGCCCGGACGGCGGCATGCACATCACGGCCGAAGACATCATCGTGGAAACCATCGGCGCCGACGGCCAGCCGGTGGCGCGCGGCACGCCGGGTGAAATCGTGGTGACCCACCTGGCCACCGGCGACTTCCCCTTCATCCGCTACCGCACGGGTGACGTTGGCGTGCTCGATACCGAGCCATGCCGCTGCGGCCGCGGCCTGCCGCTGCTGAAGGAAATCCAGGGGCGCTCCACCGATTTCCTGGTGGCGCAGGACGGCACCGTGATGCACGGCCTGGCGCTGATTTACATCCTGCGCGACCTGCCGCAGGTGAAGGCGTTCAAGATCGTGCAGGAAAGCCTGCAGCACACAACCGTGCAGGTAGTGCTGGAGAGCGCGCTGGATGAAGCGCTGCGCGAAAAGATTGCAGCCGGCTTCCGCGCCCGCCTGGGTGCAGGCGTCGAAGTCTCGGTCGAACAGGTGGCGCAAATCGCGCCGGAAAAATCGGGCAAGTTCCGTTACGTGATCAGCAAGGTGTCGACATGAGGGACGTACTCATTACCCTGATAGTGTTTGGAGCGCTGCCCTTCATCCTGCGCAACCCGTCGTATGGCATGGCGGCCTGGATCTGGATCAGCGTCATGAATCCGCATATGCAAGGCTGGGGCTTTGCGCGCACCTTCCCGTTTGCCGCGATCATCGCCGCAGTCACCATGGTGTCGATGCTGATCAACCGCGAACGTTTCCGGCTGCCGATGACCGGCGTGGTGTGGGCCTTTCTTGCCTTCGTTGCCTGGATGACGATCGGCACGCTGTTTGCTTTCTACCCCGACCGGATCGGCGAGCAGCTGAACAAGGTGCTCAAGATCATGGGCATGTCGCTGATCGTGCTGATGCTGCTGAAAAATCGCGAGCACGTCAAATGGCTGATCTGGACAGTGGTGATTTCGCTCGGCTTTTACGGCGTCAAGGGCGGCATCTTCACGCTGGTGAACGGCGGCGCCTACCGTGTGTGGGGGCCGACCGGCACCTTCATCGATGGCAATAACGAAATTGCGCTGGCGCTGGTGATGAACATCCCGCTGATGTATTACCTGATGGAAGAGATCGAGAACAAGTGGGGCAAGCGCGCCATGCTGGCGTCGATCGGCCTGTGCGCGATCGCTTCGCTCGGCTCCTATTCGCGCGGCGCGGCGCTGGCGCTGGCTGCCATGCTGGCCTTTATGTGGCTGAAGAGCAAGCACAAGGTCAAGCTTGGCCTGGTGCTGGCGATTGTGGTGCCTCTGGCGCTGATGTTTATGCCGGAGCAGTGGCACTCGCGCATCGACACCATCAACAGCTATGAGCAGGACGCTTCCGCCATGGGGCGCATCAATGCCTGGAGGATGGCGTTCAACCTGGCCAACGACCGTCCGCTGTTTGGGGGTAGCTTCGAGGTCTATACGCGGGAAGTCTTCTCGCGCTACGCACCGGTACCGGATGATATCCACGCAGCCCACTCGATTTATTTCCAGGTGCTGGGCGAGCATGGATGGGTGGGCCTTGGGCTGTACCTGCTGCTCGGCCTCATGACCTGGCGTGCCGGCACTTGGGTGCTGCAACACGCGCGCTACGTAGATGAATTGCAGTGGGCATGCGATATGGTGCGCATGATCCAGGTCTCGCTGCTGGGCTTCATGGTAGGCGGCGCCTTCCTCAGCCTGGCATATTTCGACGTGCCGTATTACCTGATGGCGGCCCTGGTGGCGGTGCGGCTGCTGGTTGAGAAAGAACTCGCCCAGCGCAGCAAGCAGGCAGAAATAAGGAGTGAAGCCGATGCCGTGGCTTGATTCCCTGGCCGGTCCGTTGGAACGCCGGCTGCTTGACTGGCTGTCTCCTGGCGGCGCGCACGGACTTTCGATCCTGATTTACCACCGCGTGCTGCCCCAGCCCGACCCGCTCTTCCCCGGCGAAGTGGATCGCGTCGAATTCGACAAGCAGCTGGCGCTGCTCAAATCGCGCTTCACCGTTTTGCCGCTGCTGGATGCGGTGCGCCTGGCGCGCGCCGGCCGCCTGCCGCCGCGCGCGGCCTGCATCACTTTCGACGATGGCTATGCCGACAATGCGGAAGTAGCGCTGCCGCTGCTGCAACAGCATGGCCTGCATGCGACCTTCTTCATTGCCACCGGTTTCCTGAACGGCGGCCGTATGTGGAATGACAGCGTGATCGAAACCGTACGCCTGGCGCCGTCCGGCGTGCTCGATGCGCGCCACCTGGGCCTGGGCAGCCACCCGGTCAATACGCTGGACGAGCGCCGCGCCGCCATCGGCGCCCTGATCGGCCAGCTCAAATACCTGCCGATCGCAGAGCGGCAGGAGCAGGTCGACAAGCTGGCCGTGCTGGCTGGCGGCCCGTTGCCGACGCGATTGATGATGAACGACGAACAGGTGCGGCAACTGCACCGGGCCGGCATGGGCATTGGCGGCCATACCGTCAACCACCCGATCCTCGCACGTCTGCCGGCCGAAGAGGCGCGCGCAGAAATCGCTGCCGGCAAGGCGGCATTGGAACAGATGATCGGCGCGCAGGTACCGCTGTTCGCCTATCCGAATGGAAAGCCGGGCACCGACTACCAGGCCGAGCACGTTGCCATGGTGCGTGAACTTGGCTTCGAGGCGGCTGTGTCTACGGCCTGGGGCGCCAGCCACGCGCCCGACTTTTTCCAGCTGCCGCGCTTCACGCCGTGGGACCGCAGCCCGCGCCGCTTTACGCTGCGGCTGGCGCGCAACCTGCGGCTGGCGGCGCAGACGGTGCAGGCGGCAGCCGCTTAATCGTCGGGGTTTTTGCGCAATCGTGAGAGCAGGGCGGCGGTTTGCTCGCTAAGCGGCAGGCCGTGCCGCCGCAGCAGTTGCACATGCAGTACGAGGTTTTCCAGCACCAGCTTGGCCGATACCGCCAGTAAGGTCAGGCGGCGGTCTTCTTCGCTGAAGGTCTCCATTGCGTCGGCCATTTCGCACAGATGACTGGCCACCAGCTCGCGCAAAGCCTGTTCGTCGAAGGGCAGGTCGGCGAAATCGATCGGGTCTTCCTGCTCCACTTCATGCATCAACAGCTCGAGTTCTTGCGGGGTGATACCCATGTGTGGCTCCGGTTATGCACACGGGTTTATTGTAGGCCAAAGCGCGCTAGAATAGCTTTCCCATGGCCCAGATCATCTTCACCCAGCAGTTAGCGCGCTTCCTGCCGGTCCCGACGCTCGAGACTGAAGCGGCCACCTTGCGTGCCGCGCTGGACGAGGCTTTCGCTGCCAATCCTCGCCTGGGCGCATACGTCCTGGACGAGCAAGGCCGCCTGCGCGCCAATGTGGTGGTGTTCACCGATGGAAAACGCAGCGAACTGGATGTAGCGCTGCGCCATGATTCCAAGATCTACGTGCTGCAAGCTTTATCCGGAGGTTGACATGGCAGACCGCGCTTTTATTGCAACCCGAAAGGGCCTTTTCGAGCTGGCCTACCGTAATGGCGAATGGCAGCTGGATGACCGCAAGTCCTTCTATGGCGACCCGGTGTCGATGGTGCTGCACGATGCGCGCGACGGCGCCACGTATGCCTGCCTGAACCTCGGCCACTTCGGAGCAAAGATGCACCGGCGCGATGCCGGCAGCGAAGAGTGGAAAGAGATCGCCGTGCCGGCATACCCGCCCAAGCCCGAAGCGAGCACCGACAAGATCGACTGGACCCTCAAGCAAATCTGGTCGCTGGAAGCGGGCGGACCCGACCAGCCAGGCGTGCTGTGGGCGGGCACCCTGCCCGGCGGCCTTTTCCGTTCAAATGACCGCGGCGAGAGCTGGCAATTGGTCGAATCCTTGTGGGACGTCCCGGAGCGCACGCAGTGGTTCGGCGGCGGCTACGACGTGCCCGGCATTCACAGCATTTGCGTCGATCCGCGCGACAGCAAATCGGTGCTGGTGGGCGTGTCCTGCGGCGGCGCCTGGGTGACGAACGATGGCGGCGCCCATTGGCAGCTGCGCACCAAGGGCATGGCCGCGCGTTATATGCCGCCTGAAATGCAGGATGTCGGCGCGGTGCAAGACCCGCACCGCATCGTACGTTGTGCGGCCGACCCCGACGTGCTGTGGTGCCAGCACCATAACGGCATCTGGCAATCCCGCAATAATGCCGAGACCTGGGAAGAAGTCACTGCACCGCTGTCGAGCTTCGGCTTTGCCGTGGCCGTGCATCCGCGCGACGGCAAGACTGCCTGGTTCGCACCGGCCGTGGCCGACCAGCAGCGGGTGCCTGTGGAAGCGGCGCTGGCCGTCAACCGCACGGCCGATGGCGGCGCCAGTTTCGCCACCTTGCGCGGCGGCTTGCCGCAGGAGCACTGCTACGACTTGGTGTACCGCCACGGCTTGGCGGTGGCGGACGATGGCAAGACCTTGCTGATGGCGTCCACCACGGGTGGCGCCTGGTTGTCCACCAACGGCGGCGACCACTGGCAAACCATTTCCACGACGCTGCCGCCGGTATACGCGGTGCGCTTTAATTGATGCCGTAATAAGACAGGAACATTTCGACGGTGGCGGTAATGACCGCCTCCTGTTCCTGCGGCGTGAGCGGAGTTTTGCCCATGGCTACCTGAGGCCATAGGGCGAAAGACTTCAACTGACCTTGCAGCATGTGCGACATGAACGCCGGGTCGCCAGCCTTCAGCACCTTGTCCTCCTGTGCCGCACGCAGGAAGCTGGCAACGCCTTCTTCCTTCTTGCCCAATTTAGTCATCATGTCGCCGGCACGCTGCGGCGCGTGGATCGCTTCCGCAATCGCCACCCGCACCAGGTCCAGGAAGTATTCGTCGCGCAGCATGGCCATTTTCTGGCGCATCAATTCCATCAGCTGGGGCTTGATCGGCTTGCCTTGCTGGTAGCCGATCGCGTTCAGCACCGCACTGCAATCCCACAGCTCTTGCAGGATCTGCTCAAACAGATCGTCCTTGCTGGGGAAGTGGTTGTAGACGGTGCGCTTGGAGACGCCGGCCGCAGCTGCGATGCGGTCCATGCTGGTCGCCTCGAAACCGCGCGCGCGGAACTCGGCGATGGCCGCCGTGACGATGGAGGCGCGCTTGCGGTCGGTGAGTTTGTCGGGTTGGTTCATAAAGAATATTTTACACCGGGTAGTTTACTTTTCCCAAAACAGAAACTACACTGTGTAGTGTAATTATTCCGAGCCGAACATGAAACGAACCCTGCTGATTGGAGCGATCATCACCATGACTTGCCTTGCATACAACGCCGCTGATTCCCGCCCTGTATACCGGAACGACGCGCCGCGCCAGCAGCCGGGTTTCCTGAAAATGGTGAAGGTGCTGTGGGACTTCACTTTCAACAAGCCGGCCGATACCGTGCCGGACCACGCTCTGCCGGTGCGAGCGCTCACTCGCGAGCAATTGCTGGCTGCGCCTGATAACACGCTGTATCGCCTGGGCCACTCGACCATCCTCATGAAGCTGAATGGCGAGTTCTGGCTGACCGATCCGGTGTTTTCCAAGCGCGCTTCACCAGTGCAGTGGGCCGGCCCGGCGCGCTTCCACGCGCCGCCAATCCGCATCGCCGAACTGCCGCCGATCAAGGGCGTGATCCTGTCGCACAACCACTACGACCATCTCGACTATGCGGCCATCCGCGAGCTGGAAGCCAAGACCGAATATTTCCTGGCGCCGTTGGGCGTGGGCGACACCCTGGTGTCCTGGGGCGTGCCGGCGGCCAAGGTGAAGCAGCTGGGCTGGTGGGAATCAACCACGGCAGGCAGCCTGAAGCTGACAGCCACCCCGGCCCAGCACTTCTCCGGCCGCACACTGTGGGATGGCAACAAGACGCTGTGGGCTTCCTGGGTCATCGAGAGCGGCGATTTGAAAGTGTTCTTCAGCGGCGACACCGGCTACTTCAAGGGCTTCAAGGAAATCGGCGACAAGTTCGGCCCCTTCGACCTGACCCTGGTGGAAACCGGCGCCTACGACCCGAACTGGCCGGACATCCACATGCAGCCGCGGGAAAGCATGCAGGCCCATATCGACCTGCGCGGTAAGGTCATGCTGCCGATCCATAACGGCACTTTCGACCTGTCCATGCACAGCTGGGACGACCCCTTCGAACAAATCACCGCCCTGGCCGCTGCCCGCGGCCAGACCCTGGCGACGCCGGCGATCGGCGAAGCCCTTGATATCGCCCAGCCGCAAGCCACGGGCGCCTGGTGGAGGACGCCATGAAACCCTATCAGCAATTTCTCGCACAGTGGCCAATCAGGCAATTAGAATTGCGTCATGAAAAAATTGACAATGGCAGTCTTGATGGCAGCGTTGGCCTCTGGTCCGGTCATGGCGCAGACAGAACCGCCCGCTACCCCATCGCCAACCCCTGTATCCGAGCCCAGGAAGCAGCCTGCCCAGGCTCGGTTCGAGACATGCATCAAGCCTGAGTGGCCGAAGGAAGCGCTGCGTAAGGAGCAGACTGGAAAGGTTATCCTGTCCTTTCTGATCGATCTCGAAGGAAAGGTCGTGGAAAGCAAGGTCGTAGAGTCAAGCGGTTATGAATTGCTCGATAACGCTGCGCGCAGCGGGATCGAGAAATGCCGCTTTACCCCGGCGACAGTTGACGGCAAGCCGGTCGCTGGCTGGCAAAAGATGCAATACATCTGGTCGCTGGAAGAGCACGCAAAGCCGGTGCCGGAAGAAATACTGGCGCGTCAAAAGCTGTCAAACAAAGACCTTGCCGGAGCAGCGTCGGCATTCAAGATTGCCGCCGAAAAGGGCAGTGCAGACGCCCAATTCCAGCTTGCGCGGATGCTGCTTCTCGGCGAGGGAGTCGAAAAAGACGCGGCTGAAGCGCGGAAATGGCTGGAGAAAGCTGCCGGCCAACGCGACATTGCTTCAAGCGCCCTCTATGGGCAGTTATTGTTGAAGGAGGGCGGCCACGATGAGGAGGCATTCAAACTGCTCTCGCATGCATCAATGAATAACGTCCCCTCTGCGGCATATTATCTTGGCATTTGCTTTGAAGAGGCGCGGGGAATCCCACGTGACCTCGAACGGGCAAAAGGCTGGTATCGCATTGCTGCAAAAGGCGGGATTCCAGAGGCGAAAGAAGCTCTGGATGAGCTTGAGGCGACAACCGCTTCCTCTGCAAAATGAAATCGCTCTATCCGACTCAAGCTTCGAAATGAATCAGCTTGCCGATGGACTGCCCCTGCGCATTCAAGGTCGGCTTGGCAGGGAGGAGATTCTGGGGCACGCGCTGTTCGATAGCATTGTCGAGACGCGGCGACTTGAGGATTGGCGTTGCTGCGGCTTGGGCACGTGAGCTGTCCAACTGGGTCTTGGCCAGGGTTTGGTTGTCGAGTTGCAGTTGCGAGCGGCTGGCGTCCAGGCGGTCTTCGTCCTGCGCGACCTGGTCGCGGTCTTGCTGGACCTTGCGTTGGGCAGTGGCCACGGCAGTTTGCAGCGAATTGATGGAATTCAGGGAAACCACGAAGCAACCTTTCGCTAAGGCACTAACCTCAGGGTAGGCGAAAACATGTTGGAATGCTAGAGCTCCGTATTTTTTGATAACGCAGCTAGTTGAATACTTGCCGCAACGTCTGTGCGTCGAACGCGGCCTTACTCCAGGCCGTTAACTGTTCCAGGTTGGCTTTGGCGAGTTTGCGCCTTGTCGTCTGAGACAAAGGGCCAAAACGATGAGTTAGCTGTTCCTCCAGCAAGATTGCGGCGCCTTCTGCGCGTCCTTTCGCAAGCCCTTTCGCAAGCCCCTTCTTTTCGCCCTTATCAATAAACATTTGCTCCAACGAGCTGACATATTCCATTTTGCGCTCCAGTTCAAGTAAGCGGATGTTTCGCCAGTAGCGTTCCTCCAAATCTACCGGCAAGGTCATCATCCAGTTGATCGCTTTGAACAAAATAATTATGCGCTTCTTGCTCCAGCCTCGCTGGAAAAGCAGTTTCGTAAGTTGCCATTTGGCGGTAAATCGGCCGTCGACGTTTTGCCGCGTCTGCTGCGTGAACAGGTGGGCTAATGTAACCAGGGCGAATGGGGTGCGCGATGCATTGAGCATTTCGATCCGTCCTGTGTAGTCGGAGAGTTTGGCGACGGCGAAGGAGATGCCCATCGTTGTGCCGAGCAACTCGTTATGGAATGAGCGCGGACGCCAGTGCGGATCGTCGTCCGCCAACACGACCAGACTTGCCACTGGCTGCTCATGCTGCTCGAATATCCGGTAGTTGTAGGTCAAAACGCGCCGTGCCAGCTCATCGTCGCGCTGGGCCTGGACTTCGATGTGCACCAGCACCCACTGCTCGCTGCCATCGCGCAGATACACGGCGACCAGCTTGTCGGCAACACGGCCGGCTGGCGCGTCACCAAATCCGGCCTGAGCCAGTTCCTTGTCGAGGAAGCGGGGTCTTCGCGACCAGTCGATTTGCGTGCACAAATCGGCGAAGTACAGCTGCATGAAAGCGTGGAAGGCATGTGTCAGGACCTCCTTCCAGGGAGTGTCGTAGCAGGCAGTAGGGGAGCATTGCGGCATGCAGCCAGTCTGCGTGAGGCTGCGGCCGGCCGGCTTGAGGAATCACAAAAAAAGGGCGCCGCAGCCTTGGAAAATCCTGCGACGCCCGGAGGGGAACTTCGAACTACAAGGGAGGGTTACAACATAAACTCTTAGAAGCGGTAAGCCAGCGACAGCTCCCAGCTGCGGCCGAACAGTGGGCGGGCATTGATCGGGCCGCTGCCGCCGCCAGTCAGGCGGGAATTGCCTTCGGTCAGGCCGAGCTCGTTGGTGATGTTGTTGCCGCTCAGGCGGATCTCGATCTTCTCGCCGATGGTGAACAGCGCGCCCAGGTCGACGGTGTTGTACGAAGGCAGGTACTGCTGGTTGGCCTGGTCAGCCCAGCGGTCGCCCACGTGGGTGTAAGTGCCGTACAGCTTGAGTGCATTGCCTTCGCCCATCGGGATGCGATAAGTCGGGGTAAAGCGGTACTGCAACTTAGGCTGGCGCTGCACCAGTTTGCCTTCGGTCAGCGGGTTGTCCTTGTACTTGGAATCCTGCCAGTTGCCGGACAGGCTCAGCGACAAGTCGCGGATCGGGCGCACCGCCAGTTCCACTTCGACGCCATCGCCTTTGGAGCCGGACACCGAATTCAGGATGGTGCCGTTCGCCAGGATCTGCTGGAAAGCGATGCCTTCGAAGTCGGTGTGGAAGTAGTTGATGTAGGCGCTATACAGCTGGCCTGCAGTCTTGAATCCCACCTCGTACTGCTTGATCTTCGGCGTCGGCAGGAAGCTGCGGTCGTCTACCTTCGCCTGGGTGCCGGCATTACGCAGGTCGTCGAAAGCGATAAAGGTGTGGCCCATGTTGGCGCGCGCGAACACGCTCATGTCTTTCGCCAGCTTATAGTTGCCGCCCACGGTGAAACTGTTGGCGGAATCGCTGCGGCTCAGCGCCGTGTTGGAGCCGGTCGGCATCGAGGTGTTGTTGTTGTACATGGTCAGTGGATTGTTGTCCGTGTCGCCGCTGCTCAGGTTCGAGATGGTGGCGTTCAGCTTCTGGCGCTCACGGCGAATGCCGCCGTCGATCTTGATCTGGTCGTTCACCTTCCATTCGTTGGCGACATACAGGGCGGTATTGCTGCCGTCGTAGGAAGCGATTGGCGCGTAGAACACGCTGCCATCCTTGCCGTTGTTGGAAACGATGACGCCGTTGTCCAGCTTCACATTGATCAGGCGTGCATTCGGCACGGCGGTCATCAGGTGGCTGCTGCCCAGATACCACACGTCATCCGAGGAATAGTTGGCGAAGTAGCCGCCGACGGTCAGGGTGTTGTCCTTGATCCATTCCTTGCTGACGCGGATTTCGTCGGTGAAGGATTTCAGCTTTTTCTCTACAGCCCAGAGGCCGGCCTGCACCACTTGCTGGTTGCCCGACACTGGTGTGCCGTCCAGATAGGTTGCAGTGGCGGTGGTGCCGCCGTTCGCTGCCAGCGCGGCTTGGTTGTAGTCGGACATGCTCAGCGGGTTATTACCAGTGAACATGGCGATGGTGTTCAGCTTGCCATCGAAGTGGTTGAACTTGTTCGACACATTCCAGCCATTGAAATTCTGGTCAAACTCCATGCCCAGCACGGTGGAATTCAGGCCGCGGCCATCGCCCAGGTCGTAGTTCAGAGTCTTGCCCGGTGCCGCTTCGACGGTGAAGCGGCGCATTTCATTGCTCATCAGCGTGCCCTTGAGCGGGTCGAAGCCAGGGAATTCGCTGATGGTGCGGCCTTCATTGCTCGAGATCAGGGGAACGCCGGTGTAGAAGGCGTTCTTGTCATCGGTGCGGCGCACGTAGAAAGTGGCTTCGCCCTGGTCCAGTTTCCTGGTCAGGGTGGCGGTGACCTGGCCGCCGTCGTCCGATGGGAAACCGGAATCGCGTACGCCGTGGGTGTTGCGGTAGAAGCCGCCGATAGTGCCGTACCAGCCATCCGAGATTTTGCCGCCGTAGAAGACGTCAACGCGGCGCAGCTCGCCGGTGCCGGTGGTGAAGCGTATCGAGCCTTCCGGCGTATCCGTGCCTTTCTTCAGGATGAAGTTCATGGTGGCGCCCGGCTGGCCGCTGGAGAAGATGGTGCTTGGGCCGCCGCGCAGCACTTCCACGCGCTCGATGGTGTCATCCAGGCGGAAGGCCGACGAGCCTTCGAAGAAGGACAGGGTGGATACCGGGTACAGCGGATTGCCCTGCATCTGCACCGACACGAACGGCGAGTCGGAACCGGAAGGGAAGCCGCGCACCTGGATATTGGCGCCGGACTGGCCGCCCGTCGATTCAGCAAATGCGCCCGGCACCAGTTTCATGACGTCGGCGGTGCTGATCGGGGCGGCTTGCTTCAGTTGTTCTTCGGAGGCGGTGGTAATGGAGAAGGCGGAGTCCAGCTTGCGCACGCCGCGGGCGGAGGCCACACCGGTCACGACCACTTGCTGGATTTCTTTCTGTACTGCGTCAGATGGTGCTGCGGCTGGAGCCGCTTCCTGTCCAGCGGCCTGGGCCTGGCCGATCAGGGTCAGCACAGCGATGGAGATGGACGACAACAGGAACTTCCGATGGTTTTTCATACTGTCTCTTCTTTCGTTTTATGTGATTCGGCTTTCCAAGGCCTGACCATTGAAACAAGAAATGATATCGATGTCAATCTAAATGTTATCGATGTCATTTTGTTGTTGCGTCGTTTGGAAATCTGTCATAATGCCCCGCATGGCTGTCAATAAAACTATGGAAGACCTCGCCAAACTGGCAGGGGTTTCAAAAATTACCGTGTCGCGCGCCCTGCGTGGCAGTCCCCTCGTAACGGAAGAAACGCGGGAGAAAGTGCGTCAGATCGCGGAAGCCCAGGGCTACCGCCTGAACGTGAGCGCACGCAACCTGCGCATGGGGCGCTCGTATTCGGTGGCAGTTGTGGTGGAAATGACACCCGAGAAGGGCCGGCCCATGTCCGACCCGTACCCGCTGGAACTGTTGGGCGGGATCACGCAGGAGCTGACGACAGCCGGCTACAGCGTGGTGCTGACCTCGCGCCAGCTGCTGGATACCGCCCCGGTGCAAGGCGCCGACGGCTTGATCCTGCTGGGCCAGGGTTCGCATGGCGAGGCGGTGACCGCGCTCAAAAAGCGCAGCCAGCCGCTGGTGGTGTGGGGCGCGCCGGAAGCGGGCGCCGACACCGTGGTAGTCGGCAGTGACAACCGCAAAGGCGGCGCCAGTGTCGCCCAGCGCTTCATCGACCTGGGGCGCAAGAAGGTGTTGTTCCTTGGCGACGTGGACCATGCCGAGGTGCAGGAACGCTGCGCGGGCTTTATCGACGCGCTGGGAGGGCAGGGCAATGTGCACATCATGCGGCCGAAGGCATTCACCTTCGAAGCCGGCTTCGATTGTGTCGATTCCCTGCTGAAGAAGAAGGGCTTGTCGTTTGACGGCGTGTTTGCCGCCAGCGACTTGCTTGCGATGGGCGCCATCCGTGCGCTGGCCGAGCGTGACGTGCGTGTGCCAGAGCAGGTGTCGGTCATCGGCTATGACGATACGCCGGGCGCTGTGAGCTTCGTGCCGCCGCTGTCCAGCGTGCACCAATACCTGCGTGACGGCGGCGTGTTGTTGGCGAAGAAGATGCTGGATTTGCTGGAGGGGCGCCCAGTAGCTTCCGAAACCCTGCCGACCGCTTTAATCGTTCGCAGTACCTGATATTTTTTTATACCGTTTCCAAACCGGTTTGAATGAACAAGAAGGATGAAGATGCAGCATACTTACCCTCTCGACGCCTGGTGTATCCGCGAAACATCCTTCGATGTGGCGTCGAATTTCCTGGATGAGACCCTCTTTGCGCTCGGCAATGGCTATATCGGCCTGCGCGGCACGCCGGAAGAAGGCTATGCAGGCCCGGCCGGCACGTCGCTGGACGGCACTTACCTGAACGGCTTCTACGAATCGGAGCCAATCCAGTACCCGGAGAATGCCTTCGGCCTGGCGCGAAATAACCAGTTCATGCTGAATGTGCCGAACGTGAAAGGCATCGCTCTGTGGCTGGATGATGAACGCTTCGACCTGCTGCAAGGCCGGGTAGAGAGCTACGAGCGCCGCCTCGACCTGCGCACCGGCCTGCTGGAGCGTGAGTTGGTATGGCAAGCGCCATCCGGCCGCCGCGTGCAACTGCGCAGCCGCCGTATGGTCAGTTTCGCCAGCAAACACCTGTTCGCGATTGAATTCACTGCGACGCCGCTGGACTCCGACGCGGTGCTGCGTTTCGACTGCACCGTGGATGGCGCGGTACGCAACCAGGAAGCCGGCGACGACCCGCGCGTCGGTTCGGCGACGACCGGTCCTGCATTGGTGCTGGTTGGCACAGAGTTGGCGCCGCACTTTGCAGCATTGGAGCAGCGCACCCACAACAGCGGTTTCACGCTGGTCAGCGCTGCGGCGCAAGTGCTGGATGCCGCGCACACGCAGGAACTCGGCAAGGATGGCTCGCGCCTGGTGCAGTCCTATACCGTGCCGGCGCAGGCAGGACAGGCGGTGCGCCTGGTGAAGTACGGCTGCTATTACAGCTCGCGCGACTACGCCTCCGACGAACTGATGGCGCGTGCCCGCGCCGAACTGGAAGCGGCGCGCGGCCTGGGCTTTGACAAGCTGGCCGCGCAGCAGGAGGCTTACCTGGCCGACTTCTGGGCGCAAGCCGATGTCGAAGTAGCGGGTGACGACGCGCTGCAGCAGGGCATCCGCTTCAACCAGTTCCACCTGCTGCAGTCGGTGGGCCGCGACGGCAAGACCAATATCTCGGCAAAGGGCGTGACGGGCGAGGGCTACGAAGGCCACTACTTCTGGGATACGGAGATCTACATCTTCCCCTTCTTCCTGTACAACAAGCCCGAGATCGCACGCAAGCTGCTGGAGTACCGCTACGCCGGCCTGCCTGCCGCGCGTGAACGTGCGCGCCAGATGTCGCACGCGAAGGGCGCGCTGTACCCATGGCGCACCATCGCGGGAGAAGAATGCTCGGCCTACTTCCCGGCCGGCACTGCGCAGTACCACATCAACGCCGACGTGGCCTATTCGGTCAAGCAGTACATGGACGCCACGGGCGACGACGCTTACCTGTTGCAATACGGCGCCGAAATCCTGCTGGAAACCGCGCGCATCTGGCTCGGTATCGGCAGCTACAACCGCTCCGGCGATTTCGTGATCAACGAGGTGACGGGCCCGGACGAATATACCGCGCTGGTGAACAACAACTACTACACCAATGCGATGGCCAGGCTGCACCTGCAATTTGCCGTCTCGGTGGCGGAACGCATCGCCCGCGAGCACCCGCTGGAATGGGCACGCATTTCGGCTGCAGTGGCGCTGGCCGATGGCGAGCTGGAAGAATTCCACCGCGCCGCCACCGCGATGTTGCTGCCATACGACGCGGCGCTCGGCATCCATCCACAGGACGACAGCTTCCTCGATAAGAAGGTCTGGGACTTCGCCGGCACGCCGGACGACAAGTACCCGCTGCTGCTGAACTACCACCCGATGGTGATCTACCGCCACCAGGTGTGTAAGCAGGCCGACGTGGTGCTGGCGCTGCTGCTCCTGAGCGAGCAGTTCTCGCTGGAAGACAAGAAGCGCGACTTCGACTATTACGAGGCGGTGACGACGCACGATTCCTCGCTGTCGTCCTGCATCTTCAGCATCATCGCTTCCGAAGTGGGGTACCACGACAAGGCCTACGACTACTTCATGGAGACCGCGCGCCTGGACCTGGACGACACGCACGGCAACACCCACTACGGCGTGCACACGGCCGCCATGGCCGGCACCTGGCTCGGCGTGGCTTACGGCTTCGGCGGCATGCGGGTAGTGAACGGCGACGTGCGTTTCGCACCGACGCTGCCGAAGCAATGGCAGCACTACCAGTTCCGCATCCATCTGCACGGCAGCTTGCTGCAGGTACGCGTCAGCGCGGCGGGAACGCAGTACACGCTGTTGCGCGGCGATGCGCTAACCTTCCAGCATCGTGGCGCGCCGGTGTCGCTGACATCCGCCGCACCAGTCAAGGAGTTTGCATGAAAGCCGTTATCTTCGACCTCGATGGCGTGATCACCGATACCGCCCACTATCACTTCCTCGCCTGGCAAAAGCTGGCGCAATCGCAGGACGTGCATTTCGACGAAGCCTTCAACGAAAACCTGAAGGGTATCGACCGCATGGGCTCACTGGAGCTGATACTGGCCGGTGCGCCGCGCAGCTACAGCGATGCGGAGAAGCTGGCGCTGGCCGACACCAAGAACGAGCATTACAAGACGCTGATCGCGGAAATGTCGCCGGCCGACCTGTTGCCCGGCGCGGTGGCTGCGCTGGATTGGTGCCGCGCGCAAGGCTTGAAGGTGGGCCTTGCGTCAGTGAGCAAGAACGCCTTCACGGTGCTGGAAAGCCTCGGCATCACTGAGAAATTCGACTATGTCGTAGACGCGGCGACGATCGCGCGCGGCAAACCCGATCCCGAAATTTTCCTTCGCGCCGCGTCGGAACTGGGCGTAGACCCGGCCGATTGCGTTGGCGTGGAGGACGCCGTTGCCGGCGTCACCGCCATCAAGGCAGCCGGCATGTTTGCCATCGGTGTTGGCCAGGCGGCCACCCTGTGGCAGGCGGACACGGTGATCCCGGGGCTGGAACAATTTAAAAATATAATGGAGACACTATGCAAAACCGGCGCATCATCTGGGTCCTGTTCCTGATCTATTTCACCTTCGCCATCCTGTTGAACAGCGTTGGCACGGTGATCCTGCAGGTCATCAACAACTACGGTGTCAGCAAGTCCGCCGCCAGCGTGCTGGAAGGCTTCAAGGACTTGCCGATCGCCGTGGTGTCGTTCCTGGTGGCGAGCTTCCTGCCGCGCATTGGGTACAAGAAGGCGATGCTGGCCGGGCTTGCGATTGTCACGGCGGCCTGCCTGTCCATGCCGCTGCTGCCATCCTTCCTCACCACCAAAATGCTGTTCCTCTGCGTCGGCATCTCCTTCGCGCTGGTGAAGGTGTCGGTCTACTCCACGCTTGGACTGGTGGCTGCCGACCGCCGCCAGCACGCGGGCATCATGAACACGCTGGAAGGCTTCTTCATGGTGGGCGTGCTGTGCGCCTACTGGGTATTCAGCTTCTTCATTGATTCCAGCGATTTGCGCTCGCAAAGCTGGCTGCATGTTTACTGGGTGCTGGCCGCCCTGTGCGCGCTGACCTTCGTGTTGCTGCTTGCAACGCCCTTCGACGAACGCCTGGCCGCACCGCCGGAAGCGCGCAGCCTGCCGCAGGAATTCGCCGCTATGCTCAAGCTGTTCTTCAAGCCGCTGGTGTGTGTGTTCGTGCTGACCGCCTTCCTGTATGTGCTGATCGAGCAAAGCGTGGGTACCTGGCTGCCAACCTTCAATAACGAGATCCTGCACCTGCCGGCTGCCATGAGTGTGCAGGTTACCAGCATCTTCGCTGCCTGCCTGGCGGCGGGGCGCCTGTCCGCAGGGGTGCTGATGCGCCGCATGAACTGGTATCCCGTGATGAATGCCTGCCTGCTCGGCATGGGAGCGGTGGTGCTGATTGCATTGCCCATGACGCACGACGTCGTCGTTGCCCCCGGCGCGGGATGGCGCGATGCGCCGCTGGCAGCCTTCCTGTTCCCGCTGATCGGCCTGTTCATGGCACCGGTTTACCCGGGCATCAATTCGGTGATGCTCAGCTCACTGCCCAAGCACCAGCATTCGGCCATGACCGGCCTGCTGGTGATTTTCTCCGCGCTCGGCGGGACCACGGGCTCGCTGATCACGGGCTATGTGTTCGGCGCTTTCAGCGGCCACTTCGCGTTCTACCTGACGCTGGTGCCGATTGCGATCGTGCTGGTCACGCTGTACTTCTTCAAGCGTGCCGTCGATGGCAGCGACGGCGGGCTCGAAGCTCCAGCTATAATTTCGCAATGAACCTGAAGAGCCTCGCCGACAAACTCGGCATGTCGAAGACAACCGTCAGCCGCGCGCTGAACGGTTATCCGGAAGTCAGCGAGTTGACGCGCGAGCGCGTGATGCGCGCTGCGCGCGAGGCCGGTTACGAAGCCAACCCGATGGCGCGCAGCCTGGCAGTTGGGCGCAGTAATGTGCTCGGCACGATCTACCCGCTGCTGCCGGCGGACCTGGGTGATTCGATGTTCCTGGAAGTGGTGGGCGGCATGTCGGAAGCGCTTGAGCGGCAGCGCATGAACTTCATCATTGCGCCAGTGTCGCCGGCCAATGAGATGCCGTCTTATGAGCAAATGGTTCGCGGCCGTCGTGTCGACGGGCTGGTCGTGAGCCGCACCCAGGTGCATGACGAACGCATCGCCTACCTGGCGCACGTCGGCTTCCCCTTCATTGCCCATGGCCGTACCCAGCTCGACGCACCCTATGCCTGGTTCGATTACGATAACCAGGCCGGCATCCACATGGCGCTGGAACGCCTGCTTGCATTGGGCCACCAGCGCATTGCCATGATCAGCGCGCCGCTGGCGATGAATTTTTCCACTCAACGCCGCGCCAGCTTCTTCGCAACGATGTCCGGTGCGGGCTTGTCCGTCGATCCGCGCTACCTGGTCGACGACTGCATCGACCGCCGCACCGGCTACAGCGCGGTGCAGACGCTTCTGGCTGCCTCGCCACGCCCGACCGCCATCGTGGTCGACAACCACCTGGCCGGCGTCGGGGCGGTCCGTGCGCTGCTCGACGCGGGCATCACCATTGGCCGCGACATCTCCCTGATCGTCTGGGGCAGCATGGCAGACACCCTGGCCGACATCGACGTCACGACCATCGACCAGCCCAACGCCCGTGCCGCCGGTGCCAAAATGGCCGATATGCTGCTTGCGCTGATCAACGGCAAACCTGCCGCCAGCCTGCAGGAGCTATGGCAGCCGGAGTTGACTATTGGCGCCACGGTGGGCCGCCCGGTGTAGACTTGGCAGTCGACCAAAGGAGGCCAACATGATGCTGAAGATTGTTGTCGCTTTTGTCTCTGCACTATTGCTGTCACAGCAAGCTAGCGCCGCGCCGCCAATTGAGTCGCGCTCCCTGGTGCGGCCCGAAGGTTCGCGCAATTACCTGGTGATGCAGCCGGCATCCGCTGCAAACGCTTTACGACCCCTCGTTATCTTGCTACATGGCCATGGCGGTTCGGGCGAATTCATGCTCGGACAAGTGCCGATTCTGGGCTACACCGCACCGGCATGGCGGCTATTGGCTGAACGCGAAGGCTTCATGCTCATTGCGCCTAACGGTGTCGACGGCGCCGATGGCAATAGCGCCTGGAACGACTGCCGCGCCGATGCCACAAGCAATTCGACAGCAGACGATGTGGGCTTCATCTCGGCCTTGATTGATCGGGCGATTCTGGAACACGGCGCCGATCCAAAGCGCATCTATGTTTTCGGCCACTCCAACGGCGGAGGCCTGGCGTATCGGCTCGGGATTGAGTTGGGGCCCCGGCTGGCGGCCATCGGCGTGCAAAGCATGCTGATGCCGGCGCATAGCAGCTGCAAGCCTGCCGCCTACCCGCTTTCGGTATTCGTCAGCCATGGAACGCAAGACAAGGTCATCCCCTATGGCGGAGGGGCACTGGGCGGCGCCGTGCTGGCAGGCCGGGGAACCGGTGTCAGTGCCGAGGAGTCGGTCGCGGCATGGCGGAGACTGGCGGCTTTGCCGGAGCAGGCCGCAATCCATCAATTTCCCCATCTGAATCCGGCTGACCCGACGTCGGCTACGCGTTATGTCTGGGGCAGCGACCCGCACGGATTGCAGGTCTGCTTCCTTCGCATTGAGGGTGGCGGTCATGTGCATGCGTCGAAGACAGAGGAATTCCCCCTGCAGCTACGCAAGCTGGTGGGGGAAATGAACCATGACGTCGATACCGCCGAAGAAGTATGGTCCTTCTTCAAGGACAAGCGCGCTCCAGCGAATTGACTGCCATCTATCGCAAGGGCAGGATCGCCTGGCGATAGGGTTGCGCTTCGTTCTCGACGTGCCAGTTGGCCCAGAGGCGGTTGCGTGAGCGGCCGTCTTCCACGCGGTCCGGTTCCAGGCTCAGGTAATTTCGGGCGCCGATATAGCGGTGCGATGTGCCTGGGAATTTGTACATCGCCGTTGTGATGCCGCCTTCCAGCTGCTCCACCTTGTCTCCTACGTGCTCCAGGTAGAAGAGAGCCATGGCCGGCGGCGGGGGATGCACCACGCCGGAGGATGTCAGCTGGTGGATCGTAATCGGCTTGCCCTGGAATTGCTTCTGGTTCGATTCAATGGCGCCGATTGCGCCGACGTGAACATCACCCGAAAGGATGGTCACGCGGCCGCCGGTACGCTGCGACCATTCCTGCAGGCGGTGGATCAGGCGCAGGCGTTCCCACTGGTGGGTGCGGCTTAACCAGTGGTCTTTCAGGTCGTCTTCCAGTTCCTGTTGGCCGGGCAGGGCGCAGAGCAGCATTTCCAGCGTGCTGAAGTCGGGGTGCACGACGGGGATGCTGGACATGATCAGCAGGTGCTTGCAGTCGTCCTGGGCTTCCAGCCAGCCATAGGCTGCTTGCCACGATTGTTCGCCCATCACCACGTCCGGCGTGCGCTCGCTGCGCAAGTCCAGTGCCAGAAGGCCGTAGTCGCCGAAGCGGACGGCCTTGGTGAAGCCGGGCTGCATCGGCAACCGCATCGCAACTTCCGCTTCGGATGCACTGTGCTGCTGGAACAGCAGGAAGTAGTCGCGCGCCACGTTGTAGATTGCCTTGAACACGGGCGATTGCTGGAATTTCTCCGGATAAGAACCCCAGCCATCGATGATGTCGTGGTCGTCCCACATCATCACGGTCGGGATGGTGGCCAGCATGCGCGCCACGTGCGGGTAGGCCCAGACTTTCAGGTAGTTCCCGAAGAAGAAGTCGTCGATTTCCGTTTGCAGCGCTTTGGTGACGGGCTTGTTGGCGAGTTTCTTGTCGTTTGGTGCTGCCGCCCAGTCGTGCAGGGCGGTGGTGCTCCACATTGCGTCGCTGTAAATCTGGTCGCCTCCCATCAGCAGCAGGTGGTAGGGGCGTTGCATGTGGTTGCCGTGCATCTTGTTCCAGACCGGGTCCTGCGGGATGTCCTTCATCTTCTTGTAGTCGGAGAAGCCGTTGCAGGAAGTGTAGGCGCAGGTGGGGGCGTTGCCGCGTGCCGGTACGGTGAACGTGTAGGCCTGGCCGTCGACGGTGTATTGGACTTGCAGCTCGCGCGTTGGGTGCTGGTCGACGTCAAATTGCCAGCGTTCGACTGTGTGCATGGCGCGTTTGTGCAGGCGGGTGCGCAGGCGGCGGGAGGTGATGGCGAGCGGGGATGCGGTGGCGGCGGCGCCAGGCTGTATTGTGGCTGTTACTGTGGGGGCGGTGTCGCCTGTCCACACGACCAGTGCGCTGACGCTCCATTTGTCTTTGCTGCACCCACGGAACTTCAGGATGGGACCTAGGACTACTGCCATGCACATGCCTTTCGATATTATTAAACAGTAAATAATATCGTGGATTGGTGCTTTAGGTAACGGACGAACTACGGTGCGGGGGCCTAGCCTGTGCACATATTCGTTACAGGGAGGCTGCTATGGGCAAGTATTTTTTGGCTTGGCTGTTGGGGGTGCCGGGGATTGTGCTGTTGCTGGTGTACCTGTTCTTCCATTGAAAACCTTTAAAACCGGAAAACCGGGGTCAGACCCTTGGGTCTGACCCCGGTTTTCCGGTTCCTAAGGTTTACATGTTGCGGCGATATTGGCCGCCGACTTCGAACAGCGCGGTCGTGATCTGGCCCAGCGAGCAGACGCGGGCTGCGTCCATCAGTTTGGCGAACACGTTTTCGTTATCGATGGCGGCTTTCTGCAGCGCTGCCAGGGCGGCAGGTGCTGCATCCGCATTGCGGGCGTGGAAGTCCGCCAGGCGGGTCAGCTGCGATTGCTTTTCATCGTCGGTGGAACGGGCCAGTTCGATGGTGGCAGGTGCTTCCGAACCTTTCGGATTGCGGAAGGTGTTCACGCCGATGATAGGCAGCGAGCCGTCGTGCTTCTTGTGCTCGTACAGCAGCGATTCCTCTTGAATCTTGCCGCGCTGGTAGCCGGTTTCCATCGCGCCCAGCACGCCGCCACGTTCGGCGATGCGCTCGAACTCCTGCAGCACGGCTTCTTCCACCAGGTCGGTCAGTTCTTCGATGATGAAGGCGCCCTGGTTCGGGTTTTCGTTCTTCGCCAGGCCCCATTCGCGGTTGATGATCAGCTGGATCGCCAGTGCGCGGC